>Ga0209916_1000341_pt1 | contig 82521 bp, 73 predicted proteins | sample ThiBio_1000_plan_FD_183956 | JGI IMG/M metagenome (GOLD analysis project Ga0209916, IMG submission 183956) | Wastewater bioreactor microbial communities from Cape Town, South Africa - Thiocy_solids_2 (SPAdes) | ecosystem: Engineered > Bioreactor > Thiocyanate-remediating > Anaerobic-Aerobic ... | reverse complement strand
GGCCCTGCGCGCCTTGACGGACAGGCACCGCTGGCTACGGTCGCGGGATCAGCGATGAAGGAGAGGGAAAGACGGATGACCGGCTTACGGCCAGATGATCGACGGACCAACGCCGCGCGGCGAGCGCCACTGCGTGCCACAGGCACGTCTTGATGAGAGTGACCGAAGCGCGCAGCGCGAAAACGGCAATATGCGCAGGCCGATCAGGCGCAGCCTGTTCGGCGGTCTTCTGGGGCGCCAAGCCTGCGCGGCGGGGTGGGCGTCAGCCGACCCCTGGAGGCAAGCGCAGCGCGCAGCTTTTTCTCGAAACCAGGGACACAGCAAAAAGGGGGCGATGCCCCCTCGGGCTACAACAGTCCGCGTTCGGCAAACGACAGGATGGCGCTACCGGCGACGATCAAGTGATCCAGCACCCGCACGTCCACCAGCGCCAGCGCCGATTTCAGCGTCTGCGTCAGCATCTCGTCGGCCCGCGAGGGCTCGGCTGCACCCGATGGGTGGTTGTGCACCAGCAGCAGCGCAGCGCTGTTCCTGGCCAACGCCTCCTTGACCACCTCGCGCGGATACACTGATGTCTGGCTCACCGTGCCGCGAAACATCTCGACGTAGTCGATGACACGGTTCTGCGCATCCAGATGGATGACGCCGAACACCTCGTGCTCCAGCGTGCCCAGTTTGACCCGCAGGAAGTCGCGCACCACCTGCGGCGAGGTTAGCGCTTCGCAGCCGCGCATCTGTTCTGCGAGCACACGCCGCGCAGCCTGCAACACCTCGTCGGCATTGGCCGGACGGTAGTCGCCCGTGACATCGCGAACGAGAAGGGAAGAATCGAGGGAAAGAGTAAGTTGCGACATGATCGTGCTCCGGTTCGTATCAGGCGGAATTGCCTGGAACCGGCGAAACACGGCGCAGCGCAGCGGTCAGGGGTCGCAGACGGCCGCATGGACGCAAGCGGCCAACCGCAGGGCAGGGCGCGCAGCCCTTGACGGCGAGAACGGCGTGGTACGTTGAAGGGAACAGCAAGGCCGCCCCTCCACACACTCCACTGCTTCTTGGGCAAGCGGAGCGCGCAGGCCCGGAGGGCCGGAGGTGTCAGGGATCAAAGCCGAATGGCTGTGACTCGGCACGAGGCGGGGCAACGCCCGTGAGCCCGACGGCACGATGTGCCGGAACGCCATTTTGCTTTGGATGTTTTGTCCGAAATAACACCACATTTTTCGGACAAAAAAGGTGCGGTTAGCATTCGCCTGGGGATCGACACGGCTGTTGCTTCTCGCTTAATTTGCCTAATTTAATGGTCATTAAGTAGACAAATGCCTTGTATTTTGTATAGATAGGCATTTTATAGATTGCTGAAATTCAATTTAATGCCTAATATGGCAAGCATTGAATATCTGTAAGCCTAATTTAATGAGCATATTTACCATTCCTGTAGACGTTGCCGCACATGTAGCCCAGCTCGGTCAGCGCATCCGCATCGCGCGGATTCGCCGCGGCTGGTCAGTGGCAGATCTCGCCAGCAAGGCGGGTATCAACCGCAACACCCTCACGGCGCTGGAACTCGGTAGGCCGGGCACGGCCATCGGCGTCTGCGTCACCGTGTTGTGGGCGCTCGGCCTGGAAAAGTCTCTGGACTCGGTAGCCGACCCGGACCTGGATGTTCACGGCAAGGCACTCGAAGCCTCGCGTCGGCCCAGTCGTGTAGGTAAACCAAGAAAGGCCGGCAACGAGTATGACTTCTGAACGCGAAGCTTACGTTTACATCCAGCTCCCCGGAACCCTGGAAACGGTACCGGCGGCGCTGCTGAAAGTGCAGACTCTGCCAGATGGCACCCAGGTCGGACGCTTTCGCTATGGCGACCGTTATCTTCAGCGTACCGACGCAGTCGCGCTCGACCCGTACCGCCTGCCACTGGACAAAATCGTCCACGAATTCACTCAGCTCAAGGGTATTCCTGGCGCCATACGCGATGCAAGCCCAGACGCTTGGGGGCGTCGGGTCATCGAGCACAAACTCGAACGTGCTGCGGGTGATTTACATGAAATCGACTATCTGCTGCATGGCCCGCAGGATGGTGCAGGTTATTTGAGCTTTGGCCTCAAGGCCGAGCCACCCGCACCCAGGCGCCAGTACAACCGCACCCACCAGCTCGCGGAGTTGATTGCCGCAGCGCAGGCCATCGAAGACGGCAAGCCGGTGCCGATGCATCTGTTGGAACAACTCGACCCAGGAACCAGCATGGGTGGTGCTCGACCTAAAGCCACTATCGAGGATGCGAACTGTCTGTGGCTGGGCAAGTTTCCCACGAAAGATGATCGCTGCAACTTGCAGCGCATCGAATATGCCACCCTGGACCTCGCCCGTCGCTGCGGCCTGAATGTGGCGCAGGCGCGCCTGCAAGCGGTTGGCGACAGCGATGTACTGATGGTGCGGCGATTTGATCGCGAATACACGGACAAAGGTTATCTGCGCTTCGGCCTGGTCAGTGGGCTGACGGTACTCGACTGCGGCGATAGCTATCTGGACCGCGAACGCTGGTCGTACCCGCTGCTGGCCGACAACCTGCGCCGCTGGTCCGACAAACCCGAGGCAGATTGCATCGAACTGTTCCGGCGCATGGTCTTCAATGCCGCAGTGACCAACAATGACGATCATCCGCGAAATCACGCGCTGCTGCGAAGACCGAAGGGTTGGCGTCTGTCCCCTGCGTATGACCTGGTACCTGCACCCCTGGTCAGCCTGGAGCGTCGTGACCTCGCGTTGACCGTGGGTAATAGCGGCCGCACGGCCAGCGTCTACAACCTGTTGTCGCAGCCAGGTCGTTTTGGGCTATCAGTCGACTCAGCACGCAAGGAAATTGAACAGATCGTGGCAGTCGTGCGCCAGTGGCGCGAAAGCTTCGTCGCCTGTGGCGTTTCGGTGCAAGACGTGGACTATATCGCTCCGGCCATCTTGCCCGAATGTTTCTTTTTTGAAGCGCGACCAGATTGATGAAGCACTGGTGCGAGCGCCAAGGCTATTTCGTGGGCGAAGTATATGAACAGATGCCTGATGATGTTTTCATGGGCAATGGCGGCTTACTGATCATAAAGCTGCCGGTGGAGAGAATCTGATGTCGGCTTGCTTCTCGGTTATTGTGTTGAAAAACTCCCCAACGCCATGGCTGCCATGTCTTCCTGAAAAGTCGGCCCTTCAGAATTGCCCACATTCAACGATCGCGAATGAGTTGATGGTTTGAAGACCCCTAAAACTCTGCCGCAAACGACCTCAAAAGAGTTTTTCAACACAATACGGCCAAAGCGGACGTACAGACTTCAGGTTAAAAGGTGCGATACTAGCCCAGCATCATGCTCGGAGTTTTCACTTATAGCGCTGTGCAGATTTGTGGGGCCGCTTTAGTCCGGGAATTTTCCGCCGCTTTGTTGGAGTCGAGTAGCCACTTGGCGAGCCGTAGCGGCAAGCTGTCGTGGCGCAACGTGGCACGCCAAATCACATAAAGCGTTTTGCATATCGGGTCACCTTCAAGCGGGATGGCGCACAATTTCCCGACACGGCATTCCTCGACGACGGTGTTGGACAGCACAATCGATACGCCTAAACCGGCTTGAACCCATCGCTTCACTGCTTCAGTGCTGCCTAGTTGCATCCCACCTTGTACGCCGCGCATGGCTTCAGCCATGTGATGCACAAGTAATCTACCCGTGCCAGTGCCGGGTTCGCCACCCAAAAAATGCGCATCCCTTAACATGGCTCGAGGAACTTCGGGCAACTTCGCCCACGGATGATCAGGCGCAACGATCACAACCAATTCCTCCTGCCGCCATGGGCGCGCAATATAGCCGGGGCGATCATCCCACCATTCCATAGTGGCGACATCAATTTCGCCACATTCCAGCTTGTCGGCAATGGCCGGATTTTGATGGATAACGAGTTCTACTGGATATTGTCCACCCGTCTTCGCCAGAAACGACTTAACGTAGGGCTGCAGCAGATAGATGCCAATGTTGGAACTGGCACCAATTCTAATCGCCCGGTCGCGAGACAGATTCAGGGCGCGCGCGTTTAGATGCATCAGGCTTTCAGCGTGCGGCAGCAGCGCTATGCCTGCTCGGGTCGGAGAGCAACCGCTGTGGGAACGCTCAATCAAGCATGTGTTCAGCACCCGCTCGAGTTTCTGAATGTGCTGCGACACCGTGGCCTGCGACAGAGAACGCTCGTGCGCCGCAACGCTGAAGTTTCGGGTACGGAGCACCGCCAGAAAACTGGCGATGTGCTCAAGGTTCAGCATCGTCAGGCACTCACCATTGCTTCTGGTCGGTTGATCGCGCCCTGCGGGGTTTCACCGCGTAGAACCTGGAGAATATTGCGCGCTGCTTCGAGCTCAATCTCGAGTCGTACCGAATCCACTGCCGAGCCGATATGGGGGGTGAACAAGGTACGCTCCGTGTCCTCCAGAAGTTTCTGGGGAATGGCATGCGGGCGGTTTGGACGTGCCCATTCCTCCATCTCGAACACATCGGCCGCATAACCGGCCAGCCGACCAGAGGCGAGTGCTTCAATCACAGCGTGTTCGTCCACTACCGAGCCACGGCATGCGTTAATCAGATAGGCACCCGTCTTCATCTGCGCGAGCACACTGGCGTTGATCATATGCAATGTTTCATCGCGGTACGGAACCATCGGAACAATGAAATCGCTGGTGGCGAGTAGCGCGGCCAGATCTACACGTTCGAGGTTCCATTGCGTTTCTTTATCCTTAGGGAGCGCTATCGGATCACTGTACAACACGCGCATCTCGTATCCGACCAAACGCTGGGCGATAGCCCGGCCAACCGCGCCCATGCCGATGAGGCCTATGGTCTTGCCAGTGAGCCCCGTACCATAGAGCACCGGTCTCCAGCCATTAAACTGACCACTGCGCACAAAGCGATCACCGGCGAGTACGTTGCGCGTAAGACCGATGAGCAGGCCGATGGTCAACTCAGCCGTCGGGATGGTGAGCAAGTCTGGCACGTTGGTGATCCACACGCCGTGGCGGGTGCAGGCCTCGACGTCATAGTTATCGTAGCCTTTAAGCGCGCAGCCAATTACCCGCAACTGTGGGCAAGCAAGTAGGAACGCCTCGTCTACGCTATCCGGCATGAAGGTCATAATGGCTTCGGCGTTTTGAGCACGTTGCAATACCTCGTCTCGCGTCAGGGTGTCATCGGTAGTGTTAGGAATAACCTCGCAGTGATCGGACAGCAGTTCGATAATCTCGGGGTGCACGCGGTGAGTAAGGATAACTTTCGGTTTCATTTTCTTCGTACTCCAGTTTTATTTGAATCGATTTCTCAGCACGCCGCTGAAGGTATCCACTAACGTCACCATCACCAATATCACCAGTAACAATGCCGAGACGTCCTGGTACTGCATGATGCGTAGCGAGCCCATCAGTTCGAAACCGATGCCGCCGGCCCCGACCATGCCCATCACAGTTGATGCGCGGAAGTTGTACTCCCAACGATAAACGGAAATGTCCGCCATCTGCGGCAGCACCTGCGGCAAGACACCGTGCAGGATTACCTGCAGAGGCGTGCCGCCAGCGGCGCGAGCCGCCTCGATCGGAGCGGCGTCGGCGTGTTCAATAGCCTCGGCGAAAAACTTTCCGACCATGCCAATCGAGTGCAGACCCAGCGCCAGAACGCCGGGCAGCGCGCCAAAACCGACCGCGGCCACGAAGATGATGCCCATAATCAATTCTGGGACGGAGCGCAGGGCGTTCAGCATTCCGCGCGCCGCCTGATACACGACTGGGTGCGGTGTGGTGTTACGCGCCGCCAAAAATGCGAGCGGCACTGAAAACACCACTGCCAACGCCGTACCGGCGACGCTCATGGCGAGCGTGTCAAACAGCGGCTTGATCCAGTTGCGCCAGTCGTTGAAGTTGGGCGGTAACATTTCGCCCAGCAAACTGAAAAGGCTAGGCACGCCCTCCGCCAGACGCTCACCGTCGAACAAACCAACGTAATAGGCGCACGCTAGAATAACGCCGAGCACCCCTGCGAGCCTTAGCGCGTCGCGGTTCCAGGTTTGCTGCTCGGTAACAAGCAGCTGATCGTAACTTTGCGACATGACTATCCCTTCTCCTCTATCCGCCTACTGGAACTTGGCCAGGTCGATCTTCAGCAGGTGCCCGAGGTTGCGCACTACGTCGTAGTCTTTGTCGGTGATAGCTTCGAAACCATCGGCTTTGAATGCCTTGAGCACCGCCGGGTCCTTGAGGTCGAGGAAGGCGTTGCGGATCTTTTCCTTGAGTTCGGGTTTGAGGTTTGAACGCATGGTCCACGGGTACTGCGGGAACGGCTTCGAGTACGCCAGCACTTTCACCTTGTCGAGGCTCACCATTTTGCGTTCGACCAGCGATTCGAAGATCGGACGGCTCAGGCCCCCGGCCTGGGCGTGACCGTTCTGTACCGCCAGAGCCACCGCATCGTGCGAACCGACAAAGTGTTCCTTGTAGTCGCTTCCGGCATCAAGACCCACCTCGGCCAGCACCGATTTAGGAATCAGGTGGCTGGAGGTCGAGACCTTGTCGCCGTATGCCATGTTCTTGCCCTTGATGTCGCTAATGGCATTCACGCCGGACGTGCTGTTCGCAATCAATACCGACTGGTAGGTGGTGCTGCCCTTGCTCTTGAGCGCGACGAATGGCTCAATCTTGCTTTTTTGGCGCGCCAGCACATAAGACAACGGTCCGAAGTAGGCGAGGTCCAGGCGGCCGTGGCGCATGGCCTCGATCATGGACGAGTAATCAGTGGTAACAATCAGTTCGACCTTTTTGCCAAGCTGCGCTTCAAGATAATCCTTGAGGCCCTGATTGTTCTTGATGATGGTGGAGGCGTTCTCGTCCGGCAACAGCGCCACCTTCAAGGTCTGCGGATCGGGGTTGGGCGCGGCGTGTGCTGTGGCAGCGAACACCAACGCGGCGATGAAGGTCAAAAGTTTTTTCATGGTCTAGTCCTCGATGGTTGCGAATTCGTAAACAGGTGTAGAAGGTGTATGAGGTGTGGCCGGTGCAGCAACGCTGTGTCCAGTCTGCTGATAGATGACCTGAAGCGTGGCCGGCGTAAGTCCGGCCGGCGCGCCATCGAATACCACGCGCCCGTGCGCGAGGCCGATGACGCGGTCAGCATAGGCCTGCGCCAAGTCAACTTGGTGCAAGCTGACCACGGTGGTAATACCATCCTCGCGGCCGATGCGCTGCAACTGCGCCAACACCTTATGCGAAGTCGCCGGATCGAGGCTCGCTACCGGTTCATCGCCGAGCATTAGGCGCGGTCGCTGCGCAAGCGCACGGGCGATTCCGACGCGCTGCTGTTGACCCCCGCTCAACCGATCGGCGCGCTCCAGCGCCTTGTGCAGCAGACCGACGCGCTCCAGGCATTCGAGAGCGATACGCCGTTCCTCCAGTGGTAACGGGAACATGCTGCGCAGCGCCGAGTGATAGCCGATACGGCCGAGCAATACATTGGCGAGGGCGCTCTGGCGGCCAATCAACTGGTGCTGCTGGAAGATCATCCCAGTACGCTTGCGGTGTTCGTGCAATCGACGACGAGTGTCGAGGCTGCCCAATCCCTCAATCGTGATACTCCCCCCGGAAGGTGGCGTCAGTTGGTTGAGGCAACGCAGCATCGTGGACTTGCCGGCCCCCGAGGCTCCCAGCAAAACCGTGAACTCACCCCGTCTGAAGTGCAGCGACGTCGGATGCAGTGCCGTCATACCGCCTGGGAAAGTGACATGGATATCGTTCATCTGGATCATGGTGCCTCCCTCGTATCAAAAACAGGATTCGATTTCATCATCAAAGTTAGCAAAAGTTCATGAAATCCAATGAAGGGAAGCTTAGATACTTTATGTAACAGGAAGGTGAACGTTGTTTGACGGATTCATGACGGGAATGCAGATGGATAGCGGATGCGATTCCAGCTAGTTGGGTCTGTTCAAGATCTACTGCTGCGGGTTAACTTGCTGAAGATGTGTGGTTACAAGAGGAACAAATACGTATCTTCGAAGTAGATACCAGGTAGTTTTTAGTTAGGCATTTTCTGCAGCTTGGAAACCGCTATCCCTGCTTAACATAAGAGATTGTCGGATCGGATAGCGCTCCGCGCCTTTTCTTCAGTCGATAAGTGGCCGCTTTTGAAAAATGTGAATGGCCGGAATGGCCGACGACCTGCCTATCAAGGCCGGGGTGTCGACCGTCGCATTCTCGGCCATTGCGGACATTGGCCGGCATCGGGGAATTGTGGCGAATGACCGCTATGTGGAATTGGCCTGAACCCACCTCTCGAACCAAGTGCAGTCCCTCACGGTAATCGCTGTGAATGTTTCTTGTTCACTCAAACCGCCTTGTGTTCTCAAAGTCATGTACTCCGTGAGTCGTGTACGTGATCAGGCATGGGTTTACGTGAAAGTATCACCCCCAGCGTGATCAGCAGACATACCGCGCCAGCCAGGGTGAAGGTAAGCGGCGCTCCCAGGCTGCTGGTGCCATATCCGATCGCCGGATAGGTAATCAACCAAAAAGCGTGAGTGAGCGCAAAATATGCGGCATAGGCACGTCCCCGATCGGCCTCACTCGTGTGCTCTGCAAGCAGCGTCGAAGAGGGAATTGCGATCAGTGCTTGGCCCGCTCCGTTAAACAACCAAAGTAATGCAAAAACCAGCAGCGGCGGCTGCAACACGCCGGGTAGCAGTAACAAGCCAAGCGCCAGTCCACCGAGAAGCAGGGCACGCTCCGTCCATCGGTGGCGCAGTCCATGCAGCTCTGCGTGATTGCCGGCCTTGGATTCATAACGTCCGGTTGCCCTGCCGAGCATGAGAGCGGCGATCGTTGATCCCACACCGAGTGCTGCCATCACGACTACAAACGCCGTCTCTCCCAGAGCCAAGACTTCCCGCACATAAATGACGGTCGCGACAATCGCTGCAGCGCCAGCGATCGCCTCGACAAAGCTGAATATCAAGGCACGGCGTAGCGACGCCTCGCGCAACAAGACTTTGGCACCGTAGCTCAACTCGTGCAACAACACGCGTGGCGAGAATTGTTTGGGCGGCTTGGGAATATGGCGCAAAGAACTGGCTGCAACCAAGCCGGCGGAGACCAGGTAACTCGCCGCATCTAACCAGAATAGCCACTGCAGGCCAAGCAGTGCAAAAAGAAGTCCGGCAAGCATGGGCGCCAGCATGGCCTCCATGTCCACCGCCACGCGCGAGAGCGACAATGCCTTGACGTAGTGCTCGCTGCCGACCACCTCGGGAATGGTTGCGTCAAAGGTTGGTGTAAAAAAAGCGGTGGCTGCGTTAATCAGAAAAATCATGGCGTAAACCTGCCATACGCTATCGATGAACGGGAACAATGCTAACAAGCCGAAGCGCACCACGTCGGCCACGATCAGTATGTGTTTGCGATTGACGCGGTCCGCCAGCACACCGGCAAACTGGGAGAGCAACAGGAAAGCAAGTATTCGCAACATCAAAGCGTTGCCAATGACGATGGCCGCTGATGACCCACCCACCAGTTGATGCGCGAACAATGCCAATCCGACCGTGGTGACCCCGCTGCCAATCAGCGAAATGACTTGAGCGGAAAACAGCAGCCTGAAGTCGCGGTTGCGGGCGAGCGGACTCGCGAACAGAGTGGTCAGGCTCATGCTGGGGCCGTCCCTCGCTCTGGCGCTGTGCCTGGTTCAACAGCGTCCCACCCGGGGGCCAGCGCCATCATGAGAACGGAGGCAGGCGAGATCGACCGGATCGTGGCAAATAAAAAAGTGGAATTGATTTTCATGTTTTTTTCTTGCTATGGCCGATCAAGCTTCTCGTAAAAGCCACCTACCTTGACGGCGCAGGCGTCACGCTCGTCGGGAATATACGGTCCCCGACGCAGCAGTGCAGCTTCGATCGGAGCAATCCAGCCTATCAGTGCCGACGTGATCCCACAAGACGAGCCGCAGGGCTGTGATCATGTCACTCCCTGTTTGTTGACCATGCGTAACAGCGGTCTGGCGAGCGCCGCTGCTACCGGCAGCAGGCCCAGCACCGCGACCACGGTCGGCCCGGTGGGCAAGTCGGCAAGGAAAGATAGCCACAGCCCCAGGACACTGGCGACGAGTCCCAGCAAAACGCCGATGGGCAACCGGTGGCGAAACGCGCCGGTCAGCAGCGAGGCGCTGAACGCGGGAATAATAAGGTATGCGAACACCAGCAGCACGCCGGCAAGGTCGACGCCGAGCGTGATCACCAGTGCGAACGAGGCGAAGAACAGGAATTCCCACAGGAACGCAGCGCGTCCCCCGCGGTCGGGTGTGAACGACAGCGCATAGAATCGATGAAAAAACACAGCGTGCAACACCGCGAGTACGGCATATGCCGCCGCGAGCAGCCCCACCTCGGACCAGCGCACGAACAGGATATTGCCGTTCAACATGCTCTTGAGTTCCTCGACGCCTTGGGTCGAGCGGCTCAGGATCACGACGGTGAGCGCCGTGGCCACCACGTAGGCGCAGCCGATCGCCACCTCGCGCGTGACCTTGTCCGGGATGCGCCGCAGTAACGCGAAACCGCCGCCCGCGATCAGCGCGCTGCCAAAGGCGAAGGCGTGCGCGTACGCGCTGTGTGTGTCGTAGCCAAGCAGAAAGGCGAGGCTCACACCGAGCACCGCTATCTGGGCGAGCGCGAGGTCGACGAAGATGATGCCGCGCGCGAGCACGTGCAATCCCAGATACGTGTGTGCGATGAGCATGAGGAAGCACACGGCAAGCGCCGGCGCCAGAATCGTCCACGCGCTCATGGGGCTACGCCCGCGGCCTTGAACGCGGCGGCGATGGCGTCAAACAACTCGAAGTAAGTGGAGATGCGCGGCTGTGCGCCCACCGATTGCGGCAGCACCGCCAGCTTGACACCGGTCTCTCGCACCAGATACTCCGCCGAGCGGCGCTCGTAGTACGGCTCCATGATCAGCACACCGATCTGCTGCTCACGGATTGTTTCAACGAGCCGCTGCAAGTGCGCGGCGTTCGGCGGGATGCCAGGCTTAGGCTCGACCTCGGCGACGATCCGAAAGCCGAACGCGTCCGCCAGATACACGAACGACTTGTGATAGGCGATCACCGGTTTCCCCTTCAGGGCAGCGAGCTGTACTTGCCACGCGGGCAGGCGTCGCTCCATCTCCTGCCGAAACACCGCGAGCCGCGCGCCGTAGTCGACTGCGTGCGCAGGGTCGATCTCGCCCAGGCGCGCAGCGATAGCCTGCGCCATTCGCAGGCCATTGCGCGGATCGAGCCAGTAATGCGGGTTGCCGCGCGCATGCACGTCGCCCTGGGCGCGCGATACCGGCCCGCTCGGCCTGTCGAGCAGCGTTACCGACGCAGACAAATCGAGGTAGCCGGGTGCGCCGGGCAGCACGCGGCCGTTGCGCGCGGTTTCCAGCAGCGGCGGCAGCCAGCCGATCTCGATGTCCGCGCCGATCAGCACCAGCAGATCGGCCTGGTACACCTGGCGGATCATGCTCGGCGTGGCCTCGGCAAAGTGCGGGTCGCGCGTGCCAAGCGTCAAGCTTCGCACCTGCACATGCTCGCCGCCAATGGCTTGCACGATCGCGGCGCCGTCCTGAGTGGTGGTGACGACAGTCAGCTTTGCGTACGCCCAGCCTGGCAGCGCGCCGAGTCCCATGAAAAACAAAAATGCGATTAAGCGGTTCATGACATGCGCCTCTTAGAATTTGTGCGCGCTATGCGCGCCCAGGTTGAACTCGTATTGCAGCCACAGGGAATTCGCGGTGTGCCCCGGCAGATGCTCGGCCAAGTCGCGGTTATATTGCAGCCGCAGCTTGCTGAACTCGGTGGGATAGTACGAGAGGTTGGCCGCGTAACGCTTGCGCTGGTCACGTAGCGGGTCGGTGCCGTCACTGCCTTTTCCGTATGCGGATTCGAGCCGCAGGCCCCCGACCCAGCGCGGCTGAAAGCCCCACAACACCTGGGTATAGCCGCCGCGATCCTTGAGCGTCCCGTCGGGCGTCTGGTAGTCACGCGCGAGCCATTCCGTCTGCCATGCGACGAACGGGAACCCGCGCTCATTCACGAGGGGGCGCCATTTCATATACAGGTCGAGGCCGGCGATGCGCGTATCGGTGTCGGTGCCGCTTGCGTTGGGGCCGACCAGCGCGGAAAAGCCGAGATTGGCGCTCAGCGTATTCGACAGATCGGCGCCGTTCAGCCAGCGTCCCGACCATAACAGGTCCTTGGCCTTGCGTGAGCCACCGCGATTGATGAGGGTGTAGCCTCCGACTTCTTCTCCCGGCGATGAGAGAAAGCTCGTGACGGTTTCGCCGCTCGCGTTTTGCGCGCCGAGGGTAAGCTCCGAATACCAGGGCAGGGGCGTGAGCCAGGCAGCCCGCGCACCCTGGCTGCGCAGACCATCGCCGCCAAAGAAGCGCGACAGCACCACCGGCTGGTCGACGAACGCCCACGTGTGGGGATGCTGCGGGTTGTGACGGCCGAACTCGGTGAAGTACTGGCCGGCCTTGATCTGCAAGCCATACGGCAGCGCGCGCGTGGCGAGGAACGCCTCTTCCAGCTCCACCACGGTCTCGCCGTCGCGGTCGATCTGGAAGATCAGATTCGCCTGCCCATCGAGATACGGATCGATCGCGCCGCCGATGGACAACTCCACGTTTTGTACCGTGAAACCGTTGCGATTCGGATCATGCGCACCCGCCTGAAGACCGCCAAGCTGGGCATCGGTCGCACTCGATCCGCCGGCGCTGAACAGCGCCGAGAGACCGATGTTGAACGCCGCCGGGTTGGCGCGTGCGGGCGCCTCGACGGCGGGAGTCGGCGGCACCACATTCGCCGCGGTGGCGGCATCGGCCTGCTGGAGGCGCGCCTCGGCGCGTTTGAGCCGCTCCGCGAGTGCGCGCACTTCCTCCCGCAGTTGTTCCAGTTCGTCGTTGGCTGCCATCGCCGGTTGACCGGCGAGCAGCGCGAGCGCCAGCGCGCTCGAATAAATCACACGTTGCATAGTTGTTCTCCTACACCAAATAAGTCGATACACGGGCGAGGCCGCCCGCAAGAATGCAAGGCGACCCACCCGGTGGTCACATACAGGGATTAGCTAGGAGAACAGCGGCGGGGCACGGCCGAGATAGACGGCGGTATGGAAGGAGCGGGAGGCGCGCGGTGCGTGCACCACATAAACGTGACGCATGCCAGCGGGCGGCAGTGCCCAGGCGCTTGCACCCAACGCCGCATGCAGTGGCGTAGCGGCAATACACCACTCACAGTGACTGCCTGGGGCATGTTGCTGCAAATCGGTTTCGTGCTGGGCCAGCGCGAACTGGCCCAGCACCAACGCGGCCAACGCCAGCATGCTCAGGCGGAAGGACCACTTATTGTCGCGTTGCGTTATTGAACCCATGAAAGATTTATATCACGGTCACCGCCAATAATGCAACTCAATTGCATATCTTGCTATAATACTTTGATATTATGGTTAAACATACTGATAATCTCAGCGAAGCAAAAAGCCGCGCGACCTTTCTCGTGCGGGACGGTGGCGCCGGAACTGCCACACCCATGCGCGTCGCCGTGCTGGCAATCCTGCTGCGCAGTGAACAGCCTTTGAGTCATATCGAAATTCAAAGTCGGGTTCAGAAACAGCAGGCAGTTAACCGGGTTACCGTTTACCGCGTGCTCGAGTGGCTGGTGCAGAGAGGGTTGGCGCACAAGGTCCTGAACGAACAGGGCGTGGGCCATTTCGCGGCATCCACCGGGAGAACGCAGCATGCCCACGCGCACTTTCACTGTGAACGCTGCGGCCGGTTTTACTGTCTGCCCGACATGCCGGCCGCCGCGGCGAGTTTGCCGACGGGGTTCATCGCCCGCGACGCCGAGCTTACCGTGCATGGTTTTTGCTCGGAGTGCAGCCGCTAAGGCTTCGGAACACCCTGTTCAGGAACCAGCGCAACGCGAAAACGCATTGTTTGCGCACCAGAGATTCAAGCCCCATCAATCCGAACGCGCAGCAATTTGGCAGAGTTCAAAAACACCAGAACATCCGGCCCCAGATGCAGAAAGGCGGCTTCGATAGGACCAATCCAGCCCATCAGCGCCGCTGTGATACCTAGTACATGGACGACGCCGACGCCCACAAATAAATTCTCTTGGATAGTGCGATACGCGCGGCGAGCAATGGCACGGGCACTGACAATTTTAGATAGATCATCCGTCATCAAAACAATATCGGCCGCTTCCAGTGCGGCTTGGGTGCCGCCGCCGCCCATCGCAATCCCCACATCTGCGCGTGCCAGGGCAGGGGCGTCATTGATGCCGTCACCAATCATTGCGACGCGATGACCTTGCTTTTTTAATTCTTCAATCGCTGTGACTTTGTCTTCCGGCAGCAAGTTGGCGCGCACCTCATCCACGCCTAATGCCGTGGCTATCGCGCGTGCGGTGGCTTCATTGTCGCCGGTCAGCATCACGATGCGCTTGACGCCAGTCGCTTTCAGCTTCGACAGCGCTTCGCGCGCCCCCGGTCGCAAGGTGTCGGCAATGAAAATGACCCCGGCAGACTGTCCATCGATGGCCACATGAACCGGCGTTTGTCCGCTGTCTTCTATTGCCGCAATAAGTTGCACGCCGTTTTCACGCAGCAGTGCAGCATTGCCGACCAGTACGGCGCTCCCCGACACGGTGGCGATCACCCCTCGACCTTGTACTTGCTCATACTGCTCCGGCTCCGGCACGACGATCTGTTTAAGCGTGGCGTAATCCACCACGGCCTTGGCCAGCGGATGCGCTGAACGACGGTCGGCTGCAGCGGCCAGACTCAACAGTTCAAATTCAGAAAACCGGGCGTCGCGTACCACGCGAACCACTTCAGGCTTGTTCGCGGTCAACGTGCCGGTTTTATCGAAGACCATCACATCCACCTTCGCCAGCGACTCCAGATACAGACCGCCCTTGACCAGAATACCGCTTCGGGCAGCACGCGCAATGGCGGCGATCATCACCAATGGCGTCGCCAGTCCCAGTTCGGCTGGCGAGGTGAAAATCAGCAGCGTGACGATGGTGCGCACGTCGCCGGTGATCAGGTAAACCGCGATGAGGAATACGAAAACAACGGGAATCAGCCACGACGCCACTTTGTCTGCGAGTTTTTGCACGGGTGCTTGCGCCGCTTCGGCGCTTTCCACCAGGCCGATGATGCGTGTAAACGTAGTGTCGCTACCGACTTTTTCTGTCTGGATATCGAGTGCGCCCGATGCGACGATGGTGCCGGCAAAAACACTCATGCCGACACTCTTGTCTTTGGGAAGGCTTTCGCCTGTGATAGGCGCTTCGTTGATTGAAGCCGCGCCGCCTACGATGCTTCCATCCACCGGAATTTTTTCGCCCGCACGCACCAGCACGACATCGCCCGTTCGCAGTTGTTCGATCGGCACCACGCGTTCCCCGTCTGCGCCGCGTCTCAACGCGACTTGCGGCACCGAGCCGATCAGGGTCTTGATGGAAGCGCGGGCGCGATCCATATTCAAGTCGGCAATGAACTCCGCAATCAGAATAATCACCATCAGCACGGCACCGGCGATCGTCTCGCCTCCAAACACCGCGACCAAGGTGGCAACGGTAACGAAAATCTCGGTGCCGATTTTGCGTTCGCGTATCAGGTCGGTCAGGCCGGTTTTTACCAGCGGATATAAGCCTATCGCGACGGCAAGCCAAAGGAGTTGTAGCGGCACCCATTGCAGCCAAAACAACAACGCCACCAGGCCGGTAAGCAAAATACGTCCGACTTCGATCCAGCGCGCGCGCGTCATCAGCACCCGCAGGCTAGCTGCGCTCGCGTGCTCGGCTGTCGCTTCACTATCCACATTCATTGTTTGAATTGTCATTCTCTTGTTCCTATAGCCGTAAATGCACGCGATTGCAGGGCTTCGCCTGGATTCGTAGACCCGGGGCACTCAATAACCAGGTGCAACTTTTTAGGGAGAAAATGCGCACCTGGTTATTGAGCGACCCACCCTGGAGAAGCACGGTTACACCCTCATTCGTGGCTGTGCCCGTGACCAGGCTGGCCGCCATTTTCGCTGGTTCCGGATGATTCACATCCAGCGAGCGTAGCCGCGAAAATGACTATCAAAAAAGTGCTAACGAAGGATTTGAGCGTGTTCATGTGGATATTCTTTCAAGAGGTTGATTAGATCAAGTGCGGTAAAAAGGCGCTGCGATACGCATCGCAGCGCCCTTCATTTACATCATCTGTTTGATTTCGGTGTAGTCACCGCGGGTGCGCAGGATGACTTTCACATTGGATTTGCCACGGTTGCGCCAGTACCAACCATGATTACCCGTGAACGCTGCCTCCAGCACACCTTCATCGGAGGCCACCCCGCGGCCCTTTTCGTAGCTGATCGATTTGCCTGGGGCGTCACCATGGGTATCGAAGTTGACTTCACCGCCCTCGACTATCCAAGCGTATTGGGCCTTGGCGCCTTGAACCATTTTCAACTTGATTTCCTTCCCCTCGCCCGGCTTCAGGGTGAGCGGCATCTCGTCGCGCCATTCAATCTTGGGGGCCGCCGCTGGAGTGGGTGCCTTCGGGGCTGCGGTCACAGCAGCCATCACCGGAATTTCTGCTGCGTTGGCTGTAGCCATGCCAGCCGCTCCGGTTGCGGGCGACAGCGCTGCCGGCGCGGCGGCTGCAGCATCGGCAGCGGCCTCCGCAGATAGCTGCTGTTTGATGTCACCCATTTCAGTCAGGCGCAGAACCCGACCGGCCCCGGTGGGATCGATGCCGTATTCGGCTGGAAGAACGACGGCAATCAGAAGGACCAGCGCCGCAATGACGGCTAGGATGGTGGAGCGCAAGAGCTGCTTGGAAGAAGGCAATTCGGCGCGCAGGGGCGTATCACTGTTATACATGTTGAGTATTCCTATAGTTGTGTGTTCAGGCTACAAAGTAGCCGGTCATTTGGAGACCCACCAGCACAAAGCCGGCGGACATCATTGCGACGTTGGCGGTGTAGGCGTTGCGGACAAAGCTGGCCGTTCGCCGCCAGTAGCTCATGCCGATCAGAATGACGGCCAATGCCATCAGCTGGCCCATCTCAACGCCCACGTTGAAGGCGAGCAGGTTGGGTATCAGGCCATTAGGCGAGATCTCGTATTCAAGAATCTTGGTCGACAGGCCAAAGCCGTGGAACAGGCCAAACACCAGGGTTGCCATCTTGGTGTTGGGCTGGAAGCCCATCCAGCGCTGGAAGGCGCCGATGTTGTCCAGTGCCTTGTACACAATCGACAGGCCGATGATTGCGTCGATCAGGTAGCTGTTCATCCCGAAGTTGAAGTAGACGCCCAGGATCATGGTGGTGGAGTGACCCAACGCGAACAGGCTGACATAGATACCGATGTGAGAGGGTCGGTAGAGGAAGAAGATCACACCGAAGAGAAACAAGATGTGGTCGTAGCCCGTCATCATGTGCTTGGCACCCAGGTACATGAAGGGCAGCAAGTTGACGCCCGATATTTCCTGGATGTAGCCCTTGTCTCCCGCGGTGACTGCGTGGGCAAACGCGCTGCTCGCCATCAAGCTGAGCACCAAAATACCGATGAACGCCAGCCAGCGGGAACGCAACGCGGCCCCAATCCATAGCTGCGTAGAAGTCATTGCAAATGTTTTAGTCATGATCCATATCCCAAACTAGGTGCGCATCGATGAGCAGGCCGTAGTAAGCCTGCAATGCGGAAGCCTGCGCCTGTAACGCGCTGTTTGCCGCCGCAGTTTGTTGACGAAGAGAAAACAACATGGCCTGCAAGTCCGCTTCGCCCAAGGCATAAGCCCGCTGCATCAGTGCAGCATTTTCCAGCATGAAACCTGCGCCTTCGTTGGCAATTTGCAAGCTGGCGTAGGTTCCCTGGGCCGTAGCGATTTCATTGGCGATCTGCGTTTCAAGTTCGCGCTGCTTGAGTTCGACTTCACGGCTTGAAACCACCACCGCCGCAATCGCCTTGGCATTGCGTGCATTCCGAGCACCACCCGGAATAGGAACGCTCACCATGACGCCGATAATGCGCTCACGTCCCCCAACCTCGGAGGCCGTATACCCGCCCAGTGTGGGATCGGGAATTTTGTCGGCGCGTGCGCGGTCGGCATGAGCCTGTGCCTTCTTCAATTGCAGCTGAGCGATCTTGAATTCATCGCTCTGCTCCAGAATACGCTCACGCCAGGCTGCCGCGTCGCCGCCAATTTCCGATGGCATGGGCAAGGCCATGGCCTGCCGTTTCACCCCCGGGAAACGCGTCGATAGCCGCGCCCAGGTGGCAGCAGCCTGGGTCTTCGCATCATTATCCATGCGTCGTTGCTCGGCCAGTTCTGCACGCGCAATGCCCAAATCCAATTTCGAAGCATCGCCCGCACGAACGCGTTTTTCAACCGCTGACACACTGGCCTGTGTCGACTGAAGGCTGACCTGCGCCAACTCATGTGCGCGCTCTGCTCCTAGCCACGCCACCCACAAGGCCATCAGCTCGCGCGCCGATTCGTGCAACGCCTCGCCATAGCGCGCCTTGGATTCCTCGACGGTTGCCTTGCCCAGCTTGCGGTCGGCTTCGGCCTTGCCAGGGAGACGAATCGCCCGTTCTATGCCGACACTCCATTCGGAGTAACGCGAACCGCTATCCAGTCGCCGTTGCTGCCCCGAGGTACGCGCAATCCACTCATGGGGCGATTGATCGAGGATGCCTGCTTCCTGCTGTGCCACGTCCAGACCCGCGCGCGCAGAGGCAACGGCAGGGTCCTGTTCGAGTAGCTGACGGGCAATTTCGGTTGGTAAGAGCCCCGGAGGATTCACCGGTTGCATGGCCTGCGCAGTAGCAGAAACAGTCAGGAGAGCCATCATGAATAATCGAATCATCATGCGATCTCTCCCGCTTCGGCGACCGCCGTTATCCAGTAACGCAGCCCGGCGCCGGCAAATTGCTGGCGTATGGCTTCGAGCAGCGCCGCTTTGTCGGCTGCGTCAAGAATCACCTGGATTTCGGTTGCGCGTGCGCGGCCCAGTACCTGTTCCGTTTGATCCAGATTATCGTGAGTCATGCCGTGCGCGGCCGTGGCCGTGCTGGTGAAAACAGTCGTGTTGGGCAACATGAGCAGCAAATCGAGTAATTTTTCCTCGATCGCTGGCGGGCAAACCAGTGTTAAGCACAGATTAGACATGGGGAACCTCGCGTTTAGGGAAGGCAAATCGTAGATAAAGAATGGGGAGCAGCATCAGCGTCAGCACCGTGGCCGAGACCAGGCCACCGATGACGACGATGGCGAGCGGCCGCTGGATTTCAGAGCCCGGCCCAGTCGCGAACAGCAAAGGGATCAGGCCGAACGCCGTGATGGAAGCAGTCATCAGCACCGGCCGCAAACGTCGCTTCGCGCCCTGAACGACAACTTCCGCCAGTTGCATGCCTTCGCTTTGCAGCTGATTGAAATAGCTGACCAGCACCACCCCGTTGAGGACGGCAATACCAAGCAGCGCGATGAAGCCAACCGAGGCTGGAACCGACAGGTATTCGCCGGTGACCCACAAGGCGACGATGCCGCCAACCAGGGCAAAAGGGACGTTGCTCAAAATCAGCAAAGCCTGACGCACCGAGCGGAAGGTCGAAAACAGCAGGACGAACACCAGTCCGAGTGCGACCGGCACCACCACCGTCAAACGCGCAGCCGCTCGCTGCTGGTTCTCGAACTGTCCGCCCCAGCTGATGCGGTAGCCGGTGGGCAGAGGGACTTTCTGCGTGACAAGCTGCCTCGCTTCCTCGACGAAGCCGACCAGGTCGCGGCCGCCGACGTTGGCGATCACCACGCTGTAGCGGCTGCCCATTTCTCGGTCGATCTTGACCGGCCCCCCGGCGCGCTCCAGCGTGGCCACGCTGACCAAAGGCACGCTGTTGCCATCCTGCGTGGTGATTCGCATCGCGCCAAACTCGGCGGGCGACATGCGAACCGCCTCGGTGCCACGGATAACAATCGGCGTGCGGCGGTTGCCTTCGATCACGATGCCGGCGCGCTGGCCCTCTATTTGCGTGCGCAGCGCATCCTGGATTTCTTCCACACTTAAACCCAGGCGTCCCGCCTGCAGGCGATCAACCGCCACCTTCAGATACTGCACCCCATCGTTCTGCACGGTGTATACGTCCTGATTGCCGGGGACCGTCTTGAGTAGCGCTTCGACCTGGCTCGCATACGCATTGAGCTTGTCGAGATCGGGGCCGAATATCTTCACGGCCAGATCACCGCGCACGCCGATGATCATTTCTGACACGCGCATTTCGATTGGCTGAGTAAAGCTGTACTCGATGCCGGGCATGGGGTCGAGCACTTTGCGTATCTCGTCCAACAACGCCTCTTTGCTCTTCATGCGCCATTCATCTCGCGGCTTCAATTGCAAATAGGTATCGGTCTGGTTGAGGCCCATTGGATCGAGACCGATTTCGTCGGAGCCGGCGCGCGCAACGATGCCGGTTATCTCGGGAATGGCTTTCATGAGCGCCTGGTGAATCTTCATATCAAGCGCGGCGCTTTGCTCCAGGCTGATCGAAGGCAATTTTTCGATGCCGACGATCAAATCACCTTCGTCCATCGTCGGCATGAAGGTCTTGCCGACCTGGGTGTAAACCACGCCCGCGCCCAGCAGCATCACCACCGCCACGGCAACGACGATGCCCTGCCTGCGCATGCCCCAAGCTAGCGCAGGTTCATAGAGCGCCAGCAGCTTGCGCGGCAGCCACGGGTCCTCATGCTTGACTTCGTGCAGCAGATAGGACGCCAGCACCGGAATGATGGTCAGCGACAACAACAAAGACCCGGCCAGGGCGAATACGATGGTAAGCGCGACCGGCACGAAAAACTTGCCCTCGAGATCCTGCAAGGTGAGCAGCGGCAGAAACACCGTGATGATGATCAAGATCCCGGACGTCACCGGGACCGCGACCTCGCGCACCGCGCGATAAACCGTATGCAGCCGCGGCAGCTTGCCGGCCGTGGGGTCGGTCGCCAGGCGCTGCACGATGTTTTCGACCACCACCACGGCGGCGTCGAGCAGCATGCCGATCGCAATCGCCAGGCCGCCCAGGCTCATCAGGTTGGCCGACATGCCAAAACCGCGCATCAAAATGAAGGTGATCAGCGCCGCCAGCGGCAGCACCAGCGCCACGGTCACAGCCGCCCGGATATTGCCCAAAAACAGTCCAAGCAAAATGATGACCAGGACCGTCGCTTCGAGCAATGCGTTGGATACGGCACCCACCGCCTTGTCGACAAGCGAGGCGCGATCATAGAAAACCTCGAGCTTCACGCCTTTCGGCAGCGTCGGTTGCAGTTCTTCCAGCTTCTTCTGCACGCCGTCGACAACCTTTTGCGCGTTGGCACCCGCCAGTCCCAGCACCAGACCCTGGACAGCCTCGCCCTTGCCGTCTTGCGTCACCACCCCATAGCGCGTAACGGTGCCGATCTTGACCTCGGCCAGATTGCCTAGGCGAACTGGCGCACCGTCCTTCGTCGCCACCACAATCGCACGCAGGTCATCCAGACTCGTAACGCTGCCCTCGCTGCGCACCAGCAACACTTCGTCGCCTTCGCCGAGTCGGCCGGCGCCATCGTTGCGGTTGTTGGCGTCAATCGCCTCCTTCAGCTGCGCGATGGTCACGCCGCTGGCAGCCATGCTGATCTGATTGGGAACAACCTCAAAAGCACGCACCACCCCGCCCAACGCATTCACGTCGGCCACGCCGGGTACGGTGCGCAATGCTGGCCGGATGACCCAATCAAGCAGACTGCGCCGTTCGGCCAAAGACATTCCCTCGGCCTCAACGGTAAACATGAACATCTCCCCCAACGGGGTCGTCACCGGCGCCATACCGCCTGAAATTCCGGGGGGCAAGCTCTCCGTCAGCCCGCCAAGGCGTTCACTCACCTGTTGACGCGCCCAATAGCGATCGGTGCCGTCCTCGAAATCGATGGTGACATCGACCAGGCCATATTTGGTGATAGAGCGCAGTATCTTGGTTTTGGGAATGCCGAGCATTTCCACTTCGATCGGCACCGCGATACGGCTTTCAACTTCCTCCGGCGTCATGCCGGGAGCCTTCATGATGATTTTGACCTGGGTGCTCGACACATCGGGGAATGCGTCAATTGGCAACCCGAGGTAGGCCATCCATCCCGCACCGGCGACAATCAGCGTTGCCAGCAGGACGAACAGGCGCTGCGCCAAAGAGAATTGAACGAGTCGGTCAAGCATCACTTGCTCTCCTTGGCGTTAAGCCAGGCGCCCTTGAGCGCGACCACGCCGCTGATGGCGACCTGTTCACCTTCCTTGAGTGGCCCCTGTACGCGCACCTGTTGCCCGGCGCTGGCTATCACCTGCACCGGACGGCCTTCAAAGCCGTTCGGGGTGCGAACGAACAGATAAGCCTGTTTGCCGGAGTAGACCACAGCAGACAACGGCACCCCCCAGCTGCCTTGCGTGGCGGCGATGGGCAGTTCAACTGTTACAAATTCACCTGGGCGAACCTGACCTGACTTGCCCTCAATCGCAGCCCGCAAAGCCACAGTCTGGCTGCCGGACGAGACCATAGGGCTGGTGCTCAGTATCCGTGCCGTGACATCGCGGCCCGATATCCGGACCTTCGTTCCAGGCTGCCAATTCCCACCTTCAGCAACCGGGAGCTGAATGTCGAGCCACAGGGTACCGGTTTGTGCCACCGTCAATAAAGCCGTTGCGGCCTCGACCCGCTGGCCAGGCATGACCGCAATGTCGGTCACGATTCCGGCCTGCTTCGCGACCAGCGTAATGCTGTCTTGTGGCTTGCCGGAAGCTTGAACACGCTTGATGGCCGCAGTCGACATCCCGCTTAATCGCAATGCTGCACGGGCCTGATTCAGCATCGCTTCGGCTTCGCTCAAAGCCGCCTGCGACTCTTGCACCCGACGCTGCGGGATGATGCCTTCCTTGAACAAGGATTGTTCACGCTGCGCAGCTTGCCGAGCAAGCGTGGCGCGGGCAGAGGCTTGCAGCAACTGCAACTGCAATTGTCCGAGCTCCGGGCTGACCAGATTCACCAGCGACTCTCCTGAGCGCACAAGCTGATTCTGCTGAACGAGCAATTGCGCCACCAGGCCGGCCACCGGCGAGCTGACCACCTGCTCGGCCTTTGGCGGCACGATGACCTGAGCGGCGTAACGCGCCAGGACCGAGCCGTTTTGATTAAGCAATGGAGCAGTTTGAATACCAAGCGCCTGAATCTGCTTGTTGGGAACGGCAAATTTGACGGTTTGGTCAGCTGCCTGAGCAGTGGACGTGAGAATACAGAGCGTAGCAATTGCCCATGCAGGGAATGGGACACAGAAACCTATTTTTTTCATAGCCAACCTCGAATGGCGCCTGATGGCGCGATAAACGTGAGTACATTGCTCAGGAAGATGTGACGGGAACTTGACGAACTCCCCCTCGTTACGCGAAGCCAACAGCTAGCGAATAGCATCGGCTTTGGTCAAGACGTTTGGGGGGCGTGTGTACTCGCCATCAGCGGCGGCGCGCGAAAGCGGACCGCAGCATCGAGCCGCATGGAGCAAGCGTTCGCCGGATCAGGCGTGCGCTAGAGGGGGACGATCGAGAAGCGGGGGGGTATGAGAAAAGTAAGCCGCAGGCGGACACAGAATCGGTCCACCGGACAAGGCTATATCCAGCGTGAGGCTGGATTCCATAAGGATGGAGGTGAAGACAGGATGGTAATGGCCATGATGTCCGTCCTCGTTATGGTCCTTATTGTTTTTATTGTCGCCGGATGCATCGTGACCAGATTGACTGCTTTCATCATGACCATGGTCGTGTGTATGAAAACCCGAAGCAGCCACATCTACCGCAACGTGCCCATGTAGCCCAGCCGCCGCTGACCAGGCGAACTGGAGCGGAACGATAAGCATGATAATCAGGGTGATGAAACGACGCATGGAGATCATTCTACAGAATTGGCCACGCCTACCAAGGGTTATTTTATACCTGGGACCTCACTTCCCATTCAGTTACGTTGAGTGGCTATTGCATTGCGGGCTTTCGTGCAAAGTATCTTGCGTGATCGATTTGGGTAGGGAGTTCGCATTCACGGTTTTAAAAAGCAGACGCTCGTCTCTGCAATATTTAGAAGCTTCTCAACTGACTGCTTTGGCCGAGGGGACTAAACCGCTCGCGCGGTAGGGGGCTCCGATTGACGCTGGTGGATGGTTGAGACCAGGGCCCCGGTTTCTATGTTGAGGGATGAGGCAATCCGCCTCGTTCTTCGACAGGAGCCGAGCCATGAACCCTTCCACTCAAACCATCAGTCCGCTACGCCAGCGCATGATCGACGACATGCGGATGCGCAAGCTCTCCCCCAAGACACAGAGTCACTATCTGCGCGCCGTGCGGCAGTTCGCCGGCTATCTGCACCGCCCGCCCGACACCGCCAGCGTGGAGGATCTGCGCAACTATCAGTTGTACCTGGTCGATCATGGCATCTCGCCGGTCTCGCTCAATGCGGCGATCACCGGGCTGAAGTTCTTCTTCGACGTCACGGCTGACCATCCCGATCTGACGGCCAAGATGCAGCCGGTGCATGTCCCGCACACGTTGCCGGTAATACTGAGTCGTGAGGAGGTGGCCCGCCTGATCGCCGCGGCCGGCAATCTCAAGCATCAGACGGCGCTCTCGGTCGCCTACGGCGCCGGACTGCGCGCCAGCGAGGTGGTGGCGCTGAAGGTCGGCGACATCGACAGCCAGCGCATGACGCTGCGCATTGAACAGGGCAAGGGCGGCAAGGATCGCTACGCCATGCTCTCGCCGGTGCTGCTCGAACGCCTGCGCAGCTGGTGGCGGGTTGCCCGTGCGCAAGGCAAGATGCTCGATGGCGGCTGGCTGTTTCCGGGTCTCGATCCGATCGACCCGCTCAGCACCCGCCAGCTCAACCGGGCGATACACGCCGCCGCAGAGGCAGCGGGCATCGACAAGCGCGTCTCGATGCATACCTTGCGTCACAGCTTCGCCACCCATTTGCTGGAAGCCAAGGTGGATATCCGGGTGATCCAGGTTCTGCTCGGGCACAAGAAGCTGGAGACCACCGCGCTGTATGCTCAGGTCGCCACCGACATCCTGCGCGAAGTGGTCAGCCCCATCGAGACCCTGCATTCCGCGTAGGCCAAGGCCATGGGGCGTCTTGCCCTGGAGGTCGCGGATATCTTCCGTGCTCACGGCCCGGCCTGGCGGCAGGCTGAGCGTGGCCACTTGAGCCTGGGTCAGCTCAAGGTCATGTCGGCCATCGAACAGTGCCGCAGCGCGGCGCTGGGGGGACATGTGCTGCACTGCAACGCCTGCGAGCATAGCGAGATCGCCTACAACTCCTGCCGCAACCGGCATTGCCCGAAGTGCCAGGCCAGTGCCGCGCGGCGTTGGCTCGATGCGCGTCAGGCCGATCTGCTGCCGGTGGACTATTACCACGTGGTCTTCACCTTGCCGGCGCCGATCAGCGCCATCGCCTACACCAACAAGGCGGTGATCTATGCCCTGCTGTTCGAGGTCGCCGCCGAGACCCTGCGCACCATCGCGGCCGATCCCAAACATCTGGGAGCGCAGATCGGCGTGACCCTGGTCCTGCACACCTGGGGATCGGCGCTCACGCATCATCCGCACGTGCATGGCATCGTCCCCGGCGGCGGCCTGTCGCCGGACGGCGAGCGCTGGGTCGCCTGCAAGCCCGGCTTCTTCCTGCCGGTGCGGGTGCTGTCGCGACTGTTCCGCCGGCGTTTCCTCGAAGCACTCGAGACGGCGCATCGCACGGGTCAGTTGCAGTTCTTCGGCGAGCACGCGCAGTTCACTGATGCGACGGCCTTCGCCGACTGGCTGCAACCCTTGCGGCAATGTGAGTGGGTGGTCTATGCCAAGCGCCCGTTTGCAGGTCCTGCGGCGGTGCTGGCGTATCTGTCGCGCTATACCCACCGGGTGGCGATCTCCAACAGCCGATTGATCGCCCTGGACGAGTGCGGCGTCAGCTTCCGCTGGAAGGATTACCGCGCCAAGGGCAGGACGCGCTACAAAACCATGACGCTCAGTGCCGACGAGTTCATGCGCCGCTTTCTGCTGCATGTTCTGCCTGGGGGTTTCCACCGTATCCGCCACTATGGGCTGCTCGCCAATGCCGGACGCCGCGAGAATCTCGCCAAGGCGCGTGAACTGTTGCACGCCAATCCCGACCCCGACGCAGAATCCCCGGGTGCGGATGCGCCGGCCGGCATCGCTCAGCCGAGCTTTGTCTGCCCGGACTGTGGGGCGGCGATGATCGTGGTCGAGGTTCTGATGCGTGGGCAACCCATCCGCGCGCCACCGCCGCATCGAGGTGCGCAATGAGCGCGATCGCTTCTCGATGCAGCAATCATCCGTCGGCTCTTCGATATCCAGCGCCGATAGCGGACGGCTTTGCCTTGCCCTGGAATAATGCCGTTTGCTGCCTGTCGCCGCGCCGACCAATGTGGCGCATCCGCTTCAGATGGCGATATCTAACACCTGCCCAGCAGAGGCTGGTCCGCCTCATCGCCACGTTCAGCGCGAATGCTGCCCTTCAAATCCCCATAGACCGGTAGGCTCTCCAGACACCATCGGTGCATCCCGCGGTTTCCTCCCTCGAGGCTTGTCCGACGCCTGCCCGCTGGGCTCGGTCACGTACGGGAAGTCCTGCGGGTGAGGGCAGGCATCGTACAACCCTTAACAGTTTCTGTCGGTAGGATCGAGTACCCCGAGCGGCAGGCAATTTGCCAGAAACAGACCTTTTATTTATGACTGTTACGTTCCCTTGCGCCTATGGTGAGGAATCGTTTTGCCTGGCGCGTCGATTTTTGTGTGATGCGGTAGCAAGACCCGCTCAGTTGCCTCTGCAATTCGCCCAGCCATTTTGGGATCATTCACAGCTCGTGCGAGTGTAACCCCACCAATAAGCGTTGCTAACGCGGTCCAGGCCGCATCGACATTCGTGGGAGCGTCGATCGATTTAGGCCCGGCTGCAAATATGTCGGCGACATTCATCAACTCGGACTCAAATGCTTCACGGGATTCCCCGTCGGAGCGAGCCACTTCTGCTGCCAAACTTTGCAATGCGCAGCTCTCAGATAAATCACATTTGCGCTTTTCCCCCAAATAGAAGCGTACAAATTCTGGCCACCAGTCTCGCCCGAACTCTGTTTGGTAATGCGTTACCCCTTCCTTCAATTCAGCCATCCCTTGAATGACTGATTCGCGGAACGCAACCGCTTTGGACTCGAAGTGAACATAGAAGGCACCGGAGGTAACGCCTGCCTCCTTCGCCAAGCTATCCACACCCGCTCCACCATAGCCGCTCTTGCGGAATCCACGCCCAGCCGCTTTGAGGATGCGATCGCGCGTCTCAGCTTTTTGTTTGGTTCGTGACATTCAACCCCTCATATGAAATAGGCCATTTGTGAAATTATAGTTGACAACATAACGATCGTTACGTAATTATACATAACGGTCGTTATGTTTATGACTGTGCTATTCGCAACAGCGAGCAGCCCAACTTAGCCTAAAGGAGTCTAGATATGCCACTTACACTCACTATCACCGAAGGGGTTTTGCCAAAGGGAAGCGAAAAAACCGCGATTGCCCGACTATCCGAAGTATTTTTGAAGTTGCACGGGCTCGCCAGCAACAAGATTATGACACCTAACGTCATTGGTTCCATCCAAGTTTTGCCCAAAGAGCACTCCTTCTCCGGCATGAAAGAGGTGCCAATCGCAATTATCGAATGGAAAACTCCATCGTTTGCGTTCGCGAGTCGCGATATACAGACTCGCTATGTTGAGGAAGCAACAAACATCATCCACGAAATGTCAGATGGCAAGCAGCCCAAGGAACATATCTGGGTCAATGTGGTGCACGCAGTCGATGGGACTTGGGGAATAGGTGGCAAAGCCTATACCAACGCTGAACTGGGCGATGCTATCAGCAAAGGATAAGGGAAACCGCAAGAAAAGGCGGGCAGCGAGGATTGTGAAGCTGCTCGTCCTTCGACTTAAATCAATTGGAGCCACGATCATGAAACTCACCGACCAAACTCAAACCTTCACACGACGCCAACTACTCATCCTCTTTGCCGCAGGATCAACTAGCCTTGCGGCGCCAACATTAGTAGCAAAGATGTTTTCTGGTGGAAATATGACTGAAGACTCTCGTCTTTTGCAACGAGCGGGGGAGGTCAACCGCACGGGGCATGCATTTGTTCTCTCATTTTAAGCATTACGAAATATATTGAGTTCCGAATAATTCGGCGGCGGCTTAATAGCCGCCAGCCTAATCTAAACAATGCTGGGATAGAAGGACAAATGTCACGCAGAAATGGGCACATTGGCAGCGACGCAAAGCCTATCCGAATGCTTCACACGATGCTCCGTGTCGGGGATCTTGAACGCTCGTTGTCGTTTTATATAGGAACGCTCGGTATGCGATTATTCCGTAGGGAGGAATATCCAGAAGGGCGTTTCACATTGGCCTTCGTCGGCTACGGTCAAGAACCCACCGACACACTAATCGAACTCACTTACAACTGGGGCCGTGTGACCTATGACCACGGTTCTGCCTACGGTCACATCGCATTGGCTACTGCAAACCTGAACTCACTTTGCGAAATGCTCGAAGCTTGTGGCGTCAAGATAATCCGCGCACCAGGAAAAATGACCTTCAGTTCACCTGATCGCGATAGTGACGAAATTATTGCGTTCATCGAAGATCCCGACGGATATCGGATTGAGTTGATCCAGATACCAGCCTGAACCATGTGGTGTTTACTCCCCTCCTTTTCTGCGGGCGACTGCAAAGAGTCGGCAATCGGACGTGTGCAATCAGCCTGACTGACCGTAACGGGTCGGTAGTGTGAATTCGCCGTTTGGAAAGCGGCCATCCGCTTGAATTTTTAAGCAACGACTGGTGGGCAACGCATAGCAGACATGATTTGCTCTTAACGTCACCGGCAGAAATGGCCGAGAAGCGGGCCGACATCAGATTCTCTCCACCGGCAGCTTTATGATCAGTAAGCCGCCATTGCCCATGAAAGCATCATCAGGCAGACGCCAGCCCTTCGGTCTGCGCAGCAGCGCGTGGTTACGTGAATGCGCTTGTCCGATGGCAGCATTCGTCAGGTCGAACCGGATTGGGTGGGCCGGCTCAGTGGATTTACCTTGCTCTTCGAAGCGCTGATCATGATGATGTGCCGGGAAATGGCTATTACGGCGGTGTCCAGACTGGTGGGCTTGTCCTTGCGGCCTCAAGAACCGCCAAGTCGCAAAAATTCGCCCACTCGTTCATCAACTTGCGGCGCGGCTCGAACATGTCCGTCCTGTCGTATGCCTGCGCAAGCTTGGTCGGGGGCTTGTGGGCGAGCGCACGTTCCGCTGCGTCACCGGATCGCTCGGTATCGGAAACCCATGTCCGAAACGTCGAACGGAAGCCGTGAACAGTCAGGCCGGCAGAAACCAAGCCCTTGTCGGCCATGCGACGGAGAACGGCTGTTAGGCTCATATCTGACAACGGCTGATTTAACATTCCGGGGAAAATCAGGTCTGTGCCCTCGTAGCGGGGTGTCCTCATGAGTAGCTGGATTGCCCGTCCGGACAGTGGGACACGATGCTCTATTCCACCCTTCATGCGTTTGGCCGGCACAGTCCAGACGGCAGCATCAAAGTCGATCTCAGACCATGTCGCGCCGCGCACCTCACCAGATCGGGCGGCGGTTAGGATGGCGAATTCCAGCGCCCGAGACCCCATTCCATCAATCTTGACCAGCCGCGTCATGAATAGTCCAAGCTCTTTATGGGGCAGGGCGGCATGATTCTTCACAGTCCTGATTCTATTGGGGTCTGGCAGTGAGTTCTCAAGATGGCCAGCCCAACGCGCAGGATTGTCACCACTGCGGTACTCACGCGGTTTCGCGGCTGCCCAGTCGAGAATATTCTCGATGCGTCCACGCAGGCGTGTGGCGGTCTCGGTCTTCGCGTTCCACAGCGGGTAATGCGCGCCCAAAACCTTGACTGGCTGAGTCAGCACAGCCAAGACCCTGTCTGTATCAACCTGACCCACCGGAAGCGCCCCGATTGATGGGTAGGCGTAGGTGGTGAGGGTGTTTTCCCATTGCTGGCGATGCTTGAGGTTCTTCCATTCGGTGCCCTTCATCGAGATGAAGGCCTGCGCGCACTCGGCAAAGGTGGTGCCCTTGGCGGCGTCTGCTTTGTCGGTGGCGGCTGTCTGGCGGCGCGCTGCGATGGGGTCTATCCCTGCCTTGGCCTTCTCGCGCCATTCTTGCGCTTTGGTGCGGGCGGCTTCAAGGGTCACATCGTCGAAAGACCCAAGCCCCATGTCGCGCCGCTTGCCGTTAAAGCTGTAGCGCAGCAGCCATGACCGCGCGCCTTCGTCGGTGACTTTAAGGTACAGGCCAGCCGTGCCACCAACGGCATGAAGGCCGGGGGTCTTCGCCTTCTTGATGACTTCTTTGACGCTAAGGGGTGCTACGGTTTTTCTGCCCATCTATTTTCCCATCAATCGGACTGAGATTTGATGGTTATGGATGAGGCGGTGTGAGTCAAGCTTTTTTGTGAAACCCTTGATTTACATGGGCTGGTGAGGCTTTTTGAGTCTTGCTGATATGGGGTTTTGGCGGAGACGGAGGGATTCGAACCCTCGATGCAGGTTTAAGCCCGCATGCTCCCTTAGCAGGGGAGTACCTTCAACCACTCGGCCACGTCTCCGAACCGCCGCGCATTGTAGCGGAATGCGCGGACGAACGCCACCTCAGGCCGTGGCTTTATCCAGTTCGAACGCCTGATGCAGCGCGCGCACGGCGAGTTCCATGTATTTGTCCTCGACCACGACCGAGATTTTGATCTCGGACGTGGAGATCATCTGCAGGTTGATGTTCTCGACCGACAGGGTCTCGAACATCTTGCGGGCAATGCCGACGTGCGAGCGCATGCCGACGCCGACGATGGAGATTTTGGCGATTTTGTCGTCGCCGGTGACCTCGCGCGCGCCAATGCCGGCGGCGGTTGCCTTGACGATATCCATCGCCTTGGCGAAGTCGTTGCGGTGCACGGTGAAGGTGAAGTCGGTGGTCTGGGTGTGCCCCACGTTCTGCACGATCATGTCGACGTCGATGTTGGCATCGGCCACCGGGCCGAGAATCTGGTAGGCGATACCGGGGTGGTCGGGCACGCCGACCACGGTGATCTTGGCTTCGTCGCGGTTGAATGCGATGCCTGAAATGATGGCCTGTTCCATGGAGTTGTTTTCCTCGAAGGTGATGAGCGTGCCGTCGCCTTCGTCCTGAAAGCTGGACAGCACGCGGAGTTTTACTTTGTACTTGCCGGCGAATTCGACCGAGCGGATTTGCAGCACCTTGGAACCCAGGCTCGCCATTTCGAGCATTTCCTCGAAGGTGATGCTTTTTAGCCGGCGCGCCTCGGGCACGATGCGCGGGTCGGTGGTGTAGACGCCATCGACATCGGTGTAGATCTGGCATTCGTCAGCCTTGAGCGCGGCTGCCAGCGCCACGCCGGTGGTGTCGGAACCGCCGCGCCCCAGCGTGGTGATGTTGCCTTGTTCGTCGACCCCCTGGAAGCCGGCGACCACGACCACATGGCCGGAATCCAGATCGGCGCGCATCCTGGATTCGTCGATCGACAGAATGCGCGCCTTGGTGAAGGCGTTGTCGGTGAGGATGCCCACCTGCGCGCCGGTGTAGCTTTTCGCTTTCAGGCCCAGGTCTTTCAGCGCCATCGCCAGCAGGGCGATGGTGACCTGCTCGCCGGTGGATACCATCGCGTCCAGCTCGCGCGGGTCGGGGGTGGACTGGATCTGTTTGGCCAGCGCAATCAGCCGGTTGGTCTCGCCCGACATGGCCGAGAGCACCACCACCACCTGATGCCCGAGCATCTTGAATTTGGCCACGCGTTCGGCCACTGCGCGGATACGTTCGACATTGGCGACCGAGCTGCCGCCGTATTTTTGTACGATGAGTGCCATGGTTTTCGATAATGAGTTAAGCGCGTGAGTTTAATGGATTAGCGCTGGAAAAGCGCGATCGACTCCACATGCGCCGTGTGCGGGAACATGTTGGCGATGCCTGCCGCTTCGAGCCGGTAGCCCTTGACGTGCGTCAGCACCTCGGCATCGCGCGCCAGCGTGGCGGGATCGCACGAGACGTAGACGATGCGCTGCGGCCCGCCGCTGTCGGGCAGGGATTTGACGACCTCGATGGCACCGGAACGCGGCGGATCGATCAGCAATTTGTCGAAATGCCCGAGGGCGGCGAATTTTTCCGGGGTCATCTCGAACAGGTTGTCGACCGTGAAGCGGGCGTTGGGCAGGCGGTTGCGCAGGGCGTTTTCGCGCGCGCGGGCAACCAGTTCGGCGCTCCCTTCGATGCCGAGCACCTCGGCGCCGCTGCTGGCGATCGGCAGGGTGAAATTGCCCAGGCCGCAGAACAGGTCCGCGATGCGCTCGCCGGCCCGGGGCTGCAGCAGGCGCAGTGCGCGGCCGACCAGGGCGCGATTGATGGCGGCGTTGACCTGAGTGAATTCGGTCGGCCTGAAAGGCATGACGAGGCCGAACTCCGGCAGGCTGTAGCTGAGTTCGGGCGCAATGTCCGGCCAGAAAGGACGCGCGGTGTCGGGGCCTTTTTTCTGCTCCCACACCTGCACGCGGTGGCGTTCAGCGAAGCTGCGCACTTTGGCGGCGTCCTCGTCGCTCCATGGCTCAAGCAGGCGGAACACCAGCACGGTGACGTGCTCGCCGACGGCGACCTCGATCTGCGGGGTGCGGTCGGCGTTCGACAACTGCACGATCAGCTCGCGCAGCGGCTGGAGCAGCGCCGAGACATCGGGCGTGAGGATCTCGCAGCTCGCCATGTCGGCAATGAAGTTGGAGCGTTTTTCGTGGAAGCCGACCAGCACGCCGCCTTTCTTGTCGACCAGACGCGACGATAGCCGCGCGCGGTGGCGATAGCCCCAGCTGGGGCCGTGCAGGGCGGGCAGGATGACGTCGGGGCGGACCTTGCCGATGCGGGCGAGGCTTTCTTCCAGTACGCGCTGCTTGGCGGCAACCTGGGCGCTGGCTTCCAGATGCTGCATCGAGCAGCCGCCGCAGCGGCCGAAATAGCGGCAGCGCGGCTCGGTGCGCTGGGCGCTGGCGTCGAGGATGGCGACCGCGTTGGCCGAATTGTATTTGGCATGCTTGCGGTAGACCGCGATTTCCGCGCGTTCGCCCGCCAGGGCGCAGTCGACGAAAGTGACCTTGCCGTCGATGCGCGCCACGCCGTGGCCCTCGTGGTCGAGGGAGAGAATGTCTACGATGGGGTTCATGGTTTCAATGCGTTAACCACAGAGGCACAGAGATATGCCCCGCAGGGACGGTCACGGATAAAAACGGTGGCCTGGGTGCAAGTTTCGGCTTGTTGCCTACTATCGGATCGGCCGTTTGTTTTTGAGGGTGATTCTCTGTGTCCCTGTGCCTTCGTGGTGAAAAAGGTTTATGCCCAGGCCGCCAGGAACTCCTGCCAGTGCGGGGCAGGGTAGGCCTGCACGGTGCTGCGCGCAAGCTCGATCTCGGCGGCGTAGGCCGATTCGGAGAGCGTGCCGCGTATTTTCTGGAAGCGCAGATAGACCAGCCAGGTGTTCATCACGTCGGTTTCGCAGTAATTGCGGATGGCCTCGATTTCCCCCTGCTGAAAGGCCTCCAGCACTTTCGAGCCGTCCATTCCCAGCTTGCCGGGAAAACCGCACAGCTTGGCCATCTGGTCGAGCGGCGCATTGGCACGCGGCTGGTACATCGCCAGCACGTCCATCAAATCCAGATGGCGGGTGTGGTAGCGGCTCAGATAGTTATTCCACTTGAAGTCCTTGTCGTCGTCACCCCAGTCCCAGTAGCGTGCCGCCGCCACGCCATGGATCAGGCTGCGGTAGTGCAGCACCGGCAGGTCGAAGCCGCCGCCGTTCCATGACACCAACTGCGGGGTATAGCGCTCGATGCCGTCGTAGAAGCGCTGGATCAGTTCGGCCTCGCTGCTGCCGGGCTCGCCCAGCGACCATACCTTGAGCTGGTCGCCGCTTCTGAGCACGCAGGATATGGCGACGATGCGGTGCAGGTGATGTGGCATGAAGTCGCCGCCGGTTTTCTGGCGGCGGTTCAGCAGTGCCAGTTCGGTGAGTTCGGCGTGCGGGAGCGCCGCTTCGTCTATGCCGTTGACCGCGGCGAATCCGGCGAGGTCAGGGATCGTTTCAATGTCGAAAACCAGGGTGGGATGCATGGAACGGGCGCGCGGACAAAACCGCCATTTTACGCTGCTTCAATGCAATGCTGTGTCGAGCGCCGAGGCCGCGATCAGGGCATGCAGGTAGGCTACCGAAATCTGATGCAGCGGGATATCCAGCTGCTGCGCATAGCGGGCCAGTACCTCGGCATCGTTGTTTTCGCAGGCGTGCGCCAATTGCAGCATGGCACCTTCAGGGGAGGGGTGTGCGCTCAAGGCCCGCACGCTGGTCGCCGCCAGCCCCAGCTTGCGGATCAGCGCCTCTAGCGAGAGCGACAGCGCATGGGGGGCGGCCGACAGCAGGCCGATCTCGAATGCGGCGGCAGCGCTCTCGGCCGGCGCGCCCAGACGCGTGACTTTGCCCATGAAGAGTGCGCGCGTGAGCGCGGTCACGGCATAGTTGCGCGTGGCTTCGCCAGGCTGCCTGCCGGTCAGGGCCAGCAGTATCGCCACGCGGGCGGCGCGCTGGGGGCCCAGCATGACCAGTGCATGAGCGGCCGATTCGGCGGGGCGGCTCAGACCACCGACCGGCGAATTGGCGATCGCGAGCAGACGTGGCGCCATGTCCGGGTTCAGCCGGAAAAACTGGATCAGCGTATCGAGCGAATGACGCAGCGCGATCGCCAGCAAGTCGAGTTGTACGGCCTGCTCGTGGGTATGGGCGGCAGGCTGGGTGTCGCCCGAAAACAGGCTGCCTTTGAACCAGGCGTTTGCAGGCCAGCGTGCCTGGGAATGGGTGTGCCGTACCCCTTCCACGATCAGGCGCGCAGACACCGCGGGTGGAATATCGTCGGCGCGGCAGGCCAGATAGCGCCAGGCGGAAGCGCTGTCCTGCACCATCGCGTGGTTGCGGTCGAGGCTGGGGCAGAACGTCAGTCCGGCGTCCTGCAGGGCGAGGGCGCGCGCCAAATGCTGTTCGTTATCAAGGCTTACGCACCAGATCAGCTGGCGGTGATCGAGTTGCTGCGGGATGTCGCTGAACAGCACGTCGGCGCTGATCCGCACCAGCAGGGGCAATTCACTGGTCAGGCCGTCCTGCGTCAGCGAATACAGGCCGGTCAGCAACATGTCCTCGTCCATTTGCCGGAGTTCGGGCGGCGCATCGGCACCCGCAGTGCGTCCGCGCAGCACCAGCTGGTGGGCGACCAGGCTGGAAGCGGCATCGAACAGGGGATCGAACGACAGGAAACGCTCCCGCAGGGCTTCCTCGCGAACCGGGCTGCTGCTGGCGATGCCCAGCATTTGCGTCACCGCCACGGGCTGATCGGATTCGCGGGTATTGATGCCGCCGCCGACGATGCGGGATGAATGGAAGTCGTCTACGCTCATGGCTGTCGGTGCAAAGTGTGTCCGGTCATTCTAGCGCTGCGAACCATTTTTCGCGTGTATCGGGCATCATGCCGGTTGCCGCAAGACATGAAGGAGGCGACATGACGAAGAAGCTGCTGCTGCATGTGATGATGGCCGGGCTGCTTGCCACTTCTCAGCCAGGCTGGGGCGCGTCGGGCGGTGAGATCGGCAGTACGTCCGCCGATCAGCAGGGCGTCGCGGTCACCATCTACAACGACAATCTGGCTTTGGTGAAGGATGCGCGGCGGGTCGGGCTCGCGCGCGACTTCAACCGGCTGGCGTGGCGCGAAGTCTCGGCGCAGATGAGCCCGGAGACGGCTCAGCTGCGCAATGTGTCGAGCCCCGCCGGATTCCGCTTGCTGGAGCAGAACTTCGATTTCGATTTGCTGACGCCGCAAAAGCTGCTCGAAAAATACATCGGACGCGAGGTCGGCGTTATTCGCACTCACCCCGCCAGCGGCGCGGAAACCCGCGAAACGGCGAAGGTGCTGGCGGCCAACGGCGGCGTGGTGCTCAAATTCGCCGATCGCATCGAAACCGGCGTGCCGGGACGGCTGGCGTTTGCAGGCGTGCCCGACACCTTGCGCGACAAGCCCACTCTCGTCATCTCGCTGAACAGTCCGTCGGCGGGTGTACAGGATCTGGAATTGTCCTATCTGACCGGCGGGCTGTCGTGGCGGGCCGATTATGTCGCCGAGCTCAATGCCGCTGACGACCGGATGGATCTCAACGGCTGGGTGACGCTGACCAACCAGAGCGGCGCAGCCTATCCCAACGCCAAACTGCAACTGGTGGCGGGCGATCTCAACCGGGTGCGCGACGCCCAGCCGGTGCCGCGCGCGACAATGGCGATGGCAGGGAAAACGGCCGACGCTGCCGAGATGCAGCAGGAATCCCTGTTCGAATATCACCTCTACACGCTGCAACGTCCCACCACGCTGGCGGAAAACCAGACCAAGCAGGTGGCGCTGATGTCGGCCGGCCGGGTACCGCTGAAGAAGACGTTCCTGCTCGAAGGCGCGGCTTATTACTACTCGGGTCAACACGGCGAACTGGGGCAGAAAATCAAGGTGGGCGTGTTCGTCGAATTCGACAACAAGGGCGAAGGTCTGGGCGTGCCGCTGCCCAGGGGCGTCGTCCGGGTCTACAAGAAGGACAGCCAGGGCAACGCGCAGTTTGTCGGCGAGGATCGTATCGACCACACGCCGAAGAACGAGACCGTACGCCTCAAGCTGGGCGACGCCTTCGACGTCACCGCCGACAGGAAGCAGACCGACTTCAGGAAACTCGCCGGCACCGGCCGCACCAACTACGTGTTCGAGTCGGCCTACGAGATCGTGCTGAAGAATGCCAAGCCGGAAGCGGTCACCGTCACGGTGCGCGAGCCGATGCCGGGCGACTGGACGATGCTCTCCGAATCGCAGCCGCACACCAAGGCGACTGCCGGCACTGCCGAATGGCGGGTGCCGGTGCCGGCCGAGGGCAGGGCGACGCTCAACTACCGCGTGCGCGTCAGGTACTGAGGCCGCGCCGCCGGCGGATGTCGGCGATCAATCCGAGGGTGGAGCCGTCGTGTTCGCCGATCGCACGCACCGAACTCAGTGCGGCGCGGATCGGCGGCGCCAGCTGCTTGCCGAGCTCGACGCCCCACTGGTCGAAGCTGTTGATCTGCCAGATCACGCCCTGCACGAACACCTTGTGTTCGTAAAGCGCGAGCAGCATGCCCAGCGTGTGCGGATCGAGCTTCTGGTAGAGCAGGGTGTTGCTGGGACGGTTGCCCGGGAATACCTTGTGCGGCGCCAGCGCGCGCGCGGCCTCGCGGCCCATGCCCTGGGTGATCAGTTCGGCTTCGGCCACCGCGCGCGACTTGCCTTTCAACAACGCTTCGGTCTGCGCCAGGCAGTTGGCCAGCAGCCACTCGTGCTGGTCGGCAAGTGGGGTGGGGTTGACCGCGGCTGCCAGAAAGTCGGTCGGAATCAGCCGCGTGCCCTGGTGCACCAGTTCGAAGAACGCGTGCTGGCCGTTGGTGCCCGGGGCGCCCCACACGATGGGGCCGGTGTTGTAGTTGACCCGCTTGTTGGCGCGGTTGACGTTCTTGCCGTTCGACTCCATGTCGAGCTGCTGCAGGAACGGCACCAGTAGACGCAGGCGCTGGTCGTAGGGGAAGATGCCATAGGTGTCGGTGCCCCAGAAGTTGGCGTACCAGATACCGAGCATGCCAAGGATGACCGGCATGTTGGCTTCCAGCGGTGCCTCCCTGAAATGGATGTCCATTGCGTGGGCGCCGGCCAAGAGCGCCTGGAAATTGCCCCAGCCGATCTGCAGCGCGATCGACAGGCCGATCGCCGACCACAGCGAATAGCGCCCCCCCACCCAGTCCCAGAAGATGAACATGTTGTCGGGATCGATGCCGAAGGCCTCGACAGCCTGCGCGTTGGTCGACAGCGCCACGAAATGCCGAGCCACCGCGGCGGGGCTGCGTAGCGCAGCCAGCAGCCAGGCCTTGGCCGAATTGGCGTTGGCCAGCGTTTCCAGGGTGGTGAAGGTTTTCGAGGCGACGATAAACAGGGTGGTCTCGGGGTCGATCTGCTTGAGCGTGCCGGCCAGATGCGCGGGGTCGAGGTTGGAGACGAAATGCACCCGCACGCTTTCCACCGCGTAATGGTCGAGCGCCGCACACACCATCGCCGGCCCCAGGTCGGAGCCGCCGATGCCGATGTTTACCACGTCGCGGATCGGCTTGCCGGTATGGCCGCGCCAGCCGCCGTTGTGGACCGATTCGACGAAGCGCTGCATGCGGTTGAGTACGGCTGCGACTTCACGCTCGACATCGATGCCTTCCACCACCAGCGGCGGGCGTACCGGCGCACGCAGGGCGGTATGCAGCACCGCACGCCGCTCGGTGAAGTTGATGCGCTCGCCACTGAACATGGCATTGCGCATGCCCTCCAGATCGGACTCGCGCGCCAGTTGCATCAGATGCTGCATCGTGTCCGTCGTGACGCGGTTCTTCGAATAATCGAGCAGCAGGTTGCCGCAGCGTAGCGACAGACGTTCGAAGCGATGGGCGTCTTCGCGGAATGCGTTGCGCATGTCGAATGCGCGCATGTCCTTGAAGTGCTGTTCCAGCGTTTTCCAGGCTGGCAGGTGTTTGAGTGGTTTCATGGCTGGCGGTGTGTGGGGCAGGCTTCGAAGGTATCATAAGCAGCAGGCGGCACAGACGCCAGCGAGGCCAGGGCGCAGCGCTTTCTTTGACGGTTCGGGATGGGACAGCATGGTTACCGTGACACACAACAAACTCGTATATATCACCTATTCAATACTCGATGCGCGCGGCATGGTCGTCGAGCAGCATGACATTCCGGTCGGCTTTGTGCACGGCGCCAACAGCGGTATTTTGCCGGCGATCGAATCGGCGGTAACGGGCCGCAAGGTGGGTGACCGGGTCGAGATCACGCTGGCGCCCGAGGAGGGGTACGGGTTGCGCGACGAGAGTCTGGTGTTCGTCGAGGAACTTGACAATGTGCCGCCGCAATTCCGCCGGGTTGGGGCCGAAGTCATGTTTGAAAACGGGTCGGGCGAGACCAAGGTTTTTTACGTCACGTCGATCGAGGACGGCAAGCTCAGGCTGGACGGCAATCCCTCGCTGGCCGGTCAGAGCGTGACCTGCCTGGTGAATGTGATGGACATCCGCGATGCCACGCCGGAGGAAATCCGTAATGGCCGACCGCTCGACGCGACCCAGGGTACGATGCATTGAGGCGACGGGGCGAGGCTGGAGAGAACGCCCAGGATTTCCAGCCCGGCCGGGCTGGAGATGCTTTGTTGCGCGGATATCTCCGAGCAGTAGCGGGGATCGGTTAACGCGCCGTCATTCCGCCGTGTGGCCGAAGCGGAAGCTCGATGCCGTCACGCCGCCGAAGAAGCCCTGCTCGTGGTAAATGCAGGCGGCCGCTTCGTCTTCGGCTGCGCCGACCGCCACCATCAGCGGGATCAGGTGGTCTTCCTGCGGGTGGGCGCGCCGGGCCGATGGCGCGTGTTCCCATTGCAGCAGGCGTTGCGAACGCTGTCCCGGTGGCGTGCGCACAAGGGTCTCCTGCAGCCATTCGTCGAATGCCTCCGATGCCGTCTTGGCCTGCTCGCCGAACTCCCGCAGATTGTGATAACTCAAACCGCTGCCGACGATCAATATGCCTTCGTCGCGCAGGGGCGTGAGCGCCCGGCCTGCAGCAAGATGGGTTTGCGGGTCGTAGCCGGTCTTCAGCGACAGTTGCACGATGGGGACGTCGGCTTCCGGATACATCACGGCCATCGGGGTGAAGCAGCCGTGATCGAAGCCGCGGTTTGCATCGAGCCGGGCTCCAAGCCCTGCCGCTTCGAGCAGGTTCTTCACGCGGCCGGCCAGTTCGGGCGAACCGGGCGCATCGTAGCGGACATGGTAGGTGTGCTCCGGAAAACCGTAGTAGTCGTAGACCATGGGCGGGCGCGGGCTCGCCATCACGGTGAATTCGCTCGCCTCCCAGTGGCCAGACACCATCAGAACCGCGCGGGGTTTGGCGCCGAGTTCCCGCGCAAACGCTTGCAGCGACGCTTCGAGCAGACGATAGTGTGCGCGGAATTTACCCGTGAGATACGGCCACGGGCCGCCGCCGTGGGACAGGAAGCAGGTAGACAGTCGTTTCATGTCGGGCTCCATTCGGCACAGGACGGGATGCTGCGGTTGCATTCATGACGGTGAGCACGCACGGATCGCGCCGGCAGGAACCACCGGCGCTCAAAACGATACTAGCGGAGAGTGGCGCTCACCGCCAGCCGCCGCCCAGCGCCTTGTACAGCGCCACGCGATTCGCGGCCTCGGACAGACGCACGCCGATCAGATCCAGCTCGGCGCCGTAGAGTGCACGCTGCGCATCGAGCACTCCGAGGTAGCTGTCCACGCCGCCCTTGTAGCGCGCTTCCGACAGGCGGAAGCCGGCCGCGGTGGCTTCGACCAGGCGCCGCCGCGCGTCGAGCTGCTCGGTGAGGGTGGCGCGTTCGGCGAGGGCGTCGGCCACTTCGCGGAACGCGCTCTGGATGGCTTTCTCGTACTGCGCCACGTTGATGTCGCGTTGCACCTCGGTCACGTCGAGGCTCGCCTGCAAGCGGCCGGCCTCGAAAATCGGGATGCGGATCTGCGGCATGAAGCTCCAGGTGCCGGATCCGCCGTCAAACAGGCCGCCGAGCGTGCTGCTGGCGGTACCGGCGGCAGCGGTCAGGCTGATGCTGGGGAAGAAGGCCGCGCGTGCGGCGCCGATGCTGGCATTGGCTGCGCGTAACGCACGTTCAGCCTGCAGAATGTCGGGGCGTCGGGCGAGCACGCCGGAAGGGATGCCGGCCGGCAATTCGGCTACCGCGCTGACGCTGTCGGTGAGCGTGGCGGGCAGCAGCTCGGCCGGCACCGGGGCGCCGGCCACGAGTGCGAGCGCGTTCTCGTCCTGCGCGACGAAGGTGCGGTAACGCGCAACGTCGGCACGGGCGCTTTCCAGCAGCGTTTGCGACTGGTGCAGATCGAGCGCCGAGACCGCGCCGGCTTCGAAGCTGCGGCGGGTCAGATCGTAGGACTTCTGCCGCGTTTCATAGGTGCTGCGCGCCAGCGTCTGGCGCTCGCGGTCGGCAGCGAGGATCAGCCAGGCGTTGGCAACTTCCGCCACCAGACTGATCTGCGCGCTGCGGCGCGCTTCCTCGGTGCCAAGGTAAAGCTCCAGCGCCTGCGCATTGAGGCTGCGAATGCGGCCGAAGAAATCCAGTTCGTAGGCAGCAAAGCCTATCGTGGCGCTGTACTGGCGGGTGACGTCGGCCTCGCCGCCGGAAGTCAGATCGCCCGGCAGGCGCTGCGCGGTCTGGCTGCCGTTGGCGCCGATCGCGGGGAACAGGTCGGCGCGCTGGATGCGGTATTGCGCGCGCGCCTTCTCGATGTTGAGCGCGGCGACCCGCAGATCGCGGTTGTTGGTCAGCGCCAGCGCGATCACCTCACGCAGACGCGCATCGGCGAAGTAATCGCGCCAGGCGATGGTGTCGGCCGCCGGCGTTGTCGCAGCAGCCTGCATTGCGCCGGGAAAGCTTGCCGGTACTGGCGCCGCCGGGCGCTGGTACTCAGGGATCAGGCTGCAGGCGCTCGCCAGGGTGGCGGCGAGGGCGACGGTCAGGGTGCGTAACGGGAACATCATTCGGCCTCCTGCGCGGCGGCGGCAGGGGCGGCGCCTGCCGCCTGCGGCTTGTCCTTGAATATCCGCTTGATCACCACGTAGAACAGCGGGATGAAGAAGAGGCCGAGCAGGGTACCGGCGATGGTGCCGCCGAGCACCCCGGTACCGATCGCGTTCTGGCTGCCCGAGCCGGCGCCGGTGGCGATCGCCAGAGGCAGCACGCCGAGGCCGAAAGCGAGCGAGGTCATCAGGATCGGGCGCAGCCGCATGCGTACTGCCTCCAGTGTTGCGGTGATCAGGTCCTTGCCTTCCTGTTCCATCTGCGCCTTGGCGAATTCCACGATCAGGATGGCGTTTTTCGACGACAGGCCGATGGTGGCCAGCAGGCCGACCTGGAAGTAGACGTCGTTCGACAGGCCGCGCCCGGACGCGGCGAGCAGCGCGCCGAGTACGCCGAGTGGCACCACCAGCATGACGGCGAACGGAACCGACCAGCTTTCATAGAGTGCCGCCAGGCACAGGAACACCACCAGCAGCGACAGCGCATACAGCGCCGGTGCCTGCGAACCGCTGCGGCGCTCTTCGAACGAGGTGCCGGTCCATTCGTAGCCGATGCCGGGCGGCAGCCTGGCAATGATTTCCTCGACCGCCGCCATCGCCTCGCCCGACGACAGGCCGGGCGCGGCCTGGCCCTGCAGCTCGACCGACGGCTGGCCGTTGTAGCGCTCCAGCCGCGGCGAGCCGTAGGTCCAGTGCGCGGTCGTGAACGCCGACAGCGGCACCATGTCGCCCTGCTTGTTGCGCACGTACCATTTGGCCAGATCCTCCGGCTTCATGCGCGCCTCGGCGTCGGCCTGCAGATACACCTTCTTGATGCGGCCGCGGTCGATGAAGTCGTTGACGTAGGTGCCACCCCAGGCGGTGGCGAGGGTGTCGTTGATGTCTGCCACCGCCACGCCGAGCGCGCCCGCCTTGGCATGGTCGATGTCGAGCTGGTATTCGGCGACATCGTCCTGGCCGTTCGGACGCACGCCCACCAGGCGCTTGTCCTGCGCCGCCATGCCGAGGAACTGGTTGCGCGCCGCGATCAGCGCGTCGTGGCCGAGGCCGGCGCGGTCCTGCAGCTGGACGTTGAATCCGCTCGCGGTGCCGAGTTCGATCACCGCCGGCGGCACGAAGGCAAACACCATCGCCTCGCGGATTTGCGAAAACGCAGCCATCGCGCGGCCGGCAACCGATTTCACGTCCTGTCCCGGTTCATGGCGTTCGTCCCAGTCCTTCATGCCGACGAAGCCGAGGCCCATGTTCTGGCCGCTGCCGCCGAAGCTGAAGCCGGCTGCGGTGAAGATCGACCTTACGTTGTCCTTCTCGTTCACGAGGAAATGATGCTCGACTTTCTTCAACACCTCGACGGTGCGCTCCTGGGTCGCACCGGCCGGCAGCATGATCTGGGTGAACATCACGCCCTGGTCCTCCTCCGGCAGGAAGGAAGTCGGCATGCGCATGAACAGCAGCGCCAGCACGCCGATGATCGCGGCGTAGATCGCCAGGAAACGGAAGCTGCGCTGCAGGATCTTGCCGACAGCCGATTCGTAGCGCGCGGTGTTGCGGGCGAACGCGCGGTTGAACCAGTGGAAGAAGCCGGCGAACCAGCCCCCCTCGCCGTGTCCATGGCCCTTTTCGATCGGCTTCAGCATGGTTGCGCACAGCGCCGGCGTGAACACGATCGCCACCAGAACCGACAGCCCCATCGCCGCCGCGATGGTGATCGAGAACTGGCGGTAGATGACGCCGGTGGAACCGCCGAAGAAGGCCATCGGAATGAACACGGCCGACAGCACCAGGCCGATGCCGACCAGCGCGCCGGTGATCTGGCCCATCGATTTCCTGGTCGCCTCCTTCGGCGACAGGCCTTCCTCGCTCATCACGCGCTCGACGTTCTCGACCACCACGATGGCGTCGTCGACCAGCAGGCCGATGGCCAGCACCAGGCCGAACATGGTCAGGGTGTTGATCGTGAAGCCGAACGCCGCCATCACGCCGAAGGTGCCGAGCAGCACCACCGGCACCGCGATGGTCGGAATGACGGTGGCGCGGAAGTTCTGCAGGAACAGATACATCACCAGGAACACCAGCAGAATCGCTTCGGCCAGCGTCTGCACCACGCCCATGATGGAGAGTTTGACGAAGGGCGTGGTGTCGTAGGGCACCACGACCTCGATGCCGGCGGGGAAGTAGGGCTTCATCTGCTCGACCTTGGCGCGCACCGCATCCGCCGTTTCGAGCGCGTTGGCGCCGGCGGCGAGCTTGATGCCGATGCCGGAGACGGGCTGGCCGTTGTTGCGGCCGACGATGCCGTAGTTCTCGGCGCCGATCTGGACGCGGGCGACGTCCTTGAGGCGCACTTCGCCTCCCTGCGCCGAACTGCGCAGCAGAATCTGCTCGAACTGCTCCACCGTCTGCAGCCGGCTCTGCGCCGTGACCGAGGCGGTGAAGCCCTGGCCCTTGACCGCCGGCGTGCCGCCGAGCTGGCCGGCCGAGACCTGGGCGTTCTGCGCCCGCAGCGCGGCCTGCACGTCGGCCGGGGTGAGCTTGAAATTGGTCAGCTTGGCCGGGTCGAGCCAGATGCGCATGGCGTACTGGGCGCCGAACACCTGCACTTCGCCGACGCCGGTCACCCGCGACAGCGGATCCTGCACCGTGGCGGTGAGGAAGTCGGCGAGATCCTCCCGGCTCAGGCTGCCGTCCTTGGCGACGAAGCCGAGCACCATGAGGAAGTTGCGCGTCGATTTCGCCACCTGCACACCCTGCTGCTGCACCGCCAGCGGCAGCAGCGGCAGACCGATCTGCAGCTTGTTCTGCACCTGCACCTGGGCGATGTCGGGGTCGGTGCCGGCGTCGAAGGTCAGCGTGGTCGTGGCGCGGCCATAGGAGTCGGACGATGAGCTCATGTAGAGCAGGTTGTCCAGCCCGGTCATCTTCTGCTCGATGATCTGGGTAACGGAGTCTTCCACCGTCTTCGCCGAGGCGCCGGGATAGAAGGCGTTGATGGCGACGGTGGGCGGCGCGATGGCCGGGTACTGCGATACCGGCAGCGTCAGGATGGACAGCCCGCCGGCGAGCATGATGACGATGGCGATGACCCACGCGAAGATGGGCCGGTCGATGAAAAAGCGGGCCATGGTCCGTTACCTCACTTCGCCGCGGCCGCTGCGGGCGCCGCTGCAGCGGCGGCTTCCTGTGCCTGCACCGGTGCGCCCGGCTTCACCTTCTGCAAGCCTTCGACGATGACGCGGTCGCCGGCAGCCAGGCCCCCGGTCACCACCCATTTGTCGCCGATCGATTGCTCCGCCTTGACGCTGCGCGCCTCGACCTTGGCCTCGCCGTTCACCACCATCACCTGCGCCTCGCCGCGCGGCGTGCGGCTGACCGCCGCGTGCGGCACCAGCACGGCATCGCGGTTCACGCCCTGCGTCAGCCGCGCGCGCACATACATGCCGGGCAGCAGTTCGCCCTTGGGGTTGGGGAACACCGCGCGCAGCGTCACGCTGCCGGTGGCCTGGTCGACCGTCACTTCGGAGAACGCCAATCTGCCTGCGGCACCGTAGAGGCTGCCGTCTTCCAGCACCAGCTGTACCGGCACGGTGCCGCCCCCCGAGCGCTGCAGCCTGCCGGAATCGAGGCTGCGCTTCAGGCCCAGCAGCTCGGCGCTGGATTGTGTCAGGTCGACATAGATAGGATCGAGTTGCTGCACGGTGGCGAGCGCCGCGGCCTGGTTCGCGGTGACCAGCGCGCCTGCGGTCACCGCCGAGCGCCCGATGCGGCCGGCGATGGGCGAAGTGACGCGGGTGAAATCGAGATCGACGCGCGCCTTGTCGAGTGCCGCCTTCGCCGCGCCCACTTCGGCTTGCGCCTGTTTCTGCGCGGCCTGCGCTTCGTCGTTGGCCTGGGCGCTCACCGCCTCGATCTTCACCAGTTCGGCGTAGCGCCCGGCTTTCAGCCGCGCCACCTCCAGATTCGCCTCGGCCCGCGCCAGATTGGCGCGGGCGCTGTCGTAGGCCGCCTGATACGTCGCTGGATCGATCCGGTACAGCACCTGGCCCGCCTTGACATCGCTGCCCTCCTTGAACAGGCGCTGCTTGACGATGCCGCTCACCTGCGGCCGCAATTCGGCCACCAGATAAGGCGACGTGCGCCCAGGCAGTTCGGCTGTCACCGGCACCGGTTCGGGCTGCACCGTCACCACCGTCACGGCAGGGGCAGCGGCAGCGGGGGCGGCGCCAGGTTCCGCCTTGCCGCCGCAGGCCGCAAGCAACAGGGAACTCAGCAGCACGAGGCCGGCCGGCTTGGACAGGAATAATCCTTGTTGGAGAGGGTTGAGGGCGGGCTCGGGACGGGTAGTCATCGGTCGTGGCCTTGGTGGACGTTGGATAGGATGGAGCGCATTCGTTCATTCGTGCTGCAGGGTCTGAAGCAGAGCGGCGAAACGGCGTGCCTGTATGATCTATGATCTTGGCATTGATAGCAGCTTCAACCGACAAAGCATATTGCATTATTATCTATCTAGCAAGATAATTAATTGTGTAACCGCTCCATCAGCAAGCGCCCCGAAATGGCCGACAGAATCGTCAATCCTCTCGATATGCACCGCCAGCACTGGCCCGAATCCTACGATGCGCAGGTGCTGCCATTGGGGCTCGCCCTCACGCAGGCCTACACGGCGCAACATTCCCGCGCGACCAAGATCATGGCCGCCAACGGCTTGAACCCGGCTGAATTCGATGTGCTGACCAGTCTGCGCCGTACCCCGCCGCCCCATGCGCTGACGCCATCGGAGATTCAGCGCGCAGTGTTGATCACCTCCGGCGGGCTGACCAAGGTATTGCGGCAACTGGAAGCGCGGGGCCTGGTCACCCGCTCGATGCAGGATGCCGACCGCCGCGTCAAACCCGTCGTGCTCACCGCTCAGGCGATGCCCGTTCTGGAGAAAGCGATGTCGGAACTACACGCGGTTATAGGCGACTGGATGCGCCGGTCGCTGACGGATGCCGAAACCCGTCGACTGGCCTCGCTACTCACCAAGCTGGTGAATGCGGCCCCTTCAAGCTGAGCGAACGGCGGCGGATCCTGCCGAACCGGTTGCCGGTCATTTGCCGGGCAACATCCTCTGATGTGGTGACGTAAAAAAAGCCGGGGGTCTTCCCGGCTTTTTTACGACTGCGGCAAGCTTACTTGGCAGGGCAGGCCTGATCGCCGGGAATTTTCCCCGGCAGCCGCAGGAAGGCCTCGAACGGCCCCATCACGCTCATGGCTTCCATTTTCGGGCCGGTGAACTTGAGGCGGCCGAACATCATCGCCTTCATCGGGCCGTATTCGCCCGCACCCATTTCATTCCAGCGCTCGGTGGTGGCGTGCATGGTGTAGTCGACCGCGTGATCCATCTTGGCGTTCTGCACCGCGCCGCCGTAGACGCACATGGCTTTGCCGTCCTTGGGTACGATCTTCAGTTCCGTCTGGGTTGCCTCGCCGCAGTCGGTGCGGTACAGGTGAATGATCTTGTAGCCGCGTTCCTTGTCGTTCTTGATCCATTTGTCGCCCAGGCCGCCGGTCAGGGCTGCGTCCTTGTTCCAGGCGTCGCAAGCCTGCGCGGTCCACTCGGTGGACATCATGGCGGGTGCAGCGTGCGCAGCGGTGGCGAATGCTGCCAGGGCGGCCAGTGCGATTGACGTGTATTTCATGGTACCTCCTCCTTTTATTGATTGAGTGTTGGGTTACAACTTATTTGTATGTACGAAGAAGAAATTCTCCGAGGCTGCACGTTAATCATGCCGTGAAGGCTTGTCAATGCGGCCCGGCAGGCATGCCCGCCCGGTTGCCGCGCAAACCCGGCGCCGCCCGCGTCGCCACCCAATGCGGCGCAAGAATGCGGTCGAGGAATGTAGCGATGGCCCGCGTTTGAAGGCGGGTTTTATTTGTCGCCGGGCGCGAGGCTCTGCTCGACCAGCTGGATGCGTCTGGCAAGCCGGGCCTGTTCAGTGGTGTCGCCCCGGGCCGCAGCCTGTTTTTCCTGCAGCTTCAGGTAGGTCAGCAGGGGCTGCCGCCAGCCCTGGGCGGAAGCGGTTTCCGCAGCCAGCGCCAGCGTGGCGGCATCGGCTTCCCGGCGCATCACCAGCAGGCTGGCATCGAGCAGACGCGCCAGCGGATCCTCGATGCTGCCGAGCACCTCGTGCCGCTTGCCAGCCGCCGCGCTCACCAGGTCGCGGTGCTGGCGAGGCAACTGGGCTGTTGCGACGGCTTCCCAGCGCAGGGTGACGAAATGGTAGTAAACCTGATCGGCGGCGTTGGGTTCGAGCGGCGCCAGTTCGGCATACTCGGTGCAGGCATCGTCGATCAGCATGGCGCGACGGGTGGCGCAGCGCACTAGCCACAGGCGCGCCGTCTCGGCGACGCGGCCGGCGCCGCCGGTGGCGGCGACTGCCTGCTGGAAATAGCGCTCGGCCAGGCTGTTTTCGCCCCTCAGCGCATGCCTCTGGTAGCGTCCGATCAGGTCGGCTGCATCGGTTTTCCAGTCGGGCGGCGGCGGGCCGCCGCTGCCGCAGGCGGCGAGCGCGAGCAGGCTGGCGAGCGCGAGCAGGGTCTTCATGGCAGTTTCACCTCGGGATCGCGCGCGAACGGCCATTTCCTGTTGATCTCGTTGACCAGCGCGTTGGCCTTGCGCACCGCATCGTCGATCTCCGCGCGCAGCTTGGCGATATCCTGGGTGCCGTCCTTGAGGTTGGCGGAAATCGCCACCGCGTTCGTCATCAGGGCGTCGGCTTGCTTCAGGCTGGATTGTGCATCGTTCAGCATCAGCCGCACCTGGGCCAGCGATTCGCGCGTGTGCTCGGCCACGCCGTTGGGCGCAAACAGCCATTGATCGGTTTTGCCGGCCATGCCGTCCACCTTCAGGGCCAGGCTGTCGAGCTTGCCGATGAGGGCGCGGGTCTTGTCGAGCGAATCGGTGACGGCGCGGGCATTTTCGGGACTGCCGAGCACGCCTTCGAGCACGCCGTATTCGCCGGTCATGCGTCCGGTCACGGTCTTCACGTTGGCCAGCGTGGCGTTGATTTCGCCATCCTTGCGGGTGAGATGCTCGACGTTGGCCAGAATTGCCTTGACCCGTTCGACCAGCAGCGGAATCTCCTTGCTGATGTCGGAAGTGAGCAGCAGCATGGTGGAATTGTCGGGCAGGGCGGGCGCACCGAGGTCGGGCGAGTCGACGCGGATTCTGGCGCCGCCGACGAGGGGCTTGTCCAGGGTGAAGGTGCTGTCCTGCTTCAGCCATTTGGCGTTGCGGCCGAGAAATTCGGCGTGGATGACGATGCCGCCGGCGTCGTTCAGCCCCAACGTGGTGACGCGGCCGATTTCGATGCCGGAAAACACGATGGGCACGCCGGGCGCGACGCCGTCGGCGCTCGACGCCGCCAGTTGCAGGCGGAAGGTGTCTTCGAAAAATCCGCGCGCATGCAGCAGATAAACGACGAAGGCGCCCACCAGCAGCAGCGAGGCCGCCGCAAACAATCCCACTTTGAAATGCAGCTTGTTCATTCCGGATGATGTGCCTGGTTGTATAGAGCCTGGTTCCAGCTGAAGTCGTAAATTTCCCAGGTGCCGGCCATCTCCTGCTGCGCCGCCAGTTGCCGGATGAAGTCCGGGTAGGGCACATCGTAAAGCATGGCGCCGGGGCGGTCGATGACCAGGCGGGGACGCCCGAGGATGAGCGCGCGCGCCAGCTTGGCGATGAAGCGCTGCGCCGGCGTCATGTCGGGATCGCGCAGCGGCGCGATATCGGCATGGCCGAGCTGTTGCAGCAATTGCTGCGCCTGGCGGCCCGATTCCGCTGCGCTGTAATGGCGCTGATAAAGCGGGATCAGTGCGATGTTGTCGAGCGCGGACAAATTCGCCCGCAGCGGAAGATCGGGCGCAACGCGCGCCACGTCGTCGCTCAGGGTGGCGGCCGCTGCCAGCAGTGCGGTACGGTCGGCAAACGGGATCAGATGTATTTGAGCGCTAATGACACCACCTCGATCGCCACGATCGCGAAGAACACCCGCATCATGCCGCGCAATACGGAGACCGGAACCATGAAGAGCTTTTTCGGCGTATCGAGCCCGGCCGTGACCGGAATCAGGGTGACGGCCAGCCCGAACAGCGCACACTTGAGGAGCAGCCCGGCCATGATCTTGAAGTCGAAAATCTTGGCGATGGTCTGGGTGAAAGGCGCAAAGCCCGCCGTGTTCATGCCGTAAATCGCGAGGTAGCCCATCAGCAGCGCGAGCAGGCCGGCGAGGCTTGCCAGGGTGACGACCGAAATGACGCCGCCGATCAGCCGCGGCAGGAACTCGAACTGCATCGGCGGAACCTTGCAATGCGCCAACGCATCCAATTCGTTATTGACCTGCATCAGCGCGACTTCCGTGTTGATGGCGCTGCCGGAGCGCAACGCGATGAATAGCGCGGTGAGGAAGGGCAGCAGTTCCAGCACCAGCACGCGAATGGTCATTTCGCTGGCGAATTCGGTGAGGCCGAAGTCGCGCGCGGTGGACAGAATGATGGAGATGATGAGCCACGAAATGACCAGCGCGTAGCCGAGGAAAACATGCAGAATCTGCACCGCGGTAAAGTAGACCTGCTTCACCACCACGTCGAAGGTGGCGCGGTTCCAGGTGGCGCGTTCCAGCAGCAGCGAACCGGCCCGGGCCAGAAAGGCGAACATGCCGTAGCCGACGCTGAACCAGCCGGCGACCTTGGCGCCGAGCGATTCGATGGAAGCTGCAAGAAAATTCATCGCGGCATCATAACGTCATCGAAGGCGCTTGCGCCATCGGGTGCCAGGCCATACAGTTTTGCTTCATACGGAGAAGACACACCATGAAAAATTTCCTGATCCCGGCAACGGCATTGATGCTGTGCGTGAGCGCCGCATCCGCCTGGGCTGCGCCCGGCACGGTCTTGCGCAACGACAAGCTCTACAGCGAACCCAGCGCAACAGCCAGGGTGACGGGAAGCGCGACCAAGGGCGCCAGCGTCGACATCCTCGCCAAGCAGGGCGGCTGGCTGCGCGTGACCTCGGGCAAAACCACCGGCTGGATCCGTCTGCTGTCGGTGCGCGCCGGGGCAGGCGGGATCGGCGGCGCGGGGCTGGGCGACGTGGTGGGCGCCGCCACCACCAGGTCAGACCCCAGCCGCGTGGTCGCGGTGGCCGGTTTGCGCGGTCTGAATGACGAAGAGTTGAAGCAGGCCAAGTTCAATGGTGATGAACTGGCGCGGCTGGATGGCTGGGCGGCGACGACTGCCCAGGCCAGAAGTTTTGCCGGCCAGTCCGGCCTGGCGGCGATCAATGTGCCGAGCTTGCCCGGGCCCCAACCGCAGCAGGCGTCGTCGCCGTGGGAGAACAACTGATGAAAATCAAGCTGATGGTATTGGCGTTGTCGCTGGCTTCTTTCAGCGGGGTGTCCGCCGGCTTCGATCTGGGGAAATTGCTGGAGGAGCGCGTCAAGCAGGAGTTGAACAAGGACAAGCAAAGCCAGCCGGCGCCTGCGCAGCAGCCGGCGCAGGCGCCCGCAACTGCGCAAGGCGCCGCCGCCTCCCCGCCTCCGGCCAAACAGAAAATCGATGCCCGGCAGTTGGGGTTTGCCCTGTTCGGCGACTACACCCCCGAAGAGGAAACGCGCATCGGCAAGCAGATTTCAGGCAACCTGCTGGGTGCGGCGCCGCTGGTGCGCGACGACAAACTGCAACGCTACGTCAACCTGGTGGGCAACTGGGTGGCGCTGCAGAGCGGGCGCAAGGACATTAGCTGGCACTTCGGCGTGCTCGACACCGAAGACATCAACGCCTTCGCCGCGCCCGGCGGCTACGTGTTCGTGACCAAGGGCCTGTACCGGCGACTCAACAGCGAGGCCGAACTGGCCGGCGTGCTGGGGCATGAAATCGCCCATGTCAGCCAGAAGCATCATCTCAAGGTGCTGAAACAATCCAGCCTCATCGGCGCGCTGGGGCAGGTCGCCAGCAGCAAGGCGAAGGACAGCGATCAGGCGGTGCAGAACCTGATCGGCAACGGCGCCGAAATCATGGCGCGCGGGCTCGACAAGAATGCCGAATTCGAGGCCGATCGCATCGGCGTCGTGTATGCCGCACGCGCGGGCTATACCCCGTGGGGCCTGCCTGAAGTCCTGCAGGACATGGCGGGGCTGCCCGCCAAGGACAACCGCACCAGCCTGCTCTACAAAACCCATCCGCATCCGGCTGATCGGCTCGCTGCGCTGGGTGAAGCCGTGGGTGGGCGTTTCGATGCCGTTCGCGGCAAGGAACTGGCCGACCGTTTCTACCGCATTCGGTGAAGCGCGGTTTGTCCAGGCTGGCGCAGGCCGGGCTGTCTGCGCTGTTTGTCCTGCTGATCGCCGCGCATGTCGCGGGACTGATCCACATCGCGCCGATGCAGCGCGCCGAGGCCTGGCTGTATGACGCCTGGCTGAAGCGCACTGCGCCAAGCGGGGCGGATGACCGCATCGCCATCCTCGACATCGACGAGGCCAGCCTGAAAAGCCTCGGCCGCTGGCCGTGGAGCCGCGACACCATGAGCGCGCTGGTCGGGCAGCTGTTCGACCGCTATGGCGTGGCGGCGGTCGGTTTCGACGTGGTGTTTGCCGAACCGGACACGAGCTCGGGGCTCGCTACCCTCCAACAGCTGGCGCAGCGCGATCTGGCGGGCAGCCGCGATTTCAGGACGGCGCTCGAACGGCTCGCGCCGCGCCTCGATTACGACGCCCGCTTTGCGCAGATGCTCGCCGAACGCCCGCTGTCGCTCGGCTATTACTTCATTCCGCAGGGCTACGGCGAGGCCAAAACCGGCGCGTTGCCGCCGCCGTCCCTGCCAGCTGCGGCGTTCGCGCCGCTGCGACCGGGCATGCCGCCGCCCACGGGCTACGGCGCGAACCTGGCTGTTTTCCAGAACGCGGCCCAGGGTGCGGGATTCTTCAACATGCGGGCCGACGCGGATGGCACGGCGCGCCAGATGAATCTGGTCAGCCGCTATGGCGCGGGCTATTACGTGGCGTTGTCGGCCGCCACCCTGCGGGTGGCGTTCGGCGGCGATCCGCTCCATGCCGGCGTCGATCGGCAGACCTTGCTGGGGCGGCAGTATGCTGCGCCGTGGCTGGAGGTGGGCGGCCTTCGCGTTCCGCTCGGCGCGGACGGCAGCGTGCATGTGCCGTACCGTTCCGGTGCGCCTTTCCCCTACATTTCGGCGGCCCGGGTACTGGAGGGCAAGGCGCCGCTGGAGCAGCTGGAAAACCGCATCGTGCTGTTGGGTTCGACCGCGCCGGGACTGGCCGACCTGCGCGTGACGCCGTTTTCCAACGCCTTCCCGGGGGTCGAGATCCATGCCCATCTGATCGCCGGCATGCTCGACGGCACCACCCGCGCCACGCCGCCGTGGGCGGACGACGCGCGGCTGGTCGCCGTGCTGCTGCTGGGCGCCTTGCTGACGGCGGTGCTGCTGCGGTTCGGGCCGGCCATCGGGCTGGCTGCCAGCATTGCGCTGCTGGCCTTGCTGCTGGCCGCCTATGGCGCAGCGTGGGCGCGCTTCATGGTGGTGCCGATGGCGGCGCCGATGCTGACGCTGTTCGGCCTGTATGCGCTCAACACTGCCTACGGTTTTTTTGCCGCCACCCGCAGCAAGCGCCAGATCACCAAGCTGTTCGGCCAGTACGTGCCGCCCGAGCTGGCGGCCGAAATGAGCCGGAACCCCGCGCATTACACGATGGAAGGGCAGTCGCGCGAGATGACGGTGCTGTTCTCCGACATCCGCGGCTTCACCAACTTCTCCGAAAAACTGCCGCCGGCCGAACTCGCCGAAGTGCTCAACGCCTACCTGTCGACCATGACGCGCATCGTGCAGCAGCAGCGCGGCACCATCGACAAGTACATCGGCGACGCCATCATGGCGTTCTGGAACGCGCCGGTCGATCTGAGCGATCACGCCTGCCGCGCGGTGCAGACCGCGCTCGACATGCAGGCTGCGCTGCCGCAATTGAATCGGGAGTTCGCCGCGCGCGGCTGGCCGGAAGTCAGGATCGGCGTCGGCGTCAACAGCGGGCGCATGAGCGTCGGCAACATGGGCTCCGAATTCCGCATGGCCTATACGGTGATGGGCGACGCGGTGAATCTCGGCTCGCGCCTCGAAGGCATCACCAAGCAATACGGCGTCGGCATCCTGGCCACCCAGCCCACGGTCGACGCCGATCCGGCGCATGCTTTCATGAAGGTCGACGACGTGCGCGTCAAAGGCAAGGAAAACCCGGTGGCAATCTACGAACCGCTGGGACTCGGAGCCGACCTTGCCGAATCGGTGCGCCGGGACGCCGCCGATTTCGAAGCCGCATTCGCGCGCTACCAGGCGCAGGACTGGGCTGCCGCCGAGGCAGCCTTCGTCGCGCTCAACGGCCGCGCGCCGCGCGCGCTGTACGATGTCTACCTTGAGCGCATCGCGCATTTCCGCACGCAGCCGCCCCCGGCCGACTGGGACGGCGTGTTCGTCTACACAACCAAATAGCCACGATCAAAACAGCGATGAAACTCACCGTATTGGGCTGCAGCGGCGGCATCGGCAGCGGGCGCCACACCACCAGCCTGCTGGTTGACGACGACGTGCTGATCGATGCCGGCAGCGGCCTCACCACGCTCGACTTCGAACAGTTGCTGAAGATCGACCATGTGTTCCTCACCCATGCCCACCTCGATCATGTGCTGGGCCTGCCGCTCCTGCTCGACAGCGTCGGCGACCTGCGCGGCACGCCGGTGACGGTGCATGCGCTGCCTGCGGTGCTGGACGTGTTGTCCGACCACCTGTTCAACTGGCGGCTGTGGCCGGATTTCCGGGAAATTCCGCGTGCGGAGGCGCCATGGCTGCGCTTTTCTCCGCTCGACCTCGGCGCGGCGCTTACCCTGAAGGGACGCACTTTCAGAGCGCTGCCGGCGAATCACGTGGTGCCGGCGTGCGGCCTCCATCTGGCGACGGCGGCGGGCAGTCTGGCGTTCAGCGGCGACACCACGCACAGCGAGGCCTTCGTCGCCGCCCTCAATGCGATTCCCGACCTGCGCCACCTCATCATCGAAACCTCGTTCGAGAACGCACTGGCCGGCATTGCCCGGGCATCGAAGCATCACTGGCCGGATTCGCTGGCGGCGGAGTTGCAGGCGTTGCAGGGGCGGCCGAACGTCTGGATCACCCACCTCAAACCCGGCAACGAGGCGGCGATCATGGACGAACTGCGCGCCGCGGCGCCGGATTGGGGCGTGGAGGCCTTGCTGCAGGGGCAGGTGATCGAGCTGTAGGCGCCGACGATCCGCCCGGCTCAGGGCGCAAAACCCGCCAGTTCCGCTTCAAACTCCGCTGCGCTCAAACCTTCAAACGCCTCCCGGCTGAACAGCGTGACGGCGCCGGCCATTTCGCTCCAGCCGTAGCCGGCCGACTGGACGCTCAGTTTTTCGCTGTCCTGCGGCGCGCGGGCGACGAGGTGCAGGCATGCCTGGCTGTAGATGAGATTGTAGGGCGTGTTCTGCCGGTGCAGCCGGTCGAGTTCGTGCCAGGCGTCGGCGGCATCGGTGAAGCGTTGGCAGGCCAGCGGATAGGGCTTGCCGCCGCCGTTATGGGTAAAACACGCATGCTGCACCGGCAGCGGCTGCGTCTGCACGAAACTCTGGAAGTGCAGATGGTTGACCGAGGCGCCGGCGCCGTAGCTGTTGTAGCCGAGGCACAGGCCGGGCACGCCGGATTGCGCGCAGATATCCCAAGCCCAGCCGTGCAGCTCCGGCGCGAGGAACTGCGGCGCCTGGCGCAGCGGTTCGGGCACCAGCAGGCCGTGCAGGCGGGCAAAGGGAAATTTGTTGTAGAGGATGCGAGCTGACCTGCCGGCCAGTTCGCCTTCCCAGAAGATTTCCTTGGCCAGAAACGGTTTGTTGAAATGGAAGCCCGCCGCATCGAAAGGGCGCCGCAGGCTGTCAAATTCCATCCCGCTGATGCGCGGCGGACGCAGGGCGCGCAGCGGGTTGAACATCACTTCCCAGGGCCCGGCACGGCGGTTCTCCATGGTTCCCAGGTGGGCAAAGCCAATGGCGTGCAGCTTGAGAAAAACCAGCACGTCGTCGTCCGGCTCGCTCAGTTTCCGGCCCTGCCGGAGCGTCGCCGTGAGGGCGGCGGCACGTTCGGCATGGCGCGCCGACAGGGCGGGCGCGAGCAGCGCCCACAGACGGGCGTCGTAGGCGGCATTGGCCAGCACGAGGATGTAGACGCCCAGCCCGGAATGCTTTTCCAGCAGCGCAGCCAGTCCGTCGGCAAAACCTTGTTCCAGCGAGGCCGTGGAGGCGAACGGATGGCGGGGCAGTGACATTCAGGGCGTTGAGAGATTCAAAGTTCGCCGTTGGCGCCGGCGCGCATCACGTTTTCCATCTTGTCGCGGATTTCGACGAAATCCTTGCGCAGTTCCGCGGGGATGCCCTTCTGGTTGCCTATCAGCTGCAGCAGCGCGGTCACCTCCCAGTCCAGCATCATTACCCAGATGTTCTTGTCGGCGTCTTCCATTACCGCGATGCGACAGGGAAGAAAAACCACCGTTTCCGGAATGATCTTCAGCAGTTCGCGGCCAATCGCGATGTCGCAGAAGCTGAACACTTCGACGCGCGGCGCGTTGTCGTCTCCCAGGACGGTCTGAAAATCCTTCCACATCAAATTGCTGCCGACGAACTTCAGATTCAACTGGTTGGCGCGCAGCATCATCGATTCGACCACTTCGTCGAACGACACGCCTGGTTTGGCCTGGTATTTGACGGTGAAATAGTTCAGCGTTTCGCGCGGATCCATCTGCGCCAAGTTGGCCATCATGGGCATCACCGTTTGCCGCCAGCGTTTCTTTTCCTCGGGCGTCAGAATACGATTCATCTGATAGTCCCGATAGGGCGGGGGCGATGCCTGCTGGATCAGCATCGGGCCGTAGGGCGTGGGCTCGAGGCCGATCCAGCCTTGGACTGGCGCGCCCTGCGGATCGCGGTCGACAGGGGCGGCGGGCGGCTCGGCAGCGAGCGCCGGCAGGCTGCAAAGCCAGGCGAGTACGAATGAAAGGATGCGCATCATGGCGTGTCTCCTGGGCTGTAATCTTTGCATCCTACGCACGCTGCGGCGCGTGCGTCAATGTGCGGTCAGGCATGCCTGCGAAAGGTGTTTTCCAGCGCCGCCAGTTCGGCGGCGGCGCCGGCGAAATCGCCCCTTTGCACGCTGCTCTCGATACGGGCGGCACCCTGCTGGATGACCGTGGCCATCACGCTGGCTGCGGCGCCTTTCAGGGCATGGGCTTCCCTGCGGCACGATTCGGCATGGCCTTGCTCGATCGCGCGCTTCAGCGTCGCCAGGCTGGCCTCGGTGGTGCTGGCGAAGACCGCGGCCAGATCGTTCACCAGCCCCGGATTGCCGGGGTAGCGCGCATGCAGGGCGGGCAGGTCGAGGAGCGGAACGCGGGGGGCGACAGGCCCGGCTTGCGGCAGCCATTGTTTCAGCAATGCCGCCAGCGCAGCCTCGGTATAGGGCTTGCTCAGATAATCGTTCGCTCCGGCGGTGAGGCTGATTTCGCGAAAATCGGTGTTGGCATTGGCGGTCAGCGCGACGACGGGGATGTGGCGGACGTCGGTCGGCAGCCGGCGGATCTGCCGGGTGGCGTCCAGGCCGTCCATTTCCGGCATTTGCCAGTCCATCAGCACCAGATCGAACATCTCCTTCTCCAGCATGTCCAGCGCCTGCGCTCCGCTGGCGGCAACGGCATATTGCAGACCCATTTCGCGCAGCTGGTGCGCCAGCATTTTCTGGTTCACCGGGTGGTCTTCCACGACCAGGATGCGTCCCTGCAGCTGGATGGCGGCCTGCTGCGCCGGCAGCTCAACCAGCGGCAGCGTCGTTGCCGGCAGGCGCAGCGCCAAGGTGAAGCGGCTGCCCGTGCCGGGTTCGCTCTCGACCGTGAGCTGTCCGCCCATCAATTCAGCGAGCTGGCTGCTGACTGCAAGCCCCAGGCCGGTGCCGCCGTAACGTCGCGTGGTCGACGAGTCGGCTTGTGAAAAGGCCTGGAACAGGCGCGCCTGCGTTTCGGCGCTCATGCCGATGCCGCTGTCCCGGACAGTGAACAGACAATTGACCGCACCTTCCGCCGTCTCGAATGCCGCGCGCAACTCGACTTCGCCCTGGTGCGTGAACTTGATGGCGTTGTCGATCAGGTTGAGCAGGATCTGGCGGATGCGCGTAGGGTCGCCCAGCAGGGCGGCTGGCGGCGCATCGGGCAGGGTCAGCTTCAGGTGCAGGTTCTTTTCCAGTGCGCGCGCCTGAAACAGCGTGGCCACCCCCTGCGCCAGCGCCGCGGGCGAGAAGGCGACCTGTTCGATGGCCAGCTTGCCGGCCTCGATTTTGGAAAAGTCGAGGATGTCGTTGATGATGGTAAGCAGACCTTCCGCCGAGCTTTTCAGGGTCGCCACGTATTCGCGCTGTTGTCCGTCGAGCGGGGTTTTCAGCAGCAATCCGCTCATCCCCAGAATGCCGTGCATGGGGGTGCGGATTTCATGGCTGACGTTGGCGATGAATCCCGATTTGGCATGCGCCATTTGCAGGGCGGCTTCGCGCGCCGCTTCCTTGGCGGCCTCGGCGGCGCGGCGTTCGGACACGTCGCGCATGATCGCCTGGATCACCGGCCTGCCTTCCAGTTGCATTGCGTGCATGGCGATCTCGGCCGAGAACACCGAGCCGTCCTGGCGTCGCCCCTGCCAGTCCATCACCGCATGTCCCTGACTGTGTGCCTGGCGAATCGCCTGCATGGCGTGATCGTCGGCGCTCATGCCGTTGGCCTGGAGCGGGGTGCCAAGCTGGGAAATGGAGTTGCCGAGGAAGGTGGCAACCGAGTCCATGCCGAACAGCGATAGCGTGGCTGGGTTGCAATCGATGAAGCCTTTGTCGTCGAGAATGACGACGGCGTCGGAGTTGCTCTCGAACAGGGTCTGGTATTTTTGCTTTTCGGTTTCGAGCTGGCGCGTCTGCGTCAGCATGCGGCGGCTGACCAGCACCGCAACCAGGATCGCCAGCAGGGTTGCGCTGATGCCCAGCACCAGCATCAGGTTGCGGGTGGCCTGGTAGGCGGTGAAGGTTTGGCCGAGCGCCGCTTCGTTGGCCTCGCGCTGCAGGCTGGTCATGCTGTTGAGCGACTCCATCAGCTCGTTTTGCAGGGGAATGGCCTCCTCCTGCAACTGCTTGAGGGCGGCGTAATTGTTCTCGTCGAGAGCCGCCTGGACCACGTTGAACATGATCGGCTGGTTGAAGGACGTGAGGATGTCGAGTTCATCCATCAGCAGTTTCTCGTCCGGCGTGCTGAGCATGGTGCCCAGCTGGCCGCGATCCTTGGCGTAGCGTTCGCCGTATTCCTGGAACAGCATGAAGAGCGCGTCCTTTTCCCAGGGATCGTTGGAGATCACGATGTTGTGCATCAGCATCTGCCGGTCGCGAATGGAGTCGCGCATCCGCGAGGCCAGCCGGGTCTTGACGTTGTTGACCGAAACCACATTGGCCAGTTCAGCGTTCAGATGCTCCATCTGGGTGACCCCCAGCCCGATCACCGCCAGCATCAGCAACAGGGCGGAGGTGAAGCCCAGCCCCACATTGAACATCAAGCCGCGCAGCGGAGAGGGCAGCATGGGTGGGGCGGTTATTCGCGCCGGAACGCCACGACGTGGTCGACCGCCAGCTTGATGCCGATCTTTTCGCCAATGGCGTGATTGTGATGCGAGGGCACCAGCGACAGGGCGTGCTGGCCGCTCGGCAGTTTCAGCGTGTAGAGGAAGTCGGCGCCGCGGAAGGCCTTGTTTTCGACCTCGGCCAGCAGCAGGCTGTCGTCGTCGTGGATGATGTCGTCCGGTCGCAGCAGCACGTCGACGTGGCAGCTGCGCACGCATTCGTCGCAGCCGCTGGCGTCGCACTCGACCGGGATGTGTCCTTCCAGCACGCCGAGCTCGATTTCCACCTGATGGTCATTGATCACCTCTCCCGGCACCAGCGCACCCTGGCCGACGAAATCGGCGACGAAGCGGTTGCCCGGTTCGTGATACAGGTTGTAGGGCGTATCCCATTGCTGGATGCGGCCCTGGTGCATCACGCCGACCCAGTCGGCCAGCGCAAACGCTTCGTGCTGGTCGTGGGTGACGATGAGCGCGGTGGTGGCTTCGCGCTTGAGGATGTCGCGTATCTCGATCGACAGGCGTTCGCGCAGTTCCACGTCGAGGTTGGAGAACGGCTCGTCCATCAGGATCAGGCGCGGCCGCGGCGCCAGCGCGCGCGCAAGCGCGACGCGCTGCTGCTGGCCGCCGGATAATTGGTGGGGATACTGATCGGCATGGGCCGTCAGTCCGACCAACACGAGCAGTTCGTCGATGCGTGCCTGGCGCGCCGCCTTGGATTCAGTGCGCAGGCCGAAGCCGACGTTGCCCGCCACGGTGAGGTGCGGGAACAGCGCGTAGTCCTGGAACACCATGCCGATGCGGCGTTTTTCGGCGGCCAGCATCCAGCCGGGACGGCTGACGACTTCGCCGCCGATACGGATTTCGCCGCTCTGGATCGGCTCGAAGCCGGAGATGCAGCGCAGCGCCGTGGTCTTGCCGCAGCCCGACGGGCCCAACAGGCAGCCGATCGCGCCTTCCGGCAGGGCGAAGCTGAGATCGGCGATGATTTGTCGTTTGGCGTACGACTGCGAAACCGAATCGAGGATCAATTCAGCCATGGGAGTGCGCTCCGCGCCAGGTCATGAGAATGATGGGGATGATACCGGCAATGACAATGGCGAGCGAAGGCAGCGCGGCACGCTCCCATTCGCCTTCCGAGGTCATTTCGAACACCCGCACCGCCAGCGTGTCCCAGCCGAACGGGCGGGTCATCAGGGTGATCGGCATTTCCTTCATGATGTCGACGAAGGTGAGCGTGGCGGCGGTCAACAGGCTGGCGCGCAGCATCGGCAGATGCACCCGCGTCAACAGGCCGGCCGCGCCGGTGCCGAGGTTTTTCGCCGCTTCGTCGATGTTGCGGCTGATCCGGTGCAGGCCGCTGTCGATGGGGCCGAAGCCTACCGCGAGAAAGCGCACCAGGTAGGCCAGCAGCATCACCAGGAGCGTGCCCTTGAGGATTTCGCTGCCGTCGAAGCCGAACCAGGCGCGGCCGGTGTCGATCAGCCAGTTGTCCAGCGCTGCCACCGGAATGAACAGGCCCACCGCCAGCACCGCGCCGGGGAAGGCATAGCCGAGGGTGGCGAGACGTTGCGTCCACATCATCGCGGAGTCGGGGCGCTGGCGCCCGGCATAGGCGAGCAGCAACGCCACGGCCACCACCATCAGCGCGCCCATGCCGGCCAGCAGCACCGAATGCCAGGCAAACGCCCAGTAACGGGCGTCGAGATCGGCGGCGATGACGTCGCGCGTCCACAGCGCCAGTTGCGTGATCGGAATGAGGAAAGCCGCCGCCAGCACCGCACCGGCATACAGCAGGGCCAGCCCGGCCAGCGCGGGCGACAGCTTGATGCGTCGTGAAGCGGCGCCGCGGCCGACCGCGCCGTAGCGCATCCGGGTGCGCGAGCGCTGCTCGAACACCACCGCGACCAGCACGAACAGGATCAGGATCGAGGCCAGCTGCGCCGCTGCCGGCAGCGAGAACAGGCTGTACCAGGCCTTGTAGATGGCGGTGGTGAAGGTGTCGTAGTTGAAGATCGCCATGGTGCCGAAATCGGCCAGGGTTTCCATCAGCGCCAGCATCATCCCGGCGGCGATCCACGGCCGCGCCATCGGCAGCGCCACCCGGAAGAAACCCTGCGTGCGGGAGAGCCCGAGCGACTGCGCCGCTTCCAGCGCGATCGCGCCCTGGGTGGCGAAGGCGTTTTTCGCAATCAGATAAACATAGGGATAGAGCGCCAGCGACATCACCAGGATGACGCCGCCGCGCGAGCGGATCTCGGGCAGGCCGGTAAGTCCCCAGCTTTCGCGCAGCCAGGTTTGCAAGGGGCCGGTGAAGTCCAAGAGGCCGATCGCGACGAAGGCGGTGACGTAGGCGGGCAGTGCCAGCGGCAGCAGCAGCGCCCAGTCGAACAGGCGGCGGCCGGGAAATTCGCACATCGCCGTGAGCCAGGCCAGCGACACGCCCAGCACGCCGACGCCGATCGCCACCCCGAACACCAGCCACAGCGTGTTGCCCACCAGTTCGGGCAGCACGAATTCGGTCAGGTGGGCGAGGATGTCGCCCTCGACCCGGGCGAACGACGAGAAGGTGACCGCCACCGGCACCAGCACCAGCGCGGCCACTGCCAGGGCGAACAGCATCCAGCCGCCGATGCGGGGGCGGGCGTCAGGCAAAACAAAAACGCCCGCGGAGGGCGCTTTTGCTGGAACTGCAACAGTGTCAGACAAGATGGATGCTTATTTGTAGCCGGCGCGATCCATCAATTTTACGGCCTTGGTCTGCAGGCTGCCAGCCTCTTTTACGTTGATCAGGTTCTGCTTGAAGCCGCCCCAGGCTGCGACAGTCTTGTCGGGCGAAACTTTCGGGTTGACCGGGTATTCCAGATTGACGTCGGCGAACAGGTTTTGCGCCTTGTCGGACGACAGCCATTCGATCAGTTTCTGCGCGCCGGCCGGGTTCTTTGCATGGCGCGTGACCCCGGCGCCGGAGATGTTGACGTGCACCCCGGCCGCCTTGTTTTTCAGATTCTGGTTGGGCCAGAAAATTGCCAGCGGCAGATTGGGGCTCTTCTCCATCAGGCGGCCGAAGTAATAGGTGTTGACCAGCGTGACGTCGCACTGGCCGGCGGCCACCGCTTCCATTGCCTTGGTGTCGTCGGGGAAGGGCGCGGTCGCCAGGTTGCCGACCCAGCCGCGCACCATGTCCTCGGTTTTGCCTTCACCGTATTCGGTGATCATCATCGCTACCAGGCTCTGGTTGTAGACCTTTTTCGAGGTGCGCAGACAGAGGCGGCCTTTCCATTTCGGGCTGGCCAGATCTTCGTAGGTCGACAGTTCGGCCGGTTTCACCTTGGCCGTGTTGTACACGATGGTGCGGGCGCGCACCGACAGGCCGAACCACTCGTTGTCAGGGTCGCGCAGATGGGCCGGCACGTTGGCTTGCAGGGTTTGCGAGCGGATTGGACGCAGCAGGCCCTCTTCGGAGGCCTGCCACAGATTGCCGGCGTCGACGGTCAGCAGCATGTCGGCCGGGGTGTTCTTGCCCTCGGCTTTCAGACGCGCCATCAGCGGACCTTCCTTGTCGGTGATGAACTTGACCAGTACGCCGGTTTCGCGGCTATAGGCGTCGAACAAGGGCTTGATGAGTTGCTCGTTGCGCGCGGAATACACCACGACTTCCTCGGCCAGCGCGGGCAGGGCGGCGACGGTGAATGCCAGGGCGGCAAGCAGCCGGGTCAGGGTCGGTTTCATCACGGATTCTTTCTCGGTTGGGGCGATGTTTGCAATCGTACTCAAGATGAGAACGGTTATCAATACATGGTGGGCATGATAATTCCGGCGTCGATCAGCGGCGTTCGAACTGGAGCAGGAGGCGCAGCTCGCCTTCGAACAGGGTTTCCAGCCGGATCTTGCCAGGGCGTTCGTCGAAACTCAGTCCGGGTTGCGGCGCCGGGCTGACGTCGATCAGCTGGAGTGACTCGGGATAATCGACCTCGAGCGTCACTCGCATGGGGTAATAGCCGTCGAGGAATTTGCGCATGTAGGGCCCGTTGAACAGGCTGAAATAGCCGTTTCCGGTGTTGCGCAGGGCGCGGGTTTGCGCAGACAGGCACAGCCGCGCACCGGGTTCGATATTGCGCAGCTGCACGCTGGCGCCTTCGACCCGGGCGTGCTCGATGCCGCGGGCGAGGTCGATTTTGAGATCGCGCACATAGCCCTCGCGGAAGGTGATCTGCAGTAGCGGCACGGCGTCCAGCCGGTCGTGGCATTGATACAGCCCGACCCAGCCGCTAGCCAGGCTGTCGGCATCGATGCGGATGCGGTTCTGGTGATGGTGGGGAGGTTTGGCGGGCGGCGTTTCGAGGAAGCGCAGCTCCCCCTCGTTGACGGCGTCCGCGCTTTCCAGGCTGAGATCGGTTGCCGCGTGCGCAAAATGCATCAACAAGGCCGCTGCCAGCACGCCGTACCGCAGCGCACCCGGGCCGCGCTTATTGCAGCGCGGCAATCGCGGGCGGAATGTCGCCGGCCGGGACGACACGGCGGGCGCCGTCGAAGCGTTCGCGCCAGTAACGGTCGCCGAGACTGGAGACCGTGACCGCCCCGGTGCGGCTGCTCGCGGCGTGCACAAAACGGTCTTCGCCCAGATAAATGCCGACATGGGAGAACGCGCGGTTGAGGGTGTTGAAGAAGACCAGATCGCCGGGCTGGAGTTCAGCCGGCGCGAGCGGCCGCGTCGCTTCGCTGATTGCGCGGCTGTCGCGCGGGAGCTGGATGCCGGTCGTCTGCCTGAATACGTGGCCGACGAAACCGCTGCAATCGAGTCCGCTGTCGGGCGCGCTGCCGCCCAATCGGTAGGGGCTGCCCACCAGGCTGACGGCATACATGTGGACATCGTCTTCCGGCGCCGCGAACGCGTGAGACGTCAGCAGCAAGGCCAGCAGGGACAGCAGTACAGGCTTCATCGAATGACAATCTGCTCTATAGTTGAAACAAAAATTACGACCATGCATAACGAATCTTGACCCGAGGACAGCACCATGAACGACGCGCAACCCCCCGTTCCCGACCGGAGCAGTATCCCCGACAACACGCAGTTGGTGCAATTGCACGACGAGGCGGCAGCAGCCGTGTCCACGCCCGACCTGCGTGAACGCGTGCGCGAATTGACCGCGCGCGCGCTGCATGAACGCCGCCTGTCACTCAGCGAGTTGCGCGAGGTCGTCGCCGCGATTGCCTCCGGAGTGGGCAGCGGCCTGACTGCGCGCGGCGGTGAAATGAAGGACGGCCTCAAGCAGGCTGTATCCGGCCTGGATGACGCCGTCGGCAGTGCTGCGCAGGCTGCCTCCTATGCCCTGCAGGAAGCCGCCGGACAGGGGAAGGCCTTCAAGGACAATGAACTGAAAGCCAGCCTGGAACAGCTCCGCGACCTGGAGGCGCAGATTGTCGACACCCTGAAGCAGACCGCCAGCCAATCGGGCGGCAAGCTGAAGGAAGAACTCGGCTACCTGAGTGATCACCTGAAGATCAGCGGCACCCGTACCGGCGAGCAGGTACTCGAATCGCTCCAGCAGATGGCGAGCGGCGTGAAAGCCAGCAGCATGGCGGGACGCGCCGGGCTGAGCGAGTCGGCCAGCACCGCCACCGAGCGCCTGTCGCAGGTGGCGAGCGGCGTCCTGGCGGCGCTGGCCGAGTCGCTCAAACGGCAGAGCGAGCGCCTGCGTTCCTGAGATCCGACCCGGCAGCGGGAAGCGTGCCCGCTGCGCCGCTTGCGGCTTACGAATCCGGCGTGCCCCTTGCGGGTACAGCGGAGTCGTTGTCGCTTTAGCGGCTTACGAATCCGGCGTGCCCCTTGCGGGTACACTCTCGGCATTGCCGATTCCGACAACCTGACGATGCTCTGGGAAACCATTTCGGTCGTACGCGACCTGCCGCGATTGCATGAAATCGCCTCGGTGATGATTCGCTATGGCTGGGGCGATCTGGTGCGCCTGCTGGGTATCAGCGGCGTACTGGAACGCGCCGGACGGGTGCTGCACTGGCACAGCACCAGCGAAATCAGCCAGCTCGATGCGCCCGTGCGCATCCGCCGCGCGCTGGAAGAGCTCGGTCCCACCTTCGTCAAACTCGGGCAGTTGCTGGCGACCCGGGTGGACATGTTTCCGCCGCACTGGATTACCGAATTCGAGAAACTGCATAGCCAGGTACCTGCGGTGCCCTATGAAATTCTGCATGCCGATCTGGTCGCAGCGCTCGGGGGCGAACCCGCCGACATGTTTGCCGGGTTCGATCCGCTGCCGCTGGCGGCAGCGTCCATCGCGCAGGTGCACCGCGCCACGCTCAAGGACGGCACGCCGGTCGTCGTCAAAATCCGTCGCCCCGGCATCGAGGCGGTGATCCGGGCCGATCTGCGCATCCTCGAACATGCCGCCAGGCTGCTGGACAGCGAAGTGCCGGATTTCCGGCGCTACGATCCGGTGCATATGGTGTCGCAGTTCCGCCGCTCGCTGAACCGCGAACTCGATCTGGCCAAGGAGGCGCGCAACATCGACCAGTTCGCCCGCCACTTTGCCGACGATCCCCTGGTGAAGATTCCCCGGGTGTATTGGGAATTCACCAGCGACCGCGTCAACGTGCAGGAAGAAATCGTCGGCATGGCGGGCGTGGCGCCCGACAAGCTGCGCGCGCGCGGGCTCGACCCCGTGCTGCTGGCGGCGCGCGGCGCCGATACGGTGCTGCGCATGGTGCTGGAACACGGTTATTTTCATGCCGACCCCCATCCGGGCAATGTGCTGTTCCTGCCGGACAACCGCATCGGCATGATCGATTTCGGCATGGTGGGGATACTGACCAATTCCCGCCGCAACCAGATTGTCGACCTGCTGCACGCGCTGACGCGCAAGGACGTGCAGGGTCTGCTGCAGATACTGCTGGACTGGAGCGGCGGGTCGGTGCTGGATGAGGATCGCCTGGCCTATGACGTTGCGGAACTGCTGCAAAGCTACGACGATCTGCAACTCAAGGATGTCAAGATCGGCGCGTTGCTGAACGACATCACGGCGCTGATGCGCGACAACAACCTGGCGCTGCCGGCCGATCTGACCCTGCTATTCAAGACCTTGATCACGCTGGAAGGGCTGGGGCAGCAGCTCGATCCGGAGTTCCACATGATCGACCACGTGACGCCGTTCGTGGAACGCATCATTCAGCGGCGCTACACCCCGCAGGCGCTGCTGGCGCGCGGGCGCAAGAGCATGCGCGAAACGCTGGACGTGCTGGCCGACTTGCCGCGCGACCTGCGCCATCTGCTGCGCGACATGCGGCGCGGGCGGGTGAAGGTCGATCTCGACCTGAAGCGGCTGGACCACTTCGGCCACCAGCTGGACCGCGCCAGCAACCGCCTGACCATGGGCATTCTGACCGCCTCGCTGGTGGTCGGCTCCAGCATCATCATGACGGTGGAAGGCGGACCTCAGCTGTTCGGCCTGCCTTTTTTCGGGCTGATGGGATTCCTGATCGCGTTTTTCAACAGTCTGTGGATCATCTTTTCCATCTGGCGTTCAGGCAAACACTGAGCCATCTTCGCCAAGCGGAGCAGGCGGCGCGCCCAGCCCGGCGTCGCCGGGCTGGGCGGCCAGTTGCGACAGGGGGGCCGGGCGCCCCAGCAAATAGCCCTGCACATGGGCAAAACCCAGGCTTTCGACTTTCTGCAGCACGGTTTCGGTCTCCACGCCCTCGGCCACCAGCGCATAGCCGGCGTCCTTCATCATGCGGGCGAAATCGGCCACCACCTGGCCGGCGCGGTTGTCCTGCCCCAGCTTGTTCACCAGCGAAATGTCGAACTTGACCACATCCACCGGCAAATCCACCAGATAGCGCAGCGGCGAATAACCGGTGCCGAAGTCGTCCATGGCGATGCGGTAATTGACCGTGTGCAACAAGTCGAGATAGGTGCGCACTTCGATCATCTGGGTGATCAGCGAGGTTTCCGTGATTTCCAGCATCAGGGGATGGCGTGTGCCGTGGCGCGACAGTTCGAGCAGCTGCGACACGATTTCGGGACGTGAAATGCTTTGTGCCGACAGGTTGATCGAGACGCCGCTTCCCGGCGGAATTTGCTGCGACGAGAGATCGGCGTCGACCTGGTGCAGTACCGCCAGATCGAATTCGGTTTCCAGGCGGCGGCTGCTGACCACCGGCAGGAATGCGCCCGGCATGATGAGTTCGCCGTTGTAGCGGATGCGCGCCAGCGCCTCGTAATACGCAACCTTGCGTCCGGGCAGGCCATGGATGGGTTGGTAATGCAGCTCGACCATGCCGGGCGTGGCCAGTGCCTGGAACAGCGCGCTGGTCTCGCGGCTTGCCACCAGCGCCTGCGCGGCACGCTCGGTGTCCTCGCCGTACAGTGCGATGCGGTTGCGCCCCGGCTGCTTGGCGGTATACATGGCGATGTCGGCCTGTTTGGGCAGTTCGTCGAGGTGCGCCAGCCGATCGGCCGCGCAGAAAGCGATGCCGATGCTGATCCCGACCGGTTCGCTGATTCCCAGATCGCTGAAGACCGAGGCTTCGAGCAGGCTCTGGCAGCGCTGGGCAATCTGCTTGGCATGGGCGGGCGTGGTGTGCGACAGAAAGGTGGCGAATTCGTCGCCGCCAAGGCGATACAGGCGATCGTTGGCGCGCAGCGCCATCACCAGCGCATCGGCGACGATGGTGAGCACGCGGTCGCCCTTGGCATGACCGTAGGTGTCGTTGATGGTCTTGAAGCGGTCGCAATCGAACAACAGGAAAGCCACGCCCTGCGGCGCGGCTTGCAGTTGACGGCGGAAATTTTCCCAGTCTTCTTCGTAGGCACGCCGGTTGTGGCAGCCGGTGAGCGCATCCTGCCGCGCCTGCGAGTGAAATTCGCGGTTCTGGTGCTCCAGCGAGCCATGCAGCTCGCGCAATTGCAGCTGGTAGTCGTGCAGCGAACGGCGGATATTTTCGAGCTCGCTGATGCGCATCGGCTGCGAGCGTGCCGGATTGTGGTTGAAACGGCCGTGCTGCATGGCGTCGATGTCCTGTGTCAGGCGCCCCAGCGGGCGTATCAACAGACGGTTGTATGCCACGAAACCCAGCAGTGCAGCGCTTACCAGCAGTACAAACAGCGCGAGCAGGGTGCGCGACAGAATCGTCTGGAACCTGAGTTGATCAGGATCGGGGCGGGCACTGAAACTCAGGCGCGAAAACAGCTGCGATGCGGCCAGCGTTTCGCCCGGATCGAGTGCCAGTTTGACGCTCGGCGTATCCGTGAACTGGAATTTTGCCTGCTGCAGCAATGCCGGCATGAAATCGATTCGGATCAGGCCGTGGCCGAGCAGGGTTTGCCGACGCTCGTCGCCATAGACCGGAAATGCGTGATAGAGGGCAATGCTGCCTGCCTGGTTGCTCAGCCAGCTGGCGCTCTGCTGCAGCGGCAAAGCGGCGGGCAGCTTCGACGGCAGGCCGCTTTTTTCCGGACTGGGGGCAAGCAGCGTGCCGGCGCGGGTATACAGCGCCGCCCGGGCAAAACGGCTGTTCAGCATGCCGCTTTCGTATACCCGCTGGTCTCGCCAGTAGGTGTAATACTCGGGCATCACCAGTTGTTGCCGGGTTTCATCCCAATACGCCAGATTGTTCGCAAAATCCCCCGTCTGCGCCAACAAGCGCTCGACGCCGCTGGCAAGCTCGGACTGCGCGGCTTCCCGGTTGTGCTGTTCCAGACTGCGCGTGACGGCGCGCGTCTGGTAGGCGGCAAAGCCGCCGATCAGACTCACCAGCACCAGCAGCCCGGTGACGAAAGCGAGCGCGATCTGCTTGATGGAGATGGATTCAGACCATTTCATCGAGGCAGGGGCAGCTGTGCGGATTCCATCGATTTGAGGGTGTGCTCCAGCCCGATGCTGAACTTGTACGCGGCGCCAGAATGTGCGGATTCCATCGATTTGAGGGTGTGCTCCAGCAGATCGAACTCGTGTTCGCCATCCATGAAATGGTTGGCGCCTTTCACGATCGCCATGGGCGTTTGTACGTGCTGCAGTGCCTTGAGCCAGCCATGTCCGAGTATGTCGTCGGCGTCCCCCATGACGAGTTTCACGTTGACCGGCGATTGCTTCAATGCCGCCAGCGTGCGCGCCTGGTCCCAGCGCACGTACGACAACAAGGCTTCCGGCGTCGAGCGGTATTTTCTGCAATAAGACACATGCTGAGTGACCAGGTCGCGCTGCCTGCGCTGCGCGCGGCTTTCCAGCTGGGCGATGAGCGCTGCTCGCGGGGTCGTGCCGATCTGGACTTCGATCAGCGAGGCGCCGATATAGCCTTTTACCGCGGCATTCGGCCCGGCTGTCAGATAGGCCAGCAATTGCATGCTGCCGAAACTGTGGCCGATCAAAACGATGGAACGGTGGCCACGCGATTTCAGCCAGTCCACCCAGTGCGCAATTTCGGCGACATCCTCGTCCAGGCTGTGGCGGTGCACCGCTTCGCAGGCCAGGCTTTGCGTTCGGCTGGGAATGCCGAGGCTGAGCGTAGGGGTCAATACGGGATATCCCGCATCCTGCAGGCCGCGCGCCAGCGTGGCGACGGTGGGGAACTCGCGCGTCTGCAAAAAACCGTGCAGCAGCAGCACTGCGGGCTTGTTGTGCAGCCCTGCAAGATATTCGGCACTGGCACCAATCCCGGGGCGCATCTCCAGTCGGACGATCGTAGCGTGGGCCGAAACCGAGGCCAGCGCCAATGTCAGGCAGAGCAGGAATATGCGCATAAGCAGAATTGGGTAGGCGGCACCGATGAGACTAACGGCTGCAATACGCGCAAACTTGAGGCGAGTGCGGCCGATGCGGCCGGTTCCGGGTGTTACACTGCGCGCCGAAGTCGATCTCGATATGCTTGATCTGGAAAACATTTTTTCATCCGCCGGGGCGTGTGCCGCCGTGTTGCAGGGCTGGCGTTCGCGTCCGCAGCAACTCGCCATGGCCGAAGCGGTCGAGCGCGCAATCGCCGGCAACAGCGTGCTGCTGGCCGAAGCCGGCACCGGCACCGGCAAGACCCTGGCATACCTGGTTCCCGCGCTGCTGTCGGGCGGCAAGGTGGTGATTTCCACCGGCACCAAGGCCTTGCAGGACCAGTTGTTCCATCGCGACCTGCCGGCGGCGCGCCGCGCGCTCAAGTCGCCGGTCAAGGTGGCCTTGCTGAAGGGTCGCGCCAACTACGTCTGCCACCATCACCTGCGGCGCAATTTGAGCGACGGCCGTTTCGCGCACCGCGACGATGCCGCCTGGCTGGCCAGGATCGCCCGCTTTGCCGAAACCAGCGCCAGCGGAGACCGCGCCGAGGCCGACGGCATACCCGAAGACGCCACGGCCTGGCAGTACGCGGTTTCCAGCCGCGACAGCTGCCTCGGCGGCGAATGCAGCCATTTCAAGGATTGCTTCGTGATGGCGGCCCGCAAGGCCGCGCTCGACGCCGAAGTCGTGGTGGTCAACCATCACCTGTTCTTCGCCGACCTATGGCTGAAGGACGAGGGCGTCGCCGAACTGCTGCCCGCCTGCAACACCGTGATTCTCGACGAAGCCCACCAGCTCGCCGAAACCGCCGCACAGTTCTTCGGCGAAACGCTGTCCACCGCGCAATTGCTCGATCTGGCGGGCGACACCAAGCGGCTGGCGGCGGTGAAAGCAGGCGATTTTCCAGCGCTGCGCCGCGCAGCGGAGGAGCTGACCAAGGCCACGCGCGACCTGCGCCTGGCGTTTCCGCAGAACCCGGTCAAATCCACGTTCGCCGAACTGGTGCGCTACGACAAATGGCCGGATGCGCTGAAGACGCTGTCGGCGGCGCTGGACGAAACGACCGGGCTGCTGGAAATCCAGGCCGAGCGCGACGCGGATCTGAAGAACTGCTTCGAGCGCGCGCTGGGCGTACAGGCCACCCTCGCCAGCTGGCAGCGCGACGACGATCCCGCGCATCCGCGCGTGCGCTGGCTCGAAACCACGCTGAGTTCGCTGCTGCTGCACGCGACGCCGCTGTCGGTGGGCGCGATGTTCGGCGCCAAGCTGACGGAACGCACGCAGGCGTGGATTCTCACCTCGGCCACGCTATCGGTCGGCGGCGATTTTACCCACCTCAAAACCCGCCTGGGGATAGACACGGCGGAAACGCTGTGTGTCGACAGCCCCTTCGACTACCCGCGCCAGGGGGTGCTCTACGTGCCGCAGGGCTTGCCCGCACCGAACACCCCCGAGTTCACCGAAGCCGTCGTCGACGCCGCCCTGCCGGTGCTGGAAGTCAGCCGCGGCCGCGCCTTCATCCTGTTCACCAGCCTGCGCGCACTGGAGAAGGCGCGCGGTCTGCTGACCGAGGCCTTCAGGTTTCGCGGCTGGGACTACCCCTTGCTGGTGCAGGGCGACGCGCCGAAGAACGAACTCCTCGCGCGTTTCCAGAAAGCCGGCAACGCCGTGCTGCTGGGGAGTCAAAGTTTTTGGGAGGGCGTCGACATGCCGGGCGATGCGCTGTCGGTCGTCATCATCGACAAACTGCCGTTCCAGCCGCCCGACGACCCGGTCGTCGCCGCGCGCATCGCCCAGGCCGAGAAGAACGGCGGCAAGCCCTTCATGGATTACCAATTGCCGCACGCGGCGATCAGCCTGAAGCAGGGCGCCGGGCGGCTGATCCGCACCGAGACCGATCGCGGGGTGCTGATGATCTGCGATACGCGGCTGGCGGACAAGCCGTATGGGCGCTTGTTGCTGAATGCGCTGCCGGCGATGACGCGGACGCGGAAGATGGAGGTGGTGGAGCGGTTTTTTGCGGCGGAGAGTTCGCCCGTCATTGCGAGCTAGGCGCGGAGCACCACTGAGTAGTTGGGTTCTTCGCCAAGTTGAGGCCCGTTGGCCGGGGGTTGCCCGGCGGCAAGTCACTTTCTTTGTCTCGCCAAAGAAAGTAACCAAAGAAAGGCGCCCCCGACATACCCGAAACCCCGAAGATCAAGCGCGTCGGGTGGGCGGCAAAGAACTCGCCCCGCCTTCGATGTTTTGTGTGGATTTTTGTGGGCGGGGCTCAAACACCTTTGCCGCTGATCCACCCGCCACACTTGATCTTCGGCGGGTCTGTAAGGGGAGGAAAGTCAAAACCAGGATGGCGATGACTGGACGGTTTGAGAAACTATGCGCGACATGCCTGTTTGGGACATCCACCCGCCACAATCCGCACTTGAAAGTGGATATTCAACGTCGCCCTATCAGATACATGACAAGAACAAAGGCAAGCAAGACATACAAAGCATAAAAACGGTCTGTTTGGATTTCCGTTGCAAGCATCCGTAATTCTCGAAGTATTCCGACCCAATCCATGTCTGCCTCTGCGCTCTACTGAAGTCAGGGGCAGTCTAAAGGGCGTCTTCCGAGGAACGTAATTAACCGGCGTTAGAAACCCAAGCAAAACTCGATTCCAGAAGGTCATCGAGTCCGGTGATCTCCTTGAGAAAGGTGTCGCACCCTCAGTCATCACTGCACTGGTTTTGCTTTCTTCCCCTTACAGCGACGCCGAGAATCGGCCCTGCCGGACGGGTCAGCGGCGAAGGTGTTTGAGCCCCGCTCACAAGAATTAAATCAGCCCAGCAAAAGCGGGGCGAGTTCTTCGGCGCCCGTTCGGCAGGGCCGATTCTCGGGAATTCGTTGCTGTCGGGGTCGCCTTCTTTTGGTCACTATTTCTTGGCGAGACAAGAAAAGTGACTTGCCGCCGGGCAACCCCCGGCCAACGGACAGTCGCCCTGCGAGCACCTAACTATTAGCCCCTCGACAGGCTCAGCGCGAAGGGTGCTGAGGCCCGATCAAAGCGTCTGCACAAACCCCAACACCTCCGCCGCATGCCCCGGCGCCTTCAGCCCGCGCCAGATCTTCACCAGCTTGCCGGTCTTGTCGAACACGAAGGTGCTGCGCTCCACCCCGCGCACCTGCTTGCCGTACATGTTCTTCAGCTTCATCACGCCGAACAGTTCGCAGACTTTTTCATCGGTGTCGGCGAGCAGCTCGAACGGGAAGCCGTGCGCGGCCTTGAAGCCTTCGTGCGACTTGAGGCTGTCGCGCGAGACGCCGACGACGAGGGTGTCGGCCTTGCCGAAGTCGGCATGCAGGTCGCGGAACTCCTGGCCTTCGAGGGTGCAGCCGGAGGTGTTGTCCTTGGGGTAGAAATACACGACGACATTCCTGCCGTGATGCTCGGACAGCTTGAAGGTCGTGCCGCCGGTGGACGGCAGTTCGAAATCGGTGATGACGGGTTCGCTCATGGCGGGCCTTTCTTCTTTAACGTGGCGAGGATTTGAGCAGCACGACAACGGCGCCGGCGCCGCCGTCGACGGCGCGCGCCTGGCAGAACGCGAGCACGTCCTCGCGCTGCGTCAGCCAGTGGCGTACCTTGTTCTTCAGCACCGGCAGGCGGTTTTTCGAGCCGTGGCCCTTGCCGTGGATGATGCGCACGCAGCGCCGGTCTGCGCGCATGCAGCGGTTGAGGAAGGCGGCCAGCGCGAGGCGCGCCTCGTCGCCGGTGTGGCCGTGCAGGTCGAGTTCGCTCTTGATGACCCAGCCGCCGCGGCGCAATTTTCTCAGCGCGGCGGCGGGCACGCCGGGGCGCACGAACAGCAGTTCGTCGCCGGTGACGAGCGCGTCCTCCCAGTCCCACGGGTCGGACAGGGCGTCGATCAGGACTTGCCGCTCGTCGGCCTGTCTTTGATGGGCGACAGGCTTGGGGCGCGGGCGTGGTATTTCAGCGCGATTGGACGGAGGCAGTGGCACGGCGTCGGCGACGGCGCGGCGAAACAGCATGGCGCCGTCTGCCGGCGGCCGGGGTTTGTGCGGCGCCTGATGGTGCGCGTCCGGAGCGGCAGCCTGCTCGCGCAACGCGCGGCGCACGCGCGTCAGCGCCTCAAGCGAGGCGGGTGGCAGCGCCGTGCCGCGGCTGCGCTTCATGGCACATGACTCCGTTACATCTAGCCGAGTGCGTCCAGATAGCGTTCGGCGTCGAGTGCGGCCATGCAGCCGGTACCGGCACTGGTTACGGCCTGCTTGTAGACGTGGTCCTGGACGTCGCCGGCGGCGAACACGCCGTCGATGCTGGTGGCGGTGGCGTTGCCGTGGCGGCCCGAGCGGGTGACGATGTAGCCATTCTCCAGCGCAAGCTGGCCTTCGAAGATGCCGGTGTTGGGCTTGTGGCCGATGGCGATGAAGATGCCGGTCAGCGCGATATCCTGGGTCGAGCCGTCACGGGTGCTCTTGATGCGCATGCCGGTGACGCCGCTCTGGTCGCCCAGCACCTCGTCCAGCGTGTTGTCGAGGGCGAGGCTGATCTTGCCTTCCTTGACCCTTGCCATCAGGTGATCGACAAGGATTTTTTCCGACTTGAAGGTGTCGCGGCGATGGACCACGGTGACGTGTTCCGCGATATTGGCCAGATACAGCGCTTCTTCGACCGCGGTGTTGCCGCCGCCGACGACGGCAACGTTCTGGTTCTTGTAGAAGAAGCCGTCGCAGGTGGCGCAGCCCGACACGCCCTTGCCCATGAAGGCCTGCTCCGACGGCAGGCCGAGGTACGTGGCCGAGGCGCCCGTGGCGATGATGAGCGCATCGCAGGTGTAGGTGCCGGAATCGCCGATCAGGGTGAAGGGTTTTTCGGTCAGTTTGGCGGTGTGGATCTGGTCGAAGATGATCTCGGTCTTGAAGCGCTCGGCGTGGCGTTGCAGGCGGTCCATCAGCTCGGGGCCCTGCACGCCGTCGACGTCGGCCGGCCAGTTGTCGACGTCGGTGGTGGTCATCAGCTGGCCGCCCTGCTGCATGCCGGTGATCATGACCGGGGAGAGGTTGGCGCGCGCGGCGTAGACCGCGGCGGAATAGCCGGCGGGGCCGGAACCGAGAATGATGAGTTTGTGGTGGGTGGTGTTCATGGTCTGTACTCGGGTGATGAGGAAAGCGAACTATTCTAACCAAATATGGCGACGGCATTTCCATGCCGCCCGCCCGGTATAATCGGAAGCCTTTCCGCCCGACAAGTTCCTGCCCAACCGTTTCCATGGCGCGCCCCGCTCCCCGTTCGTCTCCGCCCCTGCCGCCGCGTATGCAACGCCTGTTGCGCGAAGCACGCGCACTGCTGGTGGGATTTGCCGCGCTGTTGCTGGCGGCGATTCTGCTGACTCACGATGGCGCCGATCCGGGCTTCAGCACCACGGGCGACAGTGCCGCGATGCACAACCTGGGCGGCACGAGCGGCGCCTGGCTGTCCGATTTGCTGTTGATGCTGTTTGGCGTGTCGGCCTGGTGGTGGGTGGTGCTGGCACTGGCCTACGTCATTCACACCTTCCGCCATCTGAACGAAGCCTCGCTGGGCGGGGGGCGGCAACGCTGGCTGAAGTTGGGCGGGTTCGCCCTGCTGCTGCTGGCCAGCACCGGCATCGAGTGGCTGCGCACCTGGCACTGGGACGTGGCGCTGCCCGATGCCCACGGCGGCGTGCTGGGTGCGGGTGTGGGCACTGTGGCGGGCGCGCTGCTGGGATTCACCGGCGGCTCGTTGATTCTGCTGCTGCTGATGGCCGTGGGATTCAGCCTCTTCACCGGCGTGTCCTGGCTCGGCATGGCCGAGCGCACCGGTGCGTGGGTGGAGCGGGCATACTGGAAGACGATCCAGGCCTGGCAGGCGTATCGCGACCGCAAGCTGGGCGAAGTGGCGCAGCAAAAACGCGAAGCCAAGGTGTCGGTGGAAAAGAAAAAGCGCGTCGAGGCGCCGCCGATCCGCATCGAACCAGTGGTGAAGGAAGTGCCGCAATCCGAGCGCGCCGTCACCGAAAAACAGGCGCCGCTGTTCTCCGACCTGCCGGATTCGCCGCTGCCGCCGCTGCACCTGCTCGATCCGGCGGACGAGGCGGTGGAAACCGCGAGCCCCGAAGCGCTGGAGTTCACCTCGCTGATGATCGAGCGCAAGCTCGCCGAATTCGGCGTCGAGGTGAAGGTGGTGTCGGCTTCGCCCGGCCCGGTGATCACGCGCTACGAGATCGAGCCGGCAACGGGCGTGAAGGGCAGCCAGATCGTCAATCTGGCGAAGGATCTGGCGCGCACGCTGTCGGTGATCAGCATTCGCGTGGTCGAAGCGATTCCCGGCAAGCACACCATGGGACTGGAAATTCCCAACCCCAAACGGCAGATCGTTCGCTTGAGCGAGATCCTCGGCTCCCGGGCCTACCACGACAGCGCCAGCCCATTGACGGTCACGCTCGGCAAGGACATCGCCGGCAACCCGGTGGTGGCGGATCTGGGAAAAATGCCGCATCTGCTGGTCGCCGGCACCACCGGCTCCGGCAAGTCGGTCGGCGTCAACGCGATGATCCTGTCGCTGGTGTACAAAGCCGATCCGTCCGCCGTGCGCATGATCATGGTCGACCCCAAGATGCTGGAGCTTTCCATCTACGAGGGCATCCCGCATCTGCTCGCGCCGGTGGTCACCGACATGAAGCAGGCGGCTTCCGCGCTCAACTGGTGCGTCGCCGAGATGGAGCGGCGCTACAAGCTGATGTCGGCGGTCGGCGTGCGCAACCTCGCCGGCTACAACCAGAAGGTGCGCGACGCGAAAAAGGCCGGCACGCCGCTGACGCACCCGTTCAGCCTGACGCCTGACGCGCCTGAGCCGCTGGAAACCATGCCGATGATCGTGGTGATGATCGACGAACTGGCCGACCTGATGATGGTGGTCGGCAAGAAGGTCGAGGAGCTGATCGCGCGGCTGGCGCAGAAGGCGCGCGCCGCCGGCATCCATTTGATCCTGGCGACGCAGCGACCCAGCGTCGACGTCATCACCGGCCTGATCAAGGCCAACATTCCGACACGCATCGCGTTCCAGGTGTCGAGCAAGATCGATTCGCGCACGATTCTCGATCAGATGGGCGCCGAAGCGCTCTTGGGGCAGGGCGACATGCTCTACCTGCCGCCTGGCACCGGCCTGCCGCAACGCGTCCACGGCGCCTTCGTGTCGGACAACGAGGTCCATCGCGTGGTCGATTACCTGAAGTCGCTGGGCGAGCCGGAGTATATCGAAGGCGTGCTCGAATCGCCCGAAGAGACAGGCGAGGGCGGCGGCGAATTCGGCGAGGCGGGTGCGGAAGCCGATCCGCTGTACGACCAGGCCGTCGCTTACGTGCTGAAGTCGCGCCGCGCGTCGATCTCGTCGGTGCAGCGCCAGCTGCGCATCGGCTACAACCGCGCCGCGCGCATGATCGAGGACATGGAGCGTGCAGGGTTGGTGTCGGCGATGCAGTCGAACGGCAACCGCGACGTGCTGGCGCCCGGGGGCGAGGCATGAGGTTCTACGCGCTGATTCCCGCCGCAGGCAGCGGTTCGCGCATGGGCGGCACCATCGAAAAGCAGTACCTGGACCTCAATTCGGTGCCGATGATCGCGCACGCGATGATGGCGCTGGCACGCGAGCCGCGCATCGCCAGGATTTTTGTGGTGCTCTCGCCGACTGACAAGCGCTGGAACAACTACGCGTGGCAGGGCTGGGAGGAGCGCATCGAGGTGCTGCGCTGCGGCGGCGCGACCCGCGCCGAGACGGTGCTGAACGGCCTCGAAGCGATGTCCCAAGTCTGTGACGGCGACGACTGGGTGCTGGTGCACGACGCCGCGCGTCCCTGTTTGCCGGACGAGATGCTGGCGAAGCTGCTCGATGAAGTCGCGGACGACCCGGTCGGCGGCCTGCTCGCCGTGCCGGTGGCCGACACCTTGAAGCGCGCCGCGGCCGACACGGCATCCGGCACGCGCGCCGAGGCCACCGTCCCGCGCGCCGGCCTGTGGCAGGCGCAGACTCCCCAGATGTTCCGCCACGGAAAATTGACCGAGGCGCTGCGCGCGGCCGGGGCCGACATGACCGACGAGGCCTCCGCCATCGAGCAGCTGGGCCTGCAGCCGCGGCTGGTCGAATCCGACAGCCGCAATCTCAAGGTCACATATCCGCAGGACCTGGAGCTGGCAGGCCTGATTCTGAGGAAGCTGCATGAATGAGATCCGAGTGGGGCACGGCTTCGACGTGCACGCCTTCGCCGCCAACCGCAAACTTATCGTCGGCGGCGTCGACATTCCCTACGAATTCGGCCTGGCCGGCCATTCCGACGCCGACGTGCTGCTGCACGCGATCAGCGATGCGCTGCTGGGGGCGGCCGGACTGAGCGATATCGGTCGCCATTTCCCGGATAGCAACGCCGCGTTTGCCGGCATCGACAGCCGCATCCTGCTGCGCCGCGTCGCCGAACAATTGCGCGAGCGCGGCTGGCGCGTCGGCAACGTCGACGCCACCGTCATCGCCCAGGCGCCGAAAATGGCGCCGCACATCGCGCGCATGACGGCGCACATCGCCGACGATCTCGGCATCGCCAGCGAGCGTGTCAACGTCAAGGCCACCACCACCGAAAAACTCGGTTTCACCGGGCGCGGCGAAGGCATCGCAGCCGAAGCGGTGTGCCTGATCGGGCGTGACTGAACCCGGCCCGGCCACAGCAGCCAAGTCCGGCACGCTGCGGCTGTTTTTCGCACTGTGGCCGGATGACGCCACCCGCACCGCACTCAACCGCACCGGCAAATGGCTGCACCAGAACTGGGGCGGCCGGCGCATGCGTGCCGATACGCTGCACATCACGCTCGCCTTTCTCGGCGCCACCCCGATCGAGAAGCTTGATGCCGTCATCGCCTGCGCCGACGCCGTGCAGACCGAGCCCTACAAACTGCTGCTCGATCAGGCCGGTTACTGGCGCCACAACCGCATCGGCTGGCTGGGCACGAGTGAAACGCCGTCGCAGCATGTCGAACTGGTCGGTGCCTTGAATGCCGCGCTGCCGGCTGCCGGCTATGCCATTGACGCCCGCCCGCACGTGCCGCATGTCACCCTGTTGCGCAACACGGCGGGCGGCGAACCGCCGGCGTGTGTGCCGGTAGGCTGGCCTGTCGGCGAGTTCGTGCTGGTGGCCTCGCGCACCGAAACCGAGGGTGCGCGGTACGAGGTGATCCGGCGGTGGAGCCTGGGGTGAAATGCCGGCAGGGGAAGGCGGCTTCGCATCACTGTCGGCACTTGATTAATGAGCGCGCTGATCCTGTCGAGGATCGCGGGCACCAAGCCTTACTGGCCACGCATTCGCGGTTCCCTTCAATCAGGCCCGTTCAGCGTCAAGATGCTGCGGAGCCGAGGCCATGAAAATAACGCGAAAAAAAGCCGTTCCGGCTCGACACGCGCGTGACGTTTCGGTTATGATTCGCCCCGCATTAGGCGCGTAGCTCAGCTGGTTAGAGCACCACCTTGACATGGTGGGGGTCGTTGGTTCGAGTCCAATCGCGCCTACCAACGGTAGATAAAACAGAACGGGCTTTTGCCCGTTTTGTCGTTTCTGCGCGGCGCGTTTTCGGCGTGTCCGCCTCGTCCATGCAGTTTGTTCCTGCAGCCTGAACCTGGCATGCCGGCCGGCAAGAAATTCGGCCGTGAATGCCCCACTCGTTTAAACCAACCGTTGCGTTCCGCTTTGGCGGCAGTCTTTGCGCGGGCCGTGATCGTCCGGCACGGCTGCCTGCACCTCAGTCGCGGCCGCGGAAGACGGCTGCGCGCATCAGCAGCATGGCGGTGACCGGCGATGTCAGGAGGATGAATACGGTAATGAGGACTTCGTGGATCACCGGTCGTTGGGCCAGTGCGGAAGACACCAGGATCGAAGCCAGCAATACGCAGCCGGCGCCCAGCGTGTTGCCCATGGTCGGGGCGTGAATGCGGGCGTAGAAGGTATCGAGGCGGAGCAGGCCGAGGGAGCCGACCAGGGTCAGCAGGCCGCCGCATATCAGCAGCAGTGCCGCCGGCAGGGCAAACCACGGCGAAATGTCGGCGATCATCATGGCTCGATCACCTCGCCGCGCAGCAGGAATTTGGCCATCGCGGTCGAGGCGACGAAGCCGAACAGGGCGATCAGCAGGGCAATGTCGAAATAGACAGCGGAGCCGATTCCTATACCCAGCATCAATATCGTGAGCATGCCGTTGATGTACAGGGTATCGAGAGCCAGCACGCGGTCCTGGGCGGAGGGCCCCCGCAGCAGGCGCAGCAGGGCACACAGCATGGCGACGGCAAAACAGGTCAGAGCGAAGTAAATCGATCCGGAGAGCATGGCGTTCATTCGAATATCTCCATCAGGGGACGTTCATAGCGTTGCTTGATGGTGCGCACCCAGGCGGCCTCATCCTGCAAATCGAGGACGTGCAGCGTCAGGACGTTGCTGTCCGCATCGTGCCCGGCCCAGACCGTGCCCGGTGTGGCGGTGACGATGATGGTCAGCATCGCCAGCCCGTGAGGGTCGCGCATGTCGAGGGGAATCTTCATGAAGCCGACCCGGGGCTGGTGCCGGGAGGCGCCGAGAATGATGCTGCCGACCGCCAGGTTGGAACGGATGATGTCGTGCAGCACGTGGAAGATCAGGCCGATGGCCCGATGCAGACGATGGGGCCAGGCCGGAAGCGGACGCAGCGGGGCGACGGCAAACGTGACGAGGAGGGCGAGCAGGATGCCGAGGACGATCTGTCCCGCCGACAGGCTGTCGTTGAGCAATAGCCACACCGCGACCAGGACGATCGGCAGCAGCGGCAGCAGGGGCTTGCGCTTCACTCGCCCGCTCCTCCGGCGTAGGCCGGCAATACTGCATTGATATAGGCGGCGGGATTGTGCAGGGACTCGGCCGTGGCCCTGAAGTAGTCCGTGGCGGGTCCGGCAGCCAGCGCCAGGATGGCGCAAAGGGCGATCAGGCCAGCCACCGGCCCGGCCTCGACCCAGAGCAGGCGCGGCGTGCCGCGCTCGCCGCTCCAGAATACGCGCATGCCCAGGCGCGACAGGCTGATGATCCCCGCCAGGCCCGACAGCAGCAGGGCCGCGACAAACAGCCAGGAAGGCAGGGAGTTGCCGCCCGGCGCCTCGGCAATGGCCGCGGCGAGCAGCGAGAACTTGGCGACGAAGCCCGACAGCGGGGGCAGCCCGGTCAGCAGCAGCGCGCAGGAAACGAAGGTCAGCCCGAGAAACGCCATCGCTCCCGGTATCGGCAGACCGACCGTTTCGTCGGGGTGTTCCGTGTCGCTGGCGGGGTCCTGCAAGCCGAAAGCCTCGAAGCTGATGGCGAGCAGGTCGGCCGCGTAGGCTCGGTTGCGCTGCACCATCTCGACCACCATGAAAAACGCGCCGCCGCCCAGTACCGAGCTGACCAGATAGAACAGGGCCGGGCCGGTCAGGGCGGTGCCGCGGAAGCCGATGGCGGCGAGCAGGGTGCCGGACGAGACGATCACCAGGAATCCCGCCAGCCGTTCCAGCCGCTGGGTGGCGAGAATGCCGAGGCTGCCGATGGCGATGGTGGCAAGACCGCAATGGAAGAGCCATTCGTTCTCGAAGGGCGCCGGCGATCCGGTCGCATGCAGCAGGGTTTCGAAGCGCAACAAAGCATAGATTCCCACCTTGGTCAGTATCGCGAACACCCCGGCCACCGGCGCCGAGGCCGCTGCATAAGTGGTAGGCAGCCAGAAGTTGAGCGGCCAGGCACCGGCCTTGACCAGGAATACTACGCCGAGCAGTACGGCGCCGATGTCGAACAGGGTACGGTCGTCGGGGCCGAGGGTCTGCACGCGCAGGGCCAGTTCGGCCATGTTGAGCGTGCCCGTCACGCCATAAATGAGGGCCGCCGCCACCAGGAACAGCAGGGAGGCGGCCAGATTGACCACGATGT
>Ga0209916_1000334_pt1 | contig 83829 bp, 66 predicted proteins | sample ThiBio_1000_plan_FD_183956 | JGI IMG/M metagenome (GOLD analysis project Ga0209916, IMG submission 183956) | Wastewater bioreactor microbial communities from Cape Town, South Africa - Thiocy_solids_2 (SPAdes) | ecosystem: Engineered > Bioreactor > Thiocyanate-remediating > Anaerobic-Aerobic ... | reverse complement strand
ATTCGGCGCACTTCGCCCGCGGCACGTCCTGCGGACCGGAAAGCGCCGCCACTGCCGCGGCGGTAACCACTTCCGGCAGGCTGGTGATGTGGTTGGAATTGAGCGTGGTGACCGCCTTGGCCACCACCTCGGGGCCGGCCAGCAGGCCCACGCGCCAGCCCGGCATGCCATAAGTCTTGGACACCGAGTCGACGAAGATCACCCGGTCGCGCAACTCGGGCCTGGCGAACACGAAGTTGTGGTAGCCGACCTCGTCGAACACCATCGAATTGTAGATGTCGTCGGTGATCACCCAGGTGTCGGGGTGTTTGACCAGCACGTCGGCCAGCGCGGCGATCTCGCCGGCGGTATAGACCATGCCGGTGGGGTTGGAGGGGTTGTTGAACAGGAACACCTTCGGCTTGCGCGCCAAGGCAGCGTCGAGCTGGGTCGGGGTGAGCTTGTAGTTCTGTTCGGGCCCGCAGTGCAGCACGTTGGCCTTCGCGCCGACGATGTCGGCGATGTCGCGGTAGGTGGTCCAGTACGGCGCGGCGAAGCAGATCTCGTCGCCCTCGTCCAGCAACGCCTCGGCCAGGTTGTACAGCACCTGCTTGGCGCCGATGCCGATCGACAGGTGCATCCGCGTGTAGCCACTGAAGCCGAGCGCCTCGATGTGCTTCAGGAATGCGTCCAGCAGCGCGTCGGCGCCGCGGTTGCTGCCGTACTGGCCGGAGTCGCGCGACAGCGACTCGCGCGCGGCGGCATACACGTGCTCGCCCGGCAGGAAGTTCGGTACGCCGATGGAGAAGCTGATGATGTCGCGGCCGGCAGCCTTGAGCTGCTTCGCCTTCTCGGCAATCACCATGATCGCGCTGGGTTTGGCGCGGCCGACACGCTGGGCGAGCTGGGGCATGGAATTCTCACGCGGGGAGGAAGCAAAGGCGCGCATTTTATCACGCTGCCCGAACCGGGGCGGCCGCGTGCGCGCCGGGAGTACGCGGCCACCGCATGACGGCCCCCGGATACCGGGACCTCAACCCGTGAAGGAGAACGGCATGCCTGGCTTCAGGTGGCCGCGATCGGAGGGGTCGCCGCCCCGCGCTGCCGCAATCGGCAAACCGGCAGCGCTTGTCGCCAGCATCGGCCTCACTGCATGGCGACGGATAGGGGGGTTGCCACAGGCACTCCGGGACGACAATGCCGCGTGCAGAGCCGCCCGGACCAGCCATAAAAAAACCGCCGGCGAATGGCCGGCGGTTTCCTTCCGGGCACAAAGGCGCTCGCTCAGCCGCGTCGGTCGAGCACCGCGTTCCACTCCGCCACGCGGTCGGCCTGCGCCGCCAGCAGCGCATCGACGTCGCCTTCCACGCTGACCTTCTCGATCGTGTCGCCCTGGCGGATCGCGTTGACCACGTCCATGTCGGCCGCGTCGACCACCTCGCCGAACACGCTGTGCTTGCCGTCCAGCCATGGCGTCGGGCCATGGGTGATGAAGAACTGGCTGCCGTTGGTGCGCGGACCGGCATTCGCCATCGACAGCACGCCCGGCTTGTCGTGGCGCAGCGACGGGTTGAATTCGTCCTCGAACTTGTAGCCCGGGCCGCCGCGGCCGCTGCCCTCGGGACAGCCGCCCTGGATCATGAAATCGGCGATCACGCGGTGGAACGACAGGCCGTCGTAGTAGCCGCGGCGGGCCAGGTTGACGAAGCTGGCGACAGTGACCGGCGCCTTGTCTTCGTGCAGGCGCAGATGGATCGGGCCGCGGTTGGTGGTGAAGGTGACGTGGATGGTCATCGCGAATCCTTGGGTGTGAAGACGGCGGTACGCCGGGCACCGGCGTGCGAGCGGTCAAGGATAACCCAGCGCCATCTACAGACCCAGCGTGCCACGTTCCAGCGGAGCGGGGCCGCGCGGCCGCGCGGCCGGCACCGGCGCATCGAGCGGCCACGCGGCGCCTTCGTACAGATGCGCCCACAAGCGGTCCAGCGCCGCATAGCCATACGGCAGCAGCGGCACGTAGCGCTCACCGAAGCCCGGCAGCGCCAGGAACGCGTCGAAGTGCTGCGCGTGCGGCACCTTCCAGTAGATCGGCCGACGCCCTTCGTCGCGCAACCATGCCACGTAGGGCTCGGAGCTGAACGCGGTGGGCAGCAGGCCGTCGCCGGCGCCGTGCAGCACCCACAGCGGCAGATCCTTGCGCGGCAGCCGCGCCGCAGTAGCCGCGACCGAGGCATGCAGCATCTGCGCTTCGTGGTCGTCGCCGGTCCACAGCGCGCGCAGGCATTCGCTGCCAACCAGGGTGGGGTCGGCCGAGACGTTCATGCCGCCGAACAGGCCGATGCCATTGCCCGGCGGAATGCCCGAGCCGTCCGCCCACCAGGCGGCACGCGTCATCGGATCGGCCACGCCGGGCAAGCCGCCCGCGCCGATCGCCGCGTAATGGAAGCCGCATGGCATGTCGGTGGCGCCGCGGCGCAGGTAGGCCGAGGCGTAGCCGGCGGCGATCGCCCGCCACAGGTCGAAGGCGGTCGAGCTGGCCGCCGTCTGCATCGCCTCGTCGGTCCAGCCGTGTGCGTGCAGGTATTGCCGCGCCTGTTCCGCCTGTGCGGCCACGCTGTTGCCGCCGAGCTTGCCCTGCGCGCGCAGGCTGGCGCAGCGGATCGGCCAGGCCGGCAACGGCACGCCGCGCGGCCCGCGCGCCAATGGCACCGGGGCAAACTGCTCCGCGCTCAGCGCGCAGGGCAGCCACACCGCCGCCTCGGTGGCGTAGTCGTACAGCGCGCGGCCGTGGTCCTGCACGTGCACGTTCGGTTCCAGCGCCACCACGCCGGCGAAGAAGTGTTCCTGGTCCAGCCCCGCTGCCTGCAGCACGGCGCCGCCGCCGTTGGAGATGCCCACGGCAATGATCTTCGTGTTCTGCGGCGTGAACGGCGCCTCGCCGGGAAACGCGCGGTCGAGCATGGCCAGGCCGAACTGCGCCGCCTGGATCACGTGCCGGCCCCAGTCGCCTTCCGGGTTGTCGCCCGAGTGTGCGTGCTTGATCGCGATGCCGGCGGAGGGCGGTGCCGGCGGCGGCTGGAATTCCAGTTCCGCCTCGCCACGTTTCGCGCGACCGCCGTCCAGCGCCACGCCGCTGTCGTCGGCGTAGTCGAAGTAGCCGGCGCCGGTGCCCTTGTCGGTATAGGCCACCGCGCAGCCGTGCGGCAAACCCCAGGCGCCGGCCAGCGCGATCGCGCCATAGATGCCGCGCGAGCCGGACGAAGCGGTCACCACCAGGCAGCGCTTGCCGCGGTCGAAGCCGTCCGGCAACTGCAGCAGCACGCGATGCGGCGAGCGCGCGCCGGGGATACGCGCGAAGGCCTGGTATTCACGCCCCGGCACGTCCGGCACGCCGCCGTACACGCGGCCGTAACCGCCCAGCGGGCCGAGGTCGGCAATGCCCTTCCAGCTGGTCTGGATCGCGCGCCGGCGCAGCGCTTCCGCGGCGGGATGCAGCGGGTTGGCGAACGGCAACGGCGGCGCGGCCAGCCCGGCCAAGCCCAGGCCCGCGCTCAACAGATCGTCGTGGCCGCGGTGTTCGGTCACCCGCACCTGGCCGTAATCGACTTCATGCATGGCCGATACCTCCCTCGTCCCGTGGCTGGCACAGGCCGACAGCATGACGGATGCCAGCGCGGACAAGAACAGCCGGGGCGAACGACGGGCGAGAGTCTGCATGCGGCCACCATAGCAAGCGCGGCGGCGCTCGCCATCGTACGAAAGTCCATGCGGGGAACTCGACGCGGCGCGCGCCGCCCGCTAACTTCGGGATCATGACCAGCCTGCTGATTGCCGACGACCACCCGCTGTTCCGCGCCGCACTGCGGCTGGCGGCGAGCGCGAACCTCGGCGACTGCAGCGTGCGCGAAGCGGCCGACCTGCCCGACGTGCTCGCCGCACTGGCGGCCGAGCCGGACACCGACCTGGTCCTGCTCGACCTGCACATGCCCGGCAGCCAGGGCCTGTCCGGGCTGGCCGCGCTGCGCGGCCAGCACCCCGGCGTGGCCGTGCTGGTGGTGTCCGCCCATGACGACCCGCGCATCGTGCGCCGCGTGCTCGACCATGGCGCCGCCGGCTTCATCCCCAAGAGCGCCAGCCCCGCCGAGATCGGCGCGGCGATCCGCAGCGTGCTCGACTGCGGCAGCTGGCTGCCGCCCGCACTGGCCGAGGCCGTCGCCGCCCTGCCCGTCGACCCGGCCGACACCGACCTCGCCAGCCGCCTCGCCCGCCTCACCGAACAGCAATCCCGCGTGCTCGCCCTGCTTGCCGAGGGGCTGCTCAACAAGCAGATCGCCGACCGCCTGGGCATCCAGGAACGCACGGTGAAAGCCCATGTCACGGCGATTTTCGAAAAGCTCAAGGTGCGGAACAGAACGCAGGCGGGGATGGTGCTGCGGGCGCTGGAGCTCGGGGAGCCGGCCAGAACAGGTTGAGCTTCCGACCGCATCGAATTCAACCGCCGCACGCCGGCCGGTCCTCCAGACGGGCAGTCCGCACGCCCCGGGATATCCCGCCGACTTGTTGATGCGGATCAACTAGGCGCCGTGAGGGCTGCGCGATCATCCTGCGGCATGTGGCGGACGCCGCCCCCCCGCGAGCGGTTGTCGACCATGCTGCCGGCCGGCCCTGGAGGGCCCTCTGTCCCGGCATGGCATCCACCGATGCCACTCCATTTCACGCGGGGCCGTCGCGCAAGCGAGCAAGGAGGTTTCTCCATGTACTCGAAAGCGGTCGCATCCCTGATTGCCCTTGCTTGCTGTGCGCCAGGCGCGGCCTGGTCGCAGTCGGCCTTGATGAAACAAGCACAGGGGCTGTTCAAGCCGATACCCGCCAGTGCGCCATCGCTGCCGGGCAATCGTTCGACACCTGCCAGGCTGGCCCTGGGCAAGATGCTCTACTTCGAGCCCCGACTCTCCGAAAGCCACACCATCAGCTGCAATTCCTGCCACATGGTCGGCATGGGTGGCGTCGACCTGCAGGAAACGTCGCTGGGCCATCGCTGGCAGCGTGGCGGGCGCAACGCGCCGACCGTCTACAACGCCGTGTTCGATATCGCCCAATTCTGGGATGGCAGGGCGAAGGATCTCGAACAACAGGCCGGCGGACCGCTGGTCAACCCGGTCGAAATGGGCACCACGGAAACCCATGTGGTCGAGCAACTCAAGGGCATTCCAGGCTATGCCACCGCGTTTGCCAAGGCCTATCCCGGCGCATCCGACCCGATCACGCTCGACAACGTTCGCAAGGCCATCGCGGTGTTCGAGGCGACCTTGATCACGCCCGATGCACCGTTCGACCACTATCTCGCGGGCGACGACAAGGCGCTCGATGCCGCTCAGCAAGAGGGACTGGCGCTGTTCATCAGCAAGGGCTGCGCCGCCTGCCATAACGGCGTCAACATCGGCGGCGGCATGTACGCCCCGTTCGGAGTCGTCGAGCGCCCCGGCGCCGAGATTCTGCCGCCGGGCGACAAGGGACGTTTCGCCGTGACCAAGACCGTCAGCGACGAGTACGTATTCCGGGTGCCCTCGCTGCGCAACATCACCCTTACCGCCCCCTATTTCCACACCGGCAAGGTCTGGGATCTGCGGCAGGCGATCGCGATCATGGGCAGCAGTCAGCTTGGTGCCACGCTGACCGACGACGAGGTCGGAAAGATCCAGACGTTCCTCGGCGCACTGACCGGCCAGCAGCCTGTTGTCACGCTGCCGATCCTGCCGCCGAGCGTGGCAACGACTCCGCGACCGAAGCCGTAGGCGTCGGACGTCCGGGCCAGCGGCGGACGGGCCGGGAGCCGCGACGATGGGCCCGGCAGCCCGATCATGCCCGGCAGGCACGCGACCACCCTGCCTGGGGCATGGCGTCCGTCAGTCACGACCGCGGCATGCCGACCGCCACGCGCTGCAGCACCTGCCGCAACGCCAGCGGCTTGAGCGGCTTGTAGAGCACGCCGATGCCGATCTCCAGCAAGCGCTGGCGCAGCTCGCCATCGCGGTCGGCGGTGAGCATCACGGTCGGCACGTCGGCGTGGCGCGCACGCAGCAGTTCCCATGCCTCCAGCCCGGTGCGCCCGCCGTCCAGGTGGAAGTCGAGGATGTGCAGGTCCGGTCGCCACGGCGCCGCCAGCGCCTCGGTGGAATTTCGTGCCGCGTGCACGTGCCAGCCCCAGCTGCTCAGCAAGTTGCCGAGCGCGGCGAGCGCGGCCGGTTCATTGTCGAGCACCAGCGCGCGGCCGACCGGCAACGCGCGCGGCGTATCGACGGGTGGCGGCAAGCGGATGGCTGCGCGCGCCAGCGGCACGTCGAGATGGAACACGCTGCCGCGGCCGGGCCAGGAGCGCAGGCCGAGCGGATGATCGAGCAGGTCGGCCATGCGCTGCGCGATCGACAGTCCCAGCCCCAGCCCCTGCCCACCCGCGGCGCTGCCGCGGCGGAACTCCTGGAAGATCAGCTGGCGTTCCTCCGGGGCAATGCCCGGGCCGCTGTCCCACACTTCCACGCGCAGGCGATCGCCTTGCCGGCGCACGCCGAGCAGCACGCGGCCGTGCTCGGCGTAGCGCAGGGCGTTGGAGAGAAAGTTCTGCAGCACCCGGCGCAGCAACTGCGGGTCGGAGTGCGCCCAGGCGCGGGTGGCAACCATCTCGAAACGCACTCCGCGGTCGAGCGCGATGACGCGGAACTCGGCGGCCAGCGGGTCGAGCACCTCGGCCAGCGCGAACGCGCGCGGCTGCGGATGCAGCCGCCCGCCTTCGAGCCGGGCCACGTCGAGCAGCCCGCTGAGCAGGCCTTCGGTGGCGGCCAGCGCACCGTTGAGATGGCGCGCATTGGCAGGGTCGCCGCCGCGCTCGGTCAGCGCATGGGCGAACAGCTGTGCCGCGTGCAGCGGCTGCATCAGGTCGTGCGTCACCGCGGCGAGAAAGCGGCTCTTGGCCTCATTCGCCGCCTGCGCCTCGGCCGAGGCCGCGGCCAGCTCGCGAGTACGTTCCTCCACGCGCAGTTCCAGCGTCTCGTTGATGCGCTTCAGCGCCGCCTCGGCCTGGCGGAACGCGGTGACGTCAGTGAAGGTGGCCACGAAGCCGCCGCCGGGCATCGGGTTGCCGCGAATCTCGACGATGGTGCCGTCGGGGAAGCGCCGCTCGGAGAGATGCCGGGTGCCCTCGCGCATGTGCGCCAGCCGGCGTTGCACGCGCGCCTCCACCTCGCCCGGGCCGAGTAGGCCGAGGCCGATGTTGTGGCGGGTCAGCTCGGCCACCGGGCGGCCCACCTGCAACAGCTGCGGCGGATAGTCGAACAAGCGCGCATACGGCGTGTTCCAGGCCACCACGCGCAGCTCGGCGTCGACCACGCAGATGCCCTGGCTCATGTTCTCCAGCGCGGCCTCCAGCACGCGCTGGTTGAAGCGCAGGTCCTGCGCCGCCTCGCCGACGATGGCGACCACCGTGTCCAGATCCTCGCGGCCCTGCCGGTGCACCACTTCCAGCAACAGGCGCGCGGAGGCAGCGCCGATCACCGCGGCCAGCTCGTGCTCGACCTCGGCGACTCGTGCGCTGCCGGCAGGCCCCACCGCGGGCGCACTGGCAAACAGGTGCTCGACCCGTTCGGGCGACAGGAAGCGCATCGCCAGCGCACGCAGCTCGACCAGGCCCACATCACCCACGCTGACCGCACGCGTCGTACGGCCGAAGCGCGAGCCGGCCACCGCCAGCGTCACCGCGATATTGACCAGCAGGCCGGCCACCACCGCACGGCCCAGCCGGTTCCAGTTGCCCAATCCGAGCAGGCCGTCCGGCGCCAGCCAGTGCAGGCCGAGCGGACCGGCGTGCAGCCACGCCGGCGCGGCCGGCAACAAGGTCGGCAGCACCGCGTAGGCCCAGGCCAGCGTACCGGCAGCCAGCCCCGCCATCACCGCGCGCGGTCCGAGCTGCGGCCGGTACATCGCCACCAGCATCGCCGGGGTGAGCCCGGCCAGCGCGGAGAACGAGATCGCGCCGATGTCGGCCAATGCCTCGTTGCGCGCCAGCAGGCGGCTGTACGCCCACGCCAGCAGGATCAGCACCAGGATCGCCACGCGCCGATAGTTCAGCAGCTCGCCGCGCAGGTCGCCATGCTCGTCGCGACCCCAGCCGGCGCGCACCCGCAGCGGCGCGATGAGGTGGTTGACCACCATCAGGCTCAGCGTGAGCGTGGCGATCACCACCATGCTGGTGGCCGCGCTCAGCCCGCCGAGGAAGGCGACCAGCGCCAGGCCATGCTCGCCGCGCGCCAGCGGCAACGCCAGCACATACATGTCCGACGACACTCCGCTCGCACCCAGCCAGGCGTCGCCCAGCCGCGCCAGCGGCAGGATCGGCAGCGAGATCAGCAGCAGGTACAGCGGGAACAGCCACCGCGCGGTGCGCAGTTGGCCGTCCTCGCGGCATTCGACGATGCCGGCGTAGAACTGGTGCGGCATGGTGAACATCGCCAGCGCGCCGAGCAGGATCAGCGCCGGGAAGCCGCCGCTGTCCGGCGGCGGCGGCACGTAGTCCGGCAAGCCGGCCGGCACGGCGGCGAACAGCAGCGAGCCCAACGCCAGCATCGCGCCCAGCTTGAACAGCGACTCGAACGCCATCGCCAGCACCAGCCCGCGGTTGTGCGCCATGGTCGAGGCGCGGCGGGTGCCGAACAGCATCGCGAACAACGCCATCAGCAACGCCACGTACAGCGCGCTGTCCTGCCACGGTTCGGATTCGGCCAGCTGGCCCTGACTGAGGATGCCGTAGCTCATCGCCACCGCCTTCAGCTGCAGCGCGATGTACGGCACGATGCCGATCACCACCACCACCGTGACCAGCGCCGCCAGTCCCGAATGGCGCCCCAGCCGCACCGCGATCAGGTCTGCCAGCGAGCCGGCGTTGTACTCCCGCACCAGCTGCACCATCCGGCGCAGGAAGCCCAGCGCGAACAGGTACATAAGGATCGCCCCGACGAAGGTCGGGGGCAGCCACCAGCCCGAACGGCTGGCCTGGGTCACCGTGCCGTAGAACGTCCACGAGGTGCAGTGGATCGCCAGCGACAGCGCGTACACGATCGCCCAGCGCTTCTCGAAAATGTGCGGGCGACGCTCGCCGAGCAGCGCCACGCCGAACAGCAGGCCGAGCCAGCACAGCGCGGCGACGGCGATGAGGGTGGTGCTCAGCATGGCATCCGCGCCTGCGGGGGCGGCTTCGGCCCCGATGTTTTGGGAGCGAAGAGCTTTCGTCCCCCTGCGGAGGCCGAGTCACTTTCTCTTTGCGTGCTCAAAGAGAAAGTAACCCAAGAGAAAGAGCACCCCGCTTGGCGCTTGCCGGGCATCCATGCCCGGCAAGTCCGTGAGTCGGGGCCGGGCTTTTCGAGCGGGCTCCTGCCCGCGCGAAAAGGCGAGTCCATCCATGGACTCACCCGCTGCGCGGCCTGTCGTCCCCGACTCACCGCCGCGCAAGGGACCCCGGGTAGAGCAGCGGGCCATCGTGGCCCGCACTCGGTGATGAAGCGGAAAAGCCGACGCCACGGCAAAGCGACGCCTTGCCCTGACTTTGCCCCTGATCTTGATCTGACTCCTCTGAAGAGTGCGCGCAGGATGCGCGCTGCTCTATCCGGGGTCCCCTCTGCAGCGGCGGGCGGGCGAAGAAAAGCCCGCAGGGTGGCCGGCATGGACGCCGGCCAGTTTGTCGCCAGGGCAGGATGCCCTGTCGACAAACCCCGTAGCCCGCACGCGAACTTTCCGGGCAGGAGCCCGGAAAGCGCGGAAGCGGGGTGGCCTTTCTCTTGGGTTACTTTCTCTTTGGCCACGCAAAGAGAAAGTAACTCGGCTGCCGTAGGCAGACGAAAGCTCTTGCTCTGAAAGCTCTTCGCTCCCAACGCGTAGACAGGCCAAAGCATCGCCCGCAAGCGCGCTCCTACAACCAGATCACGGCGAGGACGGCGGCGCCGCGCCATCAATGCCCCGCCGGCAGCCCCAGCGCGCGCACCGCGTTCACCACCCAGCGCAGCTGCACGCCGTGGCGGCTGTCGTAGTCGGCTCCGGAATATCCCCACCAGTCCCAGCATGCTTGTGGATTCAAGGGCGCGAAACTTGCGCGGGTCTGAGGGTACAGCACCGCTACGGCGTAGACGTCGGCCCAGCGGTTGAAGCCGGCATCCTCGACGAAGGCCTTGCCCACCGCATCGGCGTTCTGCTTGCAGCCGTGGAAAGCCACCAGCACCCCGCACGGCTTGCCGGCCAGGCAGTCCGGCGGCAGATAGACGTAGCCGGTGTCGGCCAGGAGCGCATCGGCGCCGCCGGGGCGCAGCGCATCCTGGTCGAACGTGCGCAGTTCGCCCTGCGCCCTGCCCGCTGCGCGTGGCGGCTTGCCGAACATCTGCGCGAAGATCTCGCCGGCGGCGTCGAAACCGCAGTGGCCGAGGTACGGCGCCACCGACTTGTCGCAGTCGTCGCCGCGGGCGGCCACCGGCAGGTTGTGCGCGAACGCGCGCTGGCCGTCGTCGTGCACCTGCATGTCCCTCAGTGCCGGCGTGGCGTCGCGCAGCTGCCGGTAGAACTGCGCGCCAGCCTCGGCCACGACGGGAGCCACCAAGGCATCGTCCTTGCCGTGCAGCAGGTAGACGCGCGCGTGCGCCAGGTCCTTCAGCGCACCGATCTCGCCCGACGCCGAGCGCCTGGTGGCGCTGGCCACCAGCGCGGCGACATCCGGTGCCGGCGCCCCCTTCATGCAGCGGCCGAGTGCCACGTCCAGCTTGCCGCCGGCGCAGCCGTAAGGGCCGCCGGCGACGATCGCCGCATTCGGGAATAGCTCCGGATAAGCCAGCTGCAGCTGCCCGGCCATGTACGCGCCGGAGGAAAGGCCGACCGCGGCGGTGCGCGAGGCGTCGATCTTCAGCGTCGGCAGCGGCGGCGCGTCGCCGGCGTGGGCCAGCGCTGCGAACAGCAGCAGGGTCAACAGGCCAAGGGGCTTGCGCATGGGTGGTCTCCGTTGGCGGGTTGATGGAGCCGCGCGGACGCATTCGCCAGCGCGAGGTTACCCGTTCATGCCGGCGAGGACAGCCTCGAAAAATGCCCCGCGGGAGCCGGCTGCTGCCCCGCGGGGAAGGGGAGAAACGATTGCCTCAGAAGCGGAACTTCGCCGTCAGCGTGACCATCCGCGGCGCACCGTAGAAGCCGGTGTAGATACCCAGCGCGCCGACGTTGTAGCCGGTGGTGCGGTAGGACTTGTTGGCCAGGTTGCTGCCCTGCAGGCTGAGCGACCAGGGCTGGTTGATCTGCCAGATCACGCCGGCGTTCCACAGGCCGTACGCGGGCTGGGCGATCAGCGGCGACAGCGTGGTCTCCGGATACACCATGGACTGATAGGTGTAGTTCACCCGCGCGGTGATGCTGCCGCCGTCGGACAGCGGCGTGGTGTTCTCCAGCGACAACCCGCCGGACCACTTCGGTGCGTTGGTGAACTTCTGCTGGTCGGCGATGTTGACGCCGCGGGTCATGTACTCGGTGTACTTGGTATGCAGGTACGCGACGTTGCCGCTCAGCGTCCAGTTCTCCGCCGGCTTCCAGGCGAACTCCTCCTCCACGCCGTCGATGTGGCCCTTGCCGGCGTTGGTGAAGTCGCCGAAGAAACCCTGGCTGCCGTTGGGCAGCGTGTAGGAACTGAACACCGACAGCTGGATGTTCGAGTACACGTTGTGGAAGACGGCGGTGTTCATCATCAGCGCGCCGTCGAAGAAGGACATCTTGCTGCCCAGCTCGTACGACTGCACCTTCTCGTCGTCGATCGGACGGCACGAGCTGGGCACCGCCACGCAGTTGGCACGAATGTTGTAGCCGCCGGAGTGGAAGCCCTCCGAGTAGCTGGCGTAGAGCTTGACCTGGTCGTTCACGCTCCAGTCCAGCGAGACCTTCGGCGAGACGTTGCTGGTCGCGTGCGAGCCGCTGAAGTCGGCCAGCGTGCTGGTGCGGGTGGTGAAGGTCTCGTCCGAGAAGCCGAAGTTCTGGATCAGCGCGGTCTTGGTTTCATGGGTGTAGCGCAGGCCCACGTCCAGGCTCCAGTCGGGGCTGATGTCCCAGGTGAAGTCGCCGTAGCCGGCCCAGCTCTTGGTGCCCATGCGCCCGCCGGTGCCGCCGTACTGGGAGAGGCCCAGCGTGGAATACGGCGGCGAGCCGAGGAAGATGTTGTGGATCTCGCCGTCGGCGCGGCCGTCGAAGTAGTACGCACCGAACACGCCGTGCAGGCTGCCGCCGGCGTCGTAGTTGGCCTGGAATTCCTGGCTGAACTGGTGGTCCTTGTAGACCGCGTTCACGTCGGCGATCTTCTCCGGCAGCGTGTCGAAGTCGATGTTGGTATCGGTCGAGGAGCCGCGCACGGCAGTCACCGATTTCAGCGACCAGTTCGGACTGACGATCCAGTTCATCGTCAACGCGCTGCCGTAGAGCTTGGTGTGGTTGAGCTGGGCGAAGCCGCTGCGGGTGTCGAAATCGCTCTCCAGCGGCTGGTAGGCCGGGTCGAGCTTGTTCACCGTCAGCATCTTGGCGCCGCGCGGGTTGGAGTTGTCGCGCACGCCGTCGACCGACAGCTGCATGTTGAACGCATTGGACGGGAAGAAGCCGATCGTGGCGCGCGCGGCGTTGGTGTTCTTGTTGCCGTTGCGGCTGCCGGTGAGGATGTCCTTGCCGAAGCCATCGTTGTGGCTGCTGGCGTAGGCGATGCGGCCGCGCCACACCTGGTCCGCACTGGCGCCGCCAAGGCTGGCCTTGACGTCCTTCTCGCCGTGGGTGCCCACGGTGGCTTCCACCGAGCCCTCGGTCTTCACCGGCAGCGGGTTGGAGACGTACTTGATCGCGCCGCCGATGGTGTTCTTGCCGTACAGCGTGCCCTGCGGGCCGCGCAGCACCTCGATGCGGCTGACGTCGAACACGTCCAGCACCGCGCCCTGCGGGCGCGCCAGGTAGACGTCGTCCAGGTAGATGCCCACGCCCGGGTCGAAGCCCCAGGTGGGGTCGGCCTGGCCGACGCCACGGATGTAGGCGGTGAGCGTGGTGTTGGAACCGCGCGCGGCGTAGATCTGCAGCGAAGGCACCTTGCCCTGCAGGTCGGCCAGGTTCTGCACGTTCTGCCTTTCCAGCGCCTGCGCGGTGAAGGCGCTGACCGCGATCGGCACGTCCTGCAGGGTCTCCTCGCGCTTGCGTGCGGTGACCGTGATCTGGTCGAGCTGCTTGACCTGGCTCGGCTGCGCCGGTGCGTTGCCGGCGGCAGCGGCCTGCTGCGCGTACGACGGTGCGGCGTACAGCAAGCCGGTGGCCAGGCCGATCGCCAGACTCAGATACGTGCGTTTCATGGTTTCCCCTTTCCCCGTGGTGTGGTCGGCAGCGAGCGCAGCCATCGATGATGGATGCTGACGAAACGAGCTTAGGCATCCGCCGGGGCGCGAACACTTGTACCTTCGTACAGTGCCGCCGGCGGCCGCTGCTGCGGATACTCCGCAGCCATCGTCACGGCCATCGTCGCTGGCCGGGCTCATTTCGGGGGTTCACGGATGGCTTTTCTGATCGTGCTGGCCGCGCTGTGCTTCCTGATGTTCGCGGCCTATCGCGGCTACAGCGTGATCCTGTTCGCGCCGATCGCCGCGCTGGGCGCGGTGCTGCTGACCGAGCCGTCGCTGGTGGCGCCGATGTTCACCGGCCTGTTCATGGACAAGATGGTCGGCTTCCTCAAGCTGTACTTCCCGGTGTTCATGCTGGGCGCGGTGTTCGGCAAGCTGATCGAGCTGTCGGGCTTTTCCAAGGCCATCGTGGCGGCCACCATCGGCCTGGTCGGGCGCAGCCGGGCGATCCTGTCCATCGTGCTGGTCTGTGCGCTGCTGACCTACGGTGGCGTGTCGCTGTTCGTGGTGGTGTTCGCGGTGTATCCGTTTGCCGCGGAACTGTTCCGCCAGTCGGACATTCCCAAGCGGCTGATCCCCGGCACCATCGCGCTGGGCGCGTTCACCTTCACCATGGATTCGCTGCCGGGCACGCCGCAGATCCAGAACATCATCCCCACCGCGTTCTTCGGCACCAACACCTGGGCGGCGCCGTGGCTGGGCACGATCGGCGCGGTGTTCATCCTGATCGTGGGCCTGGGCTATCTGGATTGGCGCCGGCGCAAGGCCGCCGCAGCCGGCGAGGGCTACGGCAGCAACCTGGTCAACGAGCCGACTCCGTTCGAGGGCGGCAAGCTGGCACATCCACTGGTCGCGCTGCTGCCGCTGGTGCTGGTCGGCGTGTGCAACAAGCTGTTCACCGACTGGATCCCGCGCGTGTACGGCGAGACGCAATCGTTCCTGCCCAGCGTGGTCGGCAGCGCCAGGCCAGTGGTGCAGGAAGTGGCCAAGGTCGCCGCGATCTGGGCGGTCGAGGGCGCCTTGCTGGTCGGCATCCTGTGCGTGCTGGCGTTTGCCTGGCGCACGGTGACCGCACACTTCGCTGCCGGCAGCCAGGCCGCGGTCGGCGGTGCGTTGCTGGCCTCGATGAACACCGCCTCGGAGTACGGCTTCGGCGCAGTGATCGCCGCCCTGCCCGGCTTCAAGCTGGTGGCCGATGCGCTGCACACCATCCCGAACCCGCTGCTCAACGAGGCGGTCACCGTTACGGCGCTGGCCGGCATCACCGGCTCGGCCTCCGGCGGCATGAGCATCGCGCTGGGCGCGATGGCCGAAACCTTCATCGCCAACGCGCACGCCGCCGGCATCCCGATGGAGGTGCTGCACCGGGTGGCCGCGATGGCTTCCGGCGGCATGGACACGCTGCCGCACAACGGCGCGGTGATCACCCTGCTGGCGGTGACCGGACTGACCCACCGGCAGTCCTACCGGGACATCTTCGCCATCACCGTGATCAAGACCCTGGCGGTGCTGGTGGTGATCGCGACGTACTATCTCCTCGGCGTGGTGTAGCGCACCCGCGGATCGTAGGCTGCAGGCCGGATGAACGGATCGAAGAAATGACGGGCAAGTTGTCACACAAGTCCGTATAATCGGTCAATTCGCCCTTCAAAAACCTGCGTGACGGCCTCCGCGTCGCCCGAGTCGATCCCATGTCCATCGAAAAACTGCGCAATATCGCCATCGTCGCCCACGTCGATCACGGCAAGACCACCCTCGTCGATTGCCTGCTCAAGCAGTCCGGCACGCTCAACGAGCGCACCGTGCTGGCCGAGCGTGTGATGGACTCGAACGACCAGGAAAAGGAACGCGGCATCACCATCCTGGCCAAGAACACCGCCATCACCTGGAACGGCAACCGCATCAACATCGTCGACACCCCCGGCCACGCCGACTTCGGCGGCGAGGTGGAGCGCGTGCTGTCGATGGTGGACACCGTGCTGATCCTGGTCGACGCGATGGACGGCCCGATGCCGCAGACCCGTTTCGTGACGCAGAAAGCGTTCGCCATGGGCTTCAAGCCGATCGTGGTGATCAACAAGGTCGACCGCCCGGGCGCGCGTCCGGAGTGGGTGGTGGAGCAGGTGTGGGATCTGTTCGACCGCCTCGGCGCCACGCCGGAGCAGATGGATTTCCCGATCGTCTACGCCTCGGCGCTGAACGGCTACGCCTCGCTGGACGAGAACGTGCGCGAAGGCGACATGACCCCGCTGTACGAGGCGATCATGCAGCACGCGCCCAAGCCGGAGGTCGATCCCGACGGCCCGTTCCAGATGCGCATCAGCCAGCTCGACTACAACAACTTCGTCGGCGTGATCGGCATCGGCCGCATCCAGCGCGGCACGCTGAAGAAGAACATGCCGGTGGCGGTGATCGACCGCCACGGCAAGAAGCGCCAGGGCAAGGTGTTGCAGGTGCTCGGCTTCATGGGGCTGGAGCGCATCGAACAGGACAGCGCCGAGGCCGGCGACATCGTGGCCATTTCCGGCATCGCCGACCTGACCATTTCCGATACCGTCACCGCGCTGGACGCGCCCGAGGCGCTGCCCGCGCTGACCGTGGACGAGCCGACCATCAGCATGACCTTCCAGGTCAACAACTCGCCATTCGCCGGCAACAAGGATCTTTCCGGCGGCAAGTTCCTGACCAGCCGCCAGCTGAAGGACCGCCTCGAGCGCGAGCAGGTGCACAACGTGGCGCTGAAGGTCGAGCAGGGTTCGGACGCCGACAAGTTCCTGGTCTCCGGCCGCGGCGAGCTGCACCTGTCGGTGCTGATCGAGAACATGCGCCGCGAAGGCTACGAGCTGGCCGTGTCGCGCCCGGAGGTGATCGTCAAGGAGATCGACGGCCAGAAGATGGAGCCATACGAGCAGCTGGTGGTCGACGTGGAAGAAACCCACCAGGGGCCGGTGATGGAGCGCCTGGGCATGCGCAAGGGCCAGCTGAAGAACATGGAGCCCGACGGCAAGGGTCGCGTGCGGCTGGAGTACATGATCCCGGCGCGCGGCCTGATCGGCTTCCAGAACCAGTTCAAGACCCTTACCCAGGGTTCGGGCCTGCTGTTCCACGTGTTCGACCACTACGGCCCGAAGGAAGAAGGCCAGATCGCCAAGCGCGCCAACGGCGTGATGATCGCCAACGCCGGCGGCACCACCCCCGCCTACTCGCTGGGGCCGCTGCAGGAACGCGGCCGGCTGTTCGCCGCCGAAGGTGACTCGGTCTACGAAGGCCAGCTGGTCGGCATCCACGCCAAGGACAACGACCTCACGGTGAATGTGATCAAGCCCAAGCCGCTGACCAACATGCGCGCCGCCGGCAAGGACGACGCGATCCAGCTGACCCCGGCGATCAAGTTCTCGCTGGAGCAGGCGCTGGACTTCATCGACGACGACGAACTGGTCGAGGTGACGCCGAAGGAAATCCGCCTGCGCAAGCGGCACCTCACCGAGATCGACCGCAAGCGCGCCTCGCGCAGCTGAGCCGTCGTCCCACGCGCTTGAATGGAAGGCCGCCGCAAGGCGGCCTTTCGTCTTCATGACGCTCGCGTGCAGGAGCCCGCTCGCGGCGACGCTTTTGCTTTGGCAAATTCCGGCTCTCAACGGACGAACGTCTGCCGCCGCCCAAGAGCATCGCCCACCAGTGGGCTCCTACATGCAGGGGTCAGCCCTTCGCGCCCCTGACGCGGAGGCCGGGCCGCTGCCGCGCCAGCTTGCGCAGCAATTCGGCGAACGCCTGCAGGTCGTCGTGCCAGGGCGAGGCGTCGCGCCAGTACAGCGCGATCTCGCGGCCACTCGCCGGCCCCTTCAGTTTCGCCAGCGCGATGTTCGGCATCGAGGCCAGCCGCTCGTGCGCCAGCGCCGGCACCAGCGCATAGCCACCGCGCAGGCTGACCAGGGCGGCCAGGCTTTCCAGACTGACGTCCTGCACGTGGCCGTGCTCGCTGCCGTCGCCGTCGAGGCCGTCGGCGTGGCTTTCGGCCATCAGCGTGGCCTCGGCCGGGTCGAGCTGGGCCAGCGCGATGCTGTCGTGGCCGGCCAGCGGGTGGTCGGCGCGCAACATCAGTTCCCACGGCTCGAAGAACAACGGGCGCGAAGCGATTCCGCTCATCGCCATCGCCGGCGGCGCCAGCACCGCATCGAGTTCGCCCTCGCCCAGCCGGCGCAGCAGCCCGCGCGGCTTGCCCTCGGAGATGCCCAGCCGTGCGCCGGGGAAATGCTGCGGAAACGGCGCGATCAGGTGCGGCAGCAGATACGGCCCCAGCGAAGCCGGCACGCCCAGGCGCAGCTCGCCACCGAACGCCACCGCGCCGGCGCGGGCCACCTGCTGCAGATGTTCGGCGGCAGCCAGCAGCGCATCAATCTGCTGCAGCAGGCGCTGGCCGCCGGCGGTAGGCACGATCTTGCGGCCGCCGCGCTCGAACAGCGGCGCGCCCAGCGCCTGTTCCACCTTCTGCACCTGGTGCGACAGCCCGGACGGGCTGATGTGCATCGCCCGCGCCGCACTGTTGAAACTGCCATGGCGGTGCACCGCCTGCACCAGCGCAAGATCGCGCAGCGAGACCGCGGCCAGGCTCATCGAAATCATCGCATGCTGCATGTCATCAAAGGCGTTTGCGTGTGCCGGGCATCGGATCCATCCTGTGCGGCGAAGCCGCCGCAAAGCTGCGCGCAGTGTACCCCGTCGAGGCGGCACGCCGGCGCCTGACGTGGCTGCAGTGCAGCCTTCGCCGGCTACCGCCGAGTCGCGGCCCTGCGGGGTTTGCGCGATAATCGCGTTTTTGCCGGAACGGCCACCCCGTGCCGTTCCGGCAGCGTCATCGAGTCATCCCAGCCGCAGGATCCAGCCAGGAGCACGTCCCCATGAAAGACACCTTTTCCGTACGCGACACTCTCGAGGTCAACGGCAAGAAGTACGCCTTTGCCAGCCTGACCAAGCTGGGCCAGCGCTTCGACCTGAAGCGGCTGCCGTACTCGATGAAGATCCTGCTGGAGAACCTGCTGCGCCACGAGGACGGCGTCGACGTCACCGCGAAGGAAGTCGAGGCCGTGGCGACGTGGGACGCCAAGGCCGAGCCTTCCACCGAGATCGCCTTCATGCCGGCGCGCGTGATCCTGCAGGACTTCACCGGCGTGCCGTGCGTGGTGGACCTGGCCGCGATGCGCGACGCGGTGGTGAAGCTGGGCGGCGACGCCACCCAGATCAACCCGCTGACGCCGGTCGAGCTGGTCATCGACCACTCGGTGCAGGTCGACGTGTTCGGCTCCGAGGACGCGCTGGAGCAGAACGTGGCGATCGAGTTCCAGCGCAACCAGGAACGCTACAGCTTCCTGCGCTGGGGCCAGAAGGCGTTCAACAGCTTCAAGGTGGTGCCGCCGCGCACCGGCATCGTGCACCAGGTGAACCTGGAGCACCTGGCCCGCGTGGTGTTCACCAGCGAGGTGGATGGCGAAAGCTGGGCCTACCCGGACACGCTGTTCGGCACCGACTCGCATACCACCATGATCAACGGCCTGGGCGTGCTGGGCTGGGGCGTGGGCGGCATCGAGGCCGAGGCGGCGATGCTCGGCCAGCCTTCGTCGATGCTGATTCCGCAGGTGGTCGGCGTCAAACTCTCCGGCAAGCTGGGTGAAGGCGTGACCGCCACCGACCTGGTGCTCACGGTGACCCAGATGCTGCGCAAGCTGGGCGTGGTGGGCAAGTTCGTGGAGTTCTTCGGCCCGGGCCTGAAGCATCTGGCGCTGGCCGACCGCGCCACCATCGGCAACATGTCGCCCGAGTACGGCGCCACCTGCGGCATCTTCCCGATCGACCAGGAAGCGCTGAACTACCTGCGCCTGTCCGGCCGCAGCGCGGAGCAGATCGCGCTGGTCGAGGCCTACGCCAAGGTGCAGGGCCTGTGGCACGACGAGAACACCCCGGTTCCCGATTTCTCCGCGGTGCTCGAACTCGACCTGGCCGACGTGAAGCCGTCGATGGCCGGTCCGAAGCGCCCGCAGGACCGCGTGCTGCTGGCCGATGCGCAGCGGAATTTCCGCGAAGTGGTCGGCCCGCTCACCGCCAACCGCAAGCGGGGCAACGGCGACGTCGAGCGTTACGCCAACGAGGGCGGCTCCGCCGCGATTGGCAATCCGTCCAACGCGATCGGCGAAAGCGGCGTGCTGGTGCAGAAAAACGGCGAGAGCTTCCGCCTCGCCGACGGCTCGGTGGTGATCGCTGCGATCACCTCCTGCACCAACACCTCCAACCCGGCAGTGATGCTGGGCGCCGGCATCCTGGCCAAGAAGGCCGCGGCGAAGGGCCTGAAGGCCAAGCCGTGGGTCAAGACCTCGCTCGCGCCCGGCTCCAAGGTGGTCACCGACTACCTGGAGAAAACCGGTCTGCTGAAGGAGCTGGAGAAGATCAACTTCTACCTGGTGGGCTACGGCTGCACCACCTGCATCGGCAACTCCGGCCCGCTGCCGGCGGAGATCAGCAAGGGCATCGCCGACGGTGACCTGGCGGTGTCGGCGGTGCTCTCCGGCAACCGCAACTTCGAGGGCCGCGTGCACGCCGAGGTCAAGCTGAACTACCTGGCCTCGCCGCCGCTGGTGGCCGCCTACGCGCTGGCCGGCACGCTGAACATCGACCTCACCCAGGATGCCATCGGCACCGGCAGCGACGGCAAGCCGGTGTACCTGAAGGACATCTGGCCGACCAACCAGGAAATCTCCGACGCCATTACCGGCGCGATCAACCCGGAAATGTTCGCCAAGAACTACGCCGACGTGTTCAAGGGCGACAGCCGCTGGAACGCGATCGCCTCGCCGGACGGCGCGGTGTACCGCTGGGACGACTCCACCTACATCAAGAACCCGCCCTACTTCGACGACATGACGATGGCGCTGGGCAAGGTGGAAGACATCCATGGCGCGCGTGCGCTGGGCGTGTTCGGCGACTCGATCACCACCGACCACATCTCCCCGGCCGGCGCGATCAAGAAGGACAGCCCGGCCGGCCGTTTCCTGATCTCGAGGGGCGTCGAGCCCAAGGACTTCAATTCCTACGGCTCGCGCCGCGGCAACGACGACGTGATGGTGCGCGGCACCTTCGCCAACATCCGCATCAAGAACCAGATGCTGAACGGCGTGGAAGGCGGCTACACCTTGCACGTGCCCTCGGGCGAGCAGCTGTCGATCTACGACGCGGCGATGAAGTACAAGGCGGAAAAGACTCCGCTGGTGGTGCTGGCCGGCAAGGAGTACGGCACCGGCTCGTCGCGCGACTGGGCGGCCAAGGGCACCCTGCTGCTGGGCGTGAAGGCAGTGATCGCCGAAAGCTTCGAGCGCATCCACCGCTCCAACCTGGTCGGCATGGGCGTGCTGCCGTGCACCTTCAAGGACGGCCAGAACGCGCAGACGCTGGGCCTGACCGGTACGGAGACCTTCGACATCACCGGCCTGAACGACGGCAACTCGCGTGAGGCCACCGTCACCGCTACCGCCGCCGACGGCAGCAAGAAGCAGTTCGCCGTGAATGTGATGCTGCTGACGCCGAAGGAGCGCGAGTTCTTCCGTCACGGCGGCATCCTGCAGTACGTGCTGCGCCAGCTGGCGGGCAAGAAGGCCGCCTGAGCTCCAACGCAGTCCGTACACGAAAAACGCCCCGCTCCCCGGGGCGTTTTTTTGCGCAGGGGTTCGCCGGTGGGCGATGCTTTTTCGGGATTCGGGATCCGGAGCGAAACCACGCAGGGCGGGCACGGCCCGCCAGCCCCCGACTTTGCATCGCGCTTCGACGCCAGGCGGCGGGCCGTGCCCGCCCTACGTGGCCCTACACCATGTGTTTCCAGCTCGCCGTGTAACAGCGCCATTCGCCATCTTCCTTGCGCCAAGCCGATTCCACCTGGTACACGCCCAGCTGGTCCGGCAGCAGCTTGCCGCCGCTGGTCAGCGTGACCGTGAAGGTGGCCACCATGCGTTCGCCGCGGGCTTCGATCGACATCGGCCCCATCGTCACGCCGACATGTTCGCCACGCAGCGCGAGCAACCGGACCATGCCGGTCAAACCGCGCCGGTCGAGCGCGCCGGCGTTGCCGTCGAAATCCTCGCTCAACGATTCGCCCACGCCACTGGCCGAACCCGCTTCGGCCGCATGCGCAGCCGCCACGATAGCGGCGCGCACCTGCGCTTCATCGGGAGTGCGCCGACACGCCGGCAACGCCAGTGCGAACAGCGTGAGAGCGATCAGCAGAAAGACGGTTTTTCCCGAAGTCATCATCGACGCAACTCGTTGCAGTGCGGCTTGCCGCTGTACGCGGGCGTATGCTCCAATCGACGGGCGCATGGCTCATGATGGTGCCAACCCCATTTCGATTCCATCATCCGTTCCATCGCCACCGACAAAACAGGGAACCCATAGCATGAGCAACGAACGTCCGTGGCTGGAGAGCTATCCAGCCGGCGTGCCTGAACAGATCGACGTCAGTCAATATGCTTCGGTACCGGCGGTGCTGGAAGAAGCGTTCACCCGCTTCCGCGACCGCCCGGCGTTCGCCAGCTTCGGCCGCCAGCTCAGCTACGGCCAGATCGACGAGATGAGCCGCCAGTTCGCCGGCTATCTCACTGGCGTGCTCAAGCTCGGCAAGGGTGATCGCATCGCGATCATGATGCCGAACGTGCTGCAGTACCCGATCGCCCTGTTCGGCGCGCTGCGCGCCGGCCTGGTGGTGGTCAACACCAACCCGATGTACACCGCGCGCGAGCTGAAGCATCAGCTGGAAGATTCCGGCGCCAAGGCGATCGTGGTGCTGGACAACTTTGCCGCGACACTGCAGCAGGTGGTGGCCGACACCGAGGTGCGGCACATCATCACCACTGGCATCGGCGACCTGCTCGGCTTCCCCAAGGGTACGCTGATCAACTTCGTGCTGAAGCACGTGAAGAAGATGGTGCCCGCCTATTCGCTGCCGCACGCGGTGCGCTTCCGCGACGCGCTGGCGCGCGGTGCGGCGCATCCGCTGCTGCCGGTGGTGCTGGGCCACGACGACATCGCCTTCCTGCAGTACACCGGCGGCACCACCGGCGTGGCCAAGGGCGCCATGCTGACCCATGCCAACATGGTGGCGAACATGCTGCAGGCCGCCGCCTGGATCGGCACCGACCTGGTCACGCCCGGCGAAGAGGTGATCATCACCGCGCTGCCGCTGTACCACATCTTCTCGCTGACCGCGAACGGCCTGGTGTTCATGCGCCTGGGCGGGCTCAACTGGCTGATCACCAACCCGCGCGACATGCCCGGCTTCGTCAAGGAGCTGCGCAAGTCCGGCTTCACCGCGCTGACCGGCGTCAACACGCTGTTCAACGGCCTGCTCAACACGCCCGGCTTCGCCGAGCTGGATTTCTCGAAGCTGCATCTGACCCTGGGCGGCGGCATGGCGGTGCAGCGCGCCGTGGCCGAGCGCTGGAAGAAGGTCACCGGCTGCACCCTGGCCGAAGCCTACGGCCTGACCGAAACCTCGCCCGCGGTCTGCATCAATCCGCTCGACCTCAAGGAGTACAACGGCTCGATCGGCCTGCCGGTGCCGTCCACCAACGTGGCGATCTGGTCGGAGGACGGCACCCCGCTGCCGGTCGGCGAAGTGGGTGAACTGATGGTGCAGGGCCCGCAGGTCATGAAGGGCTACTGGAACCGCCCGGACGAGACCGCCAAGGTGCTCGATGCCGACGGCTGGCTGCACACCGGCGACATCGCGAAGATGGACGCGAACGGCTATTTCTACATCGTCGACCGCAAGAAGGACATGATCCTGGTGTCCGGCTTCAACGTCTATCCGAACGAGGTCGAGGATGCGGTGATGGCGCACCCCGGCGTGCTCGAGGTGGCTGCGGTCGGCGTGCCGGACGAGCATTCCGGCGAAGTGGTGAAGCTGTTCGTGGTGCGCAAGGACCCGAGCCTCACCGAGGAGGCGCTCAAGCAGTTCTGCCGCGAGAACCTCACTGGCTACAAGCGGCCCAAGCTGATCGAGTTCCGCGACAGCCTGCCCAAGAGCAACGTGGGCAAGATCCTGCGCCGCGAACTGCGCGACGAGAACAAAGCCAGGGCCTGAGCCTCACAGGCCATCTTCAAGCAAAAACGCCCGCGAATGCGGGCGTTTTTTGTCGAATGGCCGAGCCGGCTCAGCCGTCCTTCCAGTGCTCCAGGATGTCGGCGTAACCGCCCAGCAGGTTCCACAGCGGCACCTGCTTGTCCTCGGGAATGCGGCTGTAGGAAAAGCCGATGTGGTGATCGGAGATGCGCGCCACTACCGCCTCCAGGTGGATGTGCAGGTTGTTGCCGAAGATCATGTCGAGCACCCAGCTCTGCCCGACGTGGCCCGACCAGCCCAGCGGCCGGCGCAGCAAAGCCCCGGTCGCCGAAATATCGACCAGCTCGGTCGGGCGCGACTCGCCATTGTTGCTCATCAGCACCGTCGTCTCGATCTGCATGCGCGCCGGACGCAACTGCTCCGGTGCGCCGCCATCCCGCCCGTTCTTGTCGATCGCCATCAGTTCCACCGCCTTTTGTAGCTGCACCCATCCGGACGCCATTGCCGACGCCACCCCGAACCGCGCCTTCACCGATGAACGCGCCGCGCCTGATCGGGTGGTCAGGCGTTGTCCAAGCAACCACCGTGCCACGCTTGGCGCCATACCGCATCAGACACCGTCACGGCATCGTTGCGCGGCGCAGAGACATGCCGCGATGCTCATCGCCGAAAGCCGCCTCACGGTCGCCGCGCCAGGTGACCCCGGCGCCGTCAACTTGGCATCGCCCAACGCGGCATGGTCGCGGAACGGACCCAATTCGACGCGTTGGGTCACATGCCGCCGTGCCACGCCGCCGACGCGTCGGTCCCGCACTGGCCAGCCTATCGGCGGCAGCGCGGCAAAACAATGCGCCGCGATACCGCTGCGCAGGCAGACGCCATGCTGGACTTGGCGCCGGCCAGCGGCTACTCTTGGCCCACGCGTGGCTCCATGGACATGTTTTTGCCGAGCGCTTCCGGCTCCCTGGCATCCATTCGATTGCTCTCGAACCGATCAGTGAACCGCCGGTGGCGTCGTTTTCCGCCCTCCTCGGGCCTGGCGTCTGCAGCGGCTGACAACCCGCAGACGCGCGACGTTCGCTGACGACCCGCCTGACCGAACCACCGCCGAGTGGGTTCGTCATGCCTGCGGTGACGATGGCGTCCGCCGCGCCCCGATCGAACAAGCGTGAAGAACGAATACCCGGGAATACCGCCTCACCGCGTGTTCCGAGCACGGACATCCGATGCCGCGTGGGCACAGGGAATGATCCGACCATGTTGAACGCACCGCCGCCGAAGGCGGCCCATGACACGCATTGATGAGCACCGAGCCCGTCGCGCCACAGAGCCAGGTCGCCGCACCGCAGGACGCGTTTGCGCCGGTACCGCAACAGCAGGAAATGCCGCTGGCCATCGTGCACGGCCAGCCGCTGCTGCAGATGCCGCAGGACCTGTACATCCCGCCGGATGCGCTCGAGGTCATCCTGGAGGCGTTCGAGGGGCCGCTGGACCTGTTGCTGTACCTGATCCGCCGGCAGAACCTCGACATCCTGGACATCCCGGTTGCCGAGATCACCCGGCAGTACATGGCCTACATCGAGCTGATGCGGGACGTGATGCGGCTGGAGCTGGCCGCCGAGTACCTGCTGATGGCCGCGATCCTGGCCGAGATCAAGTCGCGGCTGCTGCTGCCGCGACCGCCGGCCGAGGAAGGGCTGGAAGAGGACCCCCGCGCCGAACTGGTACGGCGCTTGCAGGAGTACGAACGGTTCAAGCGCGCCGCCGAGGATATCGAGGCGATGCCCCGGCTGGAGCGCGACACCACGGTGGTGCACGCCGAGGTGGGCGAACGCAACGTGATCCGGTTGCCGCCGCCGCTGGAGCTGACCGAGCTGCTGCTGGCCCTGAAGGACGTGATGCACCGGGCCGAATTGTTCGGGCACCACGCGATCAAGCGCGAGACGCTCAGCGTGCGCCAGCGCATGGGCGAGCTGCTGAGCCGGCTGGACGACGCCAGCTTCCGCCGCTTCGAGAGCCTGTTCGATGTCAGCGAAGGGCGCCTGGGCATCGTGGTGACCTTCCTGGCCATGCTGGAACTGGCCAAGGAAATGCTGATCGAGATCGTCCAGGAAGAGCCGCTGGCACCGATCTACGTGAAGGCCAAGGCGGGCCACGGCGAGGAGCCCACGGCCGCGTCGGCGGACGACGACCCGGCGGGCGAATCGGCGCTGGTCGAATCGTCCGGCGAATGAACGACATCCACTGAGCAGTACCGATCAAACCGGCATCCGAATCCAAGGTCATGCAGATCGAGCAACTCAAACCCATTGTCGAGGCCGCCCTGCTGGCCTCCACCCAGCCGATGACCGTGCAGCAGCTGGGCGAGCTGTTCAACGAGGCCGACGAGGTCAGCCGTGAACAGGTCGCCAGGGCGCTCGAGGCACTGGCCGAAGACTGCGCCGGCCGCGGCGTCGAGCTGAAGGAAGTGGCCTCCGGCTTCCGCTACCAGGTGCGCCAGGACGTCCACCCGTGGATCTCGCGCATGTGGACCGAGCGACCCAGCCGCTACTCGCGCGCACTGCTGGAAACGCTGGCGCTGATCGCCTACCGCCAGCCCATCACGCGTCCGGAGATCGAGCAGATCCGCGGCGTGGTGGTGTCCTCCAACATCATCAAGACGATGGAGGAGCGCGAGTGGATCCGCGTGGTCGGCTACCGCGACGTGCCCGGCAAGCCGGCGCTGTTCGGCACCACCCGCGCCTTCCTCGACTACTTCAACCTGAAATCGCTGGACCAGCTGCCGCCGCTGTCGGAGATCCGCGACCTGGAAGACCCGCAACTGCGCTTCGAGCCCGAACCCCTGCCCGCCCGCGTCGTGCGCGACCTGCCGATCGACCCGGACGAGGAACTGCTGCACGAGCAGGATGCCGCCGATGCGGCAGCCGACGACTACCACACCGCGACCGCCACCGAAGCACCGGCCGCTTCCGAATCCGGCGACGCCGGCTCCGACCCGAGCCCGCCCGCCGAGCCCCCGACAACCACTGCCGACGAGGCAGCGACCCCCGCCGCGGACGCCGAACCCGACGCCGCCGAGCAAGACCCCGAGGAGTACCGCGCATGAATGCGCCGCAAAAATCCGTTTTGTCCCTGAAGCGCGAACCGCGCGCCGACAGCGACGCCCCCGCCCTGGAAGAACGCCTGCACAAGGTGCTGGCCAACGCCGGCCTCGGCTCGCGCCGCATGCTCGAACAGCGCATCCAGTCCGGCGAAGTCGAGCTGAATGGCGCCCCCGCCAGCATCGGCATGAGCGTGAAAGCCGGTGACCGCGTGATCATGGACGGCAAGCAGTTCGTGGTGGCCACCGACAGCCGCGACGACACCGAGGTGCTGATCTACCACAAGCCCGAAGGCGAGCTGACCACCCGCGACGATCCCGAAGGCCGCCCCACCGTGTTCGAACAGCTGCCGCGCCTGAAGGGTGCGCGCTGGGTCGCCGTGGGCCGGCTCGACATCAACACCACCGGCCTGCTGCTGCTGACCACCGACGGCGAACTGGCCAACGCGCTGATGCATCCCAAGAGCGGGCTGGAGCGCGAATACCTGTGCCGCGTGCACGGCGAGGTGCCCGACGAAGTGATCGAGAAACTGAAGGCCGGCGTGGAACTGGACGACGGCCCGGCCCGCTTCGACGAGATCGCCGTGATCAGCCGCGGCGGCAGCCACAGCTGGTTCCGCGTGGTGATCCGCGAAGGCCGCAATCGCGAAGTGCGCCGCCTGTGGGACTCGCAGGGCTTCCTGGTCAGCCGGCTCAAGCGCATCCGCTACGGCGGCATCGAGCTGCCGCGCCATCTGCGCCGTGGCGAATGCGAGGCGCTCGACGCCGAGGGCGTCAAGCAGCTGCGCCAGACCAGCGGCCTCGGCGCCGCGCAACCGGTGCTGACGCTGAGCCCGGTGCTGCACCAGCGCCGCACCAGCCGCAACGTCACCGAATACCGCCCCGAACGCGGCGCCGGCACCGCCTGGACCGGCGGCCAGGACGAGGCGCGCGAGCTGCGCGCGTACGACCGCATCCGCGAGGAACCCGTGCGCGGCCGCAAGCCGCCGCGGCGCGACGGCAAGGAAGTCAACGGCAACCTGATGCGCCCTGAACGCGGTGCGGCGGGCGGCAAGCGCGGCGGCAAGAAGAGCCGGCGCGTGGCACCGGGCCAGGAACTGCCGTCGGTGCGCAGCTGGTTTGCCGGCGAGAGCCGCGACGGCAGCCCCCGTGCCGGCGCTTCGCGCGGCAACCCCGGTGGTGCCGCCGGCAACCGCCGCCAGGCCGGCGGCAACCAGGGCCGCGCGGCGGGCAGCCCCTACGGCAGTTTCGGCAACGAATCGCATGGCCCGGGCCTTGGCGGCAATCGTGCCCCGGGCAACCGCGGTTCGCGCCCGCACGGACAAGCTCAAGGCCAGGGCAACCGCGCGCCCGGCAATCCGGCACGCCCGCAAGGCCATGGCGGCAATCGCCCGCAAGGCGGTCGGCACGGTGGCGGTCGGCCGCCGGGTCGCGGCGGCAACCGTTCGGGCAACCGCTGAGCCGGCCGGGCGATGCTGCGCATCTATCACAACAGCCGCTGCTCCAAGTCGCGCGCCACGCTGGCGTTGCTGGAGCAGCACGGCGGGGAGATCGAGGTGGTCGACTACCTCGACACGCCGCCGAGCGCCGCCGAACTGGCCATGCTGCTGCGGCAACTGGGGATGACCGCGCGCGAACTGCTGCGCACCGGCGAGGAGGAGTACCGCGTGCTGGGGCTGGACGATTCCGCGCTCGATGACGATGCCCTGATCGTCGCGATGGTGGCGCACCCGAAGCTGATTGAACGCCCGATCGTGGTCGCCAACGGCAAGGCCGTCATCGGGCGCCCGCCGGAAGCGGTGCTGGCGATACTCTGAGTCCCTTCACAGAACGCCGCCCTCAAGGCGGCGTTCTGCTCTGAAACGGATGATCGTAGGAGCCCGCTTGCGGGCGATGCTCTTGCTTTCGCGAATCCCGACAAGAGCATCGCCCGCCAGCGGGCTCCAAATGGATCGACCAAAATGTATCGACCGGAGGTTCATCCCGGATCGAGCGAGAACGTGTCGGCGTCCATCCACGCCGGGAAGCGCTCGCGGTGCGCCAGCAGTGGTGCGGGATCAAGCGTGACCGTCACCACCTGCTCCTGCGCGCCCAGTTCCACCAGCGGCTCGCCGACCGGATCGATCATCGCGCTGTCACCAGCGTAAGGCAGTTCGTTGCCGTCCACGCCGACCCGGTTCACGCCGGCCACGTAACACAGGTTCTCGATCGCGCGTGCGCGCAGCAGCGTACGCCACGGCTGGCGGCGTGGTGCCGGCCAGTTCGCCACGAAGATGGCGAGGTCGTAATCCATGCCGCCGCCGGCGGAGGCCAGCCGGCGGTTGCGCAGCCACACCGGGAAGCGCAGGTCGTAGCAGACCTGCGGCAGGACGCGCCAGCCCTTCAGCTCCACCACCAGGCGCTCGCTGCCGGCGCCGTAGCGGGTGTGCTCGCCGGACATGCGGAACAGGTGGCGCTTGTCGTACTGTGCGAAGCTGCCGTCCGGCCGCATCCACAGCAGACGGTTGTAGACCACGCCGTCCTCGCGGATCGCCAGGCTGCCGCAGACCACGGCGCCCACCTCGGCCGCCAGGGCGCGCAGCCACGCCACACCCTCGCCGTCCATGGTATCGGCGCTGGCGTGGGTGTCGTTGCTGAAGCCGGACAGGAACGTCTCGGGCAGCACGACCAGGTCGCTGCCCCTGACCTGGTGCACCAGCGTACCGTAGTAGTCGCGGTTCGCCGGCGCGTCGTGCCAGCGGGTGGCGCCCTGCACCAGCGATACGCGCAGCGGTTCGAGGCTCACGCCATCGCTGCTCACAGCCGGCACAGCCGCTCGGCGGCCGCCTCCATCGTGGCGTCGCTCTTGGCGAAGCACAGCCGCAGCAATCGCGTGCCCGGTGCGCGCTCATAGAACGGCGTCAGCGGAATCGCCGCGACGCCGCCGTGCTCGACCAGCCACTTGCTGAAGGCAAGATCGTCCTCGTCACGGATCGCCGAATAGTCGACCAGCTGGAAATAGCCGCCCGGCACGTCGAGCAGCTTGAAGCGCGACGACGCCAGCAACGCGCGGAAGCGGTCGCGCTTGGCCTGGTAGAACGCCGGCAGTTCCAGGTAGTGCTGCGGGTCACTGGCCATGAACTCGGCAAACGCCACCTGCGCCGGGTGGAAGGTGCAGAACGTGAGGTACTGGTGCACCTTGCGAAACTCGGCCGACAACGCGGCCGGCGCCACCGCGTAGCCGACTTTCCAGCCGGTGCAGTGGTAGGTCTTGCCGAACGAGGAGACCACGATGCTGCGCTCGGCCAGCTCCGGATGGCGCAGCACGCTTTCATGCTGGGCGCCGTCGTAGACGATGTGCTCGTAGACCTCGTCGGCCAGCACCACGATGCCGGTATCGCGCACGATCGCTGCCAGCTCTTCCAGATCATCCGCCGACAGCACCGCGCCGGACGGGTTGTGCGGCGTGTTGATCATGATCATGCGGGTCTTCGGCGTCACCGCGTCGCGCACGCGCTGCCAGTCGATCGCGAACGCCGGCACGGTCAGCGGAATGTGCACCGCGCGCGCGCCCTGCAGTTCGATCGCCGGCTCATAGCAGTCATAGGCCGGGTCGAACACGATCACCTCCTCGCCCGTGCGCACCGTCGCGGCAATCGCCGCGAAGATCGCCTCGGTGGCGCCGGAGGTGAGCGTGATGTCGGTATCGACATCGAGATGGCGCCCGTACAGACGCTCGGTCTTCAGCACGATCTGCTCACGCAGGGCTGCCGTGCCGTGCATCGGCGCGTACTGGTTGCGGCCTTCGTTCATGGCGCGCGTCAGCGCATCGCGCAGCCCCTGCGGCGGCTCGAAGTCGGGAAAGCCCTGGCCCAGGTTGACTGCCTTGTGTTGCAGCGCCAGCTGGCTCATCACGCTGAAGATGGTGGTGCCGACTTTGGGAAGCTTGGTCGCAATCATCGTTTGGCCGTATAAATGTCCGTTAGCCCGACAGGGTACTGCATCGGGTCCGCCCTGCGCATCACGCTGCGGGAAGTTCGTCCCTTGCGCCGTGCTTGCACTGCTCATGCTTCACCAAGGTGGTGGCCGGCAGCCGCTCGGCCAGGAAATCCACCAGCGCGCGTACGCCCGGCAGCATGCCGCGGCGGCTGGGATAGACGAAGTGCATGGTGCCCTCGGGCACGCTCCACTCCGGCAGCACCACTTCCAGTTCACCCGCGGCGATCGCCGGCGCACAGACGAACTCCGGCAGCAGCGCCACACCCATGCCGCGACGGGCCGCTTCCAGCAGCACCGCGAAATCGCCGGTGATCAGCCGCGCCTGCACTTCCACGCTGGTCTGCTCGCCGTTCGCGCCGATCAGTTCCCACAGCTGGGCACCCTCGTGCTCGCTCATCGACAGCGCCGGCAGCCGGGCCAGGTCGTCCGGCTGAACCGGGCGCCCCAGCGCCTTCAGCAGCGCCGGGCTGGCCACCAGCTTGGTGCGCGACAGGCCGAACGTGCGAATCACCAGGTTCGCGTCGGTATCCAGCTTGGTGCGCACGCGGATCGCCAGGTCATAACCCTCGCCGATCACGTCGACCCGGCGATTGCCGGACAGCAGCCGCACCTGCATCTTCGGGTACTGCGCGAGGAAATCCGGCAGCACATGCGCCAGCACGGTCTGCGCCAGCGACACGGGGCAGCTCAGGCGCACCACGCCACGCGGTTCGGCGCGCAGTTCGTCCACCGCATCCTGCGCCGCCTGCGCTTCTTCCAGCACGGCGCGACAATGGGCATAGAAGCGCTCACCGACTTCGGTCACCACGAAGCGCCGGGTGGTCCGCTGCAGCAGGCGCACGCCGAGGCGTTCCTCAAGTTGAGCCACGCGTTTGCTCAGGCGCGACTTCGGCACGCCCAGCGCGCGACCGGCCGCGGAAAAGCCGCCGTGCTCGACCACCGCGGCGAAGAAGTACAGGTCGTTGAGGTCCTGCAGGGCACCGCTCAATACCGTCATCGTCGTTTCCATTCAAGAACGGTAATCTCGATAACGGCATCTTATCGCGATATTGTTCCAGCTGATCGCCGGCAAGACCTTCCGCTACATCGCGAACGATCCCAAAGGTCTAACCGGCGGCGGATAGGTGATCGTCGCTTCCAGCCGCGGCAGGATCTACAGCAAGGATATGGCCGCCGCCGCGACTTCGTGCGGGTTGAAGACATCGCGATCGGCGACGAGCAGACCGGTGACCGCCACGGTGGAAAAACCGCGCGCATGCCGACACACTGCGGGTTCACCCACCCACCGGAATCCGCGCATGAAACGCTCGCTATGCCTGTCCATGCTCGCCCTGCTGGCATTGGCGCCGGCCGTGCAGGCCGCCGACCTGCTGGTCGACAACGTCAACGGCTACACGCTGGACAGCCACGGCAAGCTGCAGCACTTCCATGCGCTGCTGGTCGACCAGGGCAAGGTGGTCGCCACCGGCAGCCATGCCGAGCTGGCGGGCCGCGCCGGTGATGCCAAGGTGATCGACGGCCACGGCCACACCTTGCTGCCCGGGCTGATCGATGCCCACGGCCATGTGCTGGAGCTCGGCTACGCGCGCAACAGCGTCGACCTCACCGGCACGCAGTCGCTGCAAGAAGCGCTGGCCAAGGTGAAGGCGTATGCCGCGGAGCATCCCGACGCGAAGTGGATACTCGGTGGCGGCTGGAACCAGGAAATCTGGAAGCTCGGCCGCTTTCCCACTGCCGAGGAACTGGACGCCGTGGTGTCCGACCGCCCGGTCTGGCTGAGCCGCATCGACGGCCACGCCTCCTGGGCCAACTCCGCCGCCATCAAACTGGCCGGCGTCAACGCGGCCACCAAAGACCCGTCCGGCGGCCGCATCGAGCGCGACGCCAGCGGCAACCCGGCCGGTGTGTTCGTCGACGGCGCCGCCGACCTGGTCAACGACAAGGTGCCGGCGCCCACCGCGCAGGAACGGGCCGCCGCACTCGACGCCGCGCTGGCCGGGATGGCCAGCGTGGGCCTCACCGGCGTCGGCGACGCCGGCATCGACCTGGACACGTACCGGCTCTACCGCGACTACGCCGACGCGCACAAGCTGACCGCGCGCATCTACGCGATGATCCGCGACACCGGCGCGGCGTTCGACACCATCAGCCAGGACGGCCCGCTGATCGGCTATGGCGGCGACTTCCTCACCGTGCGCGCGGTGAAGCTGTTTGCCGACGGCGCGCTGGGCAGCCGCGGCGCGGCGATGCTCAAGCCCTACAGCGACGACCCGCACAACCGCGGCCTGTTGTTCATGCCGCCCGCGGCGATGACCGCGAAGATCGACAAGGCCTTCGCCAAGGGCTATCAGGTGGCCATCCACGCCATCGGCGACGGTGCCAACCGCGAGGTGCTGGACAGCTTCGTCGCCGCCTACAAGACCCATCCGCAGGCGATCGCGCTGCGCAACCGGGTCGAGCACGCGCAGATCCTGTCGCTGCAGGACATTCCCCGCTTCGTGCCGCTCAAGCTGATCGCCTCGATGCAGCCCACCCACGCCACCTCCGACATGAACATGGCCGAGGATCGCATCGGCCACCAGCGGATCGCCGGCGCCTACGCGTGGCAGCGTTTCCTCAAGCAGGGCACGGTGATCGCCGGCGGCTCGGACTTCCCGGTGGAATCACCCAACCCGTTCTACGGCCTGTATTCGGCGGTGACCCGCGAAGACCACGACGGCCAGCCGCCGGGTGGCTGGTATCCGCAGCAGGACATGACGCCGGTACAGGCGCTGCGCGCGTTCACCCTCGATGCGGCGTACGCGCAACACGCGGAGAAGACCCTGGGCACGCTGGAGCCGGGCAAGTGGGCCGACTTCATCCTGGTCGACCACGACATCATCAAGGATCCGGCCAGCAAGATATGGAACACCAGGGTGCTGCAGACCTGGGTCGGCGGCAAGCAGGTCTACGCCGCCAGGGATTGATGCGGCAGGACGCGGGATGGAAAAGGCCGGCGCCCACGCCGGCCTTCTTCTTTGCGGCGTGGCTCAGATCGTCGAGGCCCTGCCGCCGTCCATCGGGATGATCGCGCCGGTGACGTAGCTGGCTCGCGCCGAGGCCAGGAACAGCGCCACGTCGGCGATTTCCGCCGGTTCGGCCAGACGCCCCAGCGGGATGCCGGCCAGCTGCCGCGCCAGCAGTTCCTCGCGCGGCAGGCCGGTGGCGCGCACCTCGGCGTCCAGTCCCTCCTCCATGCGGCCGGTGCGGGTGATGCCGGGGTTGATCGCGTTGACCCGCACGCCCTTGCCGGCGTAGGCGTTCGCGTAGCCCACCGTGGCCAGCATCAGCGCGGCGTTGGCCGAACCGCCGGCGATGTGCTGCGGGTTGGCCTGGCGCCCGCCCTGCCCGATCACGTTGACGATGCTGCCGTGCCCGCGTGCGCCCATGCGGCGGATCACCGGGTCGATCGCGTGCATGTAGCTGAGGTACTTCGCCTGCATCGCCGCCAGCACCGTGGCCGCGTCCAGCTCGGCCGGCGGGGCGCGGCGCGCGGCGCCGGCGCAGTTCACCAGCACGTCGATCGGGCCGTGGTCGTGCTCGATGCGCTCGATCACCAGCCCCGCGGCCACGCTGTCCTTCAGGTCCGCCACCTGCACCGCCAGCGCCAGTTCGGCGGCGGCAAGCTGGCGTTGCGCCGCCCGCAGGTTGGCCGGGTCGCGCGAGATGCCGACCACCGTCGCCCCCTCGCGGGCAAATGCAACCGCACAAGCCAGCCCGATACCCTTGCTGGCACCGGTGACCACCACCACGCGTCCGGTCAATTCGAGATCCATCGGGCCGCTCCATCGAGGCTGAAGACTGCCCATTGAACCACGCCGGGATGGCCACCACCGCGTTTTCGATGCTGCCGAACCGCGCCGCAGCGCGGTTTCGACGCCTAGGCCATCAGTCATGTTGCGAAATGGCCACGCGCCTATTGACAGATCGAAACATAGTGTTATTGTTCACTACAACACTACTCAACGAGGTCACTAAGGAGGCCCGTCATGAAAGCGCAGAATCTGATCGCCAGCGCCGCCGCCGTCCTGTTCACCTTCGCCAGCCTGAGCGCCGTCAACTACAACGTCGCACCCCAGGCAGCCCCGGCCAGCAGGACCGACGCCATCCATGTCATCAACCTGATGCCTGTGCAGGTGCGCCCCAACGCCGCCGAGCTGCGCGCCGCCGCCTTGCTGAACGATGCCGGCACCGCCGGTATCGCCACCATCCCGGCCATCAGCCACCTGCACGGAGCCAGCGGCACGGAGCAGCTCAGCCTGCTCGGGTCGCAATTGGCCATGCCCTACTATTCTTTTGGCAACAAGTTTGGCCGCATCGCCAAGGAATAACACATGACCATGACCTGGAACGACAGCGTCCCGATCTATCGCCAGCTGCAGCAACGCGTGGTGGCGATGATCCTGGACGGCGCCTTGAACGAGGGCGACCCGCTGCCGTCGGTACGCCAGGTGGCCGCGGATTTTCAGATCAATCCGCTGACCGTGTCGAAGGCGTACCAGGAACTGGTCGACGAACAACTGGTGGAAAAACGGAGGGGGCTGGGCATGTTCGTCATCGAAGGCGCACGCGAGGCACTGCTGAAATCGGAACGCGAGCGGTTCCTGCGTGAGGAGTGGCCGGTCCTGTTTGCCCGGCTGCAGCGACTGGGGCTGGATCTGAAGACGCTGCTGCGCGAAGCCGGCACCGACAAGGAGGAGAAATCATGAGCGCGGTGATCACGGCCAGCGGCCTGACCAAGCGATACAAGTCCGCGCTGGCGCTGGACAACGCCAGCTTCCAGATCGAACCCGGCCGCATCGTGGGCCTGATCGGCCCCAACGGCGCCGGCAAGACCACCGCGCTGAAGGCGATCCTGGGCCTCACCGATTTCACCGGCGAACTGAGCGTGCTGGGCTACGACCCGCGCAAGCAGCGCGACAAGCTGATGGGAGAGGTGTGCTTCATCGCCGACGTGGCCGTGCTGCCGCGCTGGATCAAGGTGCGCCAGGCGGTGGACTTCGTCGCCAACGTGCACCCGCGCTTCGACCGCGCCAAGTGCGAGGCGTTCCTGGCGCGCACCAAGCTGCAGCCCGAGCAGCGCGTGCGGCAGATGTCCAAGGGCATGATCGTGCAGCTGCACCTGGCGCTGGTGATGGCGATCGACGCCAGGCTGCTGATCCTGGACGAGCCCACCCTGGGCCTGGACATCCTCTACCGCAAGCAGTTTTACCAGAACCTGCTGGAGGACTACTTCGACGAGAACAAGACCATCATCGTCACCACCCACCAGGTGGAGGAAGTCGAGCACATCCTGACCGACCTGATGTTCATCCGCGACGGCAGGATCGTGCTGGACGCCGATATGGATGCTGTGGGCGAGCGCTTCATCGAGGTGATGGTGGGCGCCGACCGGGCCGCCGCCGCCCGCGCGCTGAAGCCGCTGGACGAGCGGCAGGTGTTCGGCAAGAGCATCTTCCTGTTCGACGGCGCCGACCGCGCGCAGCTGCAGGCGCTGGGCGAAACCCGCCGCCCCTCCGTCAGCGACCTGTTCGTCGCCACCATGAAAGGGACCTACGCATGAAAACCCCGGTTCTGAACGATATGTACTGGCTGATCAAGCGCGAGCTGTGGGAGCACCGTGGCGGCTTCGTCTGGACCCCGATCATCACCGGCGGCGTCTTCCTGTTGCTGAACCTGATGGGCATCATCACCGGCGAGGTGATGGGCAGGAATGCCGGCTTCAACGTTTCCTTCGGCGGCGCCGGCAACAACATGCGGCTGCTTTCCAGCAACCTGGACAAGCAATCCATGGACGCCGTGGGGGCCGGACTGGACATGGTGATGTACTCGCCCACGATGATCATCGGCTTGGTGATGGGCTTCGTGGTGTTCTTCTACTGCCTCGGCACGCTGTACGACGATCGCCGCGACCGCAGCCTGCTGTTCTGGAAATCGCTGCCGATCTCCGACACCGCCACCGTGCTGTCGAAGGTGGTCACCGCTACCATCGTCGCTCCGCTGATCGTGGTGGTGGTCGGCACCCTGACCGGCATCGTGATGCTGCTGATGTTCGCCCTGGCGCTGTCCTTCCACGGCGTCGGCGTATGGCACCTGCTGACCCTGTCGCACCCGCTGCAGGTGATCGGCAACCTGATCGGCTCGATTCCGCTGTACCTGCTGTGGGCGCTGCCGTCGGTCGGCTGGCTGATGCTGTGCTCGGCCTGGGCGCGCAGCAAGCCGTTCCTGTGGGCGGTGGCGCTGCCGGTGGCGGTGGGCATCGTGATGGGCTGGTTCAACCTGCTCGGCACGCTCACCCTGCAGAACAGCTGGTACTGGCGCGACGTGGTGGTGCGCATCCTGCTCGGCGTGTTCCCCGGCGGCTGGTTCAGCGAAGTCCCGCACGTCGGCGGCAGCAACCCAGCCGAGCTGCTGTCCAGCGTGGGCCTCACGCATTCCTACGCGGCGCTGGGCTCGGTGAATCTCTGGGTCGGTGTGGCCGCCGCCGTCGCCATGCTCGCCGGCGCCATCTGGTTCCGCCGCTGGCGCGACGACAGCTGACATCCGCATGCATCCCACGGGGAGAATTTCGATGAAAACCAACCTGATCACGCTCGGCGTCCTCGCCTCGGTGCTGCTCTCGCTGGCCGCCTGCAGCCAGTCCGACCAGGGTACTGCCCCACCGGGCGCCGCCAGCGACGTGACGCAGGCGACAAAGGATGTCCGCGAGCAAACCTCCTCCTCGCTGATCGCCGCCGAGGTGCGCAAGAGCATCGAGCAGGCCAAGAAGGAACTGGTCACCCAGGACATCGACGTCACCCACGTCCACCTCGGCAAGGGCGAGCACAACAGCCACGGCGACCGCCCCAAGGCCGCGATCACCCCGCAGGGCGACCTGCTGATCGCGGGCAGGAAGGTCGACGCCACGCCGCAGCAGCACGCCCTGCTGGCGGACTACCGCCAGCAGATCATCGGCATCGCCGAGGCTGGCATGGACATCGGCGCCAACAGCGCGGACATCGGCATCACCGCGGCGAAGCAGGCGCTCTGGGGCGCGTTCACCGGCAAGAGCGACAAGGCGATCGAGGCCAGCATCAAGCCGCAGACCGACCAGCTCCAGGCCGCCGCCATGCAACTGTGCAAGCGCATGCCCGACCTGCTGACCTCGCAGCAGAAGCTGGCCACTGCCCTGCCCGCGTTCCAGCCCTACGCCACGCTGACGCAGCAGGACGTCGACGACTGCGGCAAGGACAAGAACGGCAAGAAGGGCTTCGCGGTGTTCTCCGACTGAGCCACCCCGCCCCGTCCCACCACAAGGCCGCCGTCACATGGAGCACGCATGAGTATTCAGGATCGAACCGCACGCCAGGCTGGCCTGCTCTACCTGCTGATAGTGCTGATCGCACCATATCGCCTGATCTACGTGCCAGGCGCCTTGTTCGTGAGCGGTAACACGGCTGCGACTGTCGCGAACATCGCCGCGCACGAGACGCTGTTCCGGTTCGGTCTGGCCGCCGACCTCGCCTGTGGTGTGCTGATGGCCTTCGTGGTGCTGGCGCTGTACCGCCTGCTCGGCGACGTGGATCGGCGGCACGGCCTCGCCATGCTGTTGCTTGGCGGCGCGCTGGTGCCGGCGCTGTATTTCTTCAACCTGATCAACGATGCCGCCGCCCTGCTGCTGATCCACGGAGGGGACGCACTCACCGCATTCGATCCGGCGCAACGCGCGGCGCTCGCCATGCTGTTCCTGCGTCTGCACGGGCAGGCTGTCGGCGCCGCCGAACTGCTGTGGGGACTGTGGCTGTTCCCGCTGGCGCTGCTGGTGCTGCGCTCGGGCTTCCTGCCGCGCCTGTTCGGCTACGCCCTGATCCTCAACGGCCTGGCCTATGTGATCCAGAGCTTCGCCTGGGCACTGCGACCGGACTGGCAAGACACGCTTTCCAGCCTGCTCGGTCCGCTGCAGTTCGTGGAAGTGCTGTTCATGCTGTGGCTGCTGGTGCTGGGTGCGCGCCGCAGCTTCCGGCGAACCAAGGCTCCATCCGTCACGCCAACGGGCACGTAAGCGCCTCTTTCACTGCATACAGGGAGTTTGCCTTGAACACGACCGCCAACCAGCCACTCGAACACTGGCGCGCACCCGTGCAACTGAAACTGGCCGCGCTGTGGACGTCGGTGATGTTCTGCTACATCTACGGCGACTATTTCGGCCTGTTCGTACCGGGCACTCTGAAGGACATGTTCAATGGGCAGATGGGTTCGCTCGGGCCGACCACCCAGGGCGTGCTGCTCGGCACAGCGGCGCTGGTCACCTTTCCGGCGCTGATGGTGTTCCTCTCGCTGGCGCTGAGGCCCGCGGTCAATCGGCCGCTCAATATCCTGCTGGGGCTTGCCTACACCATCATCGTGATTTTCTTTATGCCCGGTGGGTGGCTGTTCTACCAGGTCCTGGCCGTGGTGGAGATCGCCATGCAACTGCTGGTTGTCTGGTACGCATGGCGGTGGCCACGCAACGCCTCTGCTTTCTGAGCCAGAACATTGCGCGGTACCGGTTCGCGAACCCGCAAGCACTCCCAAACCGATGATCTACCCTCCTACTGCTGGATACATCCAGCCAACGGATCGCAATGACTGGCACCGATCTCCATGCGCTGATTCGTCCGCACCCCTGATTCAGGTCACACCACCGCCTCGGAATGGAACGAAGGTCACCAGCAAATGCCGACCCCTGCCGATATCGCCCAACTTGGGCGCTCGCTCCGCAAGCTGCAAATCGTCACCGGCGCGCTGTCGGTTGCCGTGGTCATGCTTGCCGCAACCGCCGCCCTGCAGCGCTACCGATCCCTCGACACCAACGAATTGCGGACACATCGCATCGTCGTCCTCGATGCCAACGGGACCAAGCGAATCGAAATCGGACAAGATGCCCCCAATGCCGACAGACGCGCCCGTTCGGCAGGCATCTGGATGTTCGACGACACCGGCCACGAACGCGGCGGCATGAGCACGTTCGCCGATGGCAGTGCCACGATGGCTCTGGATGCCCCTGCTGGAGTCGGGTCCCAATCCGTCCGTGATCGACTCGGGCTGCGTGTCGATGCCGATGGTTCCGCCCAACTGTTGCTTACGGACAACCAGACGCGCGGCATCGTCAGGCTGCTCTCCGACGGCAACGGCGGTGGAGGCGTTCAAACCTTCAAATGGGACATGGCAGGCAAGCAAATCCACGTGCGCACGACGACGTTTGACGGTGACGAACGCACACTGATCCCGATACGCCTGTCCGAATGACGCATGCCTTCAAGGCGCAAGCCGACCTGCAACCGATGGCTGGAGCAGGCCTGCGCGTCCTGCATCATTCGCTGTGGATGCCGCCTTTCGTCAGCGCCATCGGATCGAGCAGCCTAGTAGGTTGGGGTGAGCGCAGCGAACCCCAACGAATCGATGGCGCCACTGCGTTGGGGTTCGCTGCGCTCACCCCAACCTACCGTCGATCCCGATGCAGGAAGTCTCGAGATCAGCCGTGGATGCCGCCGCGGGTCAGCGCCATCGGATCGAGCAGCTTGGCCAGCTCGGCCTTCGACAGCCCGGTGGTTTCCAGCGCCACTTCCATGATCGGCCGGTGCTGCTTGTACGCCAGCTTGGCGGTGGCTGCGCCCTTCTCGTAGCCGATCACCGGGTTCAGCGCGGTGACCAGGATCGGGTTCATCGCCAGCGCCTGGTTCACCCGCGCCTTGTTGACCTTGAAGCCGGCGATGGATTTGTCGGCCAGCAGCATGCTGACGTTGGCCAGGATCCCAATCGACTGCAGCAGGTTGTGCGCGATCAGCGGCAGCATCACGTTGAGCTGGAAGTTGCCGGACTGGCCGGCGATGGTGATGGAAGCATCGTTGCCGATCACCTGCGCGGCGACCATCGCGGTGGCCTCGGGAATTACCGGGTTGACCTTGCCCGGCATGATCGACGAACCCGGCTGCAGCGCGGGCAGCTCGATCTCACCCAGGCCGGCCAAGGGACCTGAATTCATCCAGCGCAGGTCGTTGGCGATCTTCATCAGCGCCACCGCCAGCGTCTTCAGCGCGCCGGACAGCTCCACCGCGGCGTCCTGCGCGGCCATGCCCTCGAAGTAGTTCGGCGCCGACTCGAAGCGCACGCTGGTCAGCTTCCTCAGCTGCGCCGCCATCGCCGGGCCGAACTTCGGATCGGCGTTGATGCCGGTGCCTACCGCGGTGCCGCCCTGCGGCAGCCGGCGCATGCGCTTCAGCGCATCCTCGATGCGTTCTATCGACGCGGCGACCTGCGCCGACCAACCCGACAATTCCTGGCCGAAGGTGATCGGCATCGCGTCCATCAGGTGGGTGCGACCGGTCTTCGGCGTGTTGCGCAATTCACGCGCGCGCCTGTCGATGGCTTTCTTCAGGTACTTCAACGCCGGCAGCAGCTGCTCGCTGGTGGTGAGCGTGGCGCTGACGTGGATCGCGGTGGGGATCACGTCGTTCGAACTCTGTCCGTAGTTGACGTGGTCGTTGGGGTGCACCTTCGCACCGCCTTGCACCGCGAGGTGCGCGATCACCTCGTTCGCGTTCATGTTGGTGCTGGTGCCCGAACCGGTCTGGAAGATGTCAATCGGAAACTGCGCATCATGCTGGCCATCGGCCACCGCCAGGGCAGCCTTGCGGATCGCCGCCGCCTGGTTCTTCTTTAGGTGGCCCATCGCCAGGTTGACTTCGGCCGCGGCGGCCTTGATCAGGCCCAATGCGCGGATGAACGGGCGCGGCAGGTGCAGGCCGGAGATCGGGAAGTTGTCGATCGCGCGCTGCGTCTGCGCGCCGTACAGCGCGTCGGCGGGCACCTTCAGCTCACCCATGCTGTCGTGTTCGATGCGGAAGTTGCTCATGGTCTGTTCCTTCGGAAAATGGGGAAAGCTGGTTGACCCGGATGTCTCGAAAACCTCCGTCGCTCCAGCGAAAGCTGGAGCCAGTGACTCGAAGCCGGCCGAAGGCGCTGGATGACCAGACCTTCGTCTGTTGAAAGCCCTGCTTTCGCAGGAATGACCAGCAGAAAAGTCGCGATTCGCTGCCTCCACTATAGGCCGGCGGGCATCGCGCCGCCGTCAATGTAAAATGGCGGTTTCCCGTGCCGGAACGCCCCGATGTCCAACCACGCCCTCACCGCCCTGTCGCCGCTGGACGGCCGCTACGCCGGCAAGGTCGAGCCGCTGCGCCCGATCTTCAGCGAGTTCGGCCTGATGCACCGCCGCGTGCACGTGGAGATCGAGTGGCTGCTGGCGCTGGCCGCCGAGCCGGGCATCGCCGAGCTGCCGCCGTTCACACCCACCCAGGTCAAGCAGCTGCACACCATCGCCGATAGCTTCGCGATCGAGGAAGGCGCGCGGATCAAGGCGATCGAGGCCACCACCAACCACGACGTCAAGGCGGTGGAGTACTTCATCAAGGAACGCATCGGCAACGATCCATCGCTGGCCCAGGCGAAGGAGTTCGTGCACTTCGCCTGCACCAGCGAGGACATCAACAACCTGTCCTACGCGCTGATGCTGCGCGACGCGCGCGAGCAAGTGCTGCTGCCGGCCTTCGACCGCATCATCGCCAAGCTGCGCGAGATGGCGCACGCGAACGCCGCGCTGCCGATGCTTTCGCGCACCCACGGCCAGACCGCCTCACCGAGCACGCTGGGCAAGGAACTGGCGAACGTGGTGGCGCGGCTGGAGCGCCAGCGCAAACAACTTGCCACGCTGGAGATCCCCGGCAAGATCAACGGCGCGGTGGGCAACTACAACGCCCACGTCATCACCTACCCGGAAATCGACTGGCGCGCGTTCTCGCAGCGCTTCGTGGAAAGCCTGGGCCTGGACTACAACCCCTACACCACGCAGATCGAGCCGCACGACGGCGTGGCCGAGTACTGCGACGCGGTACGCCGCGCCAACACCATCCTGATCGACCTGGCGCGCGACGTGTGGGGCTACATCTCGCTGGGCTACTTCAAGCAGACGCTGAAGGCCGGCGAAGTGGGCTCGTCCACCATGCCGCACAAGGTCAACCCGATCGACTTCGAGAACGCCGAAGGCAACTTCGGCCTCGCCAACGCGCTGCTTGGCCACTTCGCCGAAAAGCTGCCGATCAGCCGCTGGCAGCGCGACCTCACCGACTCCACCGTGCTGCGCGCGCTGGGCACCGCGTTCGGCCACACCCTGGTGGCGCTGGAATCGCTGCAGAAGGGTCTGGGCAAGCTCACCGTGAACGCCGACCGCCTCGCCGCGGACCTCGACGCCAGCTGGGAAGTGCTGGCCGAAGCCGTGCAGACCGTGATGCGCCGCTACGGCCTGCCTCAACCCTACGAACAGCTCAAGGCGCTGACCCGCGGCCATGGCATCACCAGGGATTCGATGCGCGAGTTCATAGCCAAGCTGGAACTGCCCGCCGAGGCGAAGCAGCGGCTGCTGGAGCTCACGCCGGGCGGCTACATCGGCCTGGCCGAGGGGCTGGCGAAGGACATCTGAGTACAGCTCGCCAGAGCCCCGCCACATGCAGGACACGTCCACCGGGTGATGGTCATGCAAGGCTGCCGCCGGGCGGCAGGTGGGAACCATCGCCTACCAGCTGGCTTCATGACTGGATCTCGGAAACAGTCTCCACGAGTTGACCGGCTTCGTTGAAACGAAAGCCAAGGCGGCCAACCCACAAATACCCGTCCTTCTCGAATGGCTCGAACCCAGGCGCCGCCTTCTGCGCCGCGGCTACGACCTGCGTGCGCGATGCGCCATGAGCGGCCGTGGCATTGATGACGGCCAGCGCCTGGGACAGACCCTCCTGACTTTCCCGAAGCGACTCACCTTGATAGGTGAGCGACACGCCCCGATCAAGCACGTGGTAGGCCCACCACGCATTCGATGCCATGAGTGCAGCGCCCAGCAGCATGATGGCGACCGTGGACCTTTTCATCGATGTCTCCCAGCCCCTCGTGATTGAACCCAACAGCAGCGCACCCGCGTACCGCGCAATGCTGACGTCTCGGCCAAGCCAATCGGCGCCAAATGCTACGGCGAAGCGCACACGGAAACCTTCGTCGGGAAATTCCCCACACACCAGGCCTGCCACTGCGCTGCGTTGACCTGACGTTCGTGCACGGAAGCGCCGTTGTAGACGAACGCGAAATTCTGGCCCGTGAGCTGATTGAGTATGGCGGCCAGCGCATCGTGAACCGTCTCGGGCGAATAGTGCCGAGCACCTTCAAACGCCGTTGGAGACGTATTGGAAAGGCTGAGCTCAGCCTCCGGCAAGGGTCGCATGTCTCCAAGATGGCCCACGATGTAGGGCACCGCTGGAGTGCCCGGGGCTTCCAGCTCGGTGAAGGCAAGCTGTTCCCCGCCGGGAATCACGGTTCGGTCCACGAGCGTGGAAACCCTTGCAGCCAAGGCATCCTGCGAGCGGGGGGCCGTGGCACAGCCTGCCAGCATGCATGGCAGCAATAGGGCATTCAGCATCATGCGGGACATAGGGTGGATTCTCCGAAGGCAGGGGCCGCCATCGAGTATATGGCCCCGCCTTCCGGTCGCTCACATGCTGCGCCGCGCGGCCAGGTTTGACGACCTGCGCATATCGCCGGCCAATCGCATGAAAGCCCTCAAGGGCGAACGTGCCGGGCAGCACGGCATCCGCATCCAGGAACGCCCTCGCCGACAGGCTCAAGAAGATCACGCCCTGGTCCCGGCAGCATGTCGCCTGAAGTCAGGCTCGCACGAGCGGCGGCGGCGATTCCGGCGCAAGACATCGGAAGAACTGTACGGAGCCGGCTCTCGGGATTGCCGACAAGGCAAAAAAGCACCCCACCCAACCCTCCCCTGCACGCAGGGGAGAGCTACCATTCGAGACTGCGGATCAGGCGAGCGCCTTCTTCACCAGCCCTTCGGCCTCCAACGCGGCCTGCACCGCGGGCCGCTCGGCCACGCGCTTCTGGAACGCCAGCAGCGACGGGAATGCCGACAGGTCCAGCTCCACGGGCTTGGCCCAGTTGGTCACGGTAAACAGATAGGCGTCGGCTGCGGTGAACTTGTCGCCCAGCAGGAACGGCTGCTTGGCCAGCACGCTCTCGATGAGTTGGTAGCGCTTCGTCAGGTATTCCTTGCGCTCCGCGCGCGTGGCCTCGGGCGTGTCCGGCTTGAACAGCGGGCTGTAGCTCTTGTGGATCTCCGAGTTGATGTAGCCCAGCATTTCCTGCAGGCGGTAGCGCGCCGGCGTGCCGTTGGCGGGCGCCAGGCCGCTGGCCGGCTTCTGGTCGGCCAGGTACTGCACGATCGCCGGGCCTTCGGTCAGCACTTCGCCGCTGTCCAGTTCCAGCACCGGCACGTAGCCCTTCGGGTTGATCTGCCAGAAATCCGCGCCGTGCTCGGTGCGCTTGGCCTTGCCGTCGACCTTCTCCATGGTGAGCGGAATGCCGGCTTCGAGTGCCACGATGTGCGGGGAAAGCGAACAGGCGCCGGGGGAGTAGTAGAGCTTCATGCGATGACTCCATGTGGGTGGGAACGCGGATCGCGCACCGGGCAAAGCGCACGCCTCCGAGGTCCGCATGCTACGACGCCATGGTTACCCTTGGATACCATCTAACTGTCGGTTAGTCCTAGAATGCGGTAACTCCCCGGTTACCGAGCCACCCGCATGGGCCTCCCCGTACGCAAGAGCAAGGTCGTGCCACCGCCCGCCTGCCCGCTCACCGAGAGCCTGGCGCTGCTGCGCGGCGCCTGGGCGCCCAACGTGATCTGGTACCTCAGTGCTGAACCGCGCCGCTTCGGCGAACTGCGCCACGACATCCCGCGCATCTCCGCCCGCGTGCTCAGCGCCCGCCTGCGCGAACTGGAATCGCGCGGCCTGGTCAGCCGCCGCCTGCTCGATACGTCGCCGCCCTCCGCCGAATACGCGCTCACCGAACTCGGCCGCGAACTGCTGCCGGCGATCAATGCATTGGCGCGGGTGGGACAGAAGCTGATTGCGGAATGGGATTCAAGGGCTTCGGTGGGAAAGAAGGCGCGGGTGGTGGGGTGAGGGCGCGCTTGGCCCCAGAGCAAGCTCACGGAGGACGCTGTGCTCGCTTCCTGAATCGTCAGGATTACACTGCAACTTGAAACATACCTTGAATTTAGGCGCCATGAAGCTCATCGCCCCTTGCCACAAGTGTACTGTCCCGCCGGGCCCCGCAGTAATGATGATCGGGGAGATCGACAACGATTTGTTGGCAATCTGCACGTGCCCGAACGGCCATCGGCAGCTAGTTCACCAAGCCCACAGCGCACCGGAAATTGTCTACTCGGCAGGTATAAGAGCGTTTCTGGCAGGTTTCTATTCAGAGTCAGTAGTAACTCTTACTTCAGCACTGGAGCGTGGCTACGAGTTATTCGTCAAGGTCTTCTTGCGTGCAAGTGGCAGATCCGAAACAGACATAGATGAATTTTGGAAGGAACTACGCAACTCGTCAGAAAGGCAACTTGGCGCATTCTGTGTTATGTATTTTTTTTGCAACTGGCACGCCATGGAAAACATCTACAAAACACGCTGAATTTCGCAATAAGGTGGCCCACAGAGGCTACATTGCGACGCGTAAAGAGGCGAACGGATACGGCGAATACGTCACTACTAGCCTCAACATGATTATGAGACATATCAAGTCGTGCAACCTCGACGCCTTCCATCAGCACTTAGAAGACAGTAGAACCATGGTTTATCGCAAAGCAGAAGAGATGAGGCGAAACGATCTTAGCCTTGAGCTCAGTTTTGCAGGTTCTTCTGCGCTCGAATGGAACAACGCCGGGCACTCGGAACCAACTTTTGAAGACGCTTTACTCGCCACCTCTGCTTATTTAAAGCAGTTCGCTGGTGGCGACTAACAATTCGTCCACGCCAGCACTTCGTGACGCAACTTGACTCAGGCGTTAGACACTCCCTCACTCCACCTCATCCGACCCCTCATTCACCCCCTCGAACAGGAACGTCGACAAGTAACGCTCGCCAGTATCCGGCAGCATCGCCAGCAGCACCGAGCCCTCGGGCGCGGTCTTGGCCACATCCAGTGCCGCAGCCAGCGTGCCGCCGGAGGAGATGCCGGTGAAGATGCCTTCTTTCTGCGCCAGCGCGCGCGAGGTGTCGCGGGCCACGGTGTCGTCCACCGTCACCAGCTGGTCGACCACCTTGGGGTTCAGCACGGCGGGCACGAAGTCCGGGGTCCAGCCCTGGATCTTGTGCGAGGCCCATTCCTTGCCGGCCAGCAAGGCGGCCACCGCGGGTTCGACGCCGATCACCTTCACTTCCGGCCGCGCCACCTTCAGCACTTCGCCCACGCCGGTGAGCGTGCCGCCGGTGCCCCAGCCGCTGACGAAGTAGTCGAGGCGGCGACCGGCGAAATCGCGCAGGATTTCCGCCGCGGTGGTCTGCCGGTGGTAGGCGGGGTTGGCCGGGTTGTCGAACTGGCTGGCCCAGAACCAGCCGTGCTTCTCGGCCAGCTCGCGCGTCTTGGCCACCATGCCGGTGCCGCGCGCGGCGGCAGGGGTGAGCAGCACCTTGCCGCCGTAGGCGCGGATCAGCTTGCGCCGCTCGACCGAGAACGAGTCGCTCATCACCGCCACGAACGGATAGCCGCGCGCCGCGCAGATCGCCGCCAGCGCCACGCCGGTATTGCCCGAGGTGGCCTCGATCACGGTCTGGCCGGGCTTGAGCGTGCCGCGCTGCTCGGCATCGAGGATGATTGCCAGGGCCAGGCGGTCCTTGACCGATCCGGCGGGGTTGAACGCCTCCACCTTCACGTATAGCTCGACGTGCTTCGGGGCGAGGCGGTTGAGTCGCACTATGGGCGTGTCGCCGATGGTGTCGAGGATGCTGTCGTGGATCATGGACGTACTCCTGTCGGAAGGCGGGAGAAGTGCGGCGCGATCATGCACCGGTTCCCGTAAAGATTTCGGTCGGGCGCGTCGCGGCCGCCGCCGGGACCTGCCGGCGTGCGGCGGGGCGTGTCACGCCACCCAGCGGCGGCGCGCCGAACCAGGCCAGCGCGTCGGCCAGCGCCGCCACCTCGCCCACCACCAGCAGCGCCGGCGAACGCACCGCATGCAGCGCCGCCCGCGCGGCCAGCTGGGCCAGTGTGCCGGTGACTACCCGCTGCCGCGGCAGCGAGCCGTTCTCCACCAGCGCGAACGGCGTGGACGGCGCGCGGCCGTGCGCGATCAACCGCGCCTGCAGGCTTTCCAGCCCGGCCACGCCCATGTAGATCGCCAGGGTCTGCCGCTCCTGGGCCAGCGCGCGCCAGTCCAGCGTGTCCAGCGATTCGCGGCAATGCGCGGTGACGAAACGCACCGACTGCGCATGGTCGCGGTGGGTCAGCGGCACGCCGGCGTGGGCGGCGCAGGCCAGCGCCGCGGTGATGCCGGGCACCACTTCATAGGGAATGCCGTGGGCGCGCAGGAACTCCAGCTCCTCGCCGCCGCGACCGAACACGAACGGATCGCCGCCCTTCAGCCGCACCACCCGCCGCCCGGCCCGCGCGTGCTCGAGCAGCAGCGCGTGGATGCCGTTCTGGGTGGTGTGGTGGTTGCCGGCCTGCTTGCCCACCTCGATGCGCTCGGCGTCGCGCCGGGCCAGCGCCAGCACTTCGGCGCTGACCAATCGGTCGTGCAGGATCACGTCGGCCTCGTTCAGCGCACGCAGCCCGCGCAGGGTCAGCAGGCCCGGATCGCCGGGGCCGGCGCCGACCAGCACCACCGAACCGGCGAGTGTGAGCGACGGCGCCGCCAGCGCCTGCTCCGCCGCCCGCCGCGCCTCGTCCGGCCGGCCTTGGCGCAGCAACGCGGCTACCGGCCCGGTGAACAGTTCCTCGTAGAAGCGGCGCCGCGCCGCCGATTGCGGATGGCGCAGGCGAATGCGCCGGCGCAGGCGCGCCGCCAGCGTGGCCAGCGCGCCCAGCGAAGGGTCGAGCATGGCCTCCAGCCGTTCGCGCAGCAGCCGCGCGAGCATCGGCGCGGCGCCACCGCTGGAGATCGCCACGGTCAGCGGTGTGCGTTCCACCACCGCCGGCACCTGGAAGCTGGACAGCGCCGCGTCGTCCACCACGTTGACGAAGATCCGCCGCAGTTCGGCGAGGCTGGCGATCAGCCGGTTCAGTTCGCCATCGGACGTCGCGGCCACCACCAGCCACACCCGCTCCAGCCATTCCTCGCGGAACGGCTCCGCGCGGTGGGCGATGCGCCCCGCCCCCGCCCAGCGCTGCAGCTGCGGGGTGAGCGCGGGCGCGTTCACCGTGACCTGCGCCTGCGCGCCGAGCAGGGCCGCCACCTTGCGTTCGGCCACCACGCCGCCGCCCACCACCAGCACGGCACGGCGGGACAGGTCGGCAAACAACGGGTAGAGCCTGGGAGCGGGCATGGTGGCATCGGCGGGAGGAGACAGGACACGCTACGCAGCCGCCGATCCGCCCACAAATGATCCGTGCGAACGCGCATATGCCGCAAAGGCATGAGCCGGCCGACCTTGACGCAGCGCACAAATAGCCGTATAGACGTCCAACCATGTTCCATTCGACGACCACCCACGCAGCCGTTCCCGACCTGACGACGCTCCGCGCCGCGCGATGTATCCGTGCCTCGTCCGCCACCCGACCGCACGATCCCGACCGCCCACGAGAGCCTCGCCATGACCCTTGTCCAGCTGCGCTACCTGGTAGCCATCGCCGATTCCGGCCTCAACATCACCTTGGCCGCCGAACGCGTCCATGCCACCCAGCCCGGCCTGAGCAAACGGCTCCGGCAGCTTGAGGACGAGCTGGGCTTCCAGCTGTTCGTGCGCAAGGGCAAGAGCCTGGACGCGGTGACCCACGCCGGTCAGCAGGTGCTGGAACGCGCCCGCATCATCCTGGCCGAAACGGCCAATATCCGCGCGATCGCCGCCAACCTGCGCAACGAGACGCATGGCGAGCTGCGCATCGCCACCACCCACACCCAGGCCCGCTTCGCCCTGCCCGCCGCGATCGGCGCGCTGAACCAGAGCTACCCGCAGGTCAGCGTGCACCTGCAGCCGGGCCGCGACGGCGAGGTGCTGGCGCAGCTGGAGGCCGGCCGCGTCGACCTGGCGGTGATCAGCACCGCCGGCGCGCCGCCGCCCTCAGGCGTCGCGCTGCCGGCCTATCGCTGGCAGCGGGTGATCGTGGCGCCGCAGGGGCATCCGCTGACCACCCGGCGTCAGCCGCCCACGCTGGACGAACTGGCTGCGCTGCCGCTGGTCAGCTACGACTCCTCGCTGAAGCCCGACTCCTCGCTGCGCCGCGCGTTCGAGGCGACCGGCCTGCAGCCGCGGATCGCGATGACCGCCAGCGACGCCGACCTGATCAAGACCTACGTGCGCACCGGCCTGGGCATCGGCGTGCTGGCCGAGATGGCGATGCAGGACAGCGACACCGACCTGCGCGCGCTGCCGGCCGACCAGCTGTTTCCCCAATGCACCACCTGGATCGTGCTGCGCCGGGAAAGCGTGCTGCGCGAGTACGTGCTGGAGTTCATCGCCCAGTTCGCCCCGCAGCTGGACCGCCGCGACGTGGTGCGCGCGCTCGCCGGCGGAGCGCCGGGCGAGTGGCCGTCGGTGCCGCACTGGCGCGATCGCCTGCCCGCCGTGCTGCCCGATGCGGCGTGAAGCCCGGGCGGCGGTGGCGCGAATTGCGGGAAGAGCGGCGGGCGGTGCCCGCCCTGCGGCTGAAGGCGGCTTCCGCGGTACGGCGCGCAGAGAACCTACGCGAGGCTGTGCAGCCCGCACTCGCGCTTGAGTCCGAAGAAGCGCGTGTCCTCGGCGTCCATGCCCGGCTCCCAGCGATGGCTGGTGTGGCTGTCGCCGATCGAGACATAGCCTTGCTGCCACAGCGGGTGGTACGGCAGGCCGTGGCGCGCGAGGTACTGGCCGATGTCGCGATCGCTCCAGTCGGCCAGCGGATGGAATTTCCAGCGGCCGTTGCGAAATCCGGCGAACTCGATCGCCGCGCGGCTGCGCGACTGCCCGCGGCGCAGGCCGGCGAACCAGCCCACGGCGTGCAGCTCGGCCAGCGCACGCTGCATCGGCTCGACCTTGCGCAGCCGGTTGTAGCGGTCGAGTCCGGCCACACCCTGCTCCCACAGCCGCCCGTGGCGCGCTTCCATCCAGGCGGGACTGAGCGGCGCGCTGTAGACCTTGAGGTTCAGCGCGAGCCGCTCGGTCAGCTCGTCGACGAAGCGGTAGGTCTCCGGAAACAGGTAGCCGGTGTCGATCAGCACCACCGGAATGTCCGGCCGCTGGCGCGTCACCAGGTGCAGCGACACCGCCGACTGCGCGCCGAAGCTGGACGACAGCACGTGCTGGCCGGCGACGTGTTCCAGCGCCCACGCCACCCGGCGTTCGGCACTGAAGCGGGACAGCATGGCGTTCAGTTCGGCCAGCGCCCGCGGCTCGTGTGGCGCCTGTTCAAACAGCGCGACGTTCACGCGAGCAGTTCCGCCGGTATGCGCCGTGATGGCAGCGGCGCGAGGATGCCGGCACGCAGCAGGAAATCGCCGAAGGCCTCGCCGTCCGCACGCCCGGCGGCGTAGCGCGCGAACAGCGGATCGAGCGCAGCGAGGATCGCCGCCTCGTCCACGTTCTCGCGCCAGACCTGGTTCAGCCGCTGGCCGCTGAAGTCGGCGCCCAGGCGCAGGTCGTAGCGCCCCGGCCCGCGACCGACCAGGGCGATCTCGCCGAGGTACGGCCGCGAGCAGCCGTTCGGGCAACCAGACAGGCGCAGCAGGATCGGCGCGTCGGCCAGGCCATGCCGATCGAGCAGCGCCTCCAGCTTCGGCAGCAGCGCCGGCAGGTAGCGCTCGCTCTCGGCCATCGCCAGGCCGCAGGTAGGCAGCGCCACGCAGGCGATGGCGTGGCGGCGGATCGCGCTCTGCCGGCGGTAGCCGTCAAGCCCATGCTCGCGCACGATCGCGTCGATATGTTCGCGCTCGGCCGCCGCGACGTTCGCCACGATCACGTTCTGGTTGCAGGTCAGGCGGAAGTCGCCCGCATGGACCTTCGCCAGTTCGCGCAGGCCGCTGAGCAGGCGGCGTTCGCCGCGGTCGAGCAGGCGCCCCGACTCGACGTGCAGCGTCAGATGCCAGCAGCCGTCCTCGCCTTCGAGCCAGCCGTAGCGGTCGCCGTTGTGCTCGAAGCGGAACGCCCGCGCCGGCTGCAGGGCGAAACCCAGGCGGCGTTCCAACTCGGCCTTGAACACGTCGGTGCCGCGCTCGTCCAGGGTGTACTTCAGGCGCGCGTGCTTGCGTTCGGTGCGGTCGCCCCAGTCGCGCTGGATTGCGATGACCTGCTCGGCCGCCTCGCGCAGTTGCCCGGGCGTGACGAAACCGATCACTTCGGCCAGCCGCGGATAGGTGGCCGGGTCGCCATGGCTGGCGCCCATGCCGCCGCCGACGGCGAGGTTGAAGCCGGCCAGCGCGCCGCCCTCGCGGATCGCGATCAGGCCCAGATCCTGCGCGAACACGTCGATGTCGTTGAGCGGCGGGATCGCCAGGCCGATCTTGAACTTGCGTGGCAGATAGGTGGCGCCGTACAGCGGCTCGCGCTCTTCCACGGGTTCGCCGTGCAGCCTTTCGCCGTCCAGCCAGATCTCGTGGTAGGCGCGCGTCTGCGGCGCCAGTTCGGTCGAGAGCCGCGTGGCCCAGGCATACGCCTCGGCATGCGCGGCGGACTCCACCGGGTTCGCCGTGCTCACCACGTTGCGCACCACATCGCCGCAGGCGGCGATGGTGGTGGCCAGCGCATCGTGGATCGCCGCGATGGTCGGCTTCAGCTTGCGCTTGATGATGCCGTGCCACTGGAAGGTCTGCCGCGTGGTGATGCGCAGCGTGCCGTTGGCGTGCTCGCGGGCGATGCGGTCGAACACCAGCCATTGCGCCGGCGTCACCACCCCGCCGGGCAGGCGCGCGCGCAACATGAAGGCGTAGGCCGGCTCCAGCTTCTGTTTGCGGCGCTCTTCGCGCAGGTCGCGGTCGTCCTGCTGGTAGCTGCCGTGGAACTTCAGCAGTTTGTTGTCGTCGTCGCCGATCGCGCCGGTGATCGGGTCGGCCAAACCTTCGGCAATGGTGCCGCGCAGGTGACGGCTGGCTGCCTTGATGTGTTCGAGATGAGAAGTCACGGGATAGTCGCTTTCTTTGAAAGTGCGGCCATGGATGGCCGCTTCTTGATTCTCGCGTTCATGGACGAACGCAAAAATTTCTGAGGTGCGGCCATGGATGGCCGCTTCCTGACTTTCGCGTTCACGGACGAACGCAAAATTCTTATCAATAAACATCGCGGGCGTAGCGGCCCTGTTGCAGGAGTTCGCCGAGCCAGGCGTTCGCCTCGTCGGGCGACTGCTTGCCGTGGCTCGCGATCACGTCGACCAGCGCGGCGTGGACATCGCGGGCCATGTGCTTCGCATCGCCGCAGACATAGAGATGCGCGCCATTCTTCAGCCACGCGTGCAGCTCGGCGCCGTGTTCGCGCAGGCGCTGTTGAATGTAGGTTTTGGGCTCGGAATCCCGCGAGAACGCCAGGTCAAGCCGGTGCAGCGAGCCGCCCTGCAGCGCCTGCTGCCACTCCAGCTGGTAGAGGAAATCGCTGGCAAAGTGGCGGTTGCCGAAGAACAACCAGTTGCGGCCGGTGGCGCCGCTTTCGCGCCGCTCCTGCACGAACGCGCGGAACGGCGCCACGCCGGCCCCGGGGCCAATCATGATGATGTCGCGCGAGCTGTCGGCCGGCAGGCGGAAGCGCTCGTTCGGCTCGATGAACACGGGCAGGGTGCCGTCCTCGCCGGTGGCGGCGAGCAGCGAGGAAGCCGCGCCCCAGTGCGTGCTGCCATGCGCCTGGTAGTCGACCACAGCCACGGTCAGATGCACCTCCTCACCCACTGCCTTCGCGCTGGAGGCGATCGAATAGAGCCGCGGCGCCAGTGGCCGCAGCGCCGCCAGCAGCACCTCGGGCTGCCACGCCACCGGGTAGCGGCGCAGCAGGTCGATCGGCTGCTCATCGGCCAGCACCGCCGCCAGCCGCTTCGACTGATCCGGCTGCAGCAGCGCGGCCAGATCGTCATGGCCACCAGCAGCGGCCAGCGCGGCGACGAAGCCGCGATGCAGCCGGGTGATCTCGTGCTCGCGCTCCAGCCACTGCCGCAGCGGCAACGTGCGCTGCTGGTGGGTCACCGGCTGCGCGCCGTCCAGCTGCAGGGCTTCCAGCCATTGCTCGACCAGTGCCGGCGGATTGCGCGGCCACACGCCCAGCGCATCGCCCGGCTGGTAGTGCAGGCCGGAACCTTCCAGCGACAGCTCGACATGGCGCACATCGCGCGCGCTGTCGCGCGCCACGATGCGCTGGTTGGACAGCACGATGGCGGCGAACGGCTGTTCGCGGGAATACGCGCTGCGGTTCGGCACCGCATGCAGCGCAGTCACCCGTGCCGGAACGCCCGCCGGCTTCAGCAACTCGCGGGCCTGCTCCAGCGCCTGCTCCGCCCACGGCGCGGCGACCGCCTCGATCTCCACGTCGGCCTCGCCGAATGTGCTGAAGCGGGTGGCGCCCAACTCGGCCAGCCGGGCATCGAGCTGGCGCCCAATGGTGCAGAACTGCGGGTAGCTCGAATCGCCCAGGCCCAACACGGCGAATCGCAGCGCCGGCAGCTTCGGCGCGCGCTTGCCGCTGATGAACTCGAACAGGCCGCGCGCATCGTCGGGCGGCTCGCCGTCGCCCTGGGTGCTGATCACCAGCAGCAGGTGGCGTTCCTGCGCCAGCTCGCGCTGCGGGTAGGCATCGGCGCGCAGCAGCCGCACCGGCAGGCCGGCCACCTCGCTGCGGCTGGCCAGTTCCGCGGCGATGCGCTTCGCATTGCCGGTCTGGCTGCCGTAGACGATCGTCAATCGCGCGGCCGGCTGACCCGCCGGTGCGAGGGTCGCCCCACCGCCGCGCTGCACCTGCTCGGCCTGCGCCGCACTCCACGCGGCGATCCAGTACAGCTGCGCCGCCGTCAGGCTCTGCAGCTCCCGGGTCAGCCTGGCGAGCTGGTCCGCATCGAGGCTTGGCGCGGGGAGGTTCGGCATGGCGACGGTATTCACGGCGACTCCATTTGGACGTCCATACTTCTTGCCGTCCAAATTATTTGCTGACCGCAGGATCGGGAAAGGATGTGTCGGCATGTGCTTATGCCGAGGCCTCATTTCCGCGTAGCGGGGCCGCTTTCGATACTTGCTACACTTCCGCACCGCGCACGTATGCTTTGGACCATGCCGCCGCTTTCCGAATTCCTCACCTTTGCCGCCGTGGGCGCACTCGCCCAGCTGGTCGACGGCGCGCTGGGCATGGCTTACGGCGTGGTCTCGGCGGCGATGCTGCTGGGGCTGGGCCTGCCGCCGGCGGCGGCCAGCGCCAGCGTGCATTACGCGGAGACCTTCACCTGCGGCGCCTCCGGCCTCAGCCACCTCGCGGCCGGCAACGTGCGGCGGCAGCTGTTCTGGACCCTGGCCATCCCCGGCGTGATCGGCGCGGTGATCGGCGCCTACGTGGTCACCCATGTCCCGGCAAACTGGATGCGGCTGGCGCTCACCATCTACATGCTGGGCATGGGCGTGTTCCTGCTGCGGCGGGCGACCCGGCCCGACCGCGGCCATGACGACGTGGTGCCGCGCGCCACCCGGCCGCTGGGACTGGTCGCCGGCTTCGCCGATGCCGTAGCCGGCGGCGGCTGGAGCGCGCTGACCGTGACCACCCTGGTCGCCCGCGGTGCCACGCCGCGCACGGTGATCGGCACCGTGCACCTGGCCAAGAGCGTGGTCAGCGCCGCCGCCAGCGTCAGCTTCCTGCTGCACCTTGGCGCGGTCCATGGCACGGCGGTGCTGGGCCTGATCATTGGCGGCATGGCCGCCGCCCCGCTGGGCGCCCTGCTGGTCCGGCGCATGCCGGCCCGGGTCGCGACGTTGCTGGCCGCCACCGCCGTGCTCGCGCTGGGGCTCACCAACGTGGTGAAGGCGCTGCACTGACGTTGCCGGCAGCGGTCACCGCTACAATGCGCGCATGACCAAGCCAGCCTCCTTTCCGATCGAAGTCCGCGGCTCCGCCAAGCAGCCGCTGGGCATGCCGCCCGCCCGCTTCCTGCGCGACTACTGGCAGAAGCGCCCGCTGCTGATCCGCCATGCCTTCCCCGATTTCCAGCCGCCGCTGCAGCCGGACGACCTGGCCGGGCTGGCCTGCGAGCCGACCGCACTGGCGCGGCTGATCGTGCATGACGCGAAACGCGACCGCTGGCAGGTCAAGTCCGCTCCGCTCGACGAAGCCGACTTCGCCAAAACTCCCGCCAGCGACTGGACCCTGCTGGTGCAGGATGTCGACAAGTGGGACGCCGACGTGGCGCGGTTGCTGGAACCTTTCCGCTTCCTGCCGAGCTGGCGGGTGGACGATGTGATGGTGTCCTACGCCGAGCCCAACGGCGGGGTCGGCGCCCACATCGACCAGTACGACGTGTTCCTGATCCAGGGCCTGGGCCAGCGCCACTGGGCGATCAGCGACGATCCGCTGGCGCCGAAGGCATTCCGCCCCGACGTGGAGCTGAAGCAGCTGGTGCAGTTCGAGCCGACCCACGAATGGCTGCTGGACCCGGGCGACATGCTGTATCTGCCGCCCGGCGTGCCGCATGACGGCGTGGCCTTCGGTGGCCCGTGCATGACCTTCTCGGTCGGCATGCGCGCGCCGTCGCAGGCCGAACTGACCGGCGACCTGGCCGACTACATCGCCGAACACCTGCCGGAAGAACTGCGCTACGCCGATCCGGACCTGAAACCGGCCACCGCCGGCGGCGAGATCGACCGCGCCGCGATCGAGCGCCTGAAGGAGGCGCTGCCGTTTGCCGCCGCGCTGCGCGACGACCTGCTGCGCGACTGGTTCGGCCGCTTCATCACCCGCTACCGCAGCGCACAGGCACCGGCCGCACCGGGCACGCCGCTGACCGAGGTAGCGCTGGCCAAGCAGCTCGATGCCGGCGCGCAGCTGCTGCGCCATCCGTGGTCGCGGCTGGCATGGAGTCGCGGCAAATCCGGCTGCACGCTGTACGCCAACGGTCAGGCCTATCCGGCCACGCCGGCGCTGGCGCAGCAGCTGTGCGAACAGCGCACGCTCAGCGTCGGGCGCAAGCCCGGCGCCGCCGAGCGCGCCCTGCTGCTGGCCCTGGTCAACGATGGCCACCTGCTGCCGCGCAAATCCCGCCGCCGATGAAACTGCAGGACTTCCACGTCGAGATTGCCGACTGGTCGCGCGAGGACCAGCGCAGCGCCCTGCTCGACCTGCGCGAGGTGGTGTTCATCCGCGAACAGGGTGTGCCCGAGCAGCGCGAGCGCGACGGGCTCGACGTGGATTGCTGGCACGTGCTGGCACGCGATGAGGCCGGCCAGCCGATCGGCTGCGGCCGGCTGACCCCGGCGCACAAGATCGGCCGCATGGCCGTGCTGCAGGAATGGCGCGGCCGCGGCGTCGGCGTGGCGCTGTTGCGCGAGCTGGTGGCCCGCGCCCGTGCGCAGGGCTGGCCGGAAGTGGCGCTGGACGCCCAGGTCAGCGCGCTCGGCTTCTACGAGCGCGAGGGTTTCGTCGCGCATGGCGTGGAATTCGAGGATGCCGGGCTGATGCACCGGGCGATGCGCCTGTCGCTATCCGCCCCGGAAGAAGACGCCGCGCCGCCGCGCGACATCGACGCGCTGCCGGCCGGCACGCGCAGCGAGACCGCCGCCGCGCGCCTGCAGCTGCTGGCCGATGCGCGCCACCAGCTGTCCATCCACCTGCCGTTGCTGGGCAGCGACAGCTACTCCAGCGCGGAGGAACTGGCCGAGCTGCGCCGCATCGCGATTTCCGGCCGCGGCGCGCGCATCCGCATCCTGCTGCACGACCCGGCCGCCGCCCTGCGCAACGACCACCGGCTGGTCGCGCTGGCGCAGCGCCTGCCCAGCGCGATCCAGATCCGCACGCCGGTGGAGGAAGCCGACCGCACCAGTATCTCGGCCTGCCTGCTCAACGACACCGGCGGCTACCTGTTCCTGCCCGAGGCGGATCGCGCGCAGGGCCGCGCGGCCCGCCGCGACCGTGCCAGCCAGGCGCCGCTGCAGCAGCAGTTCGACGAGCTGTGGGAGCGCGCCGAACCAGCCACCGAGCTGCAGGCGCTGGGCCTTTAGCCGGGCCACCCGGGCGCGGCTTCCACCAGGCGCCACGGCGCCAGACGCGGGAAACCGCCGGGTGCGGCAAAAACACCCCTTAGACCATCGTCGGAGATGCCCGCCGAAAGGGCGTTCCGGGCAGTGCGCAGGTTGCCGCGTCGCAGCAGCCAAAGGCTATAATCGTCAGGATTCTCCCCAGTCATCCGTATGAGCGGCCTGCCGGGCTTGAAAACCGGACGGAAGCCGCGACCTCAAAGGTCACACGGATGGCCGCAAGCCTCCCTTCCCTGCCGGTGGTGACGTGACTACAAACCTGATTCGCGAGTTCTTCGAATCCTCCCAACTCGCCGGCGGCAACGCCGATTACGTCGAATCGCTATACGACGCCTGGCTGGCCGACACCTCGTCGGTACCGGCCGAATGGTCCGATTATTTTGCCTCGTTCAAGGGCCGCGAAGCAGGGGATGTCTCCCACGCCGCGGCCATCGCGCGCATCGAGGCGGCGCAGAAGCAGCGCCACAACGGCGTCGCCGCCGCGCCGGTGAGCGACGAGCACGCGCGCAAGCAGGCTGGCGTGCTGCGCCTGCTCACCGCCTACCGCTCGCGCGGCCACCTTGCCGCCGACCTCGACCCGCTCGGCCTGACCGAGAAGATGCCCGCGCCGGACCTCGGCCTCGCCTTCCACGGCCTCTCCGACGCCGACCTGGATACCGAATTCGACACCGGCAACTACGCCGGCGGCGGCCAGCGCCTGAAACTGCGCGAGCTGCTGGGCCGCCTGCAGAAGACCTACGCCAGCACCATCGGCGCCGAGTTCATGCACATCAGCAACCACGAGCAGCGCAACTGGATCTACAGCCGCCTCGAACAGGCCACCGGCCGCAGCGGGCTGGACAAGGCCGGCAAGCAGCGCGTGCTGGACGGCCTTACCGCCGCCGAGGGGCTGGAGCGCTACCTGCATACCAAGTACGTCGGCCAGAAGCGCTTCTCGCTGGAAGGCGGCGACAGCCTGATCCCGATGCTCGACGACGTGGTGCGAGCAGCCGGCGACAACGGTATCAAGGAGCTGGTGATCGGCATGGCCCACCGTGGCCGCCTCAACGTGCTGGTCAACATCCTGGGCAAGCCGCCGAAGACGCTGTTCGACGAGTTCGAAGGCCGCTTCGACCACCCCGACGACCCGGCCCACTCCGGCGACGTGAAGTACCACATGGGCTTCTCCGCCGACGTCAAGACGCCCAAGGGCGGCGTGCACGTGGCGCTGGCGTTCAACCCCTCGCACCTGGAAATCGTCAACCCGGTGGTGAGCGGCTCGGTGCACGCGCGTCAGACCCGCCGCCGCGACACCGCGCACACGCAGTCGATGGCCGTGCTGATCCACGGCGACGCCGCGCTGGCCGGCCAGGGCGTGAACATGGAACTGTTCAACATGTCGCAGGCGCGCGGCTTCAGGATCGGCGGCAGCCTGCACATCGTGGTGAACAACCAGGTCGGCTTCACCACCTCCAACCCGCAGGACGCGCGCTCCACCATGTACTGCACCGACCTGGCCAAGATGGTCAATGCGCCGGTGCTGCACGTGAACGGCGACGACCCGGAGGCGGTGATCCTGGTAACCCGGCTCGCCTACGACTTCCGCAAGCAGTTCCGCAAGGACGTGGTGATCGACCTGGTCTGCTACCGCCGCCATGGCCACAACGAGGCCGATGAGCCGGCCGCCACCCAGCCGGTGATGTACCAGATCATCCGCAAGCGCCCGACCACGCGCGACCTGTACCAGCAGCAGCTGGTGAAGGAAGGCGTGCTGGCCGACGGCGAGGCCGCCAAGCAGTTCGATGCCTACCGCGCGCGGCTGGAAGCCGGCGCACCGATGACCGAGCTGGACCCAGCGCCGGTACGCGACGGCCACGTTGACTGGGCCCGCTTCCTCGGCGGCAAGCTGTCCACGCCGGCCGACACCACGGTGCCGAAGGCGAAGCTGCTGGAGCTGGCGAACAAGATCCTCGCCGTGCCGGCCGACCTCACCCTGCAGGCGCGCGTGGCGAAGATCTACGACGACCGCCGCAAGATGGCCGCGGGCGAGCTGCCGGCCGACTGGGGCTTCGCCGAGAACCTGGCCTATGCCACCCTGGTCGACGCCGGCCACGACATGCGCCTGGTCGGCCAGGACTCCGGCCGCGGCACCTTCTTCCACCGCCACGCCGTGCTGCACGACCAGAAGGACGGCCGCACCTGGATGCCGCTGGCCGACGTGCGCGCCGGCGCCGACGTCGAGGTGATCGACTCGCTGCTCAGCGAAGAGGCGGTGATGGCGTTCGAGTACGGCCACTCCACCACCGATCCCGACACGCTCAACATCTGGGAAGCCCAGTTTGGCGACTTCGCCAACGGCGCGCAGGTGGTGATCGACCAGTTCATCAGCTCCGGCGAGGCGAAGTGGAACCGCCTGTGCGGCCTGGTGCTGTACCTTCCGCATGGCTACGAAGGCCAGGGTCCGGAGCATTCCTCCGCGCGCCTGGAGCGCTTCCTGCAGCTGTGCGCGATGGACAACATGCAGGTCTGCGTGCCGACCACGCCGGCACAGGATTTCCACATGATCCGCCGCCAGATGCTGCGTCCGGTGCGCAAGCCGCTGATCGTGATGACGCCGAAGTCGCTGCTGCGCCACAAGCTGGCGGTGTCCTCGCTGGACGAGCTGGCCAATGGCAGCTTCCAGCTGGTGATCGGAGAGCACCGCGAGCTGGCCGCGAAGAAGGTCAAGCGCGTGGTGCTGTGCTCGGGCAAGGTCTACTACGACCTGCTGGAGGAAGCCGAGAAGAACAACCTCGCCGAGGTGGCGATCGTGCGCGTGGAGCAGCTGTACCCGTTCCCGCGCGCCGAGGTGACCGCCGAACTGGGCAAGTATCCGGCCGCGAAGGAAGTGGTGTGGTGTCAGGAGGAGCCGATGAACCAGGGCGCCTGGTTCCAGATCCGCCACCACCTGCAAGCCTGCATCGGCGCCAAGCACAGCCTCTCCTACGCGGGGCGTGCCCGCTCGCCGGCGCCGGCCGCCGGCCACCACAACACCCACGTCGCGGAACAGACGGCGCTGGTCGAACAGGCGCTGACCGCTGCAATCGGCACCGACCACTCTGCGGAATAAAGCGGCTTCTCTGAACAGTGCGGCCAGGATGGCCGCTTCTTGATCTTCGCGATCATGGATGAGCGCACCAACTCAAGGATTCCCATGTCCATCGAACTCAAAGTCCCCGTCCTGCCCGAGTCCGTTTCCGACGCCACCATCGCCAGCTGGCACAAGCAGGCCGGCGATGCGGTGAAGCGCGACGAGAACCTGGTCGACCTCGAAACCGACAAGGTGGTGCTTGAGGTGCCCTCGCCGGTCGACGGCGTGCTGAAGGAAATCCGCCACCAGGTCGGCGACACGGTGAACAGCGAGCAGATCATCGCGATCATCGAGGAAGGCGCCGTGGCCGCCGCGCCGGCACCGGCGCCGGCTGCCGCCGCTCCGGCGCCCGCCGCCGCGGCACCCGCCCCGGCCGCGCCGAAGGCTGCCGCCGCGCTCTCACCCGCCGCGCAGCGCGTCGCCACCGAGAACAAGGTGGACACCTCCACCATCGCCGGCACCGGCCGCGACGGTCGCATCATCAAGGAGGACGTGGTCAACGCCGGCTCGCGTCCGGCCACTGCTCCCGCCGCTGCCGCACCGGCGGCGAAGCCCACGCCGGGCTCGCGTCCGGAAGAGCGTGTGCCGATGACCCGCATGCGCGCGCGCATCGCCGAGCGCCTGATGCAGTCGAAGAACTCGATCGCCATGCTGACCTCGTTCAACGAGGTGAACCTGAGCGAAGTGTCGAAGATGCGCAAGACGCTGGGCGAGGCGTTCCAGAAGGAACACGGCATCAAGCTCGGCTTCATGAGCTTCTTCGTCAAGGCCGCTGCCGAGGCGCTGAAGCGCTACCCGTTCGTCAACGCCTCGGTCGACGGCAACGACGTGGTCTACCACGGCTATCAGGACATCTCGATCGCGGTGTCGACCGACAAGGGCCTGGTCACGCCGGTGCTGCGCGACGTGCAGGACATGAGCTTCGCCGACGTCGAGAAGGGCATCGCCGACTACGCCGTCAAGGCGCGCGCCAACAAGCTGTCGCTGGACGACCTGCAGGGCGGCACCTTCACCATCACCAACGGCGGCACCTTCGGCTCGCTGCTGTCCACCCCGATCGTCAACCCGCCGCAGAGCGCGATCCTCGGCATGCACACGATCAAGGAGCGTCCGATCGTCGAGAACGGCCAGATCGTCGCCGCGCCGATGATGTACATCGCGCTCAGCTACGACCACCGCATCATCGACGGCAAGGACGCGGTGCTGTTCCTGGTCGACATCAAGAACCAGCTGGAGAATCCGCACAAGATGCTGCTGGGCATCTGAGCCTTCAAGCCCCTCTCCCTCCGGGAGAGGGGTTGGGGTGAGGGTGCGCTTAAACCGCAACGCCTCGCTCCGCCCGTACCCTCACCCGGCCTTCGGCCACCCTCTCCCGACGGGAGAGGGGCAAAAACGAGAAACGACATGAGCGACAAATACGACGTCATCGTCATCGGCGCCGGTCCGGCCGGTTATGTGGGCGCGATCCGCGCCGCGCAGCTGGGCCTGAAGACCGCCTGCGTGGATGCCTTCACCGGCAAAGACGGCAAGCCGGCATTGGGCGGCACCTGCCTCAACGTGGGCTGCATCCCGTCCAAGGCGCTGCTCGATTCCTCGCGCCAGTACTGGAACCTCGCGCACAACCTGCCGGCGCATGGCATCAGCGTCGACAACCCCAAGGTGGACATGGCCACCTTCATCGGGCGCAAGGACAAGATCGTCAAGCAGTTCACCGGCGGCATCGGCCAGCTGTTCAAGGCCAACAAGGTCACCCCGTACTTCGGCACCGGCAAGCTGCTGAAGGGCAACCAGGTCGAGGTCACCGCCGCCGACGGCAGCAAACAGATCATCAGCGCGACGAACGTGATCCTCGCCTCGGGTTCCATCCCGATCGAACTGCCGTTCGCCAAGTTCGACGGCAAGCACATCGTCGACAACGCCGGCGCGCTGGACTTCACCGAAGTGCCCAAGCGCCTGGGCGTGATCGGCGCCGGCGTGATCGGCCTGGAGCTGGGCAGCGTGTGGCGGCGCATGGGCAGCGAGGTCACCATCATCGAGGCGCTGCCGGACTTCCTCGCCGCCGCCGACGCCGACATCGCCAAGGTCGCCCAGCGCGAATTCAAGAAGCAGGGCCTGGACATCAAGCTCAGCGCCAAGCTGGGCAAGGCCGAGGTGAAAAAGGACGGCGTGCACCTCACCTACACCGACAAGGACGGCGAGCAGCAGCTCGTCGTCGACAAGCTGCTGGTGGCCGTGGGCCGCCGTGCCTACACGGCCGGCCTGCTGGCCGACGACACCGGCGTGAAGCTGGACGAGCGCGGCCGCATCGTGGTGGATGAGCACAACCACACCGGCGTAGACGGCGTGTGGGCGATCGGCGACGCCGTGCGCGGCCCGATGCTGGCACACAAGGGTTCCGAGGAAGGCGTGGCGGTCGCCGAGTGGATCGCCGGCAAGGCCGGCCACGTCAACTTCGACACCATCCCGTGGGTGATCTACACCGAGCCGGAAATCGCCTGGGCCGGCAAGACCGAGAAGGAACTGAAGGACGCCGGCATCCCGTACCGGGTCGGCACCTTCCCGTTCGCCGCCATCGGCCGCGCGGTGGCGATGAACGAGGCTATCGGCCAGGTGAAGATGCTCGCCCACGCCGACACCGACCGCATCCTCGGTGTGCACATGGTCGGCCCGGGCGTGTCCGAGCTGATCGCCGAGTGCGTGGTGGCGATGGAGTTCAAGGGTTCCTCCGAGGACCTCGCCCGCATCGTCCACGCCCACCCGACCCTGTCCGAGGCCGTGCACGAGGCGGCGCTGTCGGTCGACAAGCGCGCCATCCACAAGGGCAACTGAGGCCGGGATGACCTCATCCCGTGCAGGCCGTGGACGGCCGACGGCACGGGATCCAGGCGGCCCGCTCGTGGCGACATGGGCGGGCCGCTTCGTCTGCCGTAGGAGCCCGCTCGCGGGCGATGCCGTTGCTTTTGTGAACACCTATCCCGGCTCCCGGTAGAAAAGCATCGCCCGCCAGCGGGCTCCTACAGGAAAGAAAACGCATGCCCCAACCCACTGCCATCTGCGTCTACTGCGGCTCCAACAGCGGCCGGCATCCCGAGTACGCCGAGCAGGCGCGCGCCTTCGGCAGCGAGATGGCCCGGCGCGGCATCGCGCTGGTCTATGGCGGCGGCAACGTCGGCCTGATGGGCGTGGTGGCCGACGCGGTACTCGCCGGCGGCGGCAAGGTGGTTGGCGTGATTCCGCGCCAGCTGGTGGAACTGGAAGTGGCTCACCCGCACTTGACCGAGCTGGTCGTGGTCGAGACCATGCACCAGCGCAAGACGCGCATGTACGAACTGTCCGACGCCTTCGTCGCCCTGCCCGGCGGCTTCGGCACCATGGACGAGATGTTCGAGATGCTGACCTGGGCCCAGCTCGGCCTGCACCGTTATCCTTGCGCCTTCCTCGACGTGCGCGGCTACTATCGCGACCTGCGCACGCTGATGGAGCACATGGTCGACGAGGCCTTCGTGAAGGCGGCGCAGCGCGACAGCATCTGGTTCGGCGACGACATCGCCGCATTGTTCGACTGGATGCGGGACTACGAAGGCACCTACACGCCCAAGTGGATTTCCTCCCGCAGCGTCGACGCCTGATTCCGCAGGAGGTCGAAATGACCCGTTTCCGCGCTTTCCGCATCCACAACGACGAGTCCGGCTACCGCGCCGGCATCGACACCATGGACACCAGCACGCTGTCGTCCGGCGAAGTGCTGGTCAAGGTCGCGTACTCCTCGGTCAACTACAAGGATGCGCTGGCCGGCACCGGCAAGGGCCGCATCCTGCGCCAGTACCCGCTGAACGGCGGCATCGACCTGGCCGGTCACGTGGTCGCCTCGACCGATCCGGCGTTCCGGGAGGGCGACGCGGTGCTGTGCACCGGCAGCGGCCTGTCCGAGACGCGCGATGGCGGCTACGGCGAATACGCGCGGCTCGACGCGCGCTGGACGATCCCGCTGCCGGCCGGCCTGAGCCTGCGCGAAAGCATGATCATCGGCACCGCCGGCTTCACCGCCGCACTGGCCCTGCTGCGCATGCAGGACAACCGGCAGTCGCCGACGCTGGGGCCGATCGCGGTGACCGGCGCCAGCGGCGGCGTCGGCATGCTGGCGATCGACATCTTCAGCTGCGCCGGCTACGAGGTGCATGCGATCAGCGGCAAGGCCGACCATTTCGACTTTCTGCGCGAGCTCGGCGCCGGCGAGTGCATCGACCGCCACCAGCTCGCCTTCAGCGGCAAGCCGATGGATTCCGCCCGCTTCGGCGGCGCGCTGGACAACGTCGGCGGCAGCATGCTCGCCGGCCTGCTGCCACTGGTGGCGCCGTACGGCAACGTGGCGATCTGCGGCAATGCCGGCGGCATCGCCTTCGACAGCACGGTGATGCCGTTCATCATCCGCGGCGTGAGCCTGCTCGGGATCGCCTCGGCCGGCACCGCCCGCCATCTGCGCGAGCGGATCTGGCAACACCTGGCCGGCGACTGGAAGCCGCGGCACCTGCAGCACATCGTCACCCGCGAGACGGGTCTTGAGGAACTGCCCGAGGTGTTTGCGCACATGCTCGCCGGCGAGTCGTTCGGGCGCACCCTGGTGCGCGTGGACAGCGCGGCTTGAGGAAAACCGCGCTTGGAAGTCGCGCCACCACGGCTTAGAATCAACGAAACTCGCAGGGGATTATCACCTTATGGCACGCATCCTGATCGTCGACGACTCCCCGTCGCAACTGCTTGGCATCAAGCGGATCGTCGAAAAACTCGGGCATGAGACGCTCTCGGCCGAGGACGGTGCCGCAGGCGTGGAAGTGGCCAAGGCGGAGAAGCCCGACCTGATCCTGATGGACGTGGTGATGCCCAACCTCAACGGCTTCCAGGCCACCCGCACGATCAGCAAGAACGCCGACACCGCACATATTCCGATCATCCTGGTGACCACCAAGGACCAGGAGACCGACCGCGTCTGGGGCATGCGCCAGGGCGCCAAGGCCTACGTGACCAAGCCGATCAAGGAAGAGGAACTGCTCAAGGCGCTGCAGGAATTCCTGCCGGGCTGATCCTTCCCGTGCTTCACGAAAAACGGCGCCCGCAGGCGCCGTTTTCGTTGGTGCCGCCTGCGGCTCAGCGGCGTGGATCGAAGCTCGCGAAGGCCTCATGCAGCGCTTCGTACGCAGCGCGCTGCTTGTCGCTGTCCGCCGCCGGCGTACGGATCGACAGCTCCACCAGCTGATCGCCGGGATTCGCGCCGGGCATGCCGCGTCCCTTCAGGCGCAGCTTGCGCCCCGACTGCGAGCCGGCCGGGATGCGCAGGTCGACCGTACCGGCCAGCGTCGGCACCGGCACGGTGGCGCCCAGCGCGGCTTCCCATGGTGCGATCGGCAACACGTGCACCACGTTGCGGCCGTCCAGGCGGAAACGCGCGTCGTCACGGATGCCCACCTCCAGCAGCAGGTCGCCGTTCGGCCCGCCGCCCATGCCGGGCTGGCCCTGGCCGGACAGGCGGATCACCTGGCCCGGCTGGATGCCCGCCGGAATCTTCACCTCCAGCACGCGCTCGCCACCCGCCTGATCCTGCATGGACAGCCGCGTGCGGCCACCGTCGAACGCGGTCTGCAGGTCGATCTGCACCGATGCCTGCACGTCGCGGCCACGACGCGAGCGCGGCTGGGCGCGATGGCCGCCGGCGGCACCGCGGCCGAACAGGCTCTCGAAGAAATCGCTGAAGTCGCTGTCGCCGCCGCCGAAACCCTGCTGCCCCTGCCAGCCCGGCGGCGGCCGGAACTGCTCGCCCTGCCGGTAGCCGCCGGCACGCAGCTGGTCATAGGAGCGCCGCTTCTCGGCGTCCTTGAGCACCTCGTTGGCCTCATTGATCGCCTTGAACTTCTCCTCGGCGCCGGCTTCCTTGTTCTTGTCCGGATGGTACTTGCGCGCCAGCTTGCGATACGCCGCCTTGATCTCGGCCTCGCTTGCCTCGGGCTTCACGCCCAGGATGTCGTAATAGTCTTTGAATTCCACGCACCGCTCCCGCCGGTTCGATCCCGTCCACACGCAACGACCTGCCGCGGATCATGGTCCGCGGCAGGTCGCCTGCGCAACACTCGCGAAATGCCTCAGGCGCCGGTGTTGATGGTGATGCGGCGCGGCGTGGTTTCCGCCTTCTTCGGAATCACGATCTCCAGCACGCCATGCTTGCCATGCGCGGTGACGCCGTCGGCATCGGCACTGTCCGGCAGCGCGAAGCGGCGGTGGAACACGCCATGCGAGCGCTCCAGCCGGGTGAACTTGCCGTTCTGCTCGCGGTTCTCCACGGTGCGCTCGCCCTTGATGGTGAGGATGCCCTTCTCCATGCTCACCTCGATCTGCTCCGGATCCACGCCCGGCACGTCGGCATAGATGACGAAACGCTTGTCTTCTTCCTTGATGTCCACGCGCGGCGCCCACTGGCTGGTCACCACGTTGGACTGGTCCGTCTCGGTCGGGTTGCCCAGCAGGCGGTCGAACGCCTCGCGGATGTCCCCCATGTTGGCCGCGCCGGCCGGATTCCACGGAAAATTGCGACTCAGATTCATGTTCGTACCTCCTCGTCGATAAGGGTCTGCGGCTCGATGCCGCCTGCCCGGAAAATGGGTTTGCGAGGTTCCCGATTCAAGGCGACAAGCTTCATCCCGCGGCGCTAGCATGGCGGGGCTGCCCACGAAGGAAACCCGTACCATGACCATCCAGATCGGCCAGTCGCTACCGGACGTGGAGCTGTCGGTAGTCGGCGAAGAGATCCACCCCTGCCGCACCGGCGAACTGTTTGCCGGAAGCCGCGCGGTGCTGTTCGCCGTCCCTGGCGCCTTCACGCCGACCTGTTCCCGCCGACACCTCCCCGGCTACGCGCAACGCTACGCCGACTTCCAGCAAGCCGGGGTGAAGGTGATGTGCCTGGCGGTCAACGACGCCTACGTCATGCAGGCCTGGGCCCGCGACCAGCAGGTGCCTGCGGGGTTGCTGATGCTGGCCGATGGCAATGCCAGCTTCACACGCGCGCTGGGCCTGGAGCTGGATGGCACCGCCTTCGGCATGGGCCTGCGCGCACGCCGCTTCGCGCTGTACGCGGAAGATGGCGTGGTGCGCCTGCTGCAGGTGGAGGCGCCCGGCGAGCTGCGCGTCTCTACCGCCGAGGCGATGCTGGCGGCGATCGGCCACTGAAAGAAAAACCCCGGCTTGGCCGGGGTTTTTCGATTCATCGCCAGCCTTACTCGGCCGAATCCGCCGGGGCGCCACCGCCGTCGGCTGGTTCCGGTGTCGCGACGGACGCGGCATCCTCGCCGTTGTCCTCGTCCGCCTCCAGCCGCATCACGCTGACCAGCGTTTCATCCGCCGGCAGGCGGATCAGGGTGACGCCTTGGGTGTTGCGGCCGAGCTGGGAGACTTCCGCCACGCGGGTACGCACCAGCGTGCCCTTGTCGGAAATCAACATCAGCTCGTGCGTTTCGCTGACCTGCACCGCGGCGACCAGCGCGCCATTGCGCTCGGAACACTGGATGCCGATCACGCCTTGGGTGCCGCGGCCCTTCTTCGGGAACTCGTCGAGCCGGGTGCGCTTGCCGTAGCCGCGCGCGGTGGCGGTCAGGATGTCGCCCTCGGCCGCCACGATCAGCGAGACCACTTCCTCGCCTTCGGCCAGGCGCATGCCACGCACGCCAGTGGCGGTGCGGCCCATCGAACGCACGGTGTTCTCGTCGAAGCGCACCGTCTTGCCGTTGGAGGCGAACAGCAGGATGTCGCTGTTGCCGTCGGTGAGTTCCACGTTGACCAGCGCGTCGCCATCGTCGAGCTTGATCGCCTGCTTGCCCTTCTGCAGCTGGAAGGCGAACTCGGTCAGCGGGGTCTTCTTGACCGTGCCGTGCTTGGTCGCGAAGAACACATAGCGGTCGTCGGTGTATTCGCGCACCGGTAGCACCGCCTGCACCTTCTCGCCTTCGCCCAGCGGCAGCAGGTTGATGATCGGCTTGCCGCGCGCGCCGGAACCGGCTTCCGGAATCTGGTAGACCTTGAGCCAGTACACGCGGCCGGTACTGGTGAAGGTGAGCAGGGTGTCGTGCGTGTTGACCACCCACAACTGCTCGACGACGTCCTCGTCCTTCAACGCGGAAGCCGAACGGCCCCTGCCGCCGCGCCGCTGCGAGCGGTAGGCGCTGGCCGGCTGGCGCTTGACGTAGCCGGTATGCGACAGCGTCACCACCATGTCTTCCGGCGCGATCAGGTCGAGGACGTTGAGGTCCTCCTGCGAGTGCTGGATCTCGGTGCGGCGTGCATCGCCGAACTCGGCCTTGATCTCCTCCAGCTCCTCGCGGATCACCTGCAGCAGGCGGTCCGGGTTCTCCAGGATCTCGATCAGGCCGCGGATGGTTTCCAGGATCTGGCGGTATTCGTCGGAAAGCTTTTCCTGCTCCAGCCCGGTCAGGCGGTGCAGGCGCATCGCCAGGATTTCCAGTGCCTGCGCTTCGGACAGCTGGTAGCCGTCGGGCCTGAGGCCATCGCGCGGGTCCATGTCCTCCGGCCGCGAGGCGCCGGCACCGGCCGCCGACAGCAGCGCGCCGACCACGCCGGGCTGCCACTTGCGTGCCAGCATGCGCTCGCGTGCTTCCTGCGGCGAGGCCGAGGTCTTGATCAGCTCGATCATCTCGTCGATGTTGGCCAGAGCGACGGTGAGGCCTTCCAGGATGTGCGCCCGGGCGCGCGCCTTGCGCAGCTCGAAGATGGTGCGGCGGGTGACCACCTCGCGCCGGTGGCGGATGAACGCCTCGAGGATGTCCTTGAGGTTCAGCAGCTTCGGCTGGCCGTCCAGCAGCGCCACCATGTTGATGCCGAAGGTGACCTGCAGCTGGGTTTGCTGGAACAGGTTGTTCAGCACCACGTCGCCCATCGCGTCGCGGCGGATCTCGATGACCACGCGCATGCCGTCCTTGTCGGACTCGTCGCGCAGCTCGCTGATGCCCTCGATCTTCTTTTCCTTGACCAGCTCGGCGATCTTCTCGATCAGCCGCGCCTTGTTCACCTGGTACGGCAGCTCGTGGACGATGATCGTCTCGCGGCCGTTCGACTCGGTCTCGATCTCGGCCTTCGCGCGCACCAGAATGCGGCCGCGGCCGGTGCGGTACGCCTCGATGATGCCGGAGGAGCCGTTGATGATGCCGTGGGTCGGGAAATCCGGACCCGGAATGTGATGCATCAGCTCGTCGATCGAGAGCGAAGGCTGGTCGATCAGCGCGATGGTCGCCGCAATCACCTCGTTGAGGTTGTGCGGCGGAATGTTGGTGGCCATGCCGACCGCGATGCCCGCCGAACCGTTCACCAGTAGGTTCGGCACGCGGGTGGGCAGCACCAGCGGCTCCTGCTCGCTCTCGTCGTAGTTCGGGCCGAAGTCGACGGTTTCCTTGTCGATATCCGCCAGCAGCTCATGGGTGAGCCGCGACATGCGCACCTCGGTGTAGCGCATGGCGGCGGCGCTATCACCGTCGACCGAACCGAAGTTGCCCTGGCCGTCGACCATCAGGTAACGCAGCGAGAACGGCTGCGCCATGCGCACGATGGCGTCGTAGACCGAGGCGTCGCCGTGCGGATGGTACTTACCGATCACGTCGCCGACCACGCGGGCCGACTTCTTGTACGGCTTGTTCCACACGTTGCCGAGCTCGTTCATCGCGAACAGCACGCGGCGATGCACGGGTTTCAGGCCATCGCGGACGTCCGGGAGTGCGCGGCCCACGATCACGCTCATGGCGTAATCGAGGTAGCTCTGGCGCATCTCGTCCTCGATGTTGACGCGGATTACTTCTTTGGCGAGCTCTGCCATCAATCGGCTTCCCTGATAACAAAAAAAAGGTCCCGGCGCCGCGCCTCAAGCGCATGCGCCAGCGACCCGAAATCAACCCCGAAAGTGTAGCATGAACGACATCAAAAAGACAGGATTTAACCTTTTCCAATCAATGGCTTGCGACGTCATGCGAAAGCGCGGAACGGGCCTCGCGCCGACTGCCGAAAAATTAAACAACGCGGCGGACGAGACTTGCCGGAACGACGTCGCCGGCAAGCGCAAACTGCGGCTTGCGCATGAGCGCGTTTCAGCGCCCGAACATGGCCTGCATGGCGATGCCGTTCGGCCGCTCGATCACGCCGCGCTCGGTCACGATGGCGTCGATCAGCTCCGCCGGCGCCACGTCGAACACCGGGTTCCAGGCCTGCGCACCCTCGACCACCGTGCGGCGCCCCGCGGTGCCGAGCAACTCGGCCGGATCGCGCAGCTCGATCTCGATCTCCTCGCCGCTGCCGGTGGCCATGTCGACGGTGGAGGACGGCGCCACCACCATGAACTTCACCCCGTGGTACTTCGCCGCGATCGCCAGCTGATAGGTGCCGATCTTGTTCGCGACGTCACCATTGGCGGCGATGCGGTCGGCGCCCACGATCACCCACTGCACCGCGCCCGACTTCATCAGGTGCGCGGCAGCGGAATCGGCGATCAGCTGCGCCGGGATGCCGTCGCGCACCAGTTCCCACATGGTCAACCGCGCGCCCTGCTGCCATGGCCGGGTTTCGCCGGCGTAGACGCGCGCGATCCGACCCATCGCCACGCCGGCGCGGATCACCCCCAGCGCGGTGCCGTAGCCGGCGGTGGCCAGCGAACCGGTGTTGCAATGGGTCAGCACGCCCGAGCCGGGCGCGATCAGGCCAGCGCCCAGCTCGCCCATGCGTCGGTTCGCGGCAAGATCCTCGTCCTGGATCGTCTGCGCCTCGTGCAGCAACGCATCGGCATCGGCGCCGGCGGCGAGGCGTCGCTTCATCCGGTCCAGCGCCCACATCAGGTTTACCGCAGTGGGACGCGCGGCGCGCAGCGTGGCCAGCACCGGTTCCAGCGCCATGCCCTGCTGCGCCGCCATCGCCACGCCCCAGGCCGCGGCGATGCCGATCGCCGGCGCGCCGCGCACGGCCAGGTCGCGGATCGCCTGGGTTACCTGCGCGGCATCGCGGCAGTCGATCCAGCGTTCCTCGCCGGGCAGCAGGCGCTGGTCGAGCAGGCGCAAATGGTCGCCGCACCACTGCACGGCGCGGATGGAATCGTGGGTTTCGTTGGATGCGGTCATCCAGCCATTATCGCCTGCCGTACATGCCTTGCGCACGGCAGGCGGCGACGAATCAGTCGCGCTGACGCAACCACTGGTGGATCGCCGGCGGCACCTCGCGTTGCGCGCGGCCGGAGACGTAGATGCCGATGTGGCCGCCCTTGAATGCGAGCTGGGTGTAGTCGGTGGTACCGACGTGCTTGCCCAGTGCGCGCGAGGCATCAGGCGGCACCAGATGGTCCTGCTCGGCGAAGATGTTCAATACCGGCTGGGTGATCATGCCCAGATCCACGCTCTGGCCGCCGATTTCCAGCGTGCCCTTGATCAGCTTGTTGTCCTGGTAGAAATCCTTGATGAACTGCCGGAACGCTTCGCCCGCCTGGTCGGGCGAATCGAAGATCCAGCGCTCCATGCGCAGGAAGTTCTCCAGTTCGGCCGGGTTGTCGAGGATGTCGACCATGCCGATGTACTTCTGCTGGTTCAAGCGCAGCGGCTTCAGCGTGAGGTAGACATAGTTCATCAACCCGGCCGGGACGTTGCCCATGGTGTCGACGAACAGGTCCACGTCCACGCGGCGGCACCAGTGCGACAGCATGTTGTCCGGCGTCTGGAAGTCCACCGGCGTGACCATGGTGATCAGGTTCTTCACCTTGTCCGGGTGCAGCGCGGTATAGCACAGCGAGAACGCGCCGCCCTGGCAGATGCCGAGCAGATTGATGGCCTCCAGCCCGTGGCGCGCACGCACCGCATCCACGCAGCGGTCGAGGTAGCCGTTGATGTAGTCGTCCAGGGTCAGCCAGCGATCGGCGCCATCGGGGTAGCCCCAGTCGATCAGGTAGACGTCCTCGCCCTGCTCCAGCAGGTTGCGCACCATCGAGCGGTCCGCCTGCAGGTCGGTCATCCACACCGTGTTGACCAGCGCATAGACGATCAGCAGCGGAGTCTTCGCGGTAGCCTTGCCGTGGCCGGTGAAGTGCCAGACTTTCAGCTTGTCCTCGCTGTAGACCAGCTCACGCGGGGTGTTCGCGTACTCGGGTTCGCGCATGTGGCGCAGGTTGGCCATGCCGGCGGCCAGCTTGCGCTGGAAGGTGGCGATATCGGCCAGCGCCTGGGTCGGATCGATGCGGATGGGCATTTGCATGATGGCTCTCCCTACTTGCGCTTGCGCGCGCTGGCGCTGGATCTGGACGCAGCCGCCGGTTTGCGCACAACCTTCGGAGCCTTCTTTGTCGCCGCTTTCTTCGGTGCCGCCGCCGTGGCCGAGACGCTGGCCAGCTGGCGTTTCAACGCCGCCAGTTCGCGGCGCAGCGCCACGATCTCGTCGGCCTGATCGGTCGGAGTGCCGGCCCGATTGGCGCGGAATTCGCGGCGCAGGGCCTGCAGCCGTTCGCCGAGGCTGGACACTTCGCTGCGCGTGGGCATGCCGAGCTGCTGGCAGATCTGCTCGGTCTGTTGCTGCTGCAGCTGGCGCACGTGCATCTGCGTGTTGGCCATCTCGCCATACACCTCGCGGAACTCGTCGGACAAGGCGATCTCGGCGTAGGCCTCCTCCGCGGCGTCCACCCACAGGTCGTACAGCCCCTTCAGCGAGTCGATCTGGCGCCCCGGCTCGGCCAACTTGTCCTGCAGGCGCTGCATGCCCTGCGTATTGGCACGCTGGATCAGCTCCTGGTAGCGCGCCATGGCCTGCATCGACGCCATCAACGCCATGGCCAGCGCCTGCTGCTGCATCTGCTGCTCACGGTTCAGCCCGAATGCCGGCGTCGGCCCGCGCACGTCCGGCATGCTGCCGAAACCGCTCTGCCCGGCCGCTTGCAGCCAGGATTGCCACTGCCGCATGAAACCTTCTGCACCGGCGCCGTCAATGCCGCCGAATGCCTGCGCGAACGGCTGGCTGGCGCCGCCGAACATCTGCTGCAGCTGCTGGCGCCAGTCGTTGCCGGGCGCCGGTGCCGCGCCGCCGGCAGCGGCCGCCTGCATCCAGTCGAAATAGCCCTTCAGGCCGGCCAGTGTGCGCTCCAGCGTATCGTTGCCGGGCGCCGGTGCCGACGGCGGCGCAAACGGATTCGCTGCGGGCTGCTGCTGGAACTGGCGCGCCCAGGCATCCCACGACTGCTGCGCCAGCGCCTGGTAATCCCTGATGAAATCGTTCGCCGGGTCAGCCATCGGTGCTTCCTCGTGCAAGGTCCATCCATCCTAGCAAAAGCGTATTGCACAAAATCGCCGCGGCCAGAAACGCACAAGGCCCGGCATGGGCCGGGCCTTGTGGAGTCGCCTCGCCGGGAACCTCAGACGCCAGCGCGCTCTTCCTCGGTCACCGCCTTCATCGACAGGCGGATACGGCCCTGCTTGTCCACTTCGAGCACCTTGACCTTGACGATGTCGCCTTCCTTCAGCTTGTCGGACACCTTCTCGACACGCTCGTCGGAGATCTGCGACACGTGCACCAGACCGTCCTTGCCCGGCATGATCGTGACGAAGGCACCGAAGTCCATCAGCTTGGCCACCTTGCCCTCGTAGATGCGGCCCGGCTCGACGTCCGAGACGATCTGCTCGATGCGCTTGCGGGCCGTTTCGCCCGCCTCGCGGTTGACCGAGCCGATGACGATGGTGCCGTCGTCGCTGATGTCGATGGTGGTGCCGGTCTCCTCGGTGATCGAGCGGATGGTGGCGCCGCCCTTGCCGATCACTTCGCGGATCTTGTCCGGGTGGATCTTGATGGTGATCAGGCGCGGCGCGTACTCGCTCATCTCGGCGCGCGCGGTGCTGATAGCCTTGGCCATCTCGCCGAGGATGTGCAGGCGGCCGCGCTTGGCCTGGGCCAGCGCCACCTTCATGATCTCCTCGGTAATGCCGTCGATCTTGATGTCCATCTGCAGCGCGGAAATGCCTTCGGCACTGCCGGCCACCTTGAAGTCCATGTCGCCGAGGTGATCTTCGTCGCCCAGGATGTCGGACAGCACGACGAAGTCGCTGCCTTCCTTGACCAGGCCCATCGCGATGCCGGCTACCGGTGCCTTCAGCGGCACGCCGGCATCCATCATCGCCAGCGAGGAGCCGCAGACCGAGGCCATCGACGAGGAGCCGTTGGACTCGGTGATTTCCGAGACCACGCGCACCACGTACGGGAATTCCTCGATGCCCGGCTTGACCGCCTGCACGCCACGCTTGGCGAGGCGGCCGTGGCCGATCTCGCGACGCTTCGGCGCGCCGAAGCGGCCGGCCTCGCCCACCGAGAACGGCGGGAAGTTGTAGTGGAACAGGAACGGGTCCTTCGACTCGCCGCCGGGCGCGTCGATGATCTGCGCGTCACGCGTGGTACCCAGCGTGACCACCACCAGCGCCTGCGTCTCGCCGCGGGTGAACAGCGCCGAGCCGTGGGTACGCGGCAACACGCCGACACGGGCGCTGATCGCGCGCACGTCGTCGAGCTGACGGCCGTCGATGCGCACCTTGGTCTTCAGCACGCTGTCGCGCAGGGTGTGGTACTCGAGCTCGCCGAATTCCTTGGACAGTTCGCCGGACGACCAGGCGTTCGCCTCGGCTTGGCCCTTCAGCGACTCCATCACGTCGGCCTTGATCGCGGCGATCGCGTCGCGGCGCTGCAGCTTGTCGCGCACCTGGAACGCTTCGGCCAGCTTGCTGCCCACGGCGCCCTTCAGCGCGGCGACCAGCGATTCGTTGCGGGCCGGCGCCTGCCAGTCCAGCGACGGACGGCTGGCTTCGGTGGCCAGCTCGGCGATCGCGCGGATCGCGGTCTGCATCTGCTGATGGCCGAACATCACGGCGCCGAGCATCACGTCCTCGGACAGCAGCTGCGCCTCGGATTCCACCATCAGCACGGCGCCGGCGGTACCGGCGACGACCAGGTCCAGCTGGGAAGTCTTCAGCTCGGTGGCCGACGGGTTCAGCAGGTACTTGCCGTTGGCGTAACCGACGCGGGCGGCACCGATCGGGCCCTTGAACGGGATACCGGCCAAGCTCAGCGCGGCGGAGGCACCGATCAGGGCCGGGATATCGCCGTCGATCTCGGGGTTGAGCGAGACGACCTGGGCGATGACCTGCACTTCGTTCTTGAAATCATCGGGAAACAGCGGGCGCACCGGGCGATCGATCAGACGCGAGGTCAGCGTCTCCTTCTCGGTCGGGCGGCCTTCGCGCTTGAAGAAGCCGCCGGGAATGCGGCCGGCAGAGTAGAACTTCTCCACGTAGTCGACGGTCAGCGGGAAGAAGTCCTGCCCTTCCTTCTGCTTGGCGGCCGCCACGGCGGTGACCAGCACCACCGTACCGCCCATGCTGACCATCACCGCACCGGATGCCTGGCGGGCAATTTCGCCCGTCTCCAGCGTGATTTCGTGATTACCGTACTGGAATGACTTGGTTACTTTTGCCACGTTGATCTTCTCCTCGACCTGGTGGATTAACGGCGCAGGCCGAGGCGTTCGATCAGGGTCTGATAGCGCGCAAGATCGCGATCCTTCAGATAGCTGAGCAGGCGCTTGCGCTGGTTGACCAGCTTCAGCAGGCCACGGCGGGAATGATGATCCTGCTTGTGGTCCTTGAAGTGACCGGTGAGATGGTCGATGCGGGCGGACAACAGGGCCACCTGGACTTCGGTCGAGCCAGTGTCGTTCGGCACGCGGCCGAAATCAGCGATGATCTTGCCGGTCTGTTCTGCGGTAAGAGACATGGTTGTACGTTTCCTTGAAAGGCGATGCGAAGCTTGCGCTTGCGTCATCGTGATGACGCAAGCGCAAGCTTCGCCTAGGTGAGTGAAAGCGTTGAAATAACTTGTCTATTCTACTGATGGGAGCGGTGCTTCAACAAGAGCGCCGCCTGATCGGAGCAAATCGGTCAGTCCGGCGGCAGGTTGAAGCCGCGCACGACGCGCGCACGACCTTCGCCATCGGCTTCCAGCAGCGCCAGCAATGCGCCGTCGCTGGCATAGGCGGCGCATTGCCCGGTTTGCGGCAAGCCCGGCAGCACAATCTGTTGGCCGCGTGAAATGGCCATGCTCTGCGTCTCATCGAGCCGCAATACCGGCAAGCCGGCGAGCCCAGCCGATACCGGCAGCAGCCAGGCCAGCAAAGCCTCGTCGCCCTGCGCCGCCGCCTGCTCCAGTTGCGCCAGGGTGACCATTCGCGGCTCACGGAACGGCTCGACCCAGATCCGGCGCAGCGCGGTCAGGTGGGCGCCGCAGCCCAGGTCCTCGCCCAGATCCACCGCCAGCGAACGCACGTAGGTGCCCGAGCCGCACTCCACCAGCAGCCGCAGCGTGTCGCCTTCGCGCGCCAGGAGCTCCAGCCGGTGCACCTCTACCTCGCGCGGCGCCAGCTCGACGGTTTCGCCACGGCGCGCCTTGGCATACAGCCGTTCGCCGCCGTGCTTCAGCGCGGAATACATCGGCGGCACCTGCAGGATGCGTCCGCGCAACCTGGCCAGCTCCACCTCGATCCGGGCGTCATCCAGTTCCGGTACCGCGCGCTGCTGAACGACTTCGCCTTCGCGGTCGGCAGTATCCGTGGTGATGCCCAACCGGCACTCGGCCAGATAGGCCTTGCGCGCACCCAGCAGACTGCCGGCCAGCTTGGTCGCCTCGCCAAAGCACAGCGGCAGCAGGCCGGTGGCCAGCGGATCGAGCGCACCGGTATGGCCACCCTTGGACGCGCGCAGCAGCCGGCGCACGGCCTGCAGCGCCTGGTTGGAACTGAGGCCCGATGGCTTGTCCAGCAGCACGATGCCGTGCAGGTCGCGGAACGGGATGCGCGGCGAACGATTCATCGGTTCGGCGAAATTCCGTACCGGCGATTCAATTGCTCTCGCCGCCATCCGGCGGCGCCAGATCGCGCGCTTGCTGGCGCAGCAGCGACTCGATGCGCTCACCCTTGTCGACCGAATCGTCGTACTTGAACTTCAGCTCCGGCACCCGGCGCATGCGTATGCCGCTGTGCGCCAGTGCATGGCGGATCTCGTGGCTCATTGCGTTGAGCGCCTTCACTGCCGGCAGGCCCTGCTCGGGCAGCATGGTGGTCACCCATACCGTGGCCCAGTCGAGGTCGCGGGTGATTTCCACGTCGCACACGCTGGTCGACGGCAAGCCGTGGTCGCGCACCGCCGCGTGCACCAGCAAGCCCAGCTCGCGGCGCAGTTCGGCACCAATGCGGTCGGTACGTTTGAAGTCGCGGGAAGGCATGAGAAAGCTCCGAAGGACAAAGTCCCTTCTCCCTCCGGCGACCTTGGGAGTCCCCTTGTGGGTGAGAAGGTGCCCCGAAGGGGCGGATGAGGGTCCGGGCCCGCCTGAGGCTTTGACGAAGACGCGAACCCTCACCCCAGCCCCTCTCCCGGCGGGAGAGGGGCTCAAGGTCAAAGCGTGCGGGCCACCTCGGTGCGCTCGAAGCACTCGATCTGGTCGCCCGGCTTGACGTCGTTGTACTGCTTCACGGCGATGCCGCATTCCATGCCGGCACGGACTTCGTCGACCAGGTCCTTGAAGCGGCGCAGCGACTCCAGCTCGCCCTCGAAGATCACCACGTTGTCGCGCAGCACGCGGATCGGCTTGCTGCGCTTGACCGAGCCCTCGGTGACCATGCAGCCGGCCACCGCACCGAACTTGGAACTGCGGAACACGTCGCGGACCTCGGCGATGCCGATGATGTCCTCGCGCACTTCCATGCCGAGCAGGCCGGTAGCCGCCTGGGTCACCTGGTCGATCACGTCGTAGATGATCGAGAAGTAGCGCACGTCCAGGCCGTTGCTCTCGATCACCTTGCGCGCCGAGGCGTCGGCACGCACGTTGAAGCCGATCACCAGCGCCTTCGAGGCAGCCGCCAGGGTGGCATCGGATTCGGTGATGCCGCCGACGCCGGAGGCCACCACGTTGACCCGCACCCGATCGTTGCCGATCTGGGTCAGCGACTCGCGCAATGCCTCGACCGAACCCTGCACGTCGCCCTTGACCAGGATGTTGAGCGTCTGCTGCTCCTCGCCCTGGCCCATCTTGGCGATGATGTCCTCGAGCCGGTTGCTCTTGCTGACCATCCGCGTCTCGCGCCGCTTCAGCTGGCGCTCCTCGGCCACCTCGCGGGCCAGCCGCTCGTCCTCGACGGCGACGAAGTCGTCACCGGCCTCCGGCACGCCGGACAAGCCCAGCACCTGCACCGGGATCGACGGGCCAGCTTCGGCCACCTGCTTGCCGGTCTCGTCGACCAGCGCGCGCATGCGGCCGTACTCGACGCCGCAAACCACGAAATCGCCCTTGCGCAACGTGCCCTGCTGCACCAGCACGGTGGCCACCGGACCGCGGCCGCGGTCCAGGCTGGATTCGATCACCACGCCGGAGGCGCGACCGTCGACGACCGCCCGCAATTCCATCACTTCAGCCTGCACCGAGATCGCATCGAGCAGATCCTCGATGCCCATGCCGGTCTTCGCCGACACCGGCACGAACTGCACGTCGCCGCCCCAGTCCTCCGGCACCACTTCCTGCGCCACCAGGCCCTGCTTGACGTTGTCCGGATTGGCGCTGTCCTTGTCCATCTTGTTGACGGCCACGATCAGCGGCACCTTGGCGGCGCGCGCATGCTTGACCGCCTCGATCGTCTGCGGTTTCACGCCGTCGTCGGCCGCCACCACCAGGATCACGATGTCGGTGGACTGCGCGCCACGGGCGCGCATCGAGGTGAACGCGGCGTGGCCGGGGGTATCCAGGAAGGTGATCACGCCCTTCGACGTTTCCACGTGGTACGCGCCGATGTGCTGGGTGATGCCGCCGGCTTCGCCGGAAGCGACCTTGGTGCGACGGATGTAATCGAGCAGCGAGGTCTTGCCGTGGTCGACGTGGCCCATGATGGTCACCACCGGCGGCCGCGGTACCTTCTCGCCTTCCAGCTCGATGGTCTGGGTATGCGCCGCCAGCGTTTCCTCGGCGTTGTTCTGGGTGTCCGCCACCGGCGTGTGGCCCAGCTCCTCGACCACCAGCACCGCGGTGTCGTGGTCGACCGTCTGGTTGATGGTCGCCATCACGCCCATCTTGAACAGCGCCTTGACCACTTCCGAGCCCTTCACCGCCATCTTCTGGGCGAGGTCGGCCACCACGTTGGTATCGCTCACCACCACCTCGCGCACCACCGGCGCGGTGGGCCGTGAAAAGCCGTGCGGACCGGCCGCCGTCGCGGTACCGCCGCGCAATGCTTCGCGGCCGCCGCCGCGCCCAGGCTTGGCGCGCTTGCTGCTGGAAGATCGACGGGCGCGGTCGGCCTCGCTCAGATGCATCTGGCCACCGGCAAAGCGCTTGCCGGCCTCGCGATCTTCCTTGCCGAGATTCTCGCTGCGCTCACGCGGATGCTTGGCCTTGCCGCTCCGGCCCTCGCCAGTCGCAGCCGGAGCCGTCGCGCCGGCCACCGCACCACGCGCCACCGGAGCAGCCGCGGTCGTGGCCGCGGGTGCCACCACCGGCTTGACCAGCTTCTCGCGTTTGCGCGGTTCGTGGATGCGCGGCAGGATCATGCCCAGGTCGCGCTGGTCGATGCGCTGCACGGTACCGCCGGTGTCCTCCTGGGCCGCGGCAGGCGCCACCTCGGCCGCCGGTTCCGGCGTGGCCTCGACGGGTTCGACCGCCACCGGCTCGGCCGGGCTGGCCGGCTCCGCCTCTTGCTGTTCCTTTTCGGCCTTGCGGCGCTGTTCGTCCGCCGCGTGCTGCGCCTCCGCCTGGCGGCGCTGCTCGGCCTCGGCCCGCTCGCGCTCTTCCTGCTCGCGCTGCTGCTGCGATTCCTGCAGCTTGCGCACGGCCTCCTCGCGCTCGGGTTCGGCGCTGGCTTCCTCGGCGATCACGCTGCGCTTGACGTAGGTGCGCTTGGCGCGCACCTCGACATTGACCGTCTTGGCCACGCCCGCGGCGCCGCGGCCGCCGGGCGCCGCCACCTTCAGCTCGCCGACCGTGCGGCGCTTCAAGGTGATCTGGCGCGGCGCGCTGTCGTCGGCCTCGCTGGCAGCTTCGCCCTTGCCGTGCGTGCGGCGCAGGAAGCCGAGCAGCTTCACCTTCTCGGTGCTGCTGATGACCTGCTCCTGGTCGGAAAATTTCATGCCCGCCTCGCCGAGCTGCGTCAGCAGCCGGTCGACCGGCATGCCCAGTACCTGGGCGAGTTGTTTGATCGTGACATCCGACATCGTGTTGTTTGCTCCGCCGTTCCCGCGCCTATCGTCCGTGCGGCATCATCTGCGCCGCCACCTCCATCCGTGGTGAAAGGCCTCACCAGAGGCCTTTCCCGGCAACCCCTCCGGGGTTGCCGCCTCCCGCGGTCAGCCACCCTTCTCCAGTCGCGCGATCATCGGTGCACGTGCGGCCATGATCAGCGCCGCGGCACGCTCCTCGTCCATGCCCTCGATGTCGATCAGGTCGTCCACCGCCAGGTCGGCCAAGTCGTCGACCGTGGTCACCGCACGCGCGGCCAGCGCAAAAGCCGTCTCCTCGTCCATGCCGTCCAGCGCCAGCAATTCTTCGGAAGGCTGATGTTCACCGACGCCCTCCTCCACCGCCAGTGCCTCGGTCAGCAGCGCATCGCGGGCGCGGGCGCGCAGTTCCTCGACGATGTCCTCGTCGAAGCCCTCCACCGCGAGCAGCTCGGCGCTGGGCACGTAGGCGATCTCCTCGATGCTGGAGAAGCCCTCCTGCACGAGGATCACTGCGATCTCCTGATCCACCTCGAGCTTGTCCATGAACAGCTGGCGCGCGGCCTCCTGCTCGGACTCGCTCTTGGCGGTGACCTGGTCCTGGGTCATCACGTTGAGCTGCCAGCCGGTCAGCTTGCTGGCCAGGCGCACGTTCTGGCCACCGCGGCCGATCGCCTGGGACAGCTTGTCCTCGGCCACCGCGATGTCCATCGAGTGCTTTTCCTCGTCCATGATGATGGACTGCACTTCCGCCGGCGCCATCGCGTTGATGACGTACTGGGCCTGGTTCTCATGCCACAGGATGATGTCGACGCGCTCGCCGTTGAGGTCGTTGGACACCGCCTGCACGCGCGAGCCGCGCATGCCGATGCAGGCGCCGATCGGATCGGTGCGACTGTCGTGGGCCACCACTGCGATCTTGGCGCGGTCACCCGGGTCGCGGGCGCATCCCTTGATCTCGACCAGGCCCTGGCCGACTTCCGGCACCTCGAGCTTGAACAGCTCGATCATGAATTCCGGCGCTGCGCGCGACACGAACAGCTGCGGGCCGCGGGCCTCGGAGCGCACCTCGTACAGGTAGCCGCGCACGCGGTCGCCCACGCGCACCGATTCGCGCGGAATGGTCTTGTCACGCGGAATGAATGCCTCGGCGTTGCTGCCCAGGTCGAGATAGATGTTGCCGCGCTCGACGCGCTTGACGATGCCGGTGACCAGCTCGCCCACGCGATCAGCGAATGCGTCCACCACCTGCTGCCGCTCTGCCTCGCGCACGCGCTGCACGATCACCTGCTTGGCGGCCTGCGCGGCGATGCGGCCGAACTCGGCGTTCTCGATCTGCTGCTCGATGTACTCGCCCACCTTGGCGTCGGCGCGCTCGTCCAGCGCATCCATCAGGCGCAGCTGGTACGACGGCGATTCCATCTCGCCGTCGTCGGCGATGATTTCCCAGCGGCGGAACGTCTCGTACTCGCCGGTGTTGTGGTCGATCGACACGCGGATGTCGGGTTCCTCGTCCGGGTAGCGCTTCTTCGCGGCCGAGGCCAGCGCGGCCTCCATTGCCTCGAAAATCACTTCCAGCGGCACGCCCTTTTCATTGGCAACCGCGTCGACGACCAGCAAAAGTTCTTTGCTCATTGCTGAAAAACTCCGTAGGCATCCCGTCCGGATGCCGATGGTTGAATTGTTGCGTTCATCCCTGAACACAAAACTGGAACGCGGCCGCCAATGGCCGCACTGATCATTTCTTGCCGGGCGCCTTGCCGCCGCGCTTGGGTTGCGGCGCATAACCGAGCGCCACCCAGTCCGGCACCACACGCGCACTTTCCACCAGCGCGTGCTCGAATTCGAATGTCTTGCCTTCGGCATCCAGCACGATGTGTCCGCCTTCCGCCGAAACCAGCTTGCCCCGCAGGCGACGGCGACCTTCCAGCGGCGCCCGCAGCAGCACTTTCACTTCCTGCCCGCTGGCCCGCGCAAACTGTGCAGCGGTGAACAGCGGCCGATCCAGGCCCGGCGAGGAAACTTCCAACACGTAGTGGCCGGGAATCGGATCCTCGACATCCAGCAAGGCGGACAGTTCACGGCTTGCGGTCTCGCAATCCTCGATGCCGACCTCGCGACGTTCGCCGTCGCCCGCCTCCCGGTCCAGCAGGTCCAGGTAGACGCGCAGGGTACTCTGCCCTTGCGACGGGGTGAACTCCACGCCGAGGCATTCCAGGCCCAGATCGGCCAGAACCCCGCTGAAACGTTGCGCCAGTGCCTGTGTATCCATGGGTTGCCTTCCCATCTGTGAGAACCGCAGAAACAAAAAATGGGCTCCAACGGCCCATTTCCCTATCTCGCCGATGTCCCACTCCATGCAGCTCTTTCCAGTGCAGGCGCCGCCTGGGCAGGCCCCGCGCAGCGCATCCCTTGCGCCCAACAAAAAAGCCTCACGAGGAGGCTTTCTTGCATCAAGAAAGATCTGGTAGCGGGGGCAGGATTCGAACCTGCGACCTTCGGGTTATGAGCCCGACGAGCTGCCAGACTGCTCCACCCCGCATCA
>Ga0209916_1000332_pt1 | contig 84018 bp, 83 predicted proteins | sample ThiBio_1000_plan_FD_183956 | JGI IMG/M metagenome (GOLD analysis project Ga0209916, IMG submission 183956) | Wastewater bioreactor microbial communities from Cape Town, South Africa - Thiocy_solids_2 (SPAdes) | ecosystem: Engineered > Bioreactor > Thiocyanate-remediating > Anaerobic-Aerobic ... | reverse complement strand
CCCCCGCCCCTCTCGCCACGGCCACAGCCTGCCCGGGCCGTGGCGAGAGGGGCGGGTCCCTTATCGGGCGACAGCTTGCGGGGCCCCGTCCCTTCCCTGGTGCGTTCGCAGAAACGACCGGCTAGGGCCCAAAAGTGCGAACGCGCCTGGCCGCCGACCCGCCTCAGTCTTCGCCCGCGCGGGCGACCTTGCCGCCGCCGGCGCCGGGCTCGGAGGCGGGGCCGCGGGGGGAGGCGATGCCGAGGACGCGCATCGCTTTCAGGCCGAGGCCGAGCTTCTCCCGCCCTTCGGTGGAGGAGACGTCGTGGCCGCAGAGCTCGCGGACGCGCTCGAGGCGGTAGCGGACGGTGTGGCGGTGGGTGAAGAGCTGTTTGGCGGTGGCGGCGACGTTGCCGTCGTTGTCGAGGTAGGCCTCGACCGTGGTGACCAGCTCGGTCTCGTACTGCTCGTCGTAGTCGGAGAGGGGCTGGATCGTCTCGGCGTAGAAGCGTTCGAGCTCGGCCGGGTCGTCGCTCATCGCCGGCAGGAGGAGGCGATAGGCGCCGGTGTCCTCGAAGGCCAGGAGCGGCCGGCCCTCGGCCTCGCCGACGTTGACCGCGAGGCGCGCTTCTGCGCCCGCCCGGTGGAGGTCGACCGGGTCGGCGGAGCGGCGGCTGCGGCCGATCGTGAGGTGGAAGCCGGAGAGGCTGTCGGCGAGCTCGCGGGCGAGGCCGGCGGCGGCGCGGGCGAGGCGCTCGTCGTCCTCGGCGGGGACGATCACCGCGACCTCCGCGGCGGCCTCGGCGTCCCCGGTGGCGGCCAGGGCGCCCGGCGCCAGCGAGCGCAGCGCGCGCATGGCCAGGGTGAGGACGCGGCCGCGCCACTCGCCGGCCTGGGCGGCGCGCGGGGCGGCGCGCAGGACGAGGACGCCGGCGCCGCGGTCGAGGTCGGCGCCGAGCTCGGCGCCGCGGGCGACGATGTCGCCGCGGTCGGTCACCCGGCGCGCGAGGACGTCCTCGACGAAGGCGCTCGCCACCTCCTCGCTCGCCCATTCGGGAGCGCGCGAGCGCTCCAGCTCCAGCGCCAGGAGCGTCGTCACCATGCGGGCGATCGCCGGCGCGGGCGGCGACTTGGCGCGGTAACGGAACTCCCCGACCGTGGTGTCGGCGACCCGCAGCTCGACCGTCATCACGCCGTCGCCGCCGGAGAGCAGCCGTTCCTCCTGGTCGGGCGAGGCACCGGCGACCGCGAGCACCGCGCTCGAGCGGTCGATCAGGGCGACGCTGGCGTCCAGCAGCCGCGCCGCAGCGCGCGCCACGGCGGGCAGGCCGGCGCCCGATTCGACCGCCTCGGAGAGGGCGTCGAGCAGGGTCGGGTCTTCCGGGGACACGCGGTTCTGGCCCTCCTTGGACGTGGCGGTCACCGAGGCATTATTCCGGCCCCCACCGCAAGCGCATGGCCAGATTGTCGACCTCGGCGAGCGTCAGGTGATGAATTCGTGGATTTCGGGCCAGTATTTGACGATCACGAGCCCGATCACGACGCCGCCGACGATCAGCGCCGCGAGGACGAAAAGCGAGAGGACCCCGGCTGCGGTCTTTTCCCACATCCGCCCGGCGCCGCTGAGCGCGGGGCTGAGGATCAGGGTCACGAAGGTGATCAGGCAGATCAGCGCGGCGATCCCGAAGAGGACGTATTGGTGCCCGATCTTGGCGAGGCCGAAGGCGATCACTGCCCCGGATTGTGGCGCAATTGGGAGATGACGAGGCCGATCGCCGCGCAGATCGAGAAGGCGGCGGCGCCGAGGGCCCAGCCGCTGCTGACGTCGCTGAGGTAGTGGACGTTCAGGTAGACCCGGCTGAGGCCGACCAGCGCGGTCAGCACGATCCCGGCGACGACGACCAGCGTCGCCCGCGCCATCCCCGGCCGCAGCCGCACGACGATCGTCGTCGCCGCCCAGACGTAGATCACCGAGTGGGCGGCGTGGCCGCTGGGGAAGGAGGAGCCGTGGGTGCCGACGAGCGGGTCGGGCGGGCGCGGGCGGCCGACCCAGGCCTTGATCTCCGAGAAGCCGACCTGGATCAGCAGCAGCCCGGCGAGCAGCACGCAGACCTCGGTCCAGCGCCGCGCCCGGGCGAGCGCCGCCGCGCAGACGAGCGCCAGCACCCAGACGAAGGCGCCCGAGCCGAGGAAGGTGATGACCTTGGCGAAGGTGGTCAGGAAGCCGCAGCGGAGGGCTTCGGCGATTTCGATCGCGGTTTCGTCGCCGGTGGTCGGGCCGGGGTTGCCTTCGACCACGACGACGTAGGCGATCAGGACGAAGAGGGCGACGGCGAGGACCGCCATCAGGCTGGTGAATTCGAGGCCGAAGGTGCCGCCGGGGGTGAGCCGGTCGCCGATCAGCCGCAGGCCGGTCTCGTGGCGGCGGGCGAAGCCGGTGAGCCACCGGGTCGCGGCGTGGTCGTCCATCCAACGGACCGCCTCGGCCCGGTTCTCCTCCACCCGCAGGTAGCGCGTCGCCCAGACCGCGCCGACCACGACGACGATCAGCGTGCCGAGGATGACCGCGCCTTTGCCCGCGTAGTTGATCGCGGTGTCGATCGACTTCGAGAAGACATAACCGATGACGACCGTGGCGCTGACCCAGAGCCCGCAGCCGAGCACGCTGTAGGGGAAGAACTGGCGGAAGCGCATGCCGGAGGAGCCGGCGATGAAGGGGGCGAAGGCGCGGACGAAGCCGACGAAGCGGCCGAGGAAGATCGTTTTGCCGCCGTGGCGGGAGAAGAAGTCCTCGACCTGATGGAGGCGGTCGTGGGAGAAGCCGAAGCGGGGGCCGTGGCGGAGCAGGAAGTCGCGGCCGAGCCGGCGGCCGAGGAAGAAGCTGGTGACGTCGCCGGCGCAGGCCATCGTCCAGGCGAGCGCGATCAGCACGTAGACGTTGATCGTCCCCTGGCCGGCGACGGCGCCGCCGAGCAGCATCACGGTCTCGCCGGGGGCGAGGAGGCCGATGAAGGCGCCGGTCTCGGCGAAGGCGAAGAAGCCGACCAGCGCGTAGGTCCAGGCGCCGAGCGCCTTGGCGACGCTCTCGAGGATCGACTCGAGGTCGAGGACCTGCGTGAAGAGGTAGTAGCCGACGCCGATCGCGGCGACGATCGCGACGCGGTTCGCCCACTTGCGCTGGGTCGGGGTGCCGGGGAGCCTCATCGGGGCGCGGTACCCGCCAGGCAGACGATTGCGTCGGGACGGTCGAGGGAGGCGGCGGCGCGCTCGGCTTCGGGGAGGGTGGCGAAGAGGGCCACGGCGGTGGGACCGCTGCCGCTGAGGAAGACGGCGGGGGCGCCGGTGCCGCGGAGGGCTTCCAGGGCGTCGCCGATGTCGGGACGGAGGCTGACGGCGGCGGGCTCGAGGTCGTTGACCAGGAGGTCGACGTAGGTGAGCGGCGAGGCGCCGGCGCCCGCGGCGGCGCGGAGGCGCGGGGCGATCTCCTCCAGCTCCGCGGGATCGCGGCCGAGCCCGAGCCGGTCGGCCTCGTCGAAGACCGCCTTGGTCGAGAGCCCGCCGCCGGAGGGCAGGAGGAGCGCCGCGTGCTCTGTGGGCGCCGGGAGCGGCTCGACCCTCTCACCCGCGCCGCGGACCAGCGCCAGGGCGGGGCGCAGCTGCGAGGGCACGTCCGCCCCGAGTTCCGCGGCGATGGCCGGCAGGTCAGCGACAGCTCCCGGTGCGTTCGCACTTTGCCGCGCTATGCGCGGCAAAGTGCGAACGCACTCGGGGGTGGCGAGGCGGAGGACCGCGGCGGCGTCGGCCGAGCCGCCGCCGAGGCCCGCGGCGACCGGGGTCCGCTTCTCGATCTCGATCCGCAGCGGCGGCGCGTCCCAGCCCCGCTCGCGCAGCGCCGCGAGCGCCCGCGCCGCGAGGTTCTCGCCCTCGACCCCGGGACAGACGACCTCGTCGCGCTCCGCCTCCTCGATTCGCAGGAGATCGGCGAGGGCGAGCGGCTCGAAGAGCGAGCAGAGCTCGTGCAGGCCGTCCGGCCGCGCCCGGCCGAGGTAGAGGCCGAGGTTCAGCTTGGCGGGGGCGTGGACGAGCATCGGGCCGGCGGAGTCGGGCATCGTGGGAACGGGTCGGACTTCGCGGTGTCGGTCAGTCCGCCTCCCGGTGCAGGATCGCGGACAAGGCGGCGAATTGGGCGGGCGCCAAGCTCTCTGCACGCGCGTCCTCGGGCAGGCCGAGCTCCGCCAGCCCGGCGCGGGCCGCCCCGCGCGGCTTCGGGACGCCCCGCAGTCCCGCGATCTCCAGCGACCGCGCCAGCGTTTTGCGCCGGTGGGCGAAGGCGGCGCGGACGAGGTCGCGGGTCGCTGCATCGGCGCCCGGGCCGGTGCGCCGCAGGCGCAGGATCGCCGAGTCGACCCGCGGGCGCGGCTTGAAGACCGCCGGGTCGACCTTGCGCAGCAGCTCCACCTCGCAGGCGAGCTGGGCGACCGCGCTCGGCGCCCCGTAGGTCCTGTTGCCGGGCGCGGCGCGCAGGCGCTCGGCAATCTCCAGCTGCACCATCACGGTCCAGGTCCGCAGGCTCGGCAGCTCCTCGATCGTCTTCAGGATCACCGGCGTCGCCACCGAGTAGGGCAGGTTGGCGACCATCGCGTCCGGTGCCGGGTCGAGGTCCGCGAAGTCGAGCTTCACCGCGTCGCCCCAGTGGAGCGTCACGTTCGGCAGCGTCGCGATCGGGGCGAGCGCCGCCTCCAGCCCGCGGTCGATCTCCACCGTGTGGAGGCGGGCGACCCGCGCCGCCGCGAGGCGCTCGCTCAAGACCCCTTCGCCCGCGCCCACCTCGAGCACCACGTCGCCCTCCCCCACGCCCGCGTCGCGGACGATCGCGTCGAGCAGGTTGGGGTCGGCGAGGAAGTTCTGGCCGAGCCTGACCACGGCCCGGCTACCAGCCGAAGAGCGCGTGGGCGTTGGCTTCGACCGTGCGCTCGAAGTCCGCGAGCGAGACGCCGCGCTCGGCCGCGACCACCTCGGCGGTGGCGACGACGTTGGCGGGCTCGTTGCGCTCGCGGCGGCGCACCTGCGGGGTGAGGAAGGGGGCGTCGGTCTCGACCAGGATGCGGTCCTCGGGCACCTTGGCGGCGGCAAAGCGCAGGTCGGAATTGCGCGGGTAGGTGACGTTGCCGGCGAACGAGCAGTACCAGCCGCGCTCAGCCGCCTCGCTCACCTTCTGCGGCGCGCTGAAGCAGTGGAGGATCACGGGGACGCCGGCGGCGCGGGCGTCGAGCGTCGCGAAGATCTCGTCGATCGCGGCGCTCTCGCCGTCCTTGTCGCGGGCGTGGATGACGATCGGCAGGCCGACCTCCCTCGCCACCTCGATCTGGCCGATGAACGCGCGCCGCTGGTCCTCGGGCGCGGCGGTGTCGCGGTAGAAGTCGAGGCCGGTCTCGCCGATCGCGCGCACGTTCGGGTGGGCGCCGAGCTCGGCCAGCGCCGCCTGCGCCTCCTCGTCGAATCCGGTCGCGTCGTTGGGATGGCGGCCGACCGCGGCGAAGACCGCGTCCTCGGTCTCCGTGATCGCGACGACGTCGGCGTTCGTCTCCTCGTCGAGCCCGACGTTCAGCATCCGCGTCACCCCCGCCGCGGCGGCCGCCTCGAGCACCTCGGCGACCGGCTTCTCGCAGAGGAAGAGGTGCGTGTGTGAGTCGATCACCCGCCTCACCCTAGCCGGCCCCGCCCAACTGTTCCTTTTGCCGGGCATACCGGCAAAAGGAACAGCTGGGCGGACGGGGAGGGATGGAGCGTCGTGAAGCTGTCGCCCGGGCGGGCCCAGACCCCGCAAGCTGTCGCCCGGGCAGGGGACGCGCCCCTCTCGCCACGGCCCGGGCAGGCTGTGGCCGTGGCGAGAGGGGCGGGTGTGCGGAAGGTGTGGAGGGTCGTGCGCGGGGGCGTCACGGGAGTGCGACGGGAGTGGCACGGATCCGTGACGGGGGTCCGACCTCGTCACGGAGATGCCGGGAACTCCACATTTCCTCCCGTGTTGTCCAACACCGACCTACGCGCTGCGTGTATTGACCCCCCTATAGGGGCCCTAAAACACGCAGCGCGTTATCGGGCCTCTATTTCCGGCCCGAAAAGGGCCTCCGAGGGCCGGAAAGTGTGACGTTCCCGGCATCTCTGTGACCGTTCGGGCCGAGGTGTGGAGGCTCCCCGACCTGATCGTCACGTAAGTCCGACTTCCTCGCGTCCCTGTGCCGGCTTTTTCACGAACGCCTCACGTCCTGGGCTCCTCATGGGGGTCACAGCCTGCCAGGACCCCCATGAGGAGCCCAGGACACCCCCGGACCATCTCGGACCGGCCGGCGGCGTCCCGGACCCCCGCCCGACCACCCCCCGCCTCCAGCTACCTACGCCGCCGTCTCGATCTTCGGGAACAGCGGCTGGATCCGCTCGACCTGCTGGCCGCCGGCGCGCGAGCCGAGCTCGGCCAGGCCGCGCCCCTTCTCGCCCAGCACCTCGAGCAGCTGCTCCGCGGTCACCGGCAGGTAGGGCACCAGCATCAGGGTGACGACGCGCAGGCCCTCGACCAGGTTGTAGAGGACTTCGTCGAGGCGGGCCGGGTCGGCCTCGTCCTTGGCGAGGACCCAGGGCGCGGTCTCCTCGACATAACGGTTGAGGCGACGGACCAGCGCCCAGATGACCTCCAGCGCCTGGGAGAGCTCGGCGCGGTCGATCAGCTCGCGCAGGCGGTCGAGGGCGCCTTCGAAGTCCTCGGCGAGCACCGCGTCGACCTGGCCCTCCGGCACCACCCCGTCGCGGTAGCGCGCCACCATCGCCAGCGTGCGGCTGGCGAGGTTGCCGTAGTCGTTGGCGAGCTCGGTCTCGTAGCGCGCCTCGAAGCCGCCGGTGGAGATCGAGCCGTCCTGGCCGAAGCTCACCTCGCGGAAGAGGTAGAAGCGCAAGGCGTCGGCGCCGAAGCGCTCGATCACCTCGAACGGGTCGAGCACGTTGCCGAGGCTCTTCGACATCTTTTTCTCGCCCATCAGCAGGAAGCCGTGGATCACCATGCGGCGCGGCGGCTCGAGGCCGGCGGCCATGCAGAGCGCGGGCCAGATCACCGCGTGGAACTTGAGGATGTCCTTCGCCATCACGTGCAGGTCGGCGGGCCAGAAGCGCTCGGTCAGGTCCTCGCCAGGGCGGGCGAAGGTCAGCGCGGTGACGTAGTTGAGGAGGGCGTCGAACCAGACGTACATGCGCTGCTCGGGGTCCCAGGGCAGCGGCAGTCCCCACTTCAGGGTCGGCCGCGAGAGCGAGACGTCCTCCAGCCCGCCCTTGATGAAGGCGACCGCCTCGTTGCGGCGGAAGTCGGGCACGACGAAGTCCGGCTGCTCCTCGTACAGCGCTTCCAGCTTGTCCTGGAACCGGGAGAGCTCGAAGAACCAGTTCTCCTCCTCGACCCAGTCGAGCGGGATCTCGTGGATCGGGCAGGTGTTCCCCGCCGCCACCTCGCGCTCGGTTTTGAAGTCCGCGCAGCGCGGGCAGTACCAGCCTTCGTAGGCGCCCTTGCGCACCCAGCCGTTGTCGTAGACGCGCTGCATGATCTCCGCGACCTTCGCTTCGTGCCGCGGGTCCGACGTGCGGATGAAGAAGTCATTCGTCGCGTCGATGATCGGCATCAGCGCCTCGAACTTGGCCGCGTTCCGATCCACCAGCTCCGCCGGCGTGATCCCCTCCTGCGCCGCCGCGTTCTCGATCGGCTCCCCGTGCTCATCGGTCCCGGTGAGGAAGAACACGTCCTCCCCCCGCTGCCGGTGATGCCGCGCAAGGATGTCCGCGGCCAGCGTCGAGTACGCGTGCCCGAGGTGCGGCTCGGCGTTCACGTAATAGATCGGCGTCGTGACGAAAAATCTGTTCGGGCCTTGTCCCATTGGCCCCGAGCCTACTTAGAACGTCGTGCCTATCCGTTCCGGAGAAGCCCCCGACCCATTCACGCCGACCCAGGTTCTTCGTCTTCGAAGATCGCTTCGGCGGGTGGGTGGGCGAGGCGGACCTTCAATCCGGGAAAGTGGACCCCGAGCGTGCCAGTGAACTTGCCGGTGCGTCGCAGGTAGACAGCCCGGCCGAAGAACGGCGCAGGTGGGGTGACGGTGACACGGGACGGTTCGTCGTCGTCCTGCGCGAAGTGCACCGTCCCTTCGAAAGACTTCGGGACGCGCCTGACCCAGCGCTGGGTGGCAATTTCGCCGTTGACCCATTCCGTGGCGATCGCGATGAGCGTCCCGCGATTCTCAATCCGGTCACCGACGGCGACGAATTCCACCCGGCGCGCCCTGGTTTCGCGGTGGGCGAACAAACGGATGAAATCTCCGCTGAAGCTGGGGCCAAAACCGCCTAGGTGGTGAAAGAGCGATGCAGGGCCATTCCGTTGTTCGAGTCGCGCGCCACAGCTCGGGACGATCGAGGCTTCGACCTCCTTCACCCTCCAACGACGAGGATCGCCGGCGCCATGGAAGGCGATCTGGCCTTCGAACGTGGCGGATTCGGATGGATACCTCTGTTCGCAGAAACCGGCCTCCGCCGCCGCCCCACGGGTCTCGGTCGGCGTCACCTCGCCTGAGACCTCCCCCAGGCCGGGAAAGTCCACATCGAGAACTCCGTCGAAGGCCGCCGGCGGAATCGCGATGGAGTAGTTCGCGCCACTATCGGGTTCGAGGTGGCCGCCGTAAAAGATCCTCGCGACCGCCACGCCTTCGGCCGGAAAGATTTCGAGGGACAGCGCGTTCCGGGGGTTGGTCGGGGAGGGAAGGTAGATGGACACCTCTTCGACTTCCCTCAATGATGCGTTCCTTCGAGCCGCCGACGAAGCGGCGACGGTCACGGGGAGAAGCGCGAACAGAGCGGCGATGGCGAAATAGCGACCGGCTGCCATTCGGCCCCGAGCCTACTCAGAACGATCGCTCGCTACCGAAGCCGCGCGGAGTGCTTTCCTTCGGCCCGCTCTGCCACCTCGCCGGAAGGACGACCGATGATTCGACTGAGAAAGCACCTGACCTTCGCCAACGTGATCGCCTGCACGGCGCTGTTCGTCGCGCTCGGAGGGGTCGGCTACGCGGCCACCGAGCTGCCCGCCGACTCCGTCGGGACGCGCCAGCTGCAGAAGGGGGCGGTCACCCCGGCCAAGCTGAGCGAGGAGGCCAGGGCGGCGTTGCGGGGTCCGGCAGGTCCGGAGGGCCCGGCAGGTCCGGAGGGCCCGGCAGGCATCGCGGGGCAGCGGGGCGAGCGCGGGGAACGGGGCGAACGCGGACCGGCCGGGCCGAGCGGGGCCAACGGCACCTCGGGCGGGGCGGAACCGGTCGCCCTCACCGAACAGGTCCGGGCGCTCGAAGCCGAGAACAAGGCGCTGAGCAAGAAGGTCGACGCCTTGGAGAAGACCTTCGCCGGGGTGACGCGCGACGGGTCGACGGTGCGGTTCGCGGGCGTCAACGTGCGGATCGACCGGGGGTCGCACGACGACAAGAGCGGGCTGGGCAACCTCTTCATCGGCCACGAGGGCCAGGGGTCGGAGCCGCAGCCGCGGACGGGGACCGAAAACCTGGTGATCGGCGAGGAGAGCACCTTCCTCGGCAAGGGCAACCTGATCCTCGGGTTCGGGAACCACGTCGAGTCCGACTACTCCCTCGTCGCGGGGGAGCGGAACCTGATCCGCGGCCGGTATGGGGTCGTGACGGGAGAATGGAACAGGAGCCTGGAGACGCGGGGGACCGTGATCGGCGGCAAATCCAACGTAGCTTCGGGCAGCGAATCGACCGTCGTCGGCGGCCATAGCAACGAGGCCAGTGGGTTCGGCTCGGTCGTGGTCGGCGGGTTGGACAACAAGGCGACCAAGCGGGCCGCGCTTGCGGCGGGAGGCCGCAAAAACGTCGCCGAAGGCCTCTACTCGTTCGCGCGCGGCGGCATCGGCACCCATGTCTCGGGACTCGACGAGGTGCTGCCGTGATCGACCGGGTGGGCGAGCGCGGCGCCCGGCGGTCGGTCGCCGCCGCGGAGCCGGCCGGAAGCGACGTCTGCCGGGCGGCCTGAGCGGGCCGCGAGGGACGAGCGCCTTGGCATCGGGACGTCCCGACACGCACGGACGCTGGCCCTGGGGCGCGGCGGCGCTCGTCGCGCCCACCTGGGGCGCGGCACTAGCCCGGCGCGAGGCGCTCCGCCGCGACGACGCCTGGGTGGCGCTGCTCGGCCTGCCGATCCTCGTCGCCCACCAGACCGAGGAGTGGGTCCGCCCCGGCGGCTTCCTGCCGTTCTGCAACGAGCGGCTGTTGGGCAGCGACCGGCCGGGCTGGCCGCTGACCGAGCGCGACGGCTTCCACGTCAACGTGACGGCCGGCTGGGGGACGGCGATCGCCGCCGCCCTCCTCTGGCGCCGGAGCGCCGCGCCCGCGGCGATCGTGCTCTGGGCGGAGGCCGGCAACGCGGCGATGCACGCCGGCATGGCGCTGCGCGAGCGCCGCTACAACCCCGGCCTCGTCACCGCCGTCGCGCTGATGGGCGTCCATGCCAAGGCGGGGGCCCGCGCCCTGCACCGCGACGGTCGGCTCGGGCGCGGCCAGGCGATCCTCGCCGCCGGGGTGGGCATCGGCCTCAGCGCCGGCCTGCCGCTCGCGATGAAGCTGCGGATGCGGCGCGCGTAGGTTCGTGAGCCCAGGCCGCTGGGCTGGGACGCCGACTGACGCCCGGTGCGGTGCGCAGGGAAAGCTGTCGCCTCGCGGCTGGTTGGCGGCCCCGGCAGGCCAAGACCTCCAGTGAGCCGCCGAGCCGGGCACCGGGAGAGGTCGCGGGAAGCCGCGTCCGGGACGGAGGACGCACAGAAGCCTCACCCGATCGCTCCCATCATGGTGCGTTCGTCGCTTGTTCGGTATACGGCTACTAACGACGAACGCACCAGTGGGAGCCGCCCGGTTCCGGGACGGAGGCGCACGGAAGCGTCACTCCTCCCCCCTTCCGTGACGCTTCCTCCGGGCCCGCCGGGTCGAGTTCGCAGTAATCCGCGAATAGCGCGGAGAAGTGCGAACTCACCTGTCGCTCCGCCCTGGTCGGGAGGGGCTCCGTCCCCCTCCGGCGCTCAGCAGTGGGGGCGGTAGGTGATTTCGGTCAGGTCGCGGCCGTAGCGGTGGAGGCGGGATTCCTGCACCACCACCAGCGCCGAGAATTCTTCTTGGTCCACCTGGCCCTCATGGCCGAGTTTGGTGGTGAGCTGGCCGAGGGCGTGGGCGTCGTCGCTCATCTGTTTGCGCAGGGCGACGCAGGCGGCGGGCGCCCTGGTCGCTTCCAGTTCGTCGCCGAGCTTCGTCAGCGCGGCGCCGTAGGCGCGGTACATCGGTTCGACCAACTGCTGCGAGGAGGTGGTGTGGATCTGCTCCGTCGCCCGCGCCGAGACCTGGTTTTCGAAGCGCCGCATCACCTTTTCGACTTCCTTGCCCCACGTCGATTCCGGGCTCGGGCCATCGGCGACGGTCGTCGTCCCAGAGCTGCTCGAACCGCCACCACCGCAGGCGGCAAGCCCGACGACGAGGGCGAGGAGGATCAGCGGGAGAGTGAGAGCCTTGCGCGCCCGCCTCACCGCCGCGCCTCGCGGCCCGTCAACGCCTTGTAGAGGTCGTTCGCGCGCGTGCCGGTGAGGGCGGCGACGACGGAGGCGGCGGCGCGGGGGCGGGCGCCGGACTGGACCAGGTGGCGGAGGGCGTCGACGGCGAAGCCGACGTCCTGGCCGTGCTCACCGGTCTCCGCCGGGCCGATGACGAGGACGATCTCGCCTTTGACGTCGCCGCGGAAACGACGGGCGAGCTCGCCTAGGGTGCCGCGGGCGACCTCCTCGTGGATCTTGGTCAGCTCGCGGCAGACGGCGGCCTCGCGGTCGGGGGCGATCGCCGCCAGCGCCGTGAGGCTCTCCCCCACCCGGCGCGGGGACTCGAAGCAGACGACGGTCTCGGTCGAGCGCAGCACCCGCTCCATCTCCCCCGCCCGCCGCGGCAGGAAGCCCTCGAAGCGCCAGCGGTCGGTCGGCAGCCCGGACGCCACCACCGCCACCGGCACCACCGAGGGCCCGGGCAGGACCGTCACCTCGAGGTCGCGGTCGATGCAACGGCGGATCAGCTTGAAACCGGGGTCGGAGATCGCCGGCATCCCCGCGTCGGAGACCAGCGCCACGTTGTACCCGCGCTCGATCTGCTGGGTGAGCTCGACCGCGCGCGCCGATTCGTTGCCCTCGTGGAAGGAGACGAGGCGGGGCGCCGGGCGGATCGCCAGGCGCTCGAGCAGCTGGCCGGTCCGCCGCGTGTCCTCGCAGGCGACGAAGTCGGCGGAGATCAGCGTCTCGCGGATGCGCGGGCTGACGTCGTCGAGGTTGCCGATCGGCGTCGGGCAGACGGCCAGCGCGCCCGCCATCAGCTCTGTTTCTCGAGCTCGGTGCGGGCCAGCGCCGCGGCGCCGATCATCCCGGCGTCGTTGCCGAGCGTCGCTTCGAGGATCGGGGTCTGGTTCATCGGGTCGAGCGCCCGCGCGCGGACTTCCTTGCGAGCGGGATCCAGCAGCAGGTCACCGGCCTTGATCACGCCGCCGCCGACGACGATCGCTTCCGGCTCGAAGATGTTGGCGAAGCTCGCACAGGCGACGCCGAGCCGGCTGCCGATCAGGTCGAAGACGCCGACCGCGGTCTCGTCGCCGGCCAGCGCCGCTTCGGTGACCGCCAGCCCGTCGACCTCGACCCCTTCGGCGTGCAGCTTGCCGAGCGCCGAGTCGGGCGCCGATTCGGCGGCGGCCCGGCCCTCGCGGCCGAGCGCCGTCCCCGAGGCCAGCGCCTCGACGCAGCCGTGGTTCGGGCAGTTGCCCTGGCACGGCGGGCCATCGGCCTGGATCACGACGTGGCCGAGCTCGGCGCCGGCGCCGGTCGCGCCGCGGAAGATCTCGCCGCCGAGGATCAGCCCGCCGCCGATCCCGGTGCCGATCGTCAGCATCACCATCGTCGGCTTCCCCCGCGCCGCCCCGTAGAGGTGCTCGGCGAACGCGGCGACGTTGCCGTCGTTGTCGAGGAAGACCGGCAGCCCGACCCGTTCGGAGACGACATCGCGGACCGGCAGGTCGAGCAGCGGCAGGTTGACGGCGGAAATCGCGACGCCGCGCTCCTGGTTGATCGTCGCCGGGATGCCGAGGCCGACCGCCACCGCGTCCGGCCGCGCCGCACGCGCCGCGTTCACCTCGCGGACGAGCAGCTCGACCAGTTCGTCCTGGTCCTGGCCGCGCGAGGTCTCGCGGCTCTCCCACAGGGTCTCGACACCGGCGAGGACGCCCACCTGGATCTTCGTCCCGCCGAGGTCGACACCGATCGTCTCGGCCTCATTCATGGCGGCCAAGGCTAGCCCTCCTGCCGTCTCGACGGCGCGGCGGCGGCCGCGCCCGCAACGCGCTTCCCGGCCGTCTTGCAGGCGGATCGCGCCATCCGGCGAAGTTCGTTGTTCCTTAGAAACCTCGACTACGGTTTCGGACCCTCTTTTTCCTGAGATATGCCTGACGATGGTGAGAAGCGGCCGCAGGGGTCGCCAGACGAACCGCCCGCGGGGCGGCCCGATTACAAGGTGTACCGCTCCCGGCGGGGCATCTTCTCGCGCCTGAAAGGCGGCGACGTGCCGCGCCCGGACGCGGAGGGCGCCGGTGCCGGGGCGGGCGCCGGGGGCGGCGACCGCGGGCGCTCCGGCGGGCCGCCCGACGAGCCCGGCCGCACCAACTACGGGCGCGGCCACCGCGAGGGCCCCTCCTTGCCGCCGCTCAAGCTGCCCTGGAAGCGCCGCGAGGAACGCGGGCCGCGGCCCGGGCGCCGCAAGCCGCCGGCGCGGCGGATCGCCTTCTGGGCGGGGATCGCGATCGTCGGCTGGATCGTCGTCAGCCTGCTCTCCTTCGCGATCTCGGCGCAGCTCCAGTCGTTCAAGCTCGCCGGCGAAGCCAAGGACGCCCTGCACGGCAACCCGTTCCTCCTGCCGAGCGCACAGAACATCCTCGTCATGGGCACCGACGCGCGCCCGCCGAACACGAAGGAACCAGGCGCGGCCCACAACCCCAAGTGCTACGAGCAGCAGGAAAAGGGCGAGGCGCCGCACCCGCCCTGCTCCCAGGGCGAATACCGCGCCGACACCCTGATGGTGATCCGGGCCGGCGGCGGCACCTTCAACAAACTCTCGATCCCGCGCGACTCCTACGCCGAAATCCCCGGCGAGCAGCCGCAGAAAATCAACGCCGCCTTCGCCTTCGGCGGCGCCGCGCTGCAGATCAAGACGGTCGAAAAGTTCCTCAACATCAAGATCGACCACGTCGCGATCATCAACTTCACCGGGCTCGAAAACCTGGTCGATGCGGTCGGCGGCGTCCAGGTCAACCTGAAGCACAAGCTCTGCGCCGACATCGCGGGCGGAGCCGGGGGCGGGCAGGGCGGCGTCACGCTGCGGCTGGGCAAGGGCGCGAACACGCTGAACGGCGAGCAGGCGCTTGCCTACTCGCGGATCCGCGAGCCGAGCGAATGCCCCGGCAAGGGCAAGAGCGCCTACACGTTCGGCTACTCCGACCTCGACCGCGAGAACGCCCAGCAGGAAGTGATCAACGGGATCAAGGACCGGCTCACCAGCTTCACCCGCATCCCTTACAACTTCATCCACGGCCCGTGGATCGGCTGGGACGCGCCGAAAGCGTTCGTCTCCGACATGGGCTTCTTCACGATGCCGCAGCTGGTGATCTCCGCGGCGCTCGGCGGCACCGGCGCCGCCAACGTCCTCTGCGGCACCAGCGCCAAGGAAGCGGCGAAGTGCAACCTGAACGGGCCGGGAGGCTCGATCGAAGTCCCCCAGTCGGTCCGCCGCGCTGCGGTCCACCGGCTGATGGGCTGAGGCGGCGTCAGTCGCTCGACGACGACGAGCTCGACGACGCGGCGGCCGTCGACTCCGACTTCGAGCCGGAGCCCGAGCTGCTGCCCGAATCGGAGGAGCTCGACGACTTCGACTCCGAGGAGCCCTCGCCGCTCGACCCGTTCGAGCCGCCGCCTTTGCGCTTGCCGTAGTCGGTGTTGTAGAAGCCGGAGCCCTTGAAGTGGACCGCAGGCGCGGTCAGCACGCGGTGCGCGGGGGCGCCGCACTCGACGCACTCGGTCAGCGGCTCCTCCGCCATCTTCTGCATCACGTCGAAGACGTGGCCGTTGTCGCATTTGTACTCGTAGATCGGCACGGGACCCCTGATTATCGCAGCCGCTACGGTTCGAGCATGGCGACGACCCCACAGGAGAAGCCCGAGACCGAGGTGACGATGGAGGAGATCGTCGCGCTGTGCAAGCGGCGCGGCTTCGTTTTCCCCTCCTCGGAGATCTACGGCGGGCTCGGCTCGACCTACGACTACGGCCACTACGGGGTGCTGCTAAAGACCAACGTGAAGAACGAGTGGTGGCGCGCGATGCTGCAGGAACGCGACGACATCGTCGCCCTCGACTCGGCGATCCTGCAGAGCCCCAAGGTCTGGGAGGCCTCCGGCCACCTGGCGGGCTTCACCGACCCGCTGGTCCAGTGCCTCGGCAAGTGCAAGCGGCGCTGGCGGGAGGACCACCTGCGCGAGGCCGTGGCGGCCGAAGGCGGCGACCCGGACGGGGAGATCCGCTGCCCGGAGTGCGGCGGCGAGCTCTCGGAGCCGCGCAACTTCAACCTCATGTTCGAGACGCACGTCGGCCCGGTGGCGGGCGAGGGCTCCGAGGTCTACCTCCGCCCGGAGACCGCCCAGGGCATCTTCATCAACTTCAAGAACGTGCTCGGCTTCGCCCGCAAGAAGCCGCCGTTCGGCATCGCCCAGGTCGGCAAGTCCTTCCGCAACGAGATCACGCCCGGCAACTTCATCTTCCGCACCCGCGAGTTCGAGCAGATGGAGATGGAGTTCTTCGTCCCGCCCGACGACGCCGAGCGCTGGTACCGGGAGTGGATCGAGATCCGCGAGCGCTGGTACACCGACCTCGGCATCCGCCCCGACCACCTGCGCGTCCGCCCGCACGAGCAGGACGAGCTCTCCCACTACTCCTCGGGCACGAGCGACGTCGAGTACCTCTTCCCGATCGGCTGGTCGGAGCTGGAGGGGATCGCCAACCGCGGCAACTTCGACCTCACCCAGCACGCCAAGTTCAGCGGCGAGAAGCTCGAGTACTTCGACCAGGGGACCAAAGAGCGTTACGTCCCGCACGTGATCGAGCCCGCCGCGGGCGCCGACCGCGCCACGCTCGCCTTCCTCGTCGACTCCTACGAGGTCGAGGAGGTGGAGGGGCGCCAGCGCACCGTCCTGCGCCTGCACCCGCGCCTCGCCCCGGTGAAGGTCGCCGTCCTCCCCCTGGTCTCCAAGGAGGGCCTGCCGGAGAAGGCGCGCGAGGTCTTCGCCGACCTGCGCAAGCGCCTCCCCGCCGAGTTCGACGAGGGCGGCTCGATCGGCAAGCGCTATCGCCGCCAGGACGAGATCGGCACCCCCTGGGGCATCACCGTCGACTTCCAGACCATGGACGACGACACCGTCACCCTGCGCGATCGCGACTCCCTGGAGCAGATCCGCGTCCCGATCGAGGGCCTCGGCGACGAGCTGGTCAAGCGCCTCGAAGCACCCTGGAAGAGCCCGAAGCTCGGGTAGCGGCGCCGGCGCCGAGGGGGAAGGGACGGGGCACCTGCGAGAGCCGCGGATGCCCTCCCGAAACGCCTCCATACCCACCGCCACGCGCTCGCTGACCCGTCCACACCGGGGTGTTGTCAACTCAGCGAGCGACGGATCCGGCCTCACGCAAGACGCACGGATCCGTGGAGAAGGTCACGGAAGGGAGGAGAGGTGACACTTCCGTGTGCCTTCGTCCCCAAACCGGGCGCCTCCTCCCGGGTGAGTTCGCACTTATCCGCGCTATCCGCGGATTTCTGCGAACTCACCGGTGGGCGTCGGCCAGGCCTACCGACTTTCGGGGTCATGACGTAGGTTCGAACGGTCGAAAAGATCCGGACCTATCCCTGCTCGTCCGATTGGAGCCCGCCGTGGCATATGAGATGGACATTCCCGACAGCGACCAGAAGGCCAAGATCCGCAACCCATGGCTGGTCGTACTGTGGACGATCGTCACGCTCGGGATCTACCACCTGGTCTGGTGGTACCGCGTCAACAAGGAGCTGAAGGCGTTCGGTGGGTCGCGCGGTTACGACCTCGGTCGCAACCCGACGAACTCGCTGCTGGCGCTGTTCCCGGGCTTCATCATCATCATCCCGCCGCTGGTCTCCTACTACCGGGGCACGAAGCGCGTGCAGGGCGCGCAGGCGCTGGTCGGCCGCGAGCCGGTCAACGGCTGGATCGCGCTGGTCCTCTACCTGTTCATTGGGATCGCCTTTCCCGCCTACCTGCAGGTGGGGCTGAACAGCGTCTGGCGCCAGGAGCTGTCGCCGGCCCCAGGCCAGGACGCGCCGCCGCCCCACAGCGACGACCCGATGCCGCCGAAACTCACCGACGCCTGAGCCGCACCGGACCGCTCGGCCGCCAGGCGCCAGAATCAGGCGCGATGGCGGCCGAGCTCCGCATCCCCGACAGCGCCGAGACCGTCAAGGTCCGCAGCCCCTGGGCGGTGGCGCTGCTGCCGTTCGTCACGCTCGGGATCTACCACCTGCTCTGGTGGTACCGGATCAACAAGGAGATGAAGGCCTACGGCGAGTCGCTGGGCTACGACCTCGGGCGCAACCCGACCAACTCCGTGCTGGCCGTCTTCCCCGGCGGGCTGATCATCGTGCCAGCCCTGATGACCTACTGGCGGGGGACCAACCGGGTGCAGGGGACCGAGGCGCTGGCGGACCGGGAGCCGATCAACGGCTGGCTCGTCCTGCTCCTCTGGGTGATCATCCAGCCGGCGATGTGGGCCTACCTGCAGGTGTCCCTGAACCACGTCTGGGAGCAGGAGCTCAGGGGCCGTTGAGGTAGGCCTCGACCGCGCGGGCGTCGGCTTCGAGTTCGCGCGCGGCCTTCTTCGTCACGTCCTCGAGGTGCTCGATCTCCACCTTGCCCTTCGGCAGCCGCCAGGTGGCGACGGCGCGGCCCTTGACCAGGGCAAAGGGGCGGAAGAGGCCGTTGTCCGTGACCAGCTTCTTGTGTTCGCCGACGACCCGCTCGCGCGACTCCCAGCCGAGCAGCAGCGGGTCGAAGGCGCCGAGGAGACGCGGCGGCGGGAGGGGCGCGGGGTCCTCGCGCTTGCGGAGGTCGAGGAGGCCGTCGCCGAGGTCGACGATGCGGCGGGCGATCCGCTTCAGCCCCGCGCGCGCGTCGCCGAGCGAGATGCCCGCCCAGCGGGCGAGGTCGGCAGCAGTCGCGGGGCCGTGCCCGACGAGATAACGGCGCGCCAGCTCGCCGAGCAAAGCGTCGCGGTCGACCTCCGGCTGCTCGCCCAGCCAGTCGCGCGTCGAGACGAAGGCCTGCTCCTTGCCGACCATCGGCCCGCGCACGCAGACGCCGTGGAGGGTCGCGTAGAAGAGGACGTGGACGAGCGCCTGCCCGGCGGTCGGCACGTCGGCGGAGTCGAGCGCGTCGCGCAGTTCGACCCGCGTGCGCGGGCCGTCCGCCAAGGCGCGTCGCACGGTGTCGACGCCGCGGTCGGCGGCGTCCCCCACCCCGGTCTGGCGCAGCCGCGTCCGGCAAGAGGTCCAGAGCGGCGGCGTGGTCACCGCGTGCAGCAACGGGTAGTCCTCGCTGCGGATCAGGTGCAACGTGCCGCGGTTGACCCAGGTGACGACCAGCCGCCGCTCGTCCAGCGCCCGGTCGACATCCGATGCCACGAGCCCCTCGCTGCGCGCCCGCACCGCCAGCCGCGCCCCGCGCGGGTCCTGTCCCTGGATGGCGAGCAGCCGCTCCGCCACCTCCTCCGGGCTGCGTCCCGGGCGCGTCGCCAGCCCCTGCGCGGTCAGCCGCGCGGCATGGATGCGTTCCGCTGTTCTTTTTGGACCTGTGAGGGCCAAAAAGAACAGCTGGGCGGGGTCAGCCCTTGCCGGAGAGCAGGTTCCAGGCGCGGCGCCAGAAGCTCGGCGCCGGCTCGCCAGCGACGTCGTCCGGGGAGATCTCGATCGAGCCCGGGTTCTTGCCCGGCTTGGCGAGTTTCGCCGCGGCGGCCGCGTCGATCTGGAGGACGACGCCGCGCTCGTAGATCCCCTCGACCTCGGGGGCGTCGACGAATTTGTGGCCGCCCGGGCGGTTCGGCGTGGTGTCGAAGATGATGCCGTCGAAGAGGTCGGCCTCGGGCGCGTCGAGCACCTCGACCACCGTCCCCAGCTTCACCTCGTCGCTGGAGTAGACCGGGATGCCGCGCTTGGCGACCAGGTAGGAAACCTTCGAGCCGAGATCGTCCATGGCCGCGAGCCTAACGGAGCGCGCCCGGGTCCCCAAGCACGCCCTAGACTCGGGGCGGGAACACCCGACCGGGAGGGACGCATGGGAACGAACTTGGCCTCGATCGTCAGCGCGGGCGCCGCGCACGACGCCGCCGCGCCGGCGGTGCGGCTGGGCGAGCGGACGCTCGCCTTCGGCGACCTGGAGGACGACAGCGCCCGCGTGGCGACGCTGCTGCGCGAGCACGGGCTGGAGGTCGGCGACCGGGTCGGGGTGATGCTGCCGAACGTGCTCGAGTTCCCGCTCGCCTACTACGGGGTGCTGCGCGCGGGCGGCATCGTCGTGCCGATGAACGTGCTGTTGAAACGGCGCGAGATCGCCTTCTACCTGCAGGATTCGGGGGCGAAGCTGATCCTCGCCTGGCACGGGTTCGCGGACGAGGCCCGCGCGGGGGCGGCCGACGCGGGCGCCGAGCTGATCGCGATCGAGCCGGAGGAGCTCGCGGCGACGCTCGCCGGGCTCGAGCCGACCGCGGAGATCGTCGACACCGACGCCGAGGACACGGCGGTGATCCTCTACACCTCCGGCACGACCGGCAAACCGAAGGGCGCCGAGCTCTCCCACCGCAACCTCGACGAAAACTCGGAGATCGTCTCCCGCACCACGTGCCTGGTGGAGGCCGGCGACGTCGTCCTCGGCGCCCTGCCGCTCTTCCACTCCTTCGGCCAGACGGTCGGGATGAACGGCTCGCTGCGGCGCGGCGCCTGCCTCACGCTGGTCCCGAAATTCGACCCGGGCGCGGCGCTGGCGACGATCGACCGCGATCGCGTCACCCACTTCTACGGCGTGCCGACGATGTTCGGCGCGCTGCTCCACCACCCTGGGCGCGAGGACTTCGACACGTCCTCGTTGCGGATCTGCATCACCGGCGGGGCGTCGATGCCGGTCGAGGTGCTGCACGGCTTCGAGGAGGCCTTCGGCGCCGAGCTGCTGGAGGGCTACGGGCTCTCGGAGACCTCGCCGACCGCCTCCTCGGGCTTCCCCGGGAAACTGCGCAAGCCGGGCTCGATCGGCACGCCGCTGGAGAAGGTCGAGATGCGGATCGTCGACGAGAACGATGAGGAGGTGCCGCAGGGCGAGGTCGGCGAGATCGTCATCCGCGGTCACAACATCATGAAGGGCTACTGGGGCAAACCCGAGGCGACCGCCGAGGCGATCCGCGGCGACGGCTGGTTCCACAGCGGCGACATGGGCCGCGAAGACGAGGACGGCTATTTCTACGTCGTCGACCGCAAGAAGGACATGATCATCCGCGGCGGCTACAACGTCTACCCGCGCGAGGTCGAGGAGCTCCTCTACGAGCACCCGGCGATCCGCGAAGCCGCCGTCGTCGGCGTCCCCCACCCCGAGTGGGGCGAGGAGGTCGGCGCCGCCGTCGTCCTCGAACCGGGCGAGGCACTCGCCCCGGAGGAGATCAGCGCCTGGGTCCGCGAGCGCATCGCCGCCTACAAGTACCCGCGCGTGGTCTGGTTCCTCGACGAGCTGCCGAAAGGCCCGACCGGCAAGATCGTCAAGCGCGAGATCGAGGTCCCGGCGGAGGTCAGTTGACGAACTCGCCGAGCCACTCGGTGAGGAACGGCTCCATCACCCGGTAGCCGCCGTCGGGCTCGCGTTCGACCAGCTCGCGGTCGGTCAGGGCCTTGAGGGCGGTCTGGACGGAGCTCGGCCCGGCCAGCTGGTGACGGGCCCGGTAGGCGCCGGACAGGGGCCGACCCGGCTCGCGAGCGAGGGCTTCGAGCAGCACCCGCTGCCCCGCCGAGAGGCCCTCCCAGACGAGCGAGAGATGGGCGTTCTCGGACTGGAGGACGAGCTCCAGAGCCCGCGCGAGAAGATCGTCGCCGGCGACTCCGTCGAACGGCGTCTGCTCCCAGAGCGAGTACGCGAGCTCCTGGGTCGCGTAGGGGTGGCCGCGGGTGATCTCGAAGAGCAGGTCGCAGGTCGCCGGACCAAGCTCTTTGTTGGTCGCGGTGAAGCGTCGCCGGACGAAGCGGGAGAACTTGTCCGTCGGGATCAGCCCGATCTCCATCTGCTTCGCGCTGCGCCAGAAGGGCTCGTTGGCGTCGCTGAAGAGCTCGCGCATGACGTGGCGCTTGCTGCCGAGGTAGACGTGGCAGACATCGGGCTGGGCCTGGAACACCGACCGCAGGAGCTTGGGAAAGTCGGGGTCGAGGTCGACGACCTCCTGGAACTCGTCGAGGATGAGGACGACTCGCTGTTCGCGCTCGGCGGCGATCTTTGCCGGCAGTTCAAGCAGCATCTCGATCGTCGTCTCGATGTCGGTCTCGGTATGGCCGAACCCGAAGGAGAAGCTGAGCCGCCCGTCGATCGGGTCGACGATGACCGTCGGCGAGATGCGCAGGCCCTGGAACATCGCCAGTCCCCGCTCTTTGAGCTTCGCCTTCGGGGCCGCGATGTCGGCGTAGATGGCGGCCGCGAGGCGCTCGGCGAGCCGCGCCTTGTTCGGGGTGGTCATCAGGTTGAGATAGGCGACCAGGCCCTTCTTCCGACGCGTCGTGGCGGCGGCTTTCAGGACCAGCGAGGACTTGCCGAGGCGGCGCGGCGCGAAGATGACCAGGTCCTGGCCGTTCCTCATGTCAGCCTCGACCTCGGCCAGCTCAACCTCCCGGTCGGCAAACTCGTCGATCACGAAGGTGCCGAAGCGGAAAGGGTTGAGCGGTGCCTCAGCCATCCCCTCACCCTAACCAATTACGTTGACCTCCGTTACGTAAACTTACGTAACGCACTCCTACATAACGCTTTGGACAGCAGAAAACTGGCCGGGCAGCCAATTCTTCCGGTACGCTGCCGAAGCAGCCGATCACGACACGAAACGGGGTTGAGATGAGCGTCGCCTCCCAGCGTTTGATGGACAACATCAGCTACGAAGACCTCTACAAACGCTGGGAGCAGGGGAACTGGTCGGCGTACGACATCGACTTCTCCGCCGACGTCGCCGGCTGGGCAGCGCTCTCCGACTTGCAGCGCGCCTCGGCGATGTGGATCTACTCGATGTTCTTCTACGGCGAGGACCGGGTGGCCGACACGCTCGCCCCCTACGTCACCGCCGCGCCGACCGAGGAGCAGTCCTACTTCCTCGCCACCCAGCAGGTCGACGAGGTCCGCCACTCGCTCTTCTTCCACCGCTTCTTCAAGGAGGTGATCGGGGTCGGCGGCGAGAGCATCGAGGACACCCTGGCCGCCACCCTGCCGCAGCTGAACTGGGGCTACCGGGGCGTCTTCGACCGGCTCGACCGGATGGCGGAGGAACTGCGCAAGGACACCTCGCTGCCGAAGTACGCGCAGGCGATCACGCTCTACCACCTGATCGTCGAGGGCAGCCTCGCCCAGCCCGGCCAGCACTTCATCGAGGACTTCTTCGCCAAGGGCGGGGCGATGCCTGGCTTCAGCGCCGGGATGGCGAACGTCTCCCGCGACGAGCAGCGCCACATCGGCTTCGGCGTCAAAGTCCTCTCCGAACTGCTGGCGCCGGAGCACCCCGCCTCGGAGGAGTGCCGCGCCGCGGTGGTCGAGCTGCTGCGCGAAGTGCTCCCCTACAGCCCGGCCGTGTTCCGGCCGCCGAACCTCGACCGCGCCTACACCGAGTGCTACGGCTTCACGATGGAGGACATCTACGCCTTCGGCCTCAAACTGGTGCGGCAGCGCTGGCGGACGATCGGCTTCCCGACCGAGGAGATGCCGCCCGGCGTCTTCCCCTTCGACCCCGACAAGTCGGAGGAGGAGATCGCCGCCGACCAGGTGAAGCTGATGCTCGGCGGCATCCTCGGCCCGTCCGACGGCAGCGTCGCCCCGAGCACCGACCCGGAGCTGATGCGCCTCTGGTTCGCGATCACCTCCCGCGTCGCCGACCCCGCCGCCGCGAACGGCTCGCCGCTCGTCTACCAGTGGAAGTTCACCGACGCGGACCCCTGGCACATCGTCATCGACAACGGCTCGACCCGCGCCGAGCCCGGCCTGGCGCCGAACCCGGCGGTGACGATCGAAGCGAGCTGGGCGGACTGGCTGGCCTCGACCAAACCCGACGCCAACCCGCTGAAGCTCCTGTTCAGCCGCCGCATCCGCCCCCACGGCAGCCTCCGCGAGCTGGCCCGCATGCGCAAGGTCTTCAACTAGCCGCTTCCGCGGCCCCCCCGGGGGGGCGGGGCAGGGCAAGGGCCGGGGCCGGCGCTCGGAAGGGACGGGGACCCGCAAGCTGTCGCCCGGGTAGGACCCGCCCCTCTCGCCACGGCCCGGGCAGGCTGTGGCCGTGGCGAGAGGGGCGGGTGTGCGGAAGGTGTGGAGGAAGGCCTACGGGAGCGTCACGGGAGTGCGTCGGGAATGGCACGGAACCGTGACGGGAGTCAGACCTCGTCACGGAGATGCCGGGAACTCCACGCTTCCTCCCGTGTTGTCCAACACCGACCTACGCGCTGCGTGGATTGACCGTGCTATGGCAAGGTCAAAGTACGCAGCGCGTCCCCGGGCCCTCGATTCAGGCCCGGAAAGGGCCTCTGGGGGCCGGAGAGTGTGACGTTCCCGGCATCTTCGTCAACGATCCGGCCGAGGTGTGGAAGCTCTCCGAAGGGATCGTCACGTAAGTCCGACTTCCTCACGCCCCTGTGACGCCTCTCCCACGCACGCCTCACGTCCTGGGCTCCTCATGGGGGTCCACAGCCTGCCAGGACCCCCATGAGGAGCCCAGGACCCCCCTCGGACGGCCGGCAGCACCCCGGACCCCCGCCCCGACGGCCGCCAGCCCCCGCACCCAGCCGGCGTCAGCTGCCCTAAACTTTTCTCCACTATCAATGTGAAAAAGGCTCCGACGCGAGGGGATGATGCGACATGACCGTGCAACGGTGGGAGTTGGGACAGGGTCCGCGACGCCAGGCGGTCGCCGGTGGGCCGATCGCGGAGGTGGTGGTCGGCGCCGATCAGGAGGTCGGGGTCGGGGTTGTCGACGTGACCGTGCCGGCGGGGGCGGTGATGCCCGAGCACGCGCACGGCAATTCGGCCACGCTGCTGCTTCCGCAGGAGGGCAAGCTGCGGCTCGTGGAGTCGAAGGGCGGCGCCGTCACCGAGCTCGAGCCCGGGTCCGTGGCGACGATCCCGGCCGGCCTCCACGTGCGGCTCGAGAACCCCGGCGAGAGCGAGGCGCGGATGCTCGTCGTGCTGACGCCGCCCGACTTCGCCGCCTCGGTGGCCAACTGGCCCGAGGCGACCTGAGCGCGCCGGCTCGCTAGGAGACCGGCGGGCGGAGGTCGGCCCAGGGGCGCTCGGCCTCGATCTGGGCGGCGAGGGAGATCAGGAGCGGCTCGCTTTCGGGGCGGCCGATGATCTGGATCGCCAGCGGCATGCCGTCGGCGCCGAGCCCGAAGGGGATCGACATCGCCGGGTTGCCGGTGTGGTTCCAGGGCACGCAGTAGGGATAGAAGCGGCTCATCCCGAGGACCGTGTAGAGGGCGCTGCGGCCCTGCCAGCGGCGGATCGGCAGCGCCGTGCCGCCCATCACCGGCATCACCAGCACGTCGACGTCGTCGAAGATGGCGTTGATGCGGGCGATCTCGGCGGGGCGGTTGGCCATCGCCTTCTCGTACAGCGAGTCGGGCAGGAGGTTGCCGAGCCTGCCGAAGCCGCGCGTGCGCCGTTCGAGGCGCTCCGGCCGTGGCACTTCTTCCACGGTTTCCGCGACTCCCTTGAGAAAGCGCGCGGTGATCGTGTCGCCGACCCGGCCCCAGTCGGGGTCGCGCGGGGCGACGTCGTGGCCGAGCGTGGCGAGGAAGGCGGCGGCGTCGGCGGTCGTCTGCTTGACCTCGTCGGAGACGTTGGGCGGCGCCAGCGCGCGCGGCGCCAGGGTCGACCAGCCGATGCGCAGCTTGCCCGGCGAGTCCTTGACCGACTCGACGAAGGGCTTGGCGGGCGGCGCCGGCGCTTCGTCCTCGGTCGAGCCACCGGAGACGACGTCGAGCCACAGCGCCGTGTCGAGCACCGAGCGGCTGAGGCAGCCTTCGACCGCCAGCCCGCGCCAGCCTTCCTTGTGCGGGGCCATCGAGACGCGGCCGCGGCTCGGCTTCAGGCCGAAGAGACCGTTGCAGGCGGCGGGGATGCGGATCGAGCCGGCGCCGTCCCCGGCCGAGGCGATCGGCACCATGCCCGCGGCGACCGCCGAGCCCGAGCCGCCGCTCGAGCCGCCGGGCGTGCGCTGCGGGTTCCAAGGGTTGCGGGTGACGCCGTAGGTGGCCGACTCGGTGAAGCCGCAGATCGCCAGCTCCGGCAGCAGGGTGAGGCCGACGATGATCGCGCCCGCCTCGCGCAGCCGGCGCACCACCTCGGAGTCCGCCTTGGCTGGCACCTCGAAGGCGTCGGTGCCGTGCGTGTTGATCTCGCCGGCGACGTCGATTTCGTCCTTGATCGCGATCGGCACCCCGAGCAGCGGTCGGTCGTCCCCCGCCCCGCGCCGCGCCTCGGCCTGCTCGGCTTCGAGCATCGCCTTCTCGGCGAAGACCTTGCGGAACGCGTTCAGTTGCGGGTCGAGCCGGTCGATGCGTTCCAGCGACTGCCCGACCAGCTCGGTGGGACTGACCTCCCCGGCACGCACCATCGCGGCCTGCCGAGCCAGCCCCGCGAACGCGATCTCATCTACCCCCTGCCCCACGGCCCGCGATCCTACCCACCACCGCCACCCAAGTCAGATCAGGTGTGCCAAAAGTGCAAATTTTCGGGATGACAAGCGGGATCCGCGCTACCGTCAACCCATGGACGCCACCGCAGCAACGCAGCGACTCAGAGAGCTCGAGCCGGTGCCCGAGCCGCCACCCGGACCGACCTACGACCACATCGTCGGCAACCAGATCCGCTGGACGATCAGCGTGCTCCGCTACGAACGCTTCCGGTGGCGCAAACGCAGGCTAGAAAAGGCAATCCGAAAGCAGGGAAGATCGAATGCCTCGCATCGAACGAGCGAAGCCTGAGTTCTGGGCTCGACTCTGCGTCTCGGCGATCTTCTCGGTCGCCGGCTTCGCAATCGTCCTCCTCGGCGTCGGGGATCAGTCAAGCGCCCGAATGGCCGCCGGCTGGCTCGGCGCGGTCCTCGGCTTCTGGCTCCGCTGAGATAGGGGTCGGACGCCCGCGACCGCACCCCCGGGGCGCGCGCCCGAGAAGGGACGGGGCCCCGCAAGCTGTCGCCCGGGAGGGTCCAGGCCCCGCAAGCTGGCGCCCGGGAAACGGACGCGCCCCTCTCGCCACGGCCCGGGCAGGCTGTGGCCGTGGCGAGAGGGGCGGGTCTATGGAAGGTGTGGAGGGTCGCGCGCGGGAGTGGCACGGGAGTGCGTCGGGAGTGGCACGGATCCGTGACGGGAGTCAGACGCCGTCACAGAGATGCCGGGAACTCCACGCTTCCTCCCGTGTTGTGCAACACCGACTTACGCGCTGCGTGAGTTGACCGTGCTATAGGGGCCCTAAAACACGCAGCGCGTTCTCGACCCTCTATTTCGGCCCGAAAAAGGGCCTTTGGGGGCCGGAAAGTGTGACGTTCCCGGCATCTCTGTGACGGATCCGGCCGAGGTGTGGAGACTCCCGGACCTGATCGTCACGTAAGTCCGACTTCGCAACGTCCCTGTGACGCCTCTCCCACGCACCCCTCACGTCCTGGGCTCCTCATGGGGGTCACAGCCTGCCAGGACCCCCATGAGGAGCCCAGGACCTCCCTCGGACGGCCGCAAGCGCCCCGAGCCTGCCCGTCCCCCCGCCGTCCCGACACTCAGTCAGTGACGAGCAGATACCGCGCCGACGCAGCGCCGGCCTGCAACGCCGGGGCCATATCCCGGCTCGGGTCGCTCAGGGACTGGAGGGCGAAGCCGTCGGCTACGGCGAGGAGGTAGGCGACGACCGCCTCGGCGTCGAAGCGGAGGGAGAGGATGGCCTCCTCCTCCTTGGCGCGGAAGACGTTGGCGACGTGGGAGCGGGTCGCCTCGAAGAGCTGGCCGACCTCGCGCTGGATGTCGGGGTTGCGGCGGCCGGCGGAGAAGAGCTCGTAGAGGAGGAGGAAGTAGCCGGGATCGTTGTCGATCATGTCGGTGAGGCTGGAGACGAGGACGTCGAGGACGTCGTCCGCCGTCTCCGCCTCGGACAGCATCTGGTCGAGGCGGGCGATCCGCAGTTCGGTGTCCCGGCGCACCACCTCGACGAGGAGGCGCTCCTTGGTCCCGAAGTAATAGTGGAGGAGGCCGCGGCTGACCCCGGCCTCGCGGGCGACGTGCTCGAAGGTCGAGCCCGCCGCCCCGCGCCGGGCGACGCTGTCGCGCATCGCGTCGACGATGCGCTGCGCCTTGTCGCCGCTGAGTTGACGCTCTTTGGTCCCGGCCTCCACCGAGTGACTCGCCGCCTGGACCCTAGGCGCCGTTGATGCTGGTGGTGCTGGTGTACTCGAACTCCTCTTCGGCACCGAAGAGCGCGTCGAGGACCGCCTTGCGCGCGTCCTCGCTGACGACCAGGGCGACGATGCCGCCGACGATCGCGAGCAGGATCAGTTTGCGCAGCGGGTGCCGCTTCTTCTTCGGCTTCTGCAGCCGGTCGCGCGCTTCCTGCAGCGCTTCGGCGGCCTGGCGCATTTCCTTCTGCACCTTCTTGTCCGAGGTCACCGCCTTGACGGTGCCCTTGCCGTTCCCGGTCGCGCGGCCGTAGGCCTTCTTGGCGGAGTTGAACGCGTCCTTGAGGTTGTCGCGCAGATCTTCGTCCTCGATCAGGCGCTGGACGTACGGATTTTCACGCGCGGCTTCGTACAGGTCTCCGGCGCGATCTGCCGTCTGGCTCGTCTTGGTCTTGGACATCCCTTCTCCCTCGCTGATCTAGGCGGTTTCGCCCAGGATATACCCGCGATTAGCAGCGGGACACCGCGACGGACGTTCGGACCGCCGCGATCACTCCGGGCCGACGCCGTCGAGCAGGACCCCGTTGGTGCGGAAATCGAGCTTCGCGTCGCGCAGGCGGCGCAGCCGCAACGGCGCCAGCCCCGGCTCCTGGAAGCGGTAGCGACGGATGTAGAGGCGGCCGGTGTCTTCGCGGGCGACCTGGTGGAACCCCGGCCCGAGCAGCCGTCGCGGCGGGGCCGGCGCGGCGCCGTCGGAGACGAAGTCGACTTCCTTGACCAGCCAGTCGTAGCCTTCCTTCGCCCGCACCTGGATCGCGCCGGTCGAGAGGTAGTAACGGAGCGGCGCCTCGCCGAGCGTCCAGGTGACCGTCGCCCGCGGCCCGTTCGGATCGCCGATGCTGGCGGCGACGGCGCTCCAGTTCGGGCGCTGGAACTGTTCGTCGGCGCTCGCCAGGAGGCAGAAGCCGAGCGAGTAGGCGAAGAGGAGCGCGCCGATCACGCTGCCGAGGCGGCGCGAGGCGGGCGAGCTGATCGCGATCCCGACCGCGGCCAGCAACGGCACCAGCGCCGGGATCAGGTTGCGGGCGAGGACGAAGTCCTTCGACGCGGCCACCAGCGCCAGCGCCGCCGGGATGCCGATGCCGGCGGCGACGAGAAGCAGCGGCCGGCCCGCGGCGCGCCGCTCCCGCCCGGCCCGTCTGCGCAGCAGCAGCGCCAGCGCCGCCAGGGTCAGCGCCAGCGGCACGAAGGCGAACCAGGGCCGCTCCGGCCGGCCGATGATGTCGCCGGTCTCCCCGGTGACGAAGGTTGCCGCCGTTTCCGCCAGCCGGTGGCCGAGGCTGAAGTTGCCGATCCAGTCGGCATGGCCGAGCGACATCTGGTGGATCGCCACCGGCGCCACCGCGATCGCGCACCCGGCCAGGACCGCCATCCCGGCGAGGCTCCGGCGCAACCCGCGGCGGCGCAGCAGCATCAGCGCCTCGGCGAGGATCGGGAAGGCGACAAAGTAGTGCGTGGCGATCGCGAGGCCGGACCAGATCCCCCACCAGACGAAGTCGCGCCGCCCGCCGCGCCGTTCCGCTCGCAGCCAGTAGAGGGCCGAGAGCGCGCCGAAGAGCGTCACCAGCGCGTAGGCGCGCGCCTCCTGCGAGTACCAGAGCATCATCGGGTTGACCGCGACCAGCGCCGCCGCCCAGAGTCCGGCGCGGCGGCCGCGCAGCTCCACGCCGATCAGGTAGGCGACCGGGACCGTCAGCACCCCGGCGGCCGCCGACACCGTCCGCAGGCCGAATTCCCCGGTGCCGACCAGCTGCGTCCAGACCCAGGCGATCGCGTAGTAGACCGGCGGCGTCGACTCGCTGAACCAGACCGCGTGCATCGCGTGGCCGAAGCCGGCGCGGAGCACGCGGCTGGCGGTGACGACCTCGTCGTGGTGGTAGCTCTGCACGCCGAGCGTGGCGAAGCGCAGGGCCGCCGCGAGGACGGTCAGCCCGGCGACGATCCAGAAGGCGCGCGAGCGCTCCCGCGCCCAGTCGAGCGGCGAGCGCCGGCGCTCGGTCGGGGCGGTGCGCGGGGTGCGAGGGAGAGTCGCCGCCTCCATCAGGAGAGCGCGACGTCGATCGCTTTCGAGACCTCGTCGACGAACACGAACTGCAAGCCCCCCAGCTCTTTGCGGGGGATCTCGCCCGCGTCCCCCTCGTTGCGCGCGGGCACCAAGACCCGCTTGATCCCCGCCCGTTGTGCCGCCAACGACTTCTCCTTCAGCCCGCCGATCGGCAGCACCTTGCCGGTCAGCGTCACCTCGCCGGTCATCGCCACGTCGTTGCGCACCGGCCGGCCGCTGATCAGCGAGGACAGCGCGACCGTCATCGCCACCCCCGCCGAGGGGCCGTCCTTCGGCACCGCCCCCGCCGGCACGTGGATGTGGACGTCGTGGCCCGCGAACCAGTCCTCGGTCAGCTTCGGCGCGATCTGCGCCTGGTGGCCGCGCACGTAGGAGAGCGCCGCCTGCGCCGACTCTTTCATCACCTCGCCAAGCTGGCCAGTGATCGTCAGCTTCCCCGAGCCGGGCATCCCGGTCGCCTCGATGAAGAGCACGTCGCCGCCCGCCGGCGTCCAGGCCAGGCCGGTGGCCACGCCGGGATCTTTGGTGCGCCGCCGGGTTTCGGCGAAGACGCGCCGCCGTCCCAGCATCTCGCGCGCTTTCTTGCCCGAGACGCGCACCTTCCCTTTCGCCTTGCCTTCGGCGACCTGGCGCGCGACTTTGCGGCAGATCGTGCCGATCAGCCGCTCAAGGTTGCGCACCCCGGCCTCGCGCGTGTACTCCTCGACGATCGCGGTCAGCGCCGCGTCGGCGAACTCGATCTGGGACGGCTTCAGCCCGTTCGCGGCGATCTGGCGGTCGACCAGGTAGCTGCGCGCGATGTGGCGCTTCTCGTCCAGCGTGTAGCCCGCCAGCTCGATCGTCTCCATCCGGTCGAGCAACGGTCCCGGAATCGTGTCGAGCACGTTCGCGGTGGCGATGAAGACGACGTCGGAGAGGTCGAAGGCGAGGTCCAGATAGTGGTCGCGGAAGGTGTCGTTCTGGGCCGGGTCGAGCACCTCGAGCATCGCGCTCGCCGGGTCGCCCCGGAAGTCGGCGCCCATCTTGTCGATCTCGTCGATCATGAAGACGGGGTTGCGCGAGCCGGCGTCGCGCAGCGCGCGGATGATCGTCCCCGGCAGCGCCCCGATGTAGGTGCGGCGGTGGCCGCGGATCTCCGCCTCGTCGCGGACGCCGCCGACCGAGATGCGCTCGAACTCGCGGCCGAGCGCCTTCGCGATCGAGCGGCCGAGGCTCGTCTTCCCCACCCCGGGCGGGCCGACGAAGCAGAGGATCGGGCCGGGGCTCTCCGGGTTCAGCTTGCGCACCGCGAGGTACTCGAGGATCCGCTCCTTGACGTCCTCGAGGTCGTAGTGGTCGGCGTTGAGGACTTTTTTCGCGTGCCGGATGTCGAGGTTGTCCTTCGTCTCCACGTCCCAGGGCAGCTCGATCAGCCACTCCAGGTAGGTGCGGATCACCCCGTGCTCGGCTGCCGCGGGCGGCAGTTTGGCGAGGCGCCCGAGCTCTCGGTCGGCCGCTTTGCGCGCCTCCTCAGGCAGGTTCGCCGCCTCGATTTTCTCCTGCAGTTCCTTGACTTCGGCGGCCTGCTCGTCTTCTTCGCCGAGCTCGTCCTGGATCGCTTTCAGCTGCTGGCGGAGGAAGAACTCGCGCTGGCCTTTGTCGACTTCGGACTGGACCTGGGACTGGATCTGGGTGCCGAGCTGGACGACCTCGAGCTCGCGGGCGAGGATCTGGGAGAGGTGGCGCAGGCGCTTGCCGACGTCGACTTCTTCGAGCAGCTCCTGTTTCTCGGCGGTCTCGACCCGGAGCGCCCCGGCGATCAGGTGGGCGAGCGAGCTCGGGTCGTCGATGTTGGCGACGGCAAGCTGCAGCTCCTCCGGCAGGTAGGGGATCTGCTCGACGATCTCCGAGAAGGTGCGCTGGACGTTGCGGCTGAGCGCCTCGAGCTCGGCGGTGCGCTCGACCTCGTCGGGCATCTCGGTGATGCGGGCGATCAAGTAGGGGCGGTCGGTGACGAAGTCGTCGAGACGGACGCGCTGGGTCGCCTGGACGAGGATCCGCAGCGAGCCGTCCGGCACTTTGACCATCCGCTCGACCACGCCGACGACGCCGACCTCGTAGAGGTCCGAGGGGGTCGGCTCCTCCAGCTCGGGGTCGCGCGAGGCGACCATCACCAGCATGCGGTTGCCGCCGAGGGCGTCGTCGACGAGTTTGATCGAGCGCGGCTGGCCGACGGCGAGCGGCGTGATCGTGTCCGGGAAGGCGACCGAGTCGCGCAGCGGCAGGACCGGCAGCGCCTCCGGGAGGGGCAGCGGGCCGTCGTGCAGCGCGTCCTCGGCGTCGAGCGGGGCTTCGACGACCTCGAGGGTGGGAGAGCCCTCCATCATGGACGCTCTATCGGCACCTGGTGCGTGGTTTCCTGCGGGTCGCGCAGCGGCAGTTCGATCGTCAGGAGGCCGTCTTCGTAGTTGGCGACGGAGCGGTTGCCGTCGACCTCGACCTGCAGCTCGACCACGCGGCGGAAGGGGCCGGAGGGGATCTCGATCTGTTGGTAGACGCGGCCTTCGGTCTCCTGCAGGGCGCGGCGGCCGACGATCGCCAGCTGGCGCCCCGAGACCTCGATCCCGATCTCGGTGAGGTCGACGCCCGCGAGGTCGACTTTGACGACCGCGCGCTGCGGGTCGTCGACGTAGTAGACGTCGACGTTCGGCGAGAAGCCGGAGGCCCGGCGGCTGACGTAACGGGTGCGGCTCCAGGGATCGCCCATCAGCTGGTCCATCTCCCGGCGCATCCGCGCGAAGTCGGCGAAAAGGTCGCGCTGCGGCATCGCTCCGACACATTACCCACGTCACGGGTGGGTACGGGGGTCACGGCGCGACTCGGTGGGTCGGCGCCGTCAGGCGGAGACGGCGCGGCCGGTGGAGGCCCAGCGAGGCGCCCTCATCAGGAGCACCGGCTGGCGCGGTGGGACGAGGCCCTCGGGACGGTTGGGCCGGAAGGTCGCGCAGGTCTCGCCGAGCTCCAGGGCGCACAAGTGATTCTTGTGGAAATAGCAGTCCTCGCAGGTGGGGGCTTTGGGCTTGCGCGGCATCGGCCCGGGCATGAAAGCAACCCGGCGGCGGGCGCGTCGGGCACGAATCCGCAAATCGCTACATCTGCGTAACAGGGCCTTCACGTAAGCCCCGCGTCTTGCGAGACGGCCGGGCGGCGTCGCTAACATTCGGCCAGATGGAGGCACACGAACGCACCCAGCGGCTGGCCGAATCGCCGCCGATCTTCAAGAACGGATTCCTCGATTTCTTCTCCCGCGTGCACCCCTCGCTGCCCGCGATCATCTTCATCCCGGTGATCGTCGCGGCGGAGTGGATCGGTGCGACCAAGGGCTGGAGCGCCTTGCAGCTGATCCTCATCTCGCTCGGCGGGCTCGCCTTCTGGACGCTGACCGAGTACTGGCTCCACCGCGTCCTCTTCCACTGGGAGCCCGACAACGCGGTCGGCCGGCGGATGCACTTCATCATCCACGGCGTCCACCACGACCATCCCAACGACAAGATGCGTCTGGTGATGCCGCCCTCGGCCTCGATTCCCCTGGCGGCGCTCTTCTTCCTCGGCTTCTGGCTGGTCCTCGGCGACGCCGCCTTCCCGGCCTTCGGCGGCTTCATGATCGGTTACCTCGTCTACGACTACATGCACTACTACGTGCACCACTTCGTGCCCAAGTCGCGACTCCTGAAGATGATCCGCGAGGCCCACATGCGCCACCACTTCCAGGACCACCGTTATGGCTACGGCGTCTCCTCCCCCCTCTGGGACGTCGTCTTCCACACCCTGCCGAAAAAGCGCAAGCACTAGCCGCGCCTCCCCTGGCGATGCCGGGGGGCGCATCGCGGCGTCGTGGCTCGGGTCACGTGCTAATGCACGCTCCCCTCGCTACTCCTTGCGCTGCTGGCCCGGCATCGCCAGGGGAGGCGCGGGGGGCTGGCCCACCGGCGAGTTCGCACTTATCCGCGCATACCGCGGATAAGTGCGAACTCGCCGTCGCCGTTGGCGGCGGGGACGACCATGCGGTGGTCTTCGGGGCCGGGGCGGAGGATCATCACCTCGGCAGGGGCGCGCTCCAGGAGCCAGACGAGGTCGTCGCCGGAGAGGCCTTGGGTGCCGGTGGCGCCGGGGGAGACGACGACGCGGTCGAAGTCCTCCTCGGCGAGCAGGCGGGCGAGGGCGTGGCGGTAGGTGCGGCCGCGCTCGATGCGGGCGTCGACCGGGACGCCCTTGCCGCCGGCGCGCTGTTCGATCGCCTCCAGCATCGCCATCGCCCGGTCGGCCTCGACCGGGATCGCGCAGTCGAGCGGCAGGCTCTTCGGTACCGCGGCGAGGTAGGCGGGCATCAGGGTGGCGCCCTCGGCGCGGGCGAGGCGGAGTGCGGCGTCGACCGCGCGGCGCGAGATCTCGGTGCCGGTGAACGGCATGAGGATGTGGTGGACGGCTTCCGGTTCGGCGGGCGCCCGGCGGCCGAGGCGGGACCGGGCGAGGAAGAAGCCGCCGGCGAGTCCGAGGACCAGGGCGACCGCGACGAGGATGTGCTCGAGGCGGATGGCAAGAGCGCCGGCGGCCAGCGCGGCGGTGGGCGCCGCGCGAGGGCCGAGCCCGACGGCGACCGCAGTGCCGGCGACGAACCCGTGGGCGACGAGCGCGGGGGTGGCCACGGCGAACGCGCTCACGACGACGCCTCCCCTCGACGCTTGTCGCCCTCTGGGCGACAAGCGTCGGTGGCGGAAGTGGGGCGGGGGCTCATGGGTCCCGCCGCCCGCGGTTGGCGACGATGCGGACGTCGACGCCGGGCGAGGCGGCGCGCATCAGGCGCTGGGGCAGCGGCTCACGCAGGCGGGCGAGGCCCTTCGGCGGCGGCGCCTCGCCGACCATGATGTAGGTGCTGCCGCGCTCGCGGGCGACCCGGGCCGCGGCCGCGACGACGTCGTCGTGCTCCTCGATCAAGAGGGTCGCGCCGAGCACCGAGGCAAGCCGGCGCAGGGCCGTCACCTGGCGCTCGACCTCGCCCTCGACCACGAGGCCCGGCGGCTTCACCCAGAGCAGGTCGAGCCCCGTCCCCAGCCGTTGCGCCGAGCGCCACGCGCGCCGCACCAGCCGCTGGGAGCTCGGCTGCGGACGGACCAGCGCCAGGAGCCTCTCCCCCACCGCCTTGGCGGCATCGCCCGCGACCCGTTCCTCGTCGCGCGTCCCCACCTGCTCGGCCTCGGCGAAGACGAGCCGCTTCGACTCCACGTCCTCGGCCACCTGGCGCAGGCTGACCTCGCGCAGCGCCGCCAGGTTCTCGATCTTGAAGAAGTTGTCGAGCGCCGCGGGGACGCTGGCCGGCGGGTAGATCTTGCCCGCCCGCAGCCGCGCGATCAGCGTCTCCGGGGTGAGGTCGATCAGCACCACTTCGTCGGCGTCGGCGAGGACCCGGTCGGGCACCGTCTCCCGCACCCGCACGCCGGTCAGCTCGGCGATCTGGTCGTTCAGCGACTCGAGGTGCTGGACGTTGACGGTGGAGAGGACGTCGATGCCGGCGGCGAGCACCGCGGCGATGTCCTCGTAGCGCTTGGCGTGCTCGAGCCCCGGCGGGTTGGTGTGGGCGAGCTCGTCGATCAGCGCCAGCTCCGGGTCGCGCGCGAGCAGCGCCGGGAGGTCCATCTCCGCGACCGTCGCCCCGCCGCGGATCTCGACCTCCCGCCGCGGCACCGCCTCCAGCCCGCGCGCCTGCTCGCTCGTCTCCGGCCGTTCGTGCGGCTCCAGGTAGCCGATCGCCACGTCGCGCCCGGCGGCCGCTTCGGCATGCCCCTCCTGCAGCATCCGGTAGGTCTTGCCGACCCCCGCGGCCATGCCCAGGAAGATCTTGTAGTGGCCCACCGATCGGCTCCCCTCACGCCCCCAGCAGGTTGTGGACGACGAGGTCGATCGCTTTGATCCCGACGAAGGGGACGATCAGCCCGCCGAGGCCGTAGATGAGGATGTTGCGGCGCAGGAGCGCGGTCGCGCCGATCGCCCGATAACGGACCCCCTTGAGGCTGAGCGGGATCAGCAGCGGGATGATCAGGGCGTTGAAGATGATCGCCGAGAGGATCGCCGACTCGGGCGTCCCCAGGTGCATGACGTTCAGCGCGTCGAGCGGCCCCTTCTCGCCCGCGGTCGCGTAGGTGGCGGCGAACATCGCGGGCAGGATCGCGAAGTACTTGGCGACGTCATTGGCGATCGAGAAGGTGGTGAGCGCGCCGCGGGTGATCAGCAGCTGCTTGCCGACCTCGACGATCTCGATCAGCTTCGTCGGATTGGAGTCGAGGTCGACCATGTTCCCCGCCTCGCGGGCAGCTTGAGTGCCGGTGTTCATGGCTACGCCTACATCCGCCTGAGCAAGAGCAGGTGCATCATTCGTCCCGTCCCCGGTCATCGCGATCAGCCTTCCGTCGGCCTGCTGTTCCTTGATCAGCTCCAGCTTGCGCTCCGGCGTCGCTTCGGCGAGGAAGTCGTCGACGCCCGCCTCCGCGGCGATCTTCGCCGCCGTCAGCTTGTTGTCCCCGGTGACCATGATCGTGCGGATGCCCATCGCCCGCAGCTGGTCGAAGCGGGCCTTCATCCCCTCCTTGACCACGTCCTTGAGGTAGACGACGCCGAGCACGTGCTCGTCGCGGGCGACCGCCAGCGGGGTGCCGCCTTCGCGGCCGATCCGGTCCAGCTCGGCGCGCAGCTCCGGCGGCGCGTGGCCGCCCTCGCCGGCGATCCACCCCGCGATCGCGTCACCGGCGCCCTTGCGCAGCTGCGTGCCGTTGTAGTCGACGCCGCTCATCCGCGTTTCGGCGCTGAACGGGACGAAGGTCGGTTCGGTCCCGTCGAAGTCGTGCTCGCGGATGCCGAAGCGCTCCTTGGCGAGGACGACGATCGAGCGCCCCTCCGGCGTCTCGTCGGCAAGCGAGGACATCTGCGCCGCCTCCGCCAGCTCCGCCTCGCTCACCCCCGGCATCGGAATGAACTCGGTCGCCTCGCGGTTGCCGAGCGTGATCGTGCCGGTCTTGTCGAGCAGGAGGACGTCGCAGTCCCCGGACGCCTCGACCGCGCGGCCCGAGAGCGCCAGCACGTTGCGGCGCACCAGCCGGTCCATGCCGGCGATGCCGATCGCCGAGAGCAGCGCCCCGATCGTGGTCGGGATCAGCGCGACCAGCAGCGCGATCAGCGTCGTCTCGGAGAGCTCGGTGCCGGCGAAGAGCGCGAACGGCCGCAGGCTGACGACGACCACGATGAAGACCAGGGTCAGCGCCGAGAGCAGGATCCCGAGCGCGATCTCGTTCGGCGTCTTGCGGCGCGAGGCGCCCTCGACCAGGGAGATCATCCGGTCGAGGAAGGAGCCGCCCGGCTCCTGGGTGATTTCGACGACGATCCGGTCGGAGAGGACGCGGGTGCCGCCGGTGACGGCGGAGCGGTCGCCGCCCGCCTCGCGGATGACCGGGGCCGACTCGCCGGTGATCGCCGACTCGTCGACCGAGGCGATCCCTTCGATCACGGTGCCGTCGCCGGGGATCCCCTCCCCCGCGCAGACCACGACCACGTCGCCGCGGACCAGCTCGGCGGCGGACTTCTCGGTGCCGTCGAGCATCTTCGCGGTGGCCTCGGTGCGCATCGCGCGCAGGCTGGCGGCCTGGGCGCGGCCGCGGCCCTCGGCGAGCGCCTCGGCGAGGTTGGCGAAGACGACGGTCAGCCACAGCCACACCGTCACGGTGAAGGTGAACCAGGCGGGCTGGTGGCCGCCGCCGAGGCTTTCGCCGCCGAAGAGCTGGATCAGCCAGGCGACGGTGGTGATCGCGGCGCCGATCTCGACCACGAACATGACCGGGTTGCGGACCTGGACGCGCGGGTCGAGCTTGCGCAGCGACTCGAGCAGGGCCGGGCGGACGATCGCGGGGTCGAAGAGGGAGCGGGGCTCCTCCCTGGTGTGCTGTCGCTTCTCTGGGGTCATCTCAGCGGCGCCGCTTCTTCGAGGGCAACGTTCAGTTCGAGGACGTTCACGCCGGGCTCGCCGAAGACGCCGAGGCCGCGGCCTTCGACGACGCCGTCGATCAGCGCTTCGACTTCGTCCAAGGGCAGTCCGCGGACGGCGGCGACGCGGTGCGCCTGGATCCGCGCGTTGGCCTGGGAGATCTGCGGGTCGACGCCGGAGGCGGAGTTGGTGACCGCGTCGACCGGCACGTCCGCCTTGGTCAGGCCGCGGTCGAAGGGCTTGTTCAGCTTGAGGTAGGCGGCGAGGTTTTCGCGCACCTCTTCGCGCCCTTCCTTGGAGTTCGGGCCGACGTTGGCGAAGAAGGTCGCGTCGCCGGAGTAGCCGGTCGCCGAGGGGCGCGAGTGGAAGAACGCCTTGCCCTTGAATTCCTGGCCGATCAGCCGCGAGCCGACCACGCGGCCGTCGAAGCTCACCTTGGAGCCGTTGGCCGCGCCCGGGAAGAGCACCTGCGAGATCCCGGTGACGACCAGCGGGTAGGCGAGGCCGAGGACGAGCGTCATCGCGAGGACCGCGATCAGGCCCGTGCGCAGCTCCTTGCCGAGGCCGCGCATCAGAAGAGCCTCGTCGACAGTCCCTGCACGACCGGGCCGAGCAGGATCGCGGGGAAGAAGGTGAGGGCGCCGACCAGAACGACGATCCCGAGCAGGAGGAAGACGAAGGTCGGGTTGTCGGTGCGCATCGTGCCGAGGCCCGCGGGCGAGACCTTCTTGCCCGCCAGCGCGCCGGCGACGGCGAGGACGAAGAGGATCGGCAGGAAGCGGCCGGCGATCAGGACCAGCCCGCCGAGCAGGTCGGTGAAGCTGATCCCGTAGGCGCCGACGTTGCCGGGGCCGTGCGGCTGTAGGAAGCCGGTGTAGCCGGCCCAGGCGGAGCCGTTGTTGTTGGCCTGGGAGAGGTAGGCGTAGAGGGTCTCGGAGAAGCCCTGCGGGGTGAAGCCGGCGTAGAGCGAGCGGGTGCCGGCGGGCGCCGCCGCGGCGAGCCCGGCGGAGAGCAGCACGGTCAGCGGCGTGACGAGGACGCCGAGCGCGACCAACTTGATCTCCCGCGCGCCGATCTTCTTGCCGAGGTACTCGGGCGTGCGTCCCACCATCAGGCCGCCGATGAAGACGGCGAGGATCGCGTAGAGCAGCATCGAGTAGAGGCCGGAGCCGACGCCGCCGAAGATCACCTCGGAGAAGCCGAGGTTGGAGAAGGGCACCGCGCCGCCGATCCCGGTCAGGGACTCGAACGCGTTGTTGACGGCGCCGGTGGAGGTGGCGGTGGTGACCGCGGTGAAGAGCGCGCTGGAGGCGATGCCGAAGCGCTGCTCCTTGCCCTCCATGTTGCCGCCGGTCGAGCCGTCCATCGCGTGGGTGTGGAGCCCCGCGAGGTGCTGCGCCGGGGTGCCGTGCTGCTCGGCGACGTAGGCGACGACGGTCCCCGCAATCAGCAGCACCGCCATCGCCGCGAAGATCGCCCAGCCCTGCCGCTGGCTGCCGATCATGCGGCCGTAGGTGTAGGTCAGCGACGCCGGGATGATCAGGATCAGGAACATCTCGACGACGTTGGTGAAGCCGCTCGGGTTCTCGAACGGGAAGGCCGAGTTCACGTTGAAGAAGCCGCCGCCGTTGGTGCCGAGCAGCTTGATCGCCTCCTGCGAGGCGACCGGGCCCTGGCCGAGAACCTGGGTCCCGCCGGAGAGCGTGTGGATGACGGTGTAGCCGGAGAGGTTCTCGATCACGCCCTGGGAGGCGAGGACGAGCGCGCCGACCACCGCGATCGGCACCAGCACGTAGAGCAGGATCCGCACCACGTCCTGCCAGAAGTTGCCGAGCGAGCGACCGGAGCGGGCGGCGAGGCCGCGGATCAGGGCGACGAGCACCGCGATCCCGACCGCCGCGGAGACGAAGTTCTGCACCGCGAGCCCCGCCATCTGGGCGAAGTACGACAACGTGACTTCGCCGCCGTAGTACTGCCAGTTGGTGTTGGTGACGAACGAGCTGACGGTGTTGAAGGTCACGTCCCACGGCGCGGAGTGGAACCCGCGCGGGTTCCACGGGTCGAGCCCCTGGGTGCGGAGGATCAGGTACAGCAGGACCCAGAAGAGGAGCGAGAAGACGATCAGGCTCTTCGCGTACTGCTTCCAGTCCTGGCCTTCCTCCTCGGGCCGCACCCGCAGCACCTTGTAGGCACCACGCTCGACCGGCCCGAGGACGGGGGTCAAGAAGACGCGTTCACCCCGGAACACCTTCGCCATGTAGATCCCCAGTGGCTTCACCACGGCAAGGACGACGGCGAAGAAGATCGCGATCTGCACGTACCCCTGGACCATCAGAGGTTCTCCCCCCGCAACAGCGCGTAGAAGAGGAAGACGCAGACGACGAACGCGGCGACGAGCCCGAAGACGTCGGCGCCGCTCATATCCGGTCGATCAGGTCGATCACCCAGAACAGCAGGGCGAAGAGGAAGAGCGCGATCGCGATCGCGAAGACGTCAGCAACCGGACTGCCGCCGCCGGGGAAGATGTCTGCGAGGAAGAGCACACCAACACTGTGCGCTCAGTCCCGTCAAGGCCGCGTGAAGTTACGGCGGGGCCGTATACAGATCCTGTGAAGGTTGCCGGAGGGGAGGTCCTGGGCTCCTCATGGGGGCCCTGGCAGGCTGTGACCCCCATGAGGAGCCCAGGACGTGAGGCTTGCGTGAAAAAGGCGGCACAGGGACGTTGCGAAGTCGGCCTTCCGTGACGATCGGGTCGGAGAGCCTCCACACCTCGGCCCGAACGGTCACAGAGATGCCGGGAACGTCACACTTTCCGGCCCTCGGAGGCCCTTTCCGGGCCTGAATCAGGGGGCCGGAAACGCGCTGCGTGTTTTAGGGCCCCTATAGGGGGGTCAACTCACGCAGCGCGTAGGTCGGTGTTGCACAACATGGGAGGAAGTCAGGAGATCCCGGCATCTCCGTGACGACGTCTGACCCCCGTCACGGATCCGTGCCACTCCCGGCGCACTCCCGTGAGGCCCCCGCGCACGTCCCTCCACACCTTCCATACACCCGCCCCTCTCGCCACGGCCACAGCCTGCCCGGGCCGTGGCGAGAGGGGCGCGTCCGTAACCCGGGCGACAGCTTGCGAGGCCTGGACCCTTCCGGGCGCCAGCTTGCGGGGCCCCATCCCTTCCCCGCCCCGCCCCACCCGGCGTTCGCACTTCTGGGCCCTATCCAGTCATTTCTGCGAACTCGCCTGCGGGCCACGTCCCTTCCACCTACCCGGCGAACCGATACCCCACGCCCGGATCCGTCTTGATGTACCGCGGGCCGTCCGCCGGCTCGATCTTGCGGCGCAGGTTGGCGATGTGGGCGCGGAGGATCTGGAAATCGTCTTCGTACTCGACGCCCCAGACCTCGACCAGGAGGGTGCGGTGGGTCATCAGCCGGCCGCGGTTGCGGGCGAGGGTGCGGAGCAGGTTGAACTCGGTCGGGGTGAGGTGGACCGGCTCGCCGTCGCGCTTGACCGTGCGGCCGGCGAGATCGATCTCGAGGCCGTCGGCGACGATCCTCGGCTCCGCTCCCTCCGGCGCGGCGCGGCGCAGGACGGCCTGCAGGCGGGCGACCAGCTCACGCGGGCCGAAGGGCTTGGTGACGTAGTCGTCGGCGCCCGCGGCGAGCGCCTCGACCTTGCGGTCCTCCTCCCCCACCGCGGAGAGGACGAGGATCGGGATCTTGGTCCACTCGCGCAGCCGCCGCGTCACCTCGACGCCGTCGAGGTCGGGCAGCATCAGGTCGAGGATCGCCGCCTCGGGCGGTTTCACCGCCGCCAGGTCGAGCGCCTCCTCCCCGGTCGCCGCGGTCACCGCCTCGAAGCCCGCGTCACGGAGGATCACCCGCATCGCCCGCAGGATCTGCGGCTCGTCGTCGCAGACGAGGATCCGCGCCGCGCCGCTCACGCGGGGCTGTTCCTTTTGCCGGAGGGGTCGGAGAAAGGAACAGCTGGGCGGGTGGGGGCGGCGAAGGTGACGACGAAGCTCGACCCCTGGCCCGGCAGCGACTCGACCTCGACCTCGCCCCCGTTCGCCTCGATGAAGCCGCGGGCGATCGCCAGGCCGAGACCGGAGCCGCCCGCGCTCGCCGCGCCCGGCACGCGGTAGAAGGGCTCGAAGATCCGCTCGCGCAGGTTCTCCGGGATGCCGGGGCCCTGGTCGACCACCCGCACCACCAGCCGCGGCCCGACCAGCCGCGAGCGGACCAGCACCGGCTGGCCCTCCCCGTGGACGACCGCGTTCTCCAGCAGGTTGGCGAAGGCGCGCTCGAGCTGGGTCGGGTCGGCGCGCAGCGACGGCAGGTCCTGGTCGAGCGAGAGGCGCACGCGCTCGCCGTCGGGCCCGATCGACTCGCGCGCCGCGGCCAGCAGGTCACCGAGCTCGACCGGCTCGCGGTGCGGCTCCGCCCTCCCCGCTTCGAGCCGCGAGACGTCGAGCAGGTTCTCCACCAGCCGCGCGAGCCGTTGCCCTTCGTCGACGACCGCGTCGCTCAGCTCGTGGCGCTCCGCCGCGGTGACGCTGGGCGAGTCGAGCGCCGCGCCGGCGGCGATGATCGCGGTCAGCGGCGTCCGCAGATCGTGGGACACCGAGCGCAGCAGCGAGGTCTTCAGCTCGTCGGAGCGGCGCACCGCGTCGGCCTCGATCGCCTCTTCGCGCATCCGGTCGCGCTCGGCCGCCAGCGCCGCGGCCTCCTCCAACGCCCGGTCGGCCTCCTCGCGCCGCCGCTCCGACTCGGCCGCGCGGGCCCGCGCCAGCTCGGCCAGGGTGCCGCCGGCGGCGGCGACGATGACGAAGACCACCAGAGCGACGATGTCGTGCTGGGCGTTGATCGTGAACGTGCGCAGCGGCGGCAGGAAGAAGAAGTTGAAGACGAGCGCGCTGAGGACCGCGGTGCCGATCCCCATCCAGAGGCCCCAGACGGTCGCGATCAGCAGCACGCCGGGGATGAAGACGATCCCCAGCGAGACCGGCTCGGCGATCGTTTCGAGCGCCCCGGCGATCCCGGTCCCGAGCGTGACGACGACGATCGCGGCGAGGATGCCGAGCGGGGTCGAAGGTGATTTGGCGGCGAGCACGAGGGGAGCGTAGCCCCGCCCCCGGTGAGTTCGCACTTCTCCGCGCTATCCGCGGAGAAGTGCGAACTCGACCGGGGGTCACTCGTATTGGAGGGATTCCAGGACGTCGAGCCGCGAGGCGCGGCGGGCGGGGATGATCGCGGCGACCACGCCGGCCAGCGCGGCGAGCACGAGGATCCCGATCAGCGTGCCGACCGGGTAGCTGAGCGTGAAGCCTTCCTGCTTCAGCGGCTGGGCGATCAGCGCGGCGAAGACGACGCCGAGGGCCAGCCCGAGGATCGCCCCGATCAGCGCCGTGATCACCGCCTCGTAACGGATCATCGTCCGCACCTGCCGCCGCGACATGCCGATCGCGCGCAACATGCCGAGCTCCCGCGTGCGCTCGTAGACGGAGAGCCCGAGCGTGTTGACGACGCCGATCAGCGAGATGATCACCGCCAGCGCCAGCAGCAGGTAGAAGAGGCGCACGATCTGGTCGATCTGCGCTTCGCGTTCTTCGCGCAGTTCGCCCTGGTTCAGCACTTCGGCGGTGGGGAAGGCGCGGTCGGCGCCGAGCGTGAGGATCGCCTGGACCTTTTCGGCGTCGGCGCCCGGTTCGAGGATCACGAAATCGGTCGTGTCCTGGCGCTGCTTGAAGGCGTCCGCCATCACCTGCTGGGTGACGAGGACGTCACCGAACACGCCCACCTTCGATTCGAACTCGCCCGCGACGCGGAGCTTCGAGTGCACCTCCGACTGGCTCAGCAGCTCGAAGGTGTCCCCCACTTCAAGGTTGTTTTCGTTCGCGAAGTCGTCGGAGACGATCGCTTCGTCGTCACGTAGATGGCGCAGTTTCGCCGGCCCGCCCTTCAGCCATTCGATTTCCACGCCTTCCTCGATGTTGGGTGACGGCCCGTTCACTTTCACCGTGTTCCCCGGTCCGACGACCTTCGCTTCGGCGCCGCGGATCGTCGCCACCGACTTCACCCCCGGCACTTTCGCGGCGGCGAAGGCGGCGCCCGCCGGGATCGGCGAGAAGCCGTCGGTGTTCTCGATCACCAGGCCGCCGGCGAAGTTTTCTTCGATCACCTGGGCGACCGAGCTCTTCAGCCCCGAGGCGAAGACGGTGACGAAGGTGACCAGCGCCAGCGAGATCATCAACGCCGCGGCGGTGACCGCGGTGCGGCCCGGGTTGCGCTTCGAGTTCTCGCGGGCGAGGCGCCCGGTGAGGCCGCGGACCCACTGCAGCGGGCGCCCGGCGACGTCGGCGAGCGGCCGCACCAGGCTCGGGCTGAAGAGCGAGACGGCGACGACGACCGCGATCCCGCCGCCGCCGATCCGCGCCGCCCGGCCGCTGATCCCGCCGCCGCCCGCGAGGCCGGCGACGACGAAGGCGACCCCGATCGCCGCCAGGAGCGCCGCGAGGGCGACGAAGACGACGCGCCGCCCGCGGCTCACCGTCGGCGTGAAGCCGTGCAGGGCGGCGATCGGCGGCACCCGGGTCGAGCGCCAGGCGGGCACCAGCGCGGAGAGGAACGTGACCACGAAGGCGACGACGAAGGACACGATCACGGTGCGGCTCTCCAGCACCAGCGAGGTGGTCGGCAGGTCGGCGCCGATCGCCGCGAACAGCGCGCGCAGGCCGAGGGCGATGACGAAGCCGCCCGCGATGCCGACGATCCCGCCGATCAGCCCGATCACCCCCGCTTCCAGCAGCACCGAGCCGAGGATCTGCCGGCGCGAGGCACCGAGCGTCCGCAGGACGCCGAACTCGGCGACCCGCTGGGCGACCGTGATCGAGAAGGTGTTGAAGATGATGAACGCGCCGACCAGCACGGCGACGTAACCGAAGACGAGCAGGATCGTCTGCAAGAAGCCGAGGTTGTCGCGGATTTCTTCGGAGCCGCGGGCGGCGTTTTCCTTCGCCGTCTCCACCCGCGCCGAGAGCGGCAGCACTTTTTCGATCCGCCGTTTCAGCGCCGCCTCGGCGACGCCCGATTCGGCGGCGACCGAGATCTGGTCGAAGCGGCCGCGCTTGTGGGTCAGCGCCTGGGCGACCGGCAGGCTCACCTGGGCGATCGAGGCGCCGCCGAAGGAGGCCTGGCCGAGCTGGGTCAGCCCGACCAGCTTGAACGGCACCACCTTCCCGGCGCCGACGATCTTCAGCGTGTCGCCGAGTTCGAGGCCCGCCGATTCCGCCGCCGACTTGTCGAGCGAGGCTTCGCCGGGTCCTTCGGGCTTCTTGCCTTCGACGTAGGTGAGCGACTCGAGCCCTTCGGGCAGGGTCGAGGAGATGAACTTCGGCGCGAATTTCGTCCCGATCGCGTCGTTTTCTTCGTCGAAGAAGCCACCCGGGGTGAAGATCGCCCCCGCCGCCTGCTTCACCCCGGCCACCCCCCGCACCTTCGGCAGGTAGGCGCGCGGAACCGTCGCAACTTCGCCGCTTTCCTGTTCGACCGGGTTCTGCGCGGTGATCACCACCGAGGTGCCCTGCAGCGACTCGGTGAAGATTTCGTCGAAGGCGGCGAAGATCGTGTCGGTGAGGACGTAGGACCCGGCGATGAAGGCGACGCCGAGGATCACCGCCAGCGAGGTGGCGAAGGCGCGGACCTTGCGCGCCCAGAGGCTCTTGACCGAGAGCCGGGTCACCGCCTAGTCGAGCTGCTTCATCAGCTCGATCACGTCGTCGGCGCCGCCGGGCGCGCCGTCCTGGACGATCTTGCCGTCGCGCAGGGTGATCAGCCGGTCGGCGTGGGCGGCGGCGGCGGGGTCGTGGGTGACCATCACCACCGTCTGGCGGAACTCGTCGACGGCGCGGCGCAGCAGGTCGAGCACGTCCTCGCTCGCCTTCGAGTCGAGGTTGCCGGTCGGCTCGTCGGCGAAGACGACCGCCGGTTTCGACACCAGCGCGCGCGCCACCGCGACCCGCTGCTGCTGGCCGCCCGACAGCTCCGCGGGCCGGTGCGTGCGCCGCTCCTCCAGGCCCACCGTGCGGATCAGCTGGTCGACCCACGCCTCCTCCGGCTTGCGCCCGGCGATCGAGAGCGGCAGCACCAGGTTCTCCTCCGCGGTCAGCACCGGCAGCAGGTTGAAGAACTGGAAGACGAAGCCGAGCTTGTCGCGTCGCAACTTGGTCAGCTCACCGTCGTCGAGGTGGGTGATGTCGACCCCGTCGAGCGTCACCGTCCCCGCCGTCGGCGTGTCAAGACCCGCAAGGATGTGCATCAGCGTCGACTTGCCCGAGCCCGACGGCCCCATGATCGCGGTGAACCGGTCCCGCTCGAAGGCGGTGCTGACCCCGTCGAGGGCGACGACCGCGGTCTCGCCGGAGCCGTAGACCTTGGTCAGCTCTTGGGCGACAACGACCTGTCCGTCCGGGGCGGCCACGCCCCCTCACGGTAGCGGGCGGCGGCGCGCGCCTGTGGCGAGCACCAAATACGCTGGACGGCCGTGCCCGCGATCGACTCCTACGACGGCTTCCTCGTCGACCTCGATGGGGTCGTCTGGCGCGGGCGGGAGGCGGTGCCGGGCTCGCCGGAGGCGCTGGCGACGATGCTGGCGGCGGGCAAGGAGGTCGTCTTCGTCACCAACAACCCGACCAAACGGCCCGCGGAGTACGCGGAGCGGCTGCGGGGGATGGGGGTGGACGTGGGGCCGGAGCACTTCGTCACCGCCGGGATCACGGTGGCGCGGCTGGCCGCCGAGGCGGCCGGGCCGGACGGCGGGGCGCTGGTGCTGGGGTTCGAGCCGCTGCGGGAGATGGTCGCGGGCGAAGGGCTGCGGCTGGTCGACTTCGAGGCGCCGACCGAGGCGGACGTGGTCGTCGTCTCCGGCTGGCGCGAGTTCGACTACATGAGCCTGCTGGCCGCGAAGCGGGCGCTCGACGCGGGTGCCGCGCTGGTCGCCACCAGCCACGACGCGACGATGCCGATGCCGGGCGGCGAGTGGCCGGGGACGGGCGCGATCCTGGCCGCGGTCGAAGTCTGCTCGGGGAAGAAAGCGGAGATCGCGGGCAAGCCGGAGCGCCACCTCTTCGAGCTCGCCCTCTCGCGGATCCCGGACGCGAAGCGGGTGGCGATGATCGGCGACCGCCTCTCCTCCGACATCGCCGGCGGCCACGCCGCGGGCCTAGAGACGATCCTCGTCCTCAGCGGCACCTCAGGGTCGAACGGCGGCAGCGAGGACCCGGCCACGGCAGCCGTCAAGCCGGACCTGACCGTGGCCGACCTCGCCGCCCTGGTCGCCCTGTGACGTCCGAGGTGGGGTGAGGGTGTCCTGGGCTCCTCATGGGGGTCCTGGCAGGCTGTGACCCCCATGAGGAGCCCAGGACGTGAGGGGTGCGTGGGAGAGGCGGCACAGGGACGTCGCGAAGTCGGACTTACGTGACGATCGTGTCGGGGAGCCTCCACACCTCGCCCCGATCGGTCACAGAGATGCCGGGAACGTCACACTTTCCGGCCCTCAGAGGCCCTTTTCGGGCCGGAAATCAAGGGTCGAGAACGCGCTGCGTGTTTTAGGGCCCCTATAGGGGGGTCAATACACGCAGCGCGTAGGTCGGTGTTGGACAACACGGGAGAAAGCGTGGAGTTCTCGGCATCTCTGTGACGAGGTCTGACCCCCGTCACGGATCCGTGCCACTCCCGACGCACTCCCGTGACGCTCCCACGCACGACCCTCCACACCTTCCGCACACCCGCCCCTCTCGCCACGGCCACAGCCTGCCCGGGCCGTGGCGAGAGGGGCGGGTCCCCTACCCGGGCGACAGCTTGCGGGGCCTGGACCCTCCCCGGGCGACAGCTCGCGGGGCCTGAACCCTTCCGGGCGACAGCCTGCAAACCCCCGTCCCCCCCGGGGCGCCGGCACCTAACGCGCTGCGACGAGGAGCGTCTGCAGGGCGCGGCCGAGGCGGCCCGTCTCGTCGCTCATCAGGGACTCGGCGGTGGCGTTGCCGCGCTCGCGCGGGAGGGTGACGGCGTCGAGACAGACCCACTCGCCGCGCGGCAGCCGCTCCAGCTGCACGGTGAGGTCGACGTTGACGAAGACGAACTTGCGGAAGTCGACTGCGGCGCTGATGCCGTTGCCGACGTCGGCGGCGATCAGGGTCCGTTGCAGCGGCGTCGGGTCCTCGTCGCCGACCAGCGGGTAGCGCATCCGCAGCCAGGCGGTGGCGGGGCCGATCTCGGTGAAGGCGCCGGCGACGAAGCGGACCTCCATCGCCGTGTGGTAGCCCTCGTCGGCGCCGGTCGGGAAGAAGCTCGTCGGGCCGGGCTCGCTCGGCAGCGCCGGGCCGGGCGGGATCGCGACCGTCGCGGCGGGCAGGTCGACCGGCGCCGTGCGCAGCCGCCAGGCCCGCGCCATCATCAGCACCTCGCCGTCGACCCGCAGCTCGGCCTCCAGCATCTGCACGCGCCGCCCCGGCCGCACGATCCGCGCCTCGACCTCCACCGGCCCGATCGGGATCGACCGCAGGATCTCGAAGGTGATCCGGCAGACCTGGAAGTCCTCGGCTTCCGGCAGCCGGTCGAACTCGCGCCCGAGCAGCGCCGCCGGCGGCCCGGCGTGCTGCGCGCCGTGGTCCCACGGCCCGCGGGTCAGCCCCGTCGCCAGATACCCCTTTCCGTCAGGCTCGTAGAAGGCGGCCACGCCGCCATCCTATGGAGGCCCGAGTTCGCACTTATCCGCGCTATCCGCGGATAAGTGCGAACTCGACCTGGGGGGCCGACTGGGTGCTCAGCACTTGTGGCTGCCGAAGTCCTGCGTCCAGACCGCGGCGCCTTCGTAGCCTTCGAGGCCGCCGACCCGCAGGCCGATCCCGATTTCGCGATACGGGCCGAGGATGTTGGCGTGGTGCTCGGGCGATTCGAGCCAGGCGGTGAAGATCGCGCCCACGGTCCCGTAGGTGCCTGTCCCCCAGGCGATGTTCTCGGCCGCCCGCCAGCAGCCCTTCAGGTAGCCGTAGCGCTGCATCCAGAACTGGAACGGGCGGCCGCAGGCCTCGTGGCTGAATTCGTCGCAGCCGACGATGTCGGCCGACTTTTGTTCGGCGGCGCGGCCGAGCTGCCGGGAGGGCGCGAGCGGGCCCAAGCCGTTGACGCCGCGCGCGTAGTTGGTCAGGCAGAGCATCACGCCGACCTGTTCCCCGGCGGAGAGGTCGGTGGCGGTCTGTCCCGGGCAGGTCGACGCCGGGGCGACTTCTTCGCCGCTGAAGGAAAAGGACTTCTGGGCGCGGGCCCCTTTGCTCGCCGAGCGGGCGCTCGCCCCGGCCGCGAAGACCAGCGCCGCGACCGCGACGGCCGCGAGAATCAGGCAGGGGCAACGTCTGGGCATCCCAACCTTGGTCGGCCGGCGTCACAGGCTCGTAAGGAAGACGGCGTACCCTGGACTCAGAGACGAAAGGAGATTGGACGTTATGGCCACGAAAGTGGAGAAAACTGATGAGCAGTGGCGCCAGGAGCTGACCCCGGAGCAGTACGAGGTCACCCGCAAGTCGGGCACCGAGCGCGCCTTCACCGGCCCCTTCTGGGACAACCACGAGGCGGGCAGCTACGAGTGCGTCTGTTGCGGCACGGAGCTGTTCGACTCCGACACCAAGTTCGAATCAGGGACCGGCTGGCCCAGCTTCACCGAGCCGAAGAACCTCGAGCACGTCGAACTGCGCCAGGACAAGAGCCTCCTGATGCACCGTACCGAGGTCGTCTGCAAGAGCTGCGGCGCCCACCTGGGACACGTCTTCGAGGACGGCCCGGTCGAGGCGGGCGGCCTGCGCTACTGCATCAACGGCTGCGCCCTGGACTTCAAGCCGTCCGGCCAGGGAGCGAGCTAAGCGGTCCCGCCGGCGCCGAGGTAGCTGAACTTGACGGCCAGCGCGACCGCCTCGGTCCGGGTGTCCACCTCAAGCTTGGCGATCGCGTTGCGCACGTGGGTGTGAACGGTCGCCGGGCTCAGCTGCAGCCGCTCGGCGATCTCTTTCACCCGCAGCCCCTCGGCCAGCAGCTCGAGGATCTGCCGCTCGCGCGGTGAGAGCTCGAGCAGTTTCTCGACCTCCGAGGGCTTGCCGCCGGCGAAGTCGCCGCCGAGGAACGTCCCGCCTCCGGTCACGGCTTTGACCGCCTTGGCGATGTCCTCGGCCGGCGCCGACTTCAGCACGTAGCCGGAGGCCCCGGCGCGCAGCGCCAGCGCCAGCAGGTCGGGCTGGGCGTGGGCGGTGAAGATGATGACCTTGGTCCGCGGGCGCACCTTCAGCACCTCGCGGGTCGCCTCGATGCCGTCACGCTTGGGCAGCTCGACGTCGATGATCAGGACGTCGGGCTCCAGTTCTTTGACCACGTCGACCACGTCGCGGCCGTTCGAGGCCTCGCCGACGATCTCGACGACGCTCGAATCCGACATCCGCGCCTTGATCGCCTCGCGGACGATCTCGTGGTCGTCACAGAGGACGACGCGGCGGGCGTCACGGACGGCGGCGGTGGTCATTGCGCCGAAATTCTTTCAGGCGCGCCGTACCGATGCAAAGAATTGGGTAGTGAAAAGCTTCCGTCCGCTTCCTGTCGGTTCTCGATCAAGGCGATGATCGTCCTTCCTACCGCGGTCGCGGTCCCGTTCAGCGTATGCACCGCCTCCGGAGATTCGCCATCGCCGGGCCGATACCTACAACTGAGCCTACGCGCCTGGTAGTCGGTCGTGTTCGAACAGGAGGTCACCTCGCGGAAACGACCCTGTGACGGGATCCAGGCCTCGCAGTCGTACTTCTTCGCCGCGGGGGCGCCGAGATCGCCGACCGCGATGTTGACCACGCGATACGGAATCTCCAGCTCACCGAGGATGCGCTCCTCGATCGACAGCAGCCGCTCGTGCTCGGCCTTCGACTCCGCCGGCGCGACGAACGAGAACATCTCGACCTTGTCGAACTGGTGCACGCGGAAGATGCCGCGGGTGTCGCGGCCGGCGGCGCCCGCCTCGCGGCGGAAGCAGGTCGAGAAGGCGCAATAGCGCAGCGGCAGCTGGTCGGCTTCGAGGATCTGGTCGGCGTGCAGGCCCGCCAGCGCGACCTCGGAGGTGCCGGTCAGGAAGAGGTCGTCCTTCTCGATCTCGTAGATCTGGTCGCGCGCCTCGGGGAAGTAGCCGGTCCCCTCGAGCGCCTCTGCGCGGACCAGCACCGGCGGCACCACCGGCTCGTGGCCCTCGGCGCGGACGACGTCGATCGCCAGCCGCACCAGCGCCAGCTCCAGCAGCACCAGGTCACCCTTCAGGTAGGCGAAGCGCGAGCCGGAGAGCCGCGCCCCGGCCTCCATGTCGATCAGGCCGAGCTCGGTGCCGATCTCGAGGTGGTCGCGCGGCTCGAAGTCGAAACTCGGCAGCTCGCCGACCTCGCGGATCACCACCGCGTCGTCCTCGGCCATGCCGTCGGGCGCGTCGTCGTCGGGGATGTTCGGCAGCGCCAGGGTCAGCTCGCGCAGCGCCCCCTCGATCGCCTCCAGCTCCTCTTTGCCGGCGTCGATCGTCTCGCGCAGGCGCCCGACCGCGGCGATCTCCGCCTCGGCGTCGCCGCCCTCGCGTTTGATCTCGCCGATCCGCTTGGAGGCGGCGTTGCGCTCCGCCTGTGCGTCCTCCACCTGCGGCAGCAGCTCGCGCCGGCGCGCGTCCAGGGTCAGCAGCTCGTCGACCTCGCCGCCCGCGCCGCGGCGCGCCAAAGCTGCCTTGACCCGCTCGGGGTCGGAGCGGAGCAGCTTCAGGTCGAGCATCGCCTGCGCTCTAGGGTTCGGCCGGGCCGGTTTCCTCGCCGGGGCGAGGAGATTCCTTGGCATCGACGCCGGCGTACTTGGCGACGAACTTCGCCACCTCTTCGGCTTCTTTGCCGACGACGATGTTCTGCGGCATGATCGCGCCGGAGAAGCCGCCGTTCTGGATCGCGAAGAGCACGTCGTTTTCGCTCTCTTCGCGCTGGTTCAGGTTCGGGCCCTGGGTGCGCTGGCCGCGGTTGCCGCTGCCCTGGGTGCCGGCCGCGCTCAGCGTATGGCAGCCCGAGCAATGCTGGGCGAACAGCACCGCGCCGTTGTAGTCGGCGTTGTCGGACTTCACGGCAAGGCCTTCTTCGCCATATCCACAGGCGGAGATGCCGAGGGCGGCGGCGACCACCGCGGCTATCAGGATCATCGTCTTCGGACGCACGCGGCGCGGATCATATTGTTTGGCGGCGATCCAGATCGTCCGCCAATGACCAGACCCTCTCCAGACCGCTTCAGAACCGCGATGGCAAGCCTTCCGACGGGGGTCACGATCGTGGCCACCAGCGGCGACGACGGGCCGGCCGGCGCCACCGCGAACGCCGTCTCCTCCCTCTCGATCGAGCCGATGCTGATGCTCGCCTGCCTCGATCGGGGGTCCCGCACCCTGCTCGCCGCCCAGGCCGCGGACCGCTTCTCGGTCAGCGTCCTCCACGACGGCCAGGAGCAGGTCGCGCGCTCCTTCGCCACCAAGGCGCCGGTGGCCGAGAAGTGGGCGGGCGTCGCCTGGAGCGAGCGCGACGGCCTCCCCGCGATCGACGACGCCCTCCTCTGGGTCGCCTGCGACCTCCAGGACGTGATCGCGGCCGGCGACCACGTGATCCTCACCGGCGCGGTCACCGATCTGACGACCGCCGACGGCACCCCCCTGGTCTTCCACGCGGGCGAATACCGCCCGCTGGGGCAGTAGGGACGCCGCGCCGGCGCCTTACTCCGGCAGGCCGGCCAGCGCCAGCAGCCGCGGCACGTAGAAGTCGGCGACCTCGTCGAGGCCGAGGCGGCCGTCGGGGCGGTACCACTGCCAGACGCTGTTGTAGGTGCCGATCACGAGGCGGGTCAGGAGGTCGGCGTCGGCCGTGGGGATCGCGCCGGCCGCCATTCCGGCGGCGAGCATGTCGCGCCAGGCCGCCTCGTATTCCTTCAGCAGGGCGAAGGCGCGCAGGCGGGCGTCCTCCTCGCGCGACGAGGGGCGGGGGTGGCGGACCAGCCCCTGCTCGGCGACCAGGACGCGGGCGCGGCGGGCATCGCGGTCGTCGCGTTCGAAGCTGGCCCGCACCACCGCCGGGAAGGCGACGGCAAAGTCGCCCTGGTTCAGCCGCGCGAACTCGGCCAGGGCGCCCTCGACGGCTTCGACCAGGATTTCGAAGAGGCAGTGCTGCTTCGATTCGAAGTAGTGGTAGAGGGCGGTCGGCCCGACCCCCACGGCGGAAGCGACGTCCGCCCACCTGGTGTCTTCGTAGCCGTTGTCGCCGAAGTACTCGGTCGCCACGGCGACGATCTCGGCCCGCTTGCTGCGCGGCGACGGCCGCGGTTCTGTTCGCTCGTGCCCCCCACTGTCCGGCATGTCCCCGCCTCCTCGGATCCGGATGACCGATCGGTGTTCCCCTCTCAGGACGCGGGCAACCCTACACGGGAATGTGGCGGGTTTCCGCCTTTTCCCAGCGCTCCCCCGACCTACTCGCGGCCGTGCGACAATCGTGGCGATGAACGCTGCCGCGACCCCGTCGGGCCCTCCCGCCAAAAGCTTCCAGGAGCCCGGGTGGTTCACCCGCAACGTCTTCAACCGCGCCGTCAACGGGCTGATGGCCCTGGGAATCAGCGTCATGGGCTCCCGCGTCCTCGAGGTCAAAGGCCGCAAATCGGGCCAGTGGCGCTCGACCCCGGTCAACCTGCTCGAGGTCGACGGCACCCGCTACCTGGTCGCTCCCCGCGGCAACACCCAGTGGGTCCGCAACATGCGCGTCGCCGGCGGCGGCCGCCTGCGCCTTGGACGGAAGACCGAGGACTTCAAGGCAAGCGAGATCACCGGCGACGCCACCATCCCCCTCCTGCGCGCCTACCTGAAGAAGTGGAAGTGGGAGGTCGGCGCCTTCTTCGCCGGCGTCGGCCCCGACGCCACCGATGCCGAGCTCCTGGCGATCGCGCCGGAGCATCCGGTGTTCAGGATCGACTGACGGCGGGGGTCCGCGGCGCTTGCGGCCGTCCGAGATGGATTAAGGGTGTCCTGGGCTCCTCATGGGGGTCCTGGCAGGCTGTGACCCCCATGAGGAGCCCAGGACGTGAGGGGTGCGTGGGAGAGGCGTCACAGGGACGTGAGGAAGTCGGACTTACGTGACGATCCGGTCCGGAAGCCTCCACACCTCGGCCGGATCCGTGACGAAGATGCCGGGAACGTCACACCTCCCGCCCTCCGGAGCCCTTTCCGGGTCAGGACCAGGGGGCCGCGGGCGCGCGGTCGACCTGAGGTCCGGTAGCCGGACGTCAGATCGACCGCGCCCCCGTCGGTGTCGGAGAACACGGGAGGAAGCGTGGAGTTCCCGGCATCTCCGTCACGGATCCGACGGCCATGAGCTCGCGTGGTTCGAAATCCACGTATGGGGTGGATTTCGAACCACGGTAGGACGACCGGGGATCCGCGTGGTTGGAAACCCGCGCCATACGCGGGTTTCCAACCGGGGAGATCCCTGACCGTTCGGGGACCCGACCCTCGGCGCCCGTCGTGGGCATCCCGTCACGGATCCGTGCCATTCCCGACGCACTCCCGTGAGGCTCCCGCCGGTGTCCCTCCACACCTTCCGCACACCCGCCCCTCTCGCCACGGCCACAGCCTGCCCGGGCCGTGGCGAGAGGGGCGGGTCCTTCCTGGGCGACAGCTTGCGGGGCCTGGACCCTCCCGGGCGACAGCTTGCGGGCCCCCGGCCCTCCCCTGGTGCGTTCGCAGAAATGACCGGATAGGGCCCAGAAGCGCGAACGCGCCTGGGGCCCGACCTGTGGAACCGGCGCGCTAGAGCCCGCTCGTCGTCGCCGCTCGCACGGCGAGGAAGAAGATCACGATGCAGCTCACGGCCATGATGCCCATCTCGCGGCGGAGGATTTGCATCGCGATGGATTCTTGGGCCTCGGGGGGGAAGGATTCGATGTCGAGCTCGCCGAGCTCGCGTTGGGCGGCGCCGAGGCGGGCGCCCTCGGCGATGAAGGAGATGACGAGGGGGAGGATGCCGTAGAGGTAGTGGAGGTCTTCCTTCGCCGAGTGGCCGGTGACGAGGAGGAGGGCGCCGAGGGCGGCCTGGATGAAGACCGCGATCTGGGCGAAGCGGAGGAGGTACCAAAAGGGCACCGAGGGGCGGACTTTGAACCAGGCCCATCCGCCGATCGCGCCGGCGGCCAGGTTGAGCAGGATGACCAGCATCCCTACGGCGATGTGCAGGCCAACCATTTTGCCTCAAATCCTCCTGAAAGGGTCGGGATTCCGCTTGCTGATGCGGAAAATCACTATGTAGCAAGTTGTCACAATGTGCTTGTATAAAGCACGGCTAAGGGTTACCGAGCGGCCGTGAACGGGTCGGTCTCGGAGCCTGAAAACCGAGACATCACACCACTTCGTGCTCAAGACCTACTTCCCGATCCTCGTGTTCGCCGCCCTGGGCCTCGGCGTCGGCGGCATCTTCGTGATGCTGAACCACCTGATCGGCCCGAAGAAGCCGGTCCTCGCGACCGACGCGAGCCGCCGCCAGCAGGAGCCCTACGAGTCGGGCATCCCGGTCGAGCCGGTGAAGAACTTCCGCTTCGGCGTCAGCTTCTACCTGATCGCGATGCTCTTCATCCTCTTCGACATCGAGGTCGTCTTCCTCTACCCGGTCGGGGTGATCATGCGGGGCGCCCACAGCGTGTTCGTGCTCGGCGAGCTCGCCACCTTCGTCGTCCTGTTGATGCTCGCCTTCGTCTACGTCTGGCGGAAGGGGGCCCTGGATTGGAAATAGAGCGCCGCAGCCTGGAGAGCCGGCAGGCCTCCGCCCGCGACATGCTCCGCGGCGACCTCGAGGGCGAGGACCTCGAACGCTACGTCGAAGAGCGCGTCGTCACCACGACCTTCGAGAAAATGCTGAACCTGGCGCGGGCCAACTCGATCTTCCCGCTCACCTTCGGCCTCGCCTGCTGCGCGATCGAGGCGCCGATCTCGATCGTCACCGCCCGCTACGACCTCGCCCGCTTCGGCGCCGAGGCCCTGCGCGCCTCACCGCGCCAGGCCGACCTGATCATCCTGTCGGGCCGCGTCTCGATCAAGATGGCGCCGGTCGTCCGCCGCCTCTACGACCAGATGCTGGAGCCGAAGTGGGCGATCTCGATGGGCGCCTGCTCCTCCTCCGGCGGCATGTTCGCCAACTACGCCGTCGTCCAGGGCGCCGACAAGTTCATGCCGATCGACATGCACATCCCCGGCTGCCCGCCGCGGCCGGAGGCGGTCATGTACGGCTTCAACAAGCTGCAGCGCAAGATCATGGGCAACCCCGACCAGGGCTGGCGCCGCCGCTACAACGCGCTCGGCACCGAGGAGTGGGCGCGCGGCGGCCCCGCCTCGAAGCCCAGCATCGAGTCCACCGAGGCCTACGAGCTCGCCCGCGAGCTTGCCGTGACGGAGGGACCCGCAGGTGCCTGACGGTCCCGGCCTCGAGCTGCTGCGCGGGGAAATCGACGTCGACGCCCCCGGCGCCGTCCTCGCCACCTCCTACGACAAGGAGCGCGCGACGCTGATCGTCGACCCGGCCCGGATCGTCGAGATCCTCACCTGGCTCCGCGACAAGCCGGGCCAGGGCTACCGCTTCCTCTCCAGCCTCCACGTCGCCGATTATCTGCCCGCCGAACCGCGCTTCGGCGTCCACTACGAGCTGCTGAACCGCGAACGGGTCGAGCGCCTCCGCGTCAAAGCGATGCTCCCCGCCGAGGGCCCGGAGATCGACTCGGTCACGCCGCTCTTCCCCACCGCCAACTTCCAGGAGCGCGAAGCCTTCGACTTCTTCGGCGTCGTCTTCCACGGCCACCCCGAACTGACCCGGATCCTCCTCCCCGAGGACTACGTCGGCTGGCCGCAGCGCCGCGACTTCCCGGTCGGCGGCGAGCCGGTCACCTTCACCTACAGCGAAGAGCGTTATGGCTGACCAGCGCGCCTTCCCCCAGGGACTGGTCGACGAGGACCCGGCGGCGCCGACCGTCGCCGACCTCTACGGCGAGCTCGACGCCGACCGCACCACCGAGGTGATGACGGTCAACATCGGCCCGCACCACCCGGCGACCCACGGCGTGCTGCGCCTCGTCGTCGACCTCGAAGGCGAGGTCGTCCGCGACCTCAAGCCGGTGATCGGTTACGTCCACACCGGGATCGAAAAGTCCTGCGAGGACAAGAGCTACTGGAAGGTCATCCCCTTCGTCGAGCGGATGGACTACGTCTCCTACTTCTTCCAGATGGAGGCCTACTGCGGCGCGGTCGAGCGGCTGATCGGCCTCGAGATCCCGCCCCGCGCCAAGTACCTGCGGACGATCTTCCTCGAGCTGAACCGCATCCACTCCCACCTGGTCTGGCTGGGGACGACGGCGCTCGACCTCGGCGCGATCTCGATGCTCTGGTACTGCTTCCGCGAGCGCGATCGCATCCTCGACCTCTTCGAAATGGCGACCGGGCAGCGGATGCACACGCGCTACTTCCAGGTTGGCGGCGTGATCGAAGACATCCCGCTCGGCTTCGAGGAGAAGTGCCGCCAGTTCGTGCACGACATGCCGATCCGCGTCGGCCAGTACGAAGCGCTGCTCGACCGCAACGAGGTCTTCCTCCAGCGGACCAAAGGCGTCGGCATCGTCAGCCACGAGCGGCTGCTCGACCTCGGCGTCACCGGGCCGCTGCTGCGCGCCGCGGGCGACCCCTGGGACCTGCGCAAGGCCTTCGACTATCTCGCCTACCCGGAGATGGACTTCAAGATCCCGGTCGGCACGGTCGGCGACAACTACGACCGCTACCGCGTGCGGGTCGCCGAGATGGTCGAGTCGACCAAGATCATCGGCCAGGCGCTGGAGGCGCTCCCGGGCGGCCCGTTCATCGCCGACAACCGCAAGTACGTGCTGCCGCCGCGCTCGGAGCTCTCCACCTCGATGGAGTCGCTGATCCACCACTTCAAGCTCGTCACCGAGGGCTTCCGCGTCGACCCGGGCGAGATCTACTACGCGATCGAGGGCCCGCGCGGGGAGCTCGGCTGCTTCGTCCTCGCGGACGGCTCCGCCAAGCCCGCCCGCGTCCACTTCCGCGATCCCTCCTTCGTCAACCTGCAGAGCTTCCGCGACATGGCGAAGGACTCCTACGTCGCCGACATGATCTGCTCGCTCGGCATGCTCGACCCGATCCTCGGCGGGGTCGACCGATGAGCCCCGTCGACGGCGCGGGCGCCTCGAACCCGAACCTGCCGGTCGACCGCGCGGTCACCGTCGGGCGCGAGCCGAGCTCCAGCCCCGAGCAGATCCCGCAGCTCTCCGAAGTCGACTGCCCGGCGGAGCTCAAGGAGCGGATCGAGGCGCTGATGGCCCGCTACCCGGACCGCAAATCGGCCTCGATCCCGGCCCTCTGGGCGGTCCAGGAGCGTTATGGCTGGTGTACCCCGGAGGGGATCCGCCAGGCCGCCGCGGTGATGCGCGTCACCCCCGCCTACCTGGAGTCCGTCGCCAGCTTCTACGACCTGCTGCACACCGAACGCGTCGGCGAGCACCGGATCGAGGTCTGCACCAACATCAGCTGTTGGATGCGCGGCGGCGACGAGCTGCTCGACGCCTTCCGCGCCGCCGCCGAGGGCGAGGACATCTTCGTCACCGGCTTCGAGTGCCTCGGCGCCTGCGACATCGCCCCGATGGCGGCGATCGACCAGCGTTATTTCGGCCCGCTGGTGCCGGGCGAGGCGAAGACGGCGATCGACCAGCTGCTGTCAGGCGACGCGGTGCTGCCGGAGAAATCGCTGGAGAAGCGCCCGCTGGCGGGCGACACGGAGGTACAGAGGTAATGCCGCACGCGCTCGAGACCCGCGTCCTGCTCGACAAGGCCGAGGACCCGCGCCTCGCCACCCTGCAGGGCTACAAGGATCTGGTCGGCGGCTACGCGACGCTGGAAAAGGCCTACAAGTCGATGGAGCAGGACGAGGTCCTCAAAGAGCTCGAAGACTCGGGCCTGCGGGGCCGCGGCGGCGCCGGCTTCTCGATGGGCAAAAAGGCGAGCTTCCTGCCGCGCGGCGACATGAACAAGTACCTCTGCTGCAACGCCGACGAGTCCGAGCCGGGCGCCTTCAAGGACCGCGAGCTGATGCAGCGCAACCCGCACCAGCTGGTCGAGGGGATCGCGATCGCGGCGCTCGCCGCCGACGCCGGCCACGCCTTCATCTTCATCCGCGGCGAGTACGACTCCCAGGCCGACACCCTCGACGCCGCGGTTGCCGAAGCCTACGAGGCCGGTTACCTCGGCAAGGACATCCTGGGGACGCACCGCGACCTCGAGCTGGTCGTCCACCGCGGCGCCGGCGCCTACATCTGCGGCGAGGAGACGGCGCTGCTCGACGCGCTCGAGGGCAAGCGCGGCAACCCGCGCCTGAAGCCGCCGTTCCCGGCGGTGCAGGGCCTCTACGGCGGGCCGACGCTGATCAACAACGTGGAGACGCTCTCCAACGTCCCCCGGATCGTCGCCAACGGCGCCGAGTGGTTCCGCCAGTACGGCACCGAGCAGTCGCCCGGCACCAAGGTCGTCTCGATCTCCGGCGGCGTGCGCCGCCCGGGCAACTACGAGATCTCGCTCGGGCTGCCGACCCGTGACCTGATCTACGAGCTGGCCGGCGGGCCGCTCCCCGGCCGCACCGTGAAAGCGATCTACCCCGGCGGCTCCTCCTCCCCGGTGCTGAAGGCCTCCGAAGCGATGGACCTCCCCTACAGCTTCGAGGCGATGGCCGAGGCGGGCTCGATGCTCGGCTCCGGCTCGGTGATCGTCGCCGACGACCGCGTCTCGATCCCGCACATGGCGCTGCGCACGGCGCGCTTCTACCACCACGAGTCCTGCGGCAAGTGCACGCCCTGCCGCGAGGGGACGAACTGGACGGTGAAGATGCTGGAGCGGGTCGTCCGCGGCGAGGCGACGCCGATGGACCTCGACATCATCAGCTCGGTCCAGGAAAACATCATGGGCAAGTGCCTCTGCGTGCTCGGCGACTCGATGGCGATGCCGGTGTCGGCGATGGTGCGCAAGTTCCGCGGCGAGTTCGAGGCCGTGATGGCGGAAGCCGCCGAAGGCATCGATCCCCACACGATCATCGACGCCTCGCCCGAGGCGCTGGAGGCAGCTTTGGAGGCGACGTCGTGAGCAGCGAGAAACGCGAGGTGACCCTGACGATCGACGGCCGCGAGGTGACGGCGATCGAGGGCGAGATGCTGCACGACGCGGCGCGCAAGGGCGACGTCGAGATCCCGGTCTTCTGTTACGAGCCGAAGCTCGGCGCGCCGGTCGGCGCCTGTCGGATGTGCCTGGTCGAGGTCGAGGGGATCCCGAAACTGCAGACCTCCTGCTCCACCCCGGTCCGCGACGGGATGGTCGTCCACACCCGCACCGACCAGGTGAAGAAGGCCCAGAACGCGGTGGTCGAGTTCCTGCTCGTCAACCACCCGCTCGACTGCCCGGTCTGCGACAAAGGCGGCGAGTGCCCGCTGCAGGACGTCACCCAGGGCTGGGGCCCGGGCAAGTCGCGGGTGATCGACGAAAAGCGCCACTTCGAGAAGCCGATCGAACTCTCGCCGCTGGTCGCGATCGACCGCGAGCGCTGCATCCTCTGTTACCGCTGCGTGCGCTTCAGCCAGGAGGTCTCCGAGGACGCCCAGCTGCAGCTGCTGGACCGTGGCGACCGCACCTACGTCGGCACCTTCGACGACCGCCCCTACGTCTCGCCCTTCCACGGCAACATCACCGACCTCTGCCCGGTCGGCGCGCTGACCAACTACACCTACCGCTTCCGCGCCCGGCCCTGGGACATCGAGCAGGCGGGCTCGGTCTGCACGCTCTGCCCGAGCCAGTGCAACGTCAGCTTCACCGTCCGCGACGAGAAGGTGAAACGGGTGATCGTGCGCGACAACCCGGGCGTCGACGACGGCTGGATCTGCGATCGCGGGCGTTACGGCTTCGAGATGTTCGGCGCCGCCGAGCGGGTCACCGAGCCGCGCCTCAAAGGCGGCGACAAGGTCTCCTACGAGGACGCGATCGCGCGGGCGGCCAAGGGCCTCGCGGCACGCGACGGCAAGGTCGCGGCGCTCGTCGGCGACGCCTCCAACGAGGAGGGCTTCCTGGTCGGAGAGATCGTCCGCGGCGCGCTGCACTCGCCGCACCTCGACTCGCGCCCGGCGGCCGGCCCCGGCATCGACACGATCCTCGGCCTCGCCCGCCCGGAGCTCCAGGCCGCGGTCCCCGACATCGACGAGGCCGACGTGATCCTGGTCCTCGGCACCGACCCGATGCAGTCCTCGCCGATCCTCGACCTGCGCATCCGCAAGGCCATCCGTCGCAACGGCGCCCGCCTCGTGGTCGCGACCGAGCGCCCGACCGCACTCGACGGCGGCGCCGAGGCGATCGCCCGCTTCGCCCCCGGCCAGGCGGCCCACTTCGTCGGCGAGCTGACCGCCGCGATCGGCGGCGCCGAGAACGTCGCGACGCCGCTCGCCGAGAGCCTGCGCGACGCCAGCAAGGTCGTCGTCGTCTGGGGCGAGCGCCTCGGCCCCGCCGCCACCGCCGAGCTTCTCAACTTCGTCGACGCTTTCGACACGAAGAACGCAGGCACCGATGTTGATGGGCCGAAAACTCAAGATGGGCTTGAGTTTTCGGCCCATCAACACGTTGGGTTGCTGGAAGTGCCGGAGGTGGCGAATGCGCGGGGGCTGCGGGAGGCCGGGGTGCTGCCGGATGCCGGGCCGGGGCTCGCGGCGCTGGCGCTCAACGGGCACGGGACCGAGGAGATCCGGGAGGCGCTGATCGACGGCTCGCTCGACGGCCTGATCCTGGTCGGCGTCGACCCGCTGCGTGATTTCGCCGACACGGCGCGCTGGGAAGAAGCCCTGAACGCCGCCTCCTTCATCGTCGCCTTCTCCACCTTCACGACCGCGACCGCCGCCAAGGCCGACGTCCTCTTCCCGCTCGAGACCCACGCCGAGAAAGACGGCACCGTCACCCACCCCGACGGCCGCCTCCAGCGCGTCCGCCCCGCCGCCGGTCGCCCCGGCGACATCCGCCCGGGTTGGCAGACCCTCTCCCAGCTTTCCCTGGCCTTGGGACACGACACCGGCATCACGTCCCAGCCCACCGCCTTCGCCGCGCTCACCGCGGCGGTCCCCTTCTACGCCTCGATCACCGACAAGTCGATCGGCGGCCGCGGCATCCGCTGGCAGGAAACCGAGTCGGCCGCAAACCTTCCGAACTCAGCGACGGACGCCGGCGCTGCCTCGGCGGACACCCAGCGCGTAAGCGCGTCCGACGAGGCAGTGCCGGTGGCCGGCGCCCTCGCACTGGGCACGTATCGCGACCTTTGGGCCGGCCCGATCACCGAGCTGAACCCCCCGCTGAAATTCCTCAAGCCTTCCCAGCGCCTCGAACTGTCCCCCGAGGACGCCGCGCGCCTCTCCCTCGACTCCGGCGACACCGTCCGCGTCACCCAGGGCGACAAGTCCCTGGAGGCCACCGTCGCGATCCGCGAACGGGTCCCGGAGGGCGTCTGCTTCCTCGCCGAGGGCATCGCCGGCGCCAACGCGAACAGCCTCCTCAACGGCCACCAGGTGAGCGTCCAGATCGAGAAGCTCAGCGAGGTCCCGGCGTGACCCACCTCGTCCCGCTGGCGGACACGCAGTTCGCCGAATCGATCTGGATCATGGTCGCCAAGACGATCGTGATCTTCGCGGTGATCTTCGCGATCCTGCCGATCCTCACGGTGGTCGAGCGGAAACTGATCGGCCGCTTCCAGCACCGTTACGGCCCCAACCGCGTCGGCCCCTTCGGCCTGCTGCAGCCGCTCGCCGACGTCGGCAAGCTCATCTCCAAGGAGTCGTTCCGGCCGGAAAACGCGATCTCGACGCTCTTCGTCCTAGGACCGCTCCTACCGGTCCTCTCCGGCGTCCTCGCCCTGGCGATCATCCCCTGGGGCGACGTGAAGAACGGCGTCGGCTTCTACGGCATCGACGTCCCGATCGGCATCCTCTACTTCTTCGCCGTCGGCTCGATCGCCTTCTACGGCCTCCTCCTCGGCGGCTGGTCCTCAGGCTCCAAATACAGCCTCCTCGGCGCGATGCGCTCGGCCGCCCAGCTGATCTCCTACGAGGTCTCGATGGGACTGGCGCTGCTCGGCGTGATCATGATGAGCGGCTCGCTCAGCCTGGTCGACGTCGTCCACGCCCAGGGCGGCGTCTGGTTCATCGCCCCGCAGATCGTCGGCTTCCTGATCTTCATGCTGGCCGGCTTCGCCGAGACCAACCGCACCCCGTTCGACATGCCGGAGGCCGACGCCGAGCTCGTCCAGGGCTTCATGACCGAGTACGGCGGCATGCGCTTCGGCTCCTTCCTCCTCGTCGAATACATGGAGATCCTGGTCGTCTCCGGGATCGCCGCGGCGATGTTCCTCGGCGGCTGGATGGGCCCCGGCCCGGGCTGGCTCGACCCGATCTGGATGCTGATCAAGATGCTCGCCCTGGTCTTCGTCTTCATCTGGGTGCGGGCGACCTTGCCGCGACTTCGATATGACCAACTCATGACCCTGGGGTGGAAAGTGCTGCTGCCGTTGGCGACCTTGAACGTCCTCGTCACCGCGATCCTGGTGGTGGTCACGTGAGCGACCAGAGCTTCTACCGGCAGGCCGGTTCCTACCTCGACTCGGTCGACGTGGTCGAGGTGCAGCGCGGCCCCGAGCCGGGCGGCGTCGGCGGTGCCTACCGCGCCTTCGGCGAGACCCTGCGAGGGCTGAAGACGACGATGTCGCGGCTGATCGAGGGCCCGCTGACGATCGAGTATCCGGAGGAGAAGACTCCCGTCTACCCGCGCTTCCGCGGCCGCCACAAACTGCACCGCTTCGAGGACACCGGCCTGGAGAAATGCGTCGGCTGCTCGCTCTGCGCCGCCGCCTGCCCGGCCGACTGCATCCGCGTCGTCGCCGCCGAGAACATCCCCGGCGAACGGGTCTCCTCGGGGGAGCGCTACGCGGCGGTCTACGAGATCAACCTCAGCCGCTGCATCTTCTGCGGCTACTGCGAGATCGCCTGCCCCTTCGACGCGATCACGATGGGCCACGACTACGAGATGGCCGACTACGACCGCACCAACCTGATCTTCACCAAGGAGATGCTGCTCGCCGAGCCGATCGAGCGCACGCCGCTGAAAAGCGAGGGCGAAGAGACGAAGGGCGCCCTCTGATGGAAGCCGTGATCTTCTTCATCGCCGCGATCGGCGCGGTGGGGGGCGCGATCGGCGTCGTCGCCGCCCGCAACCCCTTCTACAGCGTGCTGGCGCTGATCGCCCACCTGTTCAGCCTGGCGGTGCTCTTCCTGCTGCTGACCTCGGCCTTCGTCGCCGCCGCGCAGGTGGTCGTCTACGCGGGCGCGGTGATGGTGCTCTACGTCTTCGTGGTCGCCTACGTGGGGAGCGCGCAAGAGGCGAAGTGGGATCCGGTCCCCGGCCAGCGACTGTTCGCCGGCCTGCTGGCCTTCTTCCTCTTCGTCGAGATCTCCGCCGCCGTTCTCTCCTCCGGCCTCCGCGCCCTCTCCACCCACGGTCCCGACGTCCCCGCCGGCTTCGGCGACCCCGCCGCGATCGGCAACCTCCTGCTCGAGAAGTTCCTCGTCCCCTTCGAGGCCTCCTCCGTCCTCCTGCTCATCGCCGCCGTCGGAGCGATCGTGCTCGCCGGCCGCAAACGTCAGGGCGAGGCCCTGGGAGCTTCCAAATGAACATCAACTGGTACATCGTCCTCTCCGCCCTCCTCTTCACGATCGGCGCGACCGGCATCCTCGTCCGGCGCAGCCCGATGGTGATCCTGCTCTGCCTCGAGCTGATGCTGAACGCCGGCAACCTGGCGCTGGTCGCCTTCAGCCGTGAGGTCGGCAACCAGCAGGGCCAGGTCTTCGCCCTCGTGGTGATGGTGATCGCCGCCTGCGAGGTCGTCGTCGGCCTCGGCCTGATCGTCGCGATCTTCCGCCGCAAGCTGCCGCTCGACGTCGACGACCTGCGGAGGCTGCACGGATGAGCGCCACCGCCTGGGCCTGGCTGGTCCTGCTGCTCCCGCTGGCCGGCTCGATCACGATCGCGCTCGGCTTCCGCGCCACCTCGTGGCGGACCGCCGGGATCATCGGCACCGGCGCGATCGGGCTCGCCTTCCTCTGCGGGATCCTCGCCCTGGTCGAACTGCTGGGCGAAAGCCCCGACGCCCGCCACCACGCCTCGGCGCTGTGGGAATACGCGAGCGTCGCCGGCCTCCACATCAAGCTCGGCATCTACGTCGACCCGCTCTCGATCTTCATGGTGCTGGTCGTGACCGGGGTCTCGTCCCTGATCCACCTCTACTCGTTCGGTTATATGCAGTCCGACGAGGGCTACCACCGCTTCTTCAGCTACCTCAACTTCTTCGTCTTCTCGATGCTGCTGCTGGTGCTGGCGGGGAACTTCGTCCTGCTGATCGTCGGCTGGGCCTTCGTCGGCTTCGCCTCCTACGCGCTGATCAGCTACTGGTATCGGCGCACGACCGCGACGCGCGCCGGGATGAAGGCCTTCGTGATCAACGTCGTCGGCGACATCGGCCTGGTCCTGGCCGCCTTCCTGATCTTCCAGCAGCTCGGCACCTTCGAATACACGGAAGTGTTCGCCAAGGCGCCGCAGGTCTTCCACACCAACGAGTGGACGGTCGTCGCGATCTGCCTGCTGCTCCTGGTCGGCGCCTTCGCCAAGTCGGCGCAGCTGCCGTTCCACACCTGGCTGCCGGACGCGATGGAGGGCCCGACTCCGGTCTCCTCGCTGATCCACGCGGCGACGATGGTGACCGCCGGCGTCTACCTGATCGCCCGCACCCACGCCCTCTTCGTCCTCGCCCCGACCGCCGCCGACATCGCCGCCTTCGTCGGCCTCGCGACGCTGCTCGTCGCCGCCTCGATCGCGCTGGTGATGACCGACCTGAAGCGGGCGATCGCCTACTCGACGATGAGCCAGATCGGCTACATGATCGTCGGCGTCTCGATCGGCGCCTACAGCGCCGGGATGTTCCACCTGATGACCCACGCCTTCTTCAAGGCGCTCCTCTTCATGGCGGCCGGCTCGATCATCGCCGCGATGGCGAACGAGCAGAACATCGACAAGATGAGCGGCTTCGGCAAGGCGATGCGGTTCACTTCGGTGACGATGCTCTGCGGCGGGCTGGCGCTCGCGGCCTTCCCGCTCACCTCGGGCTTCTTCTCCAAGGACGAGATCCTCGCCTACGCCACCGCGCGCGGCGGCATGTACCTGATCTTCACGATCCTCGGTTACTTGGGCGCGCTCCTCACCGCGATCTACACCTTCCGGCTGATCTTCCGGGTCCTGCGCGGCGATCCCTGTCCCGAGGCCCAGCACCTGATCGACACCGGCCACGTCGTCCACGCCGAGGCGCCGTTCAACCCGGCGACCGGGGAGATCGAGGACACCGACGTCGGCTTCCCCGGTGAGGACCACCACATCGCCGAGCAGTCGCCGCCGATGAAGCTGGCGATGGGCGTGCTCGCCTTCCTGGCGCTCTTCGCCGGGTTCATCCAGGTGCCGGGCGTCGACGAGACCGTCACCCACTTCCTCGACCCGGTCTTCACCGACTCGCCGCTGGCCGCGATCCACCCGTCGAACACGGCGGCCTGGGTCGGCCTGGCGATCGGCGCGGCGATCTCGCTCGCCGGGATCGCGATCGCCTGGTGGCTCTACGTGGTCAGCCCGGAAACGCCGCGCCGCCTGCAGGAGCGCTTCTCCGCGGTCCACACCTTCCTCTACAACAAGTGGTACTTCGACGAGGCGATCGACATCCTCGTCGTCCGCCCGGCGCTGGCGGTCGGCCGCTTCGCCAACAACGTCTTCGAGCGCTTCGTCATCGACGGGGCGATCACCGGCGGCACCGAGGAGACGGTCGGGCGCGCCGGCGCGATCGTCCGCACCCTGCAAAACGGCGTCGTCCGCACCTACGGCCTCTTCCTCGTCTTCGGCGCCGTCGGCCTGGCCCTCTACTTCCTCATCCAACAGTCATGATCAACGCGCTCCTCTGGGTTCCCCTCGCATTCGGGTTCGTCGGCCTCTTCCTGCCGAAGCGGGTGGTCGGCTGGTGGGCGACCGCGGGCGCCGCGGCGACGCTGGTGATCGGCGTGATCATGGCCTTCGGCTTCGACAACGGCGCCGCCGGGCTGCAGGACACGGTCCACACGAGCTGGATCTCCGGGCTCGGCGTCGACTACAGCCTCGGCCTCGACGGGCTGAACCTCTTCCTGGTGCTGCTGACCGCGCTGCTGTGGCTGGGCGGGATCGCCTTCGCCGCGTTCCGCGAAAAAGAGCGGCCGCAGCTCTTCTTCTTCCTGATGCTGGCCGCCGAGACGGGGACGCTCGGCTCGTTCCTCTCCCAGGACCTGCTGCTCTTCGTCCTCTTCTTCGACCTGATGCTGGTGCCGTTCTACTTCCTCTTCGGCGCCTGGGGGATCGACCGCACGGCCGAAGGCGGACCGACGGCGCCGCGGGCGACGCTGAAGATGATGATCTACACGCTGATCGGCTCGCTGCTGATGCTGGTCGGCGCGATCGCCACCGCGATCATCTCCGCCCACGGCGGCCACCTCACCTTCTCGATCGAAGCGATCCAGCAGCAGGGGTTGCCGGTCGGCAGCCAGCGCTGGATCTTCTGGTTCTTCGCCGCCGCCTTCCTGGTCAAGATGCCGGCCTTCCTGGTCCACGGCTGGATGCCGGACACCTACCGGGCCGCGCCGCTGTCGACGCTGGTCGTCTTCTCCGGGGTGCTGGCGAAGGTCGGCGCCTACGGGTTCCTGAAGATCGTGTTGCCGCTCTTCCCGCAGGCGACCTCGCAGTTCCAGACCGTGCTCCTGCTGCTGGCGCTCGGCTCGATCCTCTACGGCTCGGTGATGGCCTTCACCCAGACCAACCTGCGGCTGATCGCCGGCTACTCCTCGGTGGCGCAGCTCGGCTTCATCACGATCGGGATCTTCACCCTGCGGGCCGACGGCTCCGACGGGGCGATCCTGCAGATGGTCAACCACGGCCTGGTCGTCGGGGCGATCTTCATCATCATCGCGATCCTGGTCGAGCGCTCCGGCACCGAGGACCTGCGCGCGATGGGCGGGATGGCGATGCGGGCACCGGTCTTCGCGGCCCTCTTCCTGATCGTCACCATGGCCACCCTGGCGATGCCCGGATCGGCCAACTTCATCGGCGAGTTCTACATCCTGAACGGGCTCTTCCAGGCGAAGATCGTCTTCGCCTTCATCGCGATCTCCGCGGTGGCGCTGGCGGCCTACTACGCGCTGCGCCTCTACATCGGGACCATGCACAACCGCAAGCCCGACGGGGTCCTGTCACGCGAGATCAGCCTCCGCGACGGCATCGTGCTGGCGCCGCTCGTCCTCTGCATCCTGGCGCTGGCGCTCTACCCGCAGCTGATCCTCCACCGCGCCGACCCGAGCGTCCAGCAGTCGGTCGCCGCGGTGACCGAATCCTCCGAATCGAATCTGGCGGTGAACGAATGAGCGGCGCAGGCTTCGCAGCCCCCCACGTCGACTACGCGGCAACGGCGCCGATCATCGCGCTGACCGTCGGCCTGGTCGTGATCCTGATGAGCGGCGTCTTCGAGACGACCAAGCGCTGGGCGCCGGGCCTGGCGGTGATGACGCTGGCGGCGACCGCAGGGCTCCTGCTCTGGCACTGGAACGACCAGATCGACCTCATCGCCGGGGCGCTGCGGGTCGACAACCTGGCGATCTCGATCTCGCTGATCGCGATCGTGAGCGCCTTCAGCACGATCCTCCTGTCGATCCGCGAGCGGGCCGCCGAGGAAGCCGGACAGGGCGAGTACTACGCCCTTCTGATCGGCTCGGTGCTGGGGATGGTGCTGCTCTCGGAGGCCGAGAATCTGGTCACCTTCTTCGTCGCGATCGAGACGCTCTCGATCCCGCTCTACATCCTCTGCGCGACCAACCTGCGGCGCGAGGGCTCGCTCGAGTCGGGGCTGAAGTACCTGATCGTCGGCTCGCTCGGCTCGGCGACGCTGCTCTACGGGATGGCCTTCATCTACGGCGGCACCGGCTCGACCGACTTCGCCGGCATCGCCCACGGCATCCAGGCCAACGGCATGCTGCACGACCCCCTGATCCTGATCGGCATCGCGCTGGCCGCGGTCGGCCTCGCCTTCAAGACCTCGATCGCGCCCTTCCACCAGTGGACGCCGGACGTCTACCAGGGCGCGCCGACCCCGATCACCAACTTCATGGCGGTGGCGACGAAGGCCGCCGCGTTCGCCGTCTTCGTCCGCTTCTTCGTCGTCGCCCTCGGCCCGGAGACCGGCGACTGGCAGCTCGGCCTGGCGATCCTGGCGGCGATCTCGATCGTCGTCGGCAACGTCGGCGCGATCGGCCAGGACTCGCTGAAGCGCCTCCTCGGCTACTCGGGCGTGGCGCAGGCCGGCTACATGCTCGGCGGCATCGTCGTCGCCTCCGAAAAGGGCCTCAGCTCGCTGGTCTTCTACCTCGCCGCCTACCTCTTCATGAACCTGGCGGCCTTCGCGGTGATCGTCGCGCGCGAGCGCGAAACCCCCTACGGCGACGACATTCGCGGCGTCCGCGGGCTGATGGCCGAGCGCCCGTCCCTCGCCTGGCCGCTGACGATCTCGATGCTCGCCCTGGCCGGCCTCCCGGCGACGGCGGGCTTCATCGGCAAGCTCTACCTGATCGAGGCGCTGGTCGAAGGCAGCTACACCTGGCTTGCCGTCTTCATCGCGGTCGGCACGATGATCTCGCTGGCCTACTACCTGCGGGTGGTCGCGGCGATGTGGATGGGCGGCGAGGAAACCGCCGCCGGCACCTCGGCCGCGCCCGGCGCGACCCCGGTCATCTCCGGCGCCTCGCCGGAAGCCGACCCGGTCGACCCGGAAGCGGGCCGCCGCTGGTACCTCCTCGCCCCCGCGGTCATCGCCGCCGGCATCACCGTCTTCCTCGGCGTCATCCCACAGCCGCTGGTCGACTTCGCGACCCACGCCGGCAGCTCGCTCTTCTAGCCCCGGCGGGCACCGCCGGCCACCCGTCTCGGCGCCTCCTGCCCGTGATCGACTAGGAATCCCCGGATGGGCGTCCTGCTGACCGCCGCGCTGATCATCGCCGGCACCGCGGTCGGGGTCGGCGCCGAGCATCGCCATCCGATGGCCGCGGTCGCGCTGGCGCGGCGCCTGATGCTGATCATCCTCTACTTCGCGGTCCCGTTCGTCATCTTCTTCAACCTGGCGCACGCCCACATCAGCATCGACAACGGCGTCGGCCTCCTCCTCGCGCTGCTGACGACGGTCCTGGTCGGCACCTTCGCCTGGTTCGTGTCGAGCCGGGTGCTCAAGCTGAGCCGCGCCCAGACCGGCGCGGTCATGGTCGCCTCGATCGTCGGCAACACGACCTACCTCGGCTACCCGCTGACCGTCGCGCTGCTCGGCCACGACAACCTCCCGACCGGGGTGCTCTACGACGTCCTCGTCGGGGGCCCGGCGCTGATGCTCGGCGCCTTCGGGATCGGCGCGGCCTTCGGCGACCGGGCGGGCGAAGGCCTCCGGCAGCGGTCGAAGGCGTTCCTCACCCGCAACCCGCCGCTCTACGCCGCGATCCTCGGCCTGCTCGCGCCGAGCGCCCTGGCCCCGACGGCCCTCGTCGACGCCTCCCAGATCCTCGCGGTCGCCGTCCTGCCGGTCGGCTTCTTCGCGGTCGGGGCGACCCTGGCGGAGGGCGCCGAACACGGCGACCTCCCCTTCCCCCCGCCGATCAACGCCCCGGTCGCCCTCGGGGTCGTCTCCCGCATCGCCCTCGCCCCGGCGCTCCTGATGCTCCTGGCGGCGCCGCTGATCGACCTCCCGTCCGCCTACCGCCTGATGTCGGCGATGCCGACGGGCCTGAACGCGATGATCGTCTCCCATGCCTACGGGCTCGACAGCCGCACCGTCGCCGAGGTGATCACCTGGTCGACCGCGATCGTCGTCGTCGTCGCCCTGATCTCGCTCCTCCTCTAGCGCCACGCTAATCTCGCCCCTGCACTGATGCTCCACCACGCCGGCATCGAGGTTGCGCCCGCCGATCTCGACCGCACGATCGAGTTCTTCACCATCCTCGGCTTCACCCAGGTCCCCGACCCCTTCGACGGCGGCTTCACCTGGCTCGAATCCGCCGGCACCCAGATCCACCTCATGCACGAGGACGCCCCTACCGTCCCACCCCGCGCCCACGTCGCCGTCATCTGCCCCCACATCGACGCCACCCTGGCCCGCCTCCAAGAGCACGGCTACGAAGTCGAACGCCGCCGCGAACACTGGAACGAGCCCCGCGCCCTCGCCATCGCCCCCGGCGGCCACCGCGTCGAGCTGATGAAGGCCCCACCCCCACGCACCGCCTGAACCTCCGCCCGCCATCAGGCGCTCACCTCACTCCCATCCCGATTCGGAAACAGGTGCCGGGTGACGATCGCGACGACACCGACCACCTGGACGACCGTCGCCGCCACCCACACCTCGATCACCCCCGGAGTGAGCTCCCAACTCCGTCCCGCCCAAGCGAACGCCACGAACACCGCATCAGCAACCACAAACTGGGCCCCGAGCAGCCAGATGATCCAATCCGCGTACTTCTGACGCAGCCCGTGCTCCTGCTCGGCAAAGAGCCGCCGCAGGAACAGTCCCTGTGCGCGTTCCTGCTCGTCGAGGTTCCTGAACTCCTCCGGCAGGTCGGCAGGGGGAGCGGTTTTGCCCTGCCTGTCCACCTCGACGCTGCCCAGCAGTCCATCGTTCCGCCGACCATCGCGATCGCCAGCCGTCATGCCATCTCCAGACCGGGAGTGCGAATGCCGAGACACCTCAATCGAGTCTGCATCGCTTCCCGGGGGACCCGGAAGCGGAGCGCCATTTCCAGATCGTCCATCCAGAGATCGGCAAGGATCTTGACGTACTCCTTCGGCATCAAGAGCCCCCCAGCGAATTCGCGTGCGTACTCGCCGTCAGCCTCTCCACCAACCTCTTCGAATCCGTCACAAACATCGACCCGCTTGTACTCGTTGGTCTTCGCCGACATACGGACGTAATGGCCCATCTCGAGCGCGCAGGTAAGCCGGCGCCGCAAGAAACTGTGTCGCCGATTCAGAACGATCTCGGGGTCTGCGCCGGGCTTCATGAACAAAGCGCCCAGCGTCTCCTCGTCAAACCTGGTTTCAAGAACTTGAACCCCCAGACGGTTAGCGATTCCGACAGGCTCGACAGCGAAGCTGTCCCTGAAGGTGGCATCGATCAGCCGCTGCGAATCCTTTTCCGCTTCCTTCCTCACCCTCGATCTCATCCCGCCCACTTCTACAGGGGGCGACCAAGGAATTTGCACTTTCGTTTGACTCCGTCGGAGGAGTCCGGGTGCGGCCAGGCTGTTCATCGAACGCCCTCGAGGTGCACTCCGGCGAGCCACTCGCCTGGCGTATCGGTGCACGCGTGGTCGCCGCGCGGCCGCTCGTACAGCAATCCCAGGCACTGACCCATCACCTTCTGTCCGTAGGCGTTCGGGTGCAGCGATTCGCGGGTCGAGCCCTGGGTGAACGACAGGCGCCGGAACCACTCGGCCCTCAGCGGAGACGGCCCGCCCGACCCGACTCTCTCCGCGCGGCGATCACAGAGCTGATGGCCGTCGAAGGCGTTGGTCAGGTCCAGGTACTCGGCGCCGGTGGCCGCCGCGGCCGACCTCAGCGCCTCGGCCAGGTCGACGGTCGCCCGGTCCGCGGCCCAGTCGGCGTCGGCGTTCCAGACCGGGCAGCCTCCTTCCGTCAATCGATCCCACCCGTCCTCCGGATAACGGAACCAGCGCCCCTCCGGGAACGGCGAGGCGTAGCCCATCGCCACCAGCCGGTAGTCTGAGCGCGCGTACCCGGCCGCCCGCAACGTCCTGCGGACTCCGTGCAACGCGGCGGTGAGCCCTCGCGTCGCAGCCGGCAAAGCCGCGCGGATATGAGCCTCGGCGTCGCGGTGGCAGGTGGCCTCTTCGCCCTCCGGACTTCGCGCCCAATCGACCGCGCATTCGGCGACAAGCCCACCGAAGCCGACGTCGTTCGCCCCGACCGTCATCACGACCATCCGCACGTCGTCGCGCCGCGCCACCACCGCCAACTGATCGGCCTCCGGCGGCTCTCCGAAGTGCGCGGTGCCGCCTTCGTCCCGCGGCCAGAGATCGCGCGCCTTCGCGCCCGAACACGCCAGGTTCACCTTCTCGGCCACCTCGATCGGCGCGCTCACGATCGGCGCCACGTCGGAGCGGTGACAGTCGTTCGCCTCGCTCGACCCGTAGATCCGCGCCGGGTCGTATTCGCACCCGAGCGCCCCGCAGTCGTAGGCGGCACGGTCGGTCCCCGAGCGTGTCCCAAACGGTTCGGAGCCGTTGCCGAGCCAGCGGCCGCCCTCGCCCGAGATGAAGCTGTCGCCCATGGAGACGATCGCCGTCGGCCGCGCTGTGGCGGGCGCGACGGCGAGGACGAAAGCGAGTAGGGCGAGGGCGGTGATCCGCATGGCCGCCACCCAAGCGGGCGGGCCTCGGCGGGTCAAGGGGACGCGCGCAAACTGGCACGAAGCGAGGCGAATTGGCACATTTCGGGGCCCTTTCGACACACTCGACGGGAGCCGTCGGCGACAAGAGCGGCGCCGCACGACCGCAAGTTGCGAGGAGCCCACACCGACCCCGTCGGCCCGTCCTTGGACAGGCGTACGATGGCCCACCCATGCGCTACCCGGCCGAACAATTCACGCCCGAGGAGAAGGCCCTCCTCACGCCCCATTTCACCAACCTGGACCGGCCGGTCTTCGCCTTGGTCAACCTCCCGGAGACGGTGAAGGGGGCGCTTTTTGCCCGCTATTCGCGCTATTCCGGGTCGGTCCGCCGCCTCTATCTCGATGAGTTCGCCGCCGATGCGCCCGCCGGCGGCCGCCCCTTCGACGCCGAGGAGGGCGCTCGGGCGGCGGGGCTCTACGAGCGCGTCTTCGTCGGCTACGGCGACGACTCGATCGCCCAGGTCGGGGGCGCCCACGTCGCCTGCGAGTGGGTCTCGAACATCCTCACCAAGGTGCTGCAGCGCGGCCGGCTCGCGGCCTATCTGGAGCAGTCGACCCGCTACATCCCCTACGACAAAGCGCTGCCCGACGGCGGCTACCGCTTCTACCGGGACGACCGGCTCGGCCCCGAGTTCGCCGCCGCGATGGACGAGCTCTTCGTCATCTACTCGCGCTCGCTCGGCAGGGTCGAGGAGTGGGCAGCGGAGCGCTGGCCGCGCGGCGACGAGCCCGAGGCGGCCTGGCGGCGCTCGATCCGCGCCAAGGCGCTCGACCTCCTGCGCGGCCTGCTCCCGGCGGCGACGCTCAGCCACGTCGGCATCTACGCCTCCGGCCAGGCCTACGAGCAGCTCCTGCTGCGCCTCATGGCCTCGCCGCTGCCCGAGGCACGCGAGTTCGGCGCGATGATCCTGACCGAGCTGCAGCAGGTGATGCCGAGCTTCGTCTCCCGGGTCGAGCGACCCGACCGCGGCGGCGAGTGGATCTCCTACCTGCAGAAGCGCCGTGCCGGGACCGAGAGGTGGGTCGAGCGCCTCGGCCTCGGTCGCCGCGAGGAAGTCGAGCCCGCGCCCTCGGTCGACCTCATGCACGTCGAGGGCAGCGAAGCGGACCTGCTCGCCGCCTGCCTCTATGAGGAGGCCGCCGTCCCGGAGCCCGAGATCCACGCCCAGATCGACCGGCTGGGCGCGGACGAGCGCGCCGCGCTGCTCGCGGCCGTCGTCGGCGAGCGCGCCAACCGCCGCCATCGCCCCGGCCGCGGCTTCGAGGCTCTCCGTTATCGCTTCGAGATCGTCTCCGACTACGGCGCGTTCCGTGACCTGCAGCGCCACCGGCTGCTGACCGTGCAGTGGCAGCGGCTCGGCCCCGACCTCGGCGCGGGCGTCCCGGAGGAGGTGCGCGAAGCAGGCGTCGGCGGCGAATTCGAGCGGGCGCTGGAAATCTCCCGCAACGAGTACGAGCGACTCACCGCCGCCGGGTTCGACGACCTCGCGCCCTACGCGCTCAGCCTCGCCTTCCGCATCCGTTATGTCCTCGACCTGAACGCGCGCGAGGCGATGCACCTGATCGAGCTCCGCTCCGGCCGCGAGGGCCACCCGACCTACCGCGCCGTCGCCCAGGCGATGCATGAGCAGATCGCCGCCGTCCACCCCGGCGTCGCCGGCGCGATGAAGTTCGTCGACGAGTCGACCGAGCCCCGCCTCGAGCGAATGATGAGCGAGATCCGCACGCACCGCAAGCGTGTCGCGGCGGGCGTTCAGACCAGCGACTCTTAGATCAGAAAACCTGTTCGTTCCGGTTGTTAGTGTCGCCGCCGCTGATGCGTTTCGTTAGGGGAAGGCGTTCACACCAGCTCGGTCTCGTCGCGGCACTGGCCGTGGTGGCGCTCTGTCTCGTATTCGCCGCGACCGCGGCAGCCGAAGTGCGCACCGGGTCGGCGACCGATCCGGTCGAAAACAAACTGCCTGGTCGAGACATCACGGCGGTCGCGGCCTCTTACGACACGGCTGGGTCGATACAGGTCGCAGTGACGACTGCCGGCCCGCCCGAAAGCTCCTCCGATGTCGGTCTCGGCATTCTCGTCGGTACTTCCGTCTCGGGCGAATGCGACGAACCGTTCAGCGTGATCTCGTCTCTCTACTCTCAACCGAACACCGCCACTTGGAGCTTCAACGGCATCGAAGAATCCGGCCTGAAGCAGATCGCCGGGAGCACGACCACCCTGGGCGCATCATCCCCAATCCTCGCCAACCAGCCATTCGATTGCGTCGCACCGTTCGTACTCGAATACAACTCGGCGCTGGAAGAATTCGAAGTGACCGAGGGGCTCGCCGAACCGCTTCGTCTCGTCGGTCCCCCACCACCTCCTCCTCCGGCACCGACTCCCAGCCCGAGCCCGGCTCCCGCGCCTCCGCCCGCGCCCGCGCCACCCCCGAAAGCCAACCTCGTCTTCCCCGCGAAGACCGTCACCCTTCACCGCAACAAGTGGAAAAAGGTCACGGTCAAGATCACGAATACGGGGGACGCCGCGGCGGAGAAGGTATTGCTCAAGGTCGGGAAGGCGCGTGGGGTCGCGCTCAAACCGAAGTCGGGCAAGTTGAAGCTGAAGTCGATCGGGGCCGGGAAGTCGAAGGTCGCCTCGTTCAAGGTCAAGCTCACCAAAAAGGCGAAGGCCCGCTCGAAGCTGAAGCTCTCGCTCACCGCCGCGAAAGGCGTCAAGGCTTCCGGCCTGCTGACCGTCGAAGCGTGGAAGAAAAAGAAGGCGCCCAAGAAGGGCGGTCAAGGGAAGGAAGCTTCCGCGTCGCTGGCGGAACGGATCTTCTACGCGTACAAAACTGAAACGAGCCATTCCGCGACCCTGATCGGGTACGCGTTCATCGACGGCGAATGGGCGTGGCACGGAATGCCCGAGGAAGGCCTGCCCTCGTGTACCGAAATCACCGGCAACGCGGAAAAGGAAGGGTGCGTCAAATACCGCTACGACGCGACCACCGGATCGGTGCAGGTCGGATCGCTCACCGGAACGTTGAACAGCGACGGTGGGCTCGAAGTCGACGGCGAAACGTACTTCGCGACCTCGACCCCGGCGGCCGGCACGCGCCTGCAGGTCGAACAGGAATTCATCGGCTACAGCGGCCTCTGCGGCCTGATCACCGGCTGCTCGACCTGGCACGAACACCTCCTGCTCACCGAATCGAGCGAATTCGTCCTCTCGAAGGAATCGCTGACCACCGTCGGCGGCACCGGGCCGGGCCAAACCTTCATCGCCGCGGGCAGCTACCCGCCCGATCAACACGGCACCTACGCGATCGAAAAAGGCGCGCGAATCAAGTTCACCTTCGCCGACGGCACCGTCGAGACCAAGACGATCGCGATCCTCCTGAACAAGGAAGGCAAGCCTGACCCGGTCAATGAAGGGCTACTGCTCGGCGAGAACTACTTCACCTTCGCGCACACTGAGTAGGGATGTGAGGCGAGAGTGCTGTTCCGTGGGGAAGGGGCGGGCGGGGGTTCGGGGGCTTGCGGCTGGCCGAGGATGGTCCTGGGCTCCTCATGGGGGTCCTGGCAGGCTGTGACCCCCATGAGGAGCCCAGGACGTGAGGGGTGCGTGGGAGAGGCGTCACAGGGACGTGAGGAAGTCGGACTTCCGTGACGATCACTTCGGAGAGCTTCCACACCTCGGCCCGATCGGTCACAGAGATGCCGGGAACGTCACACTTTCCGGCCCTCAGAGGCCCTTTTCGGGCCTGAATCAGGGGACCTGAAACGCGCTGCGTGTTTTAGGGCCCCTATAGGGGGGTCAATACACGCAGCGCGTAAGTCGGTGTTGCACAACAAGGGAGAAAGTCCGGAGTTCCCGACGTCTCCGTGACGAGGTCTGACTCCCGTCACGGATCCGTGCCACTCCCGTCGCACTCCCGTGAGGCTCCCGCGCGCCTTCCTCCATGCCTTTCATACCCGCCCCTCTCGCCACGGCCACAGCCTGCCCGGGCCGTGGCGAGAGGGGCGCGTCCCCTGCCCGGGCGACAGCTTGCGGGGTCTGGGCCCACCCGGGCGGCAGCTTCTTCGGGCACGAAGCTCGTGGGAGCCAAGCCCTTCGACGACCGAGCATGCCTTGGAGGAGCGTCGCCGGACCAGCGCGGTCGGTCCTACATGGTGCGTTCGTCGCTTGTCCCGTATACGAGCCCTAACGACGAACGCACCCGGAGGGTCGTCGCGGATCGGTGACCAAGGCGGGTCCCCCGGCAGCGCGCCCGCGGGCCCGATGGGTAGTTCAGCCGCGGCGCTTGCGCTTGCGGCGCTGGGGGCCGCCGCTGATGGAACCGCCCGACGAGCCGTCGTCGTCCGGTTCCGGCGCTTCCTTGGGCTCCGGGGCTTCGATCCCCTCGGGCAGCTCCGGGGTCGAGGGGCCGGGGGTCGGCCCGCCGACGTCGCCATCGCCCTCGTCCGGGTCCGGCCCGCCCTTCGGTTCGAGCTCTTTCGCCATCCGCTCGCCGGGCGTCGGCCAGGGCACCGCTTCGCCGGCCGCCCAGGCGGGTGGTCGGCCGCCGGGCAGTTTCCCGATCAGGAGCAGGCCGAAGTAGATGAAGAAGATCAGGCAGAACTGCACCAACAAGAGGAGCGCGGCGACCCCGAGCGCCATCCCCAGAGAGCCCCAGAAGCGTGACAAAAGGCCCACGCGCATCCCCCAGAGGCAGCTGTAGACCAGGGCCACGGCGAGGCCGATCCGCCCTGCCAGCCCGAAGCCGGTCGCGGGGTCGCGCAGAGAGGCTTCGCTCAGCGCGTTCTTCGCCTTGCTTTCTTCCTGTTCTTCGGCTTCGCAGGCTTTGAGCGGGCTCGGGCCGGAGTCGTACTTTTCGCCGAAGGCTTTCGTGCCCTTGTCGCGTTCTTCGGCGCGGCATTCTTCGGCCCCCGTCTTCGCGCTCAGCGTCGACTTCGCTTCGCCCTTGTGGAAGGTGTCGGCCGCTTCGTTGGTGGCGATCCCGTTCAGCACACCGCTGATCGCGAAGAAGATCGGCGCGACCACGATCACCCCGACCAGCTGGCTTTTCATTTTCGAGCCCGCCCGCGAGAGCGCGGCGCGGAAGAGGAAGTAGAGCGGCGCGGTGAGGATCAGGAAGCCGAGCGCCTGAAGGACCGAGGAGATCGTCACCGAGGAGGCGTTTTCGTACGCCGAGACCAGCAGTTCGACTTCGCCGCTGCCGTTCACGTCGGCGATGACGATTGCCGAGACGATCAGGATGGCGACGGCGACGAAGGTCAGGAGCCCGGTGGGCAGGCTCCATCGCGACTCCCAGGCCAGGACGTCCTCTTTGCGGCGTTTCAACTCAGGGTGCCCTTTCGCACGGATGCGTACGCTACATCCCATGGATGAATCAACGACGCGCGCACCGGCCGTCCCGCTCGAGGCGGGCGCCGGCCCCGACAATCCGCCCTGCCCCGCGTGCGGCGAGCCCCTCTTCGGCTGGCTCGCCGAACAGGACCGCCTCGGCGCCCCGGTACGGCGCTGCGAGAGCTGTGGGATCGGCATCGTCGGCGGGTCGGCGGGGACCGAGGAGGCGCTCGCCGCGCTCGACCGGTTGGGCGACCAGGACCGGGCGCGGATCGTCAACCGGGCGAGCTTCGCCTGCTCGCTCGGCGGTGCCGGCTGGGCGGGCCTCGAGCCCGGCATCCATTACCTCTTCACGGTCGAGGCGGCGCGGCGGCTGGTCGCGAGCCGGGACCAGGTGGTGCGCCGCCGCCGCTGGGTCGCCGGGCGGAGCCTCGCGCTGACCTGGCAGACGCTGCTGAACTCGGTCACCTTCGGCCACAACGTCGCGCTCGCGGCGCTCGGCGCCGGCCGCGGCGCCCCCGCCGAGCTGCGCTGGCAGCGCCGCCTCGACGGCCTCATCAGCATCGTCCTGGCGATCCCGGCGGCGATCGTCGCGGTGCCGGTCGAGCTGGCAGGCGCGCTCTTCCGCAGCGGCGGGGTCATCGACCTCCGCTTCGAGCTGCTCTAGCCGCCCGTTCCCGGCGGCTCTCGGGGCGAGCCGGCTAGCTCAGGCCTTCGCGGGCCTCGCGCACCAGCGTCACGGCCTCCGGGAAGAGGACGCGGATGGCGTCGCGGACCTGCATCGCCTGCTCGTCGGCAGTGCCGTTCAGATCGAGCCGGCCGATCGAGGCGACGGTCATCTCGACCGCCAGCTTGATCGCGTTGTCGGCCCAGGCGACGCGCTGCGAGGACTGCATCTGCTCCGAGAGCTCCTCCATGCGGGCACGGAACTCGTCGGGATCACCGAAAAGATTGAAAGGGCTTCCCTCCATGCGCCAATGAAAGCAGACCCGGCACGTCGTCGATCCACAACTGGCACAGACTGCGCGCCACAGGTGCGCATTTCCCTCCTAGCGTCGGGGCATGGCAGTGGAGCGGGACAGGGGAAGGGGCAAGGCGCCGGGCGCGGAGAGCCGGCAGGGGACGGTGCCGGGTGCCGAGCGCGGGCAGGCGACGATCGAGAGCGCGGCGCTGGCGGCGCTCGTGGCGCTGCTGTTGGCCGCGGCCGTGGCGGCGATCGCGGGCGGCGGTGAAGTCAAGGCGGGGCGCGAGCTGGCGGGCGCGATCGGCCGCCGGATCGTCTGCGCCCCGCACCTGCCGGACGCCTGCCGGCACCAAGCGCTCGTCCCCGCCTACGGGTGGCCGCTCGCCCGCCTGGCCCGAGCGCTCGCCCCCGCCCCGGAGGCGCTTCCGGGTCCTGACGGCCTGCCGCTCGTCCCGGTCGACTTCCGCCGCTGCCGCCGCGCGAGCTGCGCCGTCGCCGCCGGCCCCCACCTGACCGCGTCCAACCGCCGCACCACCGACTTCACCCAGCTCATCGACCACCGCCGCGCCGACGGCACGGTCGAGATCGTCTACTGGGAGTACCGGCCGACGCTCGGCTGGCGCGCCGTCCGCCGCACCGCGACCGAGGCCGACGTCGAAGCCGCAGCCGGCACCGAGGTCCGCGCGTCCCAGGACCCGGCCCTGGTCCCCCTCGAGACCCTGCCCGGCCGCAACCACTACGACTTCCCAGAGGCCGAAGCCCCGCCGTGGCAGTGGCAGGTCGAAGCCCGCTACCCGGGCTGGTCGGACTGACCCCCGCCAGCTGTTCTTTATGGCGCTGTGGCGTCCATAAAGAACAGCGGAACGCGGGCGCCGGCAAGAGGGCCCGTCGGGCTGTTCCTTTTGCCGACCAGTCCGGCAAAAGGAACAGCCAGCGCGGGGCGGCGCGCCTCAGGCCGAGCTCGGCGTCGGCGCCTCGCTGCCGGCGTCCGCGCCGCCTCCCGACCCACCCTCGGCGCCGCCGCCCGAAGAGCCCGGGCCGCCGCCGTCTTCGCGGTCCGCCTCGTCCTGGGCCTGTTTGATCAGGCCGCGCCAGTCGGTGGTGCGGAAGACGAGGAGGATCGCGGCGAAGCCGAGGGTCACCGACCAGGCCGCCATCGCGATCTGCGTCCCGACCGAGAAGGAGAGGACCGCGGCGCGCGAGGGGCCCCTCAGGGTCGCGACCAGGAGCGCCTGCTGGGCGCCCGCGCCGCCCGGCGTAAAGGGGACGATGTTGGCGATCGCCTGCACGCTCATCACGAGCATCACGTTGCCGACCGTGCCTTTCAGCCCGAAGGCCTCGAGGAAGAACCAGAAGGCGGCGAAGCGACAGAGCCAGCCGATGCCCTGCCAGGCGAAGACCTGCTTCATGTAGTCGCGCGGCCGGGTGAGGATCACGAGGCCCTGTTTGACCCGCGCCCAGAAGCGGCGCACCCGCTGGGCCAGGAGCCAGACGCCGACGACGATCAGCAGGAGCAGGACGCCGACCGTGATCGCCAGCGTCTTCGGGTGGTTGGCCCAGAAGGAGACCTCGAACGCCGGCAGGTGGGGCAGCTCGGGCAGCGGCGGCAGTAGCCCCTGCGTGATCGCGTAGAGGAGGACGAGGATCCCGACCGAGGTGTCGAAGATCGTCTGCACGAGGAACGAGGAGGTGACGGCCGGATAGGAGGAGTCGGGGATCTGGCGTTTGACCAGGAAGACCTTGGTGACGTCGCCCGCGTGCGCGGGGATGATCGCGTTGATCCCCGCCCCGGCCAGGTAGGCCGCCGCCAGCCGGGTGAAGCCGATCCGCTTCCCCGGATACGCCGCCCGCAGCACGTTGCGCCACGCCCAGGCCCGGCAGAGCTGCATCGCCAGCAGGCAGAGCAGGGCCAGGCCGAAGGATCCCCAGTGCACTTCCGAGAGGTGGCGGAAGAATTCCGTCGTCGCGTCGAAGAAGTGTTCGAGGCTCGACCCGAGGTCGCCCGGGGGCGGCTGAACGAGGAAAAACGGCATCGCAGCTAGACTAGCCACGCTCGTGCCGGACACCGACACGCACACCTTGCCCCCGCTGCTGCCGCCAGACCCCGCCGACGAGGCGATGTGCGCCCGTGCCCGCGAGCGCTACACCGCCGACCGCAAAAGCGCCCGGCGCCGGCGTCGCAAACCGCACGCGGCGATGCCGAACCTGATCATCATCGGCGGCCTCAAGTGCGGCACGACGAGCATCCACCATTACCTCGGCCTGCATCCCGAGATCCAGATGTCGAAGCCGAAGGAGCTGAACTTCTTCGTCGCCGAGCTGAACTGGGACCTCGGCCTCGACTGGTACGCGAGCCGCTTCGACGACCGCTTCAAGGTGCGCGGCGAGTCCTCCCCGCACTACACGAACCTGCCCCGCTACGACGGCGTCGCCGAGCGGATCAAGACCCACTGCCCGGACGCCAAGCTGATCTACATGGTGCGCGACCCGATCAAGCGCATCCTCAGCCACTGGGTCCACGCGACGGGCGCCGGCTACGAGACCCGCGAGATGGTCCCGGTCCTCTCCGACCCGGACACCCAGTACGTCAACCGCTCGCGCTACTGGATGCAGCTGCAGCCGTACCTGGAGCGCTTCGACCGCGGCCAGATCGAGGTCATCACCCAGGAGGAGCTGCAGCGCGACCGTGACGGAACGATGCGCAAGGCGTTCGCCTACGCGGGCGTCGACGAGAACTTCACCTCCGAGCAATTCGACCGCGAGTGGGAGAAGTCGGCGGCCAAGTCCGGCGACAAATACCAGTTCATGGAGAAGCTGATCAAGCTGCCGGGCTTCCGCTCCTTCGACCGCAACTTCGACCGCCTGCCGGAGCGCATGCGCTGGATCGTCGAGAAGGTCGTCCACGACCCGGACAAACCCTCGGCCCCGAAGCCGGTCCTGCCCGACGACCTGGTCGAGACCCTCCGCGGCCGCTTCGGCGAGGAAGTCGCGGAGCTGCAGAAGTTCGCCGGCCGCGAGTTCGCGGGCTGGCACGAGTATTCGGGCTGAGGGGCGGCTCGTTCCCGGGGGTGGGGGTCCGGGGGGCTTGCGGCCGTCCGAGGTGGCGCGGGGGTGTCCTGGGCTCCTCATGGGGGTCCTGGCAGGCTGTGACCCCCATGAGGAGCCCAGGACGTGAGGCGTTCGTGGGAGAGGCGTCACAGGGACGTGAGGAAGTCGGACTTACGTGACGATCGGGTCCGGAAGCCTCCACACCTCGGCCGGGTCCGTGACGAAGATGCCGGGAACGTCACACTTCCCGGCCCTCGGAGGCCCTTTTCGGGCCGAAATCAGGGGGCCCCAAACGCGCTGCGTGTTTTAGGGCCCCTATAGGGGGGTCAATACACGCAGCGCGTGAGTCGGTGTTGCACAACATGGGAGAAAGACCGGAGTTCCCGGCATCTCCGTGACGAGGTCTGACTCCCGTCACGATTCCGTGAACCTCCCGACGCACTCCCGTGACGCTCCCGCGCACGATCCTCCACTCCACGCACACCCGCCCCTCTCGCCACGGCCACAGCCTGCCCGGGCCGTGGCGAGAGGGGCGCATCCTTTACCCGGGCGCCAGCTTGCGGGGCCCGGGCTCTTCGGGAGGCCAGCTTGCGGGGCCTGAGCCCTCCCGGGCGACAGCTTGCGAGCCCCGGACCCTCCCGGGCGCCAGCCCCCGTCCCCCGAAGCCCGCCAGCCACCCCATCCCGCCCTGCCACACCCATCCCCACCCCACATCTCCGCTCACGCCCAGCCGCCTCTTTAGTGTTCGGCCGGTGCGGCGCCTCGTCCCTGACCCCGGACCGACCTCGGTCGCCGAGCAGCTGGAGGGCTATCGGCCTTGGGAGGACCCGCCCGCAGGGCGGCCGCGCGTCGCATTGAACTTCGCCACCACGCTCGACGGGCGGGCGGCGATCGAAGGGCGCTCGGGCAAGATCGGCTCGGATACCGACACCGCGATGCTGGTCGGGCTGCGGCAGCGCTTCGACGCGGTGATGATCGGCGCCGGGACGATGCGGGTCGAGCGCTATGGGCGGATCATCGGCGAC
>Ga0209916_1000331_pt1 | contig 84106 bp, 75 predicted proteins | sample ThiBio_1000_plan_FD_183956 | JGI IMG/M metagenome (GOLD analysis project Ga0209916, IMG submission 183956) | Wastewater bioreactor microbial communities from Cape Town, South Africa - Thiocy_solids_2 (SPAdes) | ecosystem: Engineered > Bioreactor > Thiocyanate-remediating > Anaerobic-Aerobic ... | reverse complement strand
CATCCGGACCAGCGGCACCCGCGCCCACCCGTCCGCCCGGGATGCGCCGGTGGGCGCCTCGCCGATCGCCGCCGCACTCTCCCGCCCCGACAGATAACCCCGGAACACGCCGCCGCGCACCAGGTCCACCCGCTGCCCGGGCACGCCCTCATCGTCGAATCCGAAGGTGCCCAACCCGCCCGACAGGGTGGCATCGGCGAACACCGTCACCAGATCGGACCCGAACCGGAAGCTGCCCCGGCGCTGCGGAGTGGCGTAGGTCGCGCCGGACAGGCTGGCCTCGGTGCCGAGCACCCGATCGGCCTCCATGGCATGGCCGGCCGTCTCGTGCACCAGCTGGGCCATCTGGGTGCCGGACACGATCAGCGTGGTGGTCTCGGACGGGCACTGCGGCGCCGTCAGCAGCGCGCTGGCCTCCTCCCCCACCCGCCCGGCGTTGCCCAGCAGGTCCAGCCCCAGCACATGCTCATACCCACCGGTGGCGAAATCGCCGCGCTGGCCGCGGATCGCGCGGGGCACGCTCTGCGGGTAGCTGCGCCGCTGCACATCCCCGCCACCGGTGGCCGTGGCCAGCAGCCCCGCCCCGCTCTCCGTGATCGCCTGCTCGATCACCGCGCCCTCGGTGTTGGCGAAAACCTTGCGGTCCCGGAAGAAGTCCATGGACGCCTCGGCGGTCAACCGGCAGCCGCCGGACGCGCCACCGGACATCAGCGCGGAGGCCTGCAGCAGCAGGTCCACCTTGTCGCCCAGTGGGACCGAGAACGGATCGGTGACAACGGGACTGGACCAGCAAGCGCGGGTGGTGACGGGATCGCCCAGCCCCCGGCGCCCACCGCCGGCGCCGGCCGCCGCCCTGGCCTGACCGACCGCGCCGTCCACCAGGACGGCGAGTGCGGCCCGCTCGGTCCTGCTGGTGGCGGCGAACCCCCACTGGCCACCGATCAACACCCGCAGGCCGATGCCCGCCGACTCCGAATCCACCACAGGACTGACCCGCCCGTCTTGCACGTGCAGCCCCTCGTGCCGGCGGTACACGACCCGGATGTCCGCGTAGGCCACGTCGGACGGGAGCAGGTCCAGCCCGTCGGTCGCCAAGTCGCGCACCAGATCACACCCGTCCAGCGACGGCCGTCACGGCCCGCTGCCGGCCCTTGATCGGAATGCACAGCGGCCGCCCGGACACCGGATGCGTCACCACCTGCGAGGTAATGCCAAACACCTGGTGAAAGATCTCCGACGTCAACACCTCCGCCGGGCTGCCCTGGGTCACCAGGGCGCCGTCCTTCATCACGAAGATGTGATCGGCATACTCGGAGGCCATGTTGAAGTCGTGTAGCACCATCGCGATGGTCTTGCCCTGCTCACGATTGAGCTCGGCCAGCAGATCCAACACCTCCAGCTGGTAGGCCACGTCCAGGAAGGTGGTCGGCTCGTCCAGCAGGATCAGGTCGGTGCCCTGCGCCAGACACAGCGCGATCCAGGCGCGCTGCCGCTGCCCTCCCGACAGGTGGTCCACGAACCGCCGTCGCATGTCCGCCATTCCGGTGACATCCAGCGCCCAACCGACGATCTCGCGGTCGTCCCGGCTGGGCGTCTTGAGCGCACCGCGGTGCGGGTGCCGGCCGAACCACACCAGGTCCTCGACCGTGATGGATTCGGGGGCGACCAGCATCTGCGGCAGGATGGCCATCCGCCGGGCCACCTCGCGGGTGGACAGCCGGTGGATGTCCTGTCCGTCCAGCACCACCGAGCCGGCGGCCGGCGCCAACAGCCGGGACAGCGACCGCAGGGCGGTGGACTTGCCGCACCCGTTGGGCCCGATGAGCACGCTGATCTGGCCGTCCGGGATCCGCAACGTCAGATCGTCGACGATGACGATCTTCTCGTAGGCCAGCCGAACGTTGGTGGCTTCCAATCGCATGGAGCTCATCACCTTCCACTGGTGGTCGAACGGGCCAGCTTCGCCAGCAGGTACAAGAAGTACGGGCCGCCGATAAACGCGGTCACCAGGCCGACCGGGATCTCGGTGGGCGGGATCAGGCCGCGACCGATCGCGTCGGAGACCAGCATCAGTGTCACGCCCACGGCCGCCGAGCTGGGCAGCAGTGCCAGGTGCCGACCGCCCACCAGGCTGCGGGCGATGTGCGGGGCGATCAACCCGATGAACCCGACGGTGCCGGCGACCGCCACGCTGGCCGAGGCCAGCGCCACCGCCAGGAGCAGCACGAGGCGCCGGGTGCGCTCCACCGGCTCTCCGAGCCCGGCCGCCAGATCGTCGCCGAGGCCCAGCACGTCCAGCCGGCGCGCATACAGCACGATCAGCGGAACCAGCACCACCACCCACGGCAGGAACTGCCAGACGTCGGACATGGATCGCCCGAACAGGCTGCCGGTCAACCAGATCAGCGCCGCGTTCACGTCCGGCGGATTGCGCACGATGAGCAGCCGGATGATCGCCTCGCACAGCGCCGATACCGCAATGCCGACCAGCGCCAGTCGCACCGGCGAGGTGCCCCGGCGGTAGGCGAACACATACACCAGCAGCGCGGCCAGCAGCCCGCCGACGAAGGCGGCCACCGGGATTGCGCCGGTGGGCGCCATCGGGAACCACAGCAGCATCAGCATCGCACCGACCCCGGCGCCCTTGGTGATGCCGATGATGTCCGGCGCCGCCAGCGGGTTGCGGATCACGCCCTGCAGCACCGACCCGGACACCGCCAGGCCGATGCCGACCAGCCAGCACAAGATCACCCGAGGCGAGAGGAACTGCAGCATGATGTGCGTCTTGCCCGGATCGGTTGCCCCAACAAGCATTCCGACCGCGTCGCCGACGCCGATACCCGCGGTGCCGATTCCGAGGGTGACCACGGACAGCACCAGGCTGATGGCCACCAGCACGAGCGGTACGGTCCAGTGCCGAGTGCTGCGTCGGGCGTCCGCCGAGTCCAGTGCCGCCGCGGTCGATCGGCGGGGAGTGGTCGTCGTCATCCGGAGACCTTCTGTCGACGGGCGAGCATGATGAAGAACGGTGCGCCGATCACTGCGGTGACGACACCGGTGGGCGACTCGAACGGCCAGCGCACGAACCGTGATCCGATGTCGGCCCACAGCAGCAACGTGGAGCCCATCAGCGCGGAGAGCGGGATGATGACGAAGTGGTTGGTGGTGGCCGCCAGCTTGCGGACGATGTGCGGAGTGACCAGCCCGAGGAAGGTGATCGGCCCGGCGACGGCCACCGCGGCACCCGTCATACCGACGATCACCACGCCGCCGAGTACCCGGGTGCGTTCCACCTTCGCGCCGAGCCCACGCGCCATGTCCTCACCCAGGCCCAGTAGGTTCAGCGACGAGGCGAGGGCCATGGCCGCGACCATGCCGATCACCGTCCAGGGCAACAGCGTCCAGACATCCGTGGCCTTGGCGAAGTTCACCCCGCCGACCAGCCAGAAGAACACGTTGTCGGCGGTGTTGTCGTTGAAGATGATGAATGCCTGGGTCAACGAGGTGACCAGCGCCGCGATAGTGACGCCGGCCAACGCCAGGCGCACGTTGCTGGTGCGGCCGGTTCCGGCGCCGGCCAGCAGCAGCACGATCAGGCCGATCACCGCCCCACCAACGATGGCGGCGGCCACCAGCGGCAGCCCACCCATCGTGGGGAACGCGACCAGCGCCGCGACCACCACCATGGCCGCGCCCGCCGAGACGCCCAGGATCTCCGGCGCCGCAATGGGATTGGCGGTGATGCCCTGCATGATCACGCCACCGACGCTCATGTTCGCGCCGACCAGCATGGACAGCAGGGCGCGCGGCAGCCGGATGGCCCGCACGATCAGATCGGCGGGCGTGGACCCGCCCAGGAACACCGCGGACAGCGCCGCCCCGAAGCTGATCGCGGCGGTACCGATGGACAGGCTCAGTCCGAATCCGATGATCAGCAACACGATGCAGGAGATCACGATCACCAGCACCCGCGATCCTGAGGTCCGCCGGGGCGCCGCGCTGCCCACCTCGGGTCCGTCGATCACGCTGGTCGCCATGGGCTTTCCATCCTTATCGCCGGAGCGTATCGGTCATGGTCGGTCCGCGAGTGTGGCCCGGCACGTGGGGTGTGCCGGGCCACAGCACCGGTCCTAGCTTCCGCCGAGCAGCTTCACCACCTCGGCCGCCACCACCTCGGACGCGGTGATGCCCTTGGCCCGAGACCACAGGTTGGAGTCCACCCGGAACACCTTGCCGTCCTTGACCGCCTGGATCTGGCTACCCACCGGGTCCTTGGCCCACTGGTCGAAGATGGTCGGCGCCTTGTCCGTCGAGGCCACGAAGATGATGGCCGGGTTCTGCGTCACCAGCGTTTCCTCGCTCTCCTCGGCCTGCGGGTTGCTCGGGTCGGCGGGCAGCAGGTACTTCAGCCCGAGCCGGATCAGCACACTCGGCAGGTAGCCTGCGGCGTTGTGCACGGTCACCGATTTGTCGCTGCCCACTCCGAACAGCACCGGTGGCAGGTCCTTGGGCAGTTCCGCTGCGTACTGATCCAGGGTGGCGGCATTCTCGGCGATCCGGTCGGCCATCTCCTGGCACTTGTTCAGTGCCAGGGCGACCGTGCGGGCCGCGTCCAGGTTCATCTCCAGGGTCGCCTTGTTGGCCGGCAGTTCGACGGTCGGCGCGATCTGGGACAGCTGCGAGTAGATGTCCTTGTGCCGGGAGCTGTCCGCGATGATCAGGTCCGGTTGCAGGGCGGCGATGTTCTGCAGGGACGGCGACTGCCGGGTACCGACACTCGTGTAGCCGGAGACCTTGTCGGCGATTTCGGGGATGATCCGGGACGAGTCTCCGTCGTCGGCGATGCCGACCGGCTTGACGCCGATCGAGGCCAGGTCGTCAGCGAAGGAGAATTCCAGCGCCACGATCTTGCTGGGCGTCCCCGTGATCTTGGTCTCGCCCAGATCGTGCTTGATGGTGCGGGTGTCCTTGCCGCACTGAGGGTCCAGGTCCGCGGCGGCCTGCCCGGTGGACGGCGCCGGGGCCGACGACGACTCGCCGCCGGAGGCCGCCGACGGTGTCGGGCTGGCGGCCGAGGTGCCACCGGAGGATGTGGTACTCGGCGGCGTGCTGCTCGAGGAACCGCTGCCCGACGACCCGCAGGACGCCAGCACGACGGTCAGCGATGCGACGGCCCCGACGGCAATTCGCCGGAGGAGATCCGATCTGGTCATGATGCCTCTCTCGATGACGACGGGATGTGCTTCACGACCGGGGACACGGCGAATCCGGCCCGGCCGCCCACTAGATGTGACAGCTGTAACAAGGACCGTAGCGACGGCTACAACGAAGGTCAATAGGTGTCGCCGATGCTTCATGAATTTTGTGCCGGGCCCGGCACATGGTGGTCGGTTCCGCGTTCTGACGGTCGACGCAGTGGCCGGACGAACGCATCCGGATCAGTCCTGTGTCCCGGGGGCGCAGTGCGTCACCCGGCCTGCGCAGACCGTCAGCACGCGCTCGAGTCCCGGCCAGTCGTCCGCCGACACGGCCAGCGGATCGGCGGACAGCACCGTGATGTCTGCGGCGGCGCCCACCCGCAGCATTCCCCGCTCGGGCGGCGCATGCGGGTCCGCCGGGCCCGCATAGGTGGCGGGCGCGGTGCCGGCCGCATGCAGTGCCTGGACGGGCGTCAGACCCTTGCCGGGCAACGGCTCCTCCTGCGAGCCCGGCATCCTGCGCAACACCCCGGCCGCCATCTGGACCAGCGGGTCAGCGGCGCGCAGGTCCGCCGCGGCCCGCCAGTCGGAGCCCAGCAGCACCGGCACGCCGGCGTCGGCGAGTTCCCGGTAGGGCGCGAGCCGGGCGATGCCGGCCGGCGACAGGTGGCGGCGCAGCCGGGCGGAGTCCTCCAGCACGTCGAACGGCTGCACCTCGGCGGCCAGGCCCATCGCCGCCAGGCGCAACAGGTCGCGCCGACTGGCGGATCGCAGGTGCACCACCCGGTGCGGCACGCCGGCCGCTGGCCCGCCGTCCAGGGCGCGCTGGAAGATGTCCACCGCAACCCGCACATCGCCGTCACCGAGGGCATGCAGCGAACACCCGATACCGGCCCGATGCGCGGCCCGCACCCACCGTACCCCGACGTCCGGGCCGGGATCGCGAAACGACGGGCTGGCCAGGATCGGATCGCCCTCGTCGTCTGTGTAACCGTGACCGCCGACGAACAGCTTCAGCCCGGTGAAGGTGATCAGCTCAGACCCGGTGTCCGGTCGCTTTCCGGCGAACTCCGCCCACCGGCCCAGAAACGGCCGCGCGCCCACTCGTACCGGTAGCCTGCCGTCCTCGGCCAGCGACCGCAGGGCGGTGACGTCGGTGAAGCTTCGTTCCACGTAGGTGCTTTCGCTACCGGGGTCGGTTGGCCAGGTGGCGATGTCGTGGGCCTCCGTCACCCCCAGACCGGCCAGGTACCGCACCGCGGCCGCCACCTCCTCGGTGGTGCGCGTGGGGCCGATGGGCGGCACGATCCCGGCGGTGGGCTGAGCGCGGGCGGCCGCGCCGCGCAGCACCCCGGTCGGCTCGCCATCCGGCCCGCGCACCACGTCGCCGCCCGCGATCGGCGGCAGCTCGGACAGCCTCATCAGCCCGGCGGCCGCCGAGTTGCAGATCGCCAGCGACAGGTCGGCGCTGGTCAGCAGGCACGGCACGGTACCGGTCAGCGCGTCCAACGCCTGCCGGGTGGGTAGGTCGCGCTCCGGCAGTTCGATCGGGTTCCAGCCGCCCCCGAGAATCCAGTGCGGCGCGGTCACCAGGGCGGCCGCCCGAGCCAGTTCGGGCAGCAGCGCATCGGGTCTCATGCCACGCCAGCCGACCCGCCAGAGCGACGCACCCGCCCACCCGAGATGCGTGTGGCTGTCCACCAAGCCGGGGATCGCGACCGCATCGGCCGCCCGGATACGCCGGTGCGCCCGCATCCGGCCGGCGGCCGCACCGATGGCCACGATCCGACCGCCGCGGATGGCTAGCGGGCCGGGAACGGTTTCGGCGGCGGCATGCGGGCGAACCAGCACGCCCTCCACGACGAGGTCGGCGATCCGGCCGTCGTCGGTCTGGTGTGGGGGCGGCACGGCGTTCAGGAGCACTCCTGCGCGGAGCCAACCGGTGACTCGGCGGCCACCAGGCCGTCCGGCGGCTCGGCCGGCCCGTCGTAGATGTTCCAGGGCAGCTGCTGGTAGTCGTTCTCGCACGGCAGGCCATGGGTGAGCAGGTACTCGCCGCTGGTCAGGTCGACCAGCGAGGAGATCACCGTGGAATACCGGTCCAGCTCATGGTCGCGCGGATCCGGGTGGCAACACACGGAATTCGGCCGCGCGAAGTGATCGCTCATGGTGGCGCGCACGGCGGCTCGGAACTCCGTCACGTTCTGCGCCGAGCGGGCCCTGCGCAGCCCGGACTCGATCTTGGGCACCCGGTAGAGCGAGTCGACCGCGAACGGCTTGTAGCTGTCCTCGATCTGCGGGGGTATGCCGGCCTGGAAGTGGTTGGCGTGCACGATCATTCCGTCGGTCGGATACATCCAGTTGTGCCGGCCCGACGTGGTCTCGATGTCGATGGCGAAATCGTCCCGATGGGTCATCAGCAGGTTGGTGTTGAAGCCCTGACGAACCCGGAATGCCGCCGACAGCGCGTCGTACATCGTCCAGGATTCGAGCACCTTGCGGCGCACGAACGGGCCGGGCACGCCCAGGCCCTTTCCGAATGTGCCACCGATACCGTTGGCGTTCAGGGCGAGCCCCGCGGAATTGGCACCGTGCCGACCGACCTGACCGGCCTCCACCTGGCAGATGATGGTGGGCTTGTCCGGCTGCACGATGCGCAGCACCAGCACGGTGTCGGCGGTCTCGTGCCGCCAGTCCCAGTTCTGCCCGGCGAAGACGTGACCGAACGGGTTGGCCTCGGGCAGGATCGCGAAGGACGAGCAGCCCTCCTCCTGCTTGTCGGTGGTCGCGGCGGTAGGGGCAGACCCGGCGTCGGCGAATTCGCCCTCCATGGAGGCGAACACGGCCGGCCGGGATAGCTCACCACGGCCGTTCAACGCGAGGATCTCGCGCAGGCTGTGCCCGGAACCCTCGGCGATTCCCTGCATCTCGTCCATAATCCCGGGCAGGTAGTCCTCGATCAGCGGGATCCATGCCGGGACACGTTCCAGTACCTGCTGCCAGTTCAGCCCGGTCGTGCGCACGAAGGACTGGGCGTAGAAGTCCACGGCAGCGTCGATCTGGCGGCGGGCCTGTTCGCCGTAGCTGCGACCGCGCTCTCGCCCGTCCGCGCCGGAGATCTCGATCAGTGGAATGGCGGTCATGTTCACGTCTCCTTGTCACGACGGGCGCGGCCCCGCGGGGTCGGGTTCTGCGGTGTGATACCGCGGCTGGCGGCCGGCACACCGCGGTAGCGTCCGTACTGGAACCGCGCTCGCGCAGGGCCGCCGACAGCGGTAGTGTAGGAGCCACTACAACGGAGGTCAATACTGGTCGTGGATACTACAAGAGCGCACTCACCGACCCTCGCCGAGCGGGTGGCGGCGCGCTCGGATGCGCTCAGCCCCACCGAGCGGCGGATCGCAACATTCCTGGCGAACCATCCGGAGGAGGCCGCGTTTCTCTCGGCCGAGCAGGTAGCGGCCCAGTGCGGGGCCTCCGACGCCTCGGTCGTCCGAACGGTGAAGAAGCTCGGTTACGCCGGGCTGCCAGCGCTGCGACAATCGTTGCGCGCCAAGGTCGAAGCCATCCTCACGCCGGCCGGGCGGCTGCACAACAGCCTCGCCAGCCTCGGCGATGCCGGCGGCAGCCTGGTGCACGCGGTGATCGCCGACCAGATCGCCCTGCTGCAGCAGGCCATGGACACGGTGGACGCGGCAGAGTTCGACCGGGCGGTGCAGATGATCGCCACCGGCGGCACCACTGTGGTGGTCGGCATCGGGACGCTGGGCGACTTCGCCGAGTACCTGCGGCTCAAGCTGGTCCGCCTCGGTCGCCCCGCTCGGACCGTGCGAACGACCGGGTTCCTGCTGGCCGACGACCTGATCGGCATGACCAGCGGTGACGTGGTGCTGCTGATGGTGCACTCATCGGCCAGCGCCGAGACGATGGCCGTGCTGGAGCGGGCCCGGGAGGTCGGCGCTCCGGTCATCCTGATCACCAACGCGATGGGCGAGGCGCTCGCCGAGTGGGTGGACGTCGTGATCACCGCCCCGATGGGCAGGCCGGGAATGTTCTCCGGCTACACCTCGACTCTCGTACTGCTGGAGGCATTCGTGTTCGCCGTTGCCAATGTCGACGCGGAACACTCGCTGGCCATGATGGCCACCATGAACCGGCTCCGGGAGCGACTGGCCGGCGGCAAGGTCGGCGGCATGGGGGTGCTCCGGCAGGCGCTGACGCCGCACCCGGCGGACGGATGAACACCGTGCACGTCGGGCCGGCGCTGGGAGTGCTCATCGCGGCGCTGGCCCTGTCGACCGCCGGCATCATCTGGATCAGCGGGGTCGGACGGCCCCGGCAGATGCTCTACGCCTCCGCCCGCGCCGTGCTGCAGCTGGCCGCCGTCTCGCTGGCGATCGGGCTGGTTCTGCGGTCGCTCCTGCTGACCTGCCTGTTCCTGCTGGTCATGATCGTCATCGCCTCGGGGACCGCGGCCCGCCGGATCACCGGCTCGCTGGGCCGACGATCCTGGTGGGCGGCCGTTCCGATCGTCGCCGGGTCGGTGCCCACCATGGCGCTGGTGCTGGCCAGCACGGTCGTGCCGCCGGAGCCGATCGCGGTGCTGCCGATCCTGAGCATCCTGATCGGCAACGCGATGATCGCGACCTCGATCGCGGGCCGCCGGGTCGTCGAGGAATTGCGCGCCCGCCGCGGTGAATACGAGGCGGCGCTGTCGATCGGCCTGCACCGGCGCGAGGCGGCGACCATGATCGGAAAGCCGGCGGCCGCCCTCGGCCTGCTGCCCGGCATCGACCAGGCCAAAACGGTAGGCCTGGTCACCCTCCCCGGCGCCTTCGTCGGTGTGCTGCTGGCGGGTGCGTCCCCCTGGCAAGCGGCAGCCGCCCAAATCCTGATCCTGATCGGGGTGCTGATGACCCAGTCGATTGCCGTGCCCACCGCGGTGGAACTCATCGCACGCGGTCGGCTCCCCATCGGCCGGACCGCGCTACCCGAATAGGGTTGGGCGAGAAGGAGGTGACGGGGTGGCCTTCGACGCCGCGTCCGGCGGACGGACGACCGCTGACACCGTCGGAACACCGGAGATCCCCGATGCTGGACCCGCACCGGGACTCGAAGCAGGACCCGCACCGGGACTCGATGCGGGACTCGAACCGGGACTCGATCGGACCATTGCGGCCGCCCCACTGGTGCACGCCTGGTCGTCGTTTCTGGCATCCGGCGCGACGCCCTTCACCATCCCCGGTCACAAGCGACTGGCTGGCACCGTGTCCGCCGACCTGGCCCGGATGCTGGATGCCGACGTACCACTGTTCGGTGGGCTGGACGCGGTCAAGCTGACCGCCGGGGTACTGCCCCGGGCGGAGCACCTCGCCGCGCGGGCCTGGGGCGCTCGCTGGTGCAGGTTCTCCACCGGAGGATCCACGCACCCCAACCAGGCCATCGTGTTGGCCGCCGGCCAATCCGGCCGCAGTGTGCTGGTGTCGCGCACCGCGCACCGGTCGACCCTGCTCGCCCTGGTGCTGGCCGGGCTGCGCCCGGTCTGGCTCGGTGTGGACTGTGATCCGGCGACCGGGATCCCGTTGGGGCTGAACGCGAACCGGATCGGCGCGGCGGCCAGGGAGCACCCGGACGCCGTCGCCGTACTGTGTGTGGAGCCGGGCTACTTCGGCACGGTCTCCGCTGTCGCCGAGCTGGCGAGTGCCGCGCACCGGGCCGGGCTGCCATTGATCGTGGACCAGGCCTGGGGCGCACACTTCGGCTTTCACCCGGACCTGCCGCCGCACGCGGTGCAGTCCGGAGCGGACGCCATGGTGATCAGCATGCACAAGTCGCTGCCGGCGTTCAGCCAGGCGTCGGCGCTGTTCGTCGCCTCCGACCGATGGGACCACGGCCGACTGGAGCGTGCCTTCGAGGCCGGCAATACCACCAGCCCGGCGGGAGCGATCTTGGCATCCATCGACGCCGCCCGGGCGATGTTGACGCACCCCGGGGGCACCGCCCTGCTGGATCGGCTCATCTCCGTGGTGGCCCACACCCGCGACCGGCTGCATGCGGCGGGCATCGACACGGTCAATCCTGCGACGTTTCCACCCGGCCGGTACGACCCGGCCAAGCTGGTGATCCGGACCAGGTCCATCGAGCGCAACGGCAATGACATCGAGGCGGAGCTGGTGCGGGGCGGGGTGCCGGTGGAGATGGCCGACGCGGACACGGTGATCCCCATGATCTCGCTGCTGGACGACAAGCAGACGCTGGACCGGCTGGTCGCCGCGCTTCTCGCGGCCGTGCGGCACGCTCCGGCCGCGCCACGGCCGGACGATCCCGAGACGTTGACCGCGATGCTGGCCAGCTGGCCGATCCCCGAGCAGGCGCTGACCCCGCGGGAGGCATTCTTCGCCGACGTCCGGCCGGTGCCGGTCACCGAAGCCGCCGGCCGGATCTGCGCCGAGGTGATCGCGCCGTACCCGCCGGGCATCCCGGCGCTGGTCCCCGGCGAGTTGATCGATGCGGCCCGGCTGGAGGTGCTGCGGGATGCCGCGGCCCGCGGCACCAGGATCGCCTACGCCGCCGACGCCTCGCTGGACACTATCCAGGTGGTGGCCGGCCCGGCCCGCTGAGCGGGCACGGCCCGGCCCAACCGGAGGTCGCCGCACAGCGCGCGGCCCCGGCTCGGCACCACGATCAGCCCTGCTCGGCGAGCTCATCCTCCTGGCCGGACCGGCTGTACACCTCGGCCTCGAACTCCTCGAGCATCTCCTCGCACTCGGTGACCTTGGCCTCCGCCTCGGCCCGGCCGGGCGCCGACATCCAGTCCCTGGCAACCACCTTCGCCAGCCACCGGCGCAGCTTCTCCAGATCCTGCCGGATCTCCTCGGCCTCCTCGAAGGTGTAGTTCTCCCGGAAGCGCTCGAACTCGATCTCCTTGAAGAACTTGGTCTCGCACTCCTCGACGATCTCCGCGTACTCCTTTTGCGATCCGGCCACGAAGCCGTCCACGATCTTCTGCCGCTCCACCGGCTCCAGGTCGGCCAGCACCGCGAAGAAGCTGGTCCCGTCGAGCTCGGCGATCCGGCCACGCACGGCGTCCAGCGCCCCGCGTACCTCCGGCAGGTCCGGCAGCACGCAGACCGCCTGCTGCAGGTAGAACGCACCCAGTCGCTTGAGGTCCCGCCACACCGCCACCCGCGCCCTGCTGGACTGAGTCGGTACCCGATAGGCCAGCAACAACCAGCGATGAACGGAGGCGGGGGTCTCGGGGCGCGGCGTCACGGCGTCAGCCTAGCGACAGTCGGCCGGTTGACACATCCAGCGCTCTGTAACTAGCCTTGCGATGAAACATTCGCTACACACCACGAAGGGAACGCGCCACTGTGAACGCCGTTACCTGGGGACTGGTCGCCGCCGTTTTCGTCGCCTGCATCGTCGAAATGGTCGAAGCCACCACCATCGTGCTCGCCATGGGCTTCACCCGCGGCTGGCGCTCGGCCATCGCCGGCACCATCGCCGCCCTGATCGCGCTGGCCGCCTTCACCATCGCCGCCGGCTACGCCCTGGCCACCTGGCTGCCGGAAGCCGCCCTGCAGCTGGCCATCGGCACGCTGCTGCTGATCTTCGGCCTGCAATGGCTGCGCAAGGCCATCTACCGATCCTCCGGCCGCAAGTCCCTGCACGACGAGGACGCGATCTACGCGGAGGAGGTGGAGGCCGCTCGCAAGGCCGGCGACACGAAGTCCGGCATCGACATGTTCGGCTTCATGGTCTCCTTCAAGGGCGTGTTCCTGGAAGGGCTGGAGGTCGTGTTCATCGTGCTGACCTTCGGGCTGTCCGCCGACAACGTCCCGGCCGCCGCCTACGGCGCCGCCGCCGCCATCGTCTTGGTTCTCGTCGCCGCCGTCATCGCCCGCAAACCGCTGTCCATGGTGCCCGAGAACACCCTCAAATTCGGCGTCGGCCTGCTGCTGACCGCCTTCGGTATCTTCTGGTCCATCGAGGGCCTGGGCATCTTCCGCGACGGCCACCACAGCCTGGAGTTCCCCGGCGCCGACCTGGCCATCCTGTACTTCCTGGCGGCCGTCATCGCCCTGTCCTGGCTGCTGATCACCCTGCTGCGCAAGCCCTCCCGCAGCGCCAGCCGCGCCGACACACCAACGGCGAGCACGCCCAGCGACCCGCCGCACCACACCAGCGGTGACGACGCCGCCGACAGCACTCAGACCACCGACACCCTCACCCCGGAGGCCACCCGATGAACCCCGTCTGGCGATTCCTCAAGGCCTTCGGCCAGTTCTGGTACGACTTCATCATCGGCGACGACTGGAAGATCGCCGTCAGCGTCGTCCTGGCGCTCGCCGTCACCCTCGCCCTGTACAAGGCCGGCCTCGCCGAGGGTGCCGTCACCGTGATCGGCGGACTACTCGTCCTGGTTGCCTTCACCCTCGCCCTGGCCATCGACATCCGGCCCAAGACCAAGAAGTAGCCCCCGGGGCCCGGTATCACGGCAACAGAGAATTCCTGGCCTCCTCGCTGGGCCGCAGTCGACCCAGGTCCGGCCGGCTGTCCCAGGCGGCCAGGAAGGTGTAGACCGCCACGGCGGCCAGGGGTTCGGCCACCAGGGCGAGCGGTGTCGCCAGCCTGGGGGCGGCCGTCACGAGCGACTCGTGCCCGGTGGCGCCGATCGAGGCCGGATCGACGCCGCTGGCCAGCAGCAACCCGATCCCGAATGCCACGGCCGCACCGGCGGACGCGCCAACGAACAGCGCCAGCAGTGTGACGGAGCCGCGGATCGCCCGCACCCGCCACGCGGCCACCGCCGCCACCAGGCCCACCGCCAGGCCGGCGAGCACGAAGATCGCCAGCGCGACGAACGGGTGATAGTCGGCCGTGGGCAATGGAAGGTAGGCACCGTTGGCGAACACCTTGGCCTGCTGACCCGGCGCCACGATCGACCAGACCACCCCCTGCCCGACCCCCAGCAGCACCAGGCCACCGACGATCACCGCTGCCGGCCGCCACTCGGCCGCCAACCCGAGGGCGGACAGCTCCGACGCGGGCGGTGCCGTGGCCGGCTCAGCCGGCGGAACGGGGTCGGTCGGGTCCATCCCGGCCGACCCCGTCGGAGTCGGATGTGGCGGGGTGGGCCCTGCGGGTTCGCTCATGCCAGACAGTCTGCCCCGAGCAGCGCCTTCAGGTCCCCCATCAGCGCCGACGTCGCCGTCACCCGCAAACCGTCGTCCAGCGCCAGGGTGGTCTCCTGCGAGCTGCCCAGCAGCCGCAGGTGCACCGCGGTGGTGCCGGGGTGCGCCGAGAGCACCTCTCGTAACCGGTCCACCACCGGGGCGGTGCATCGGGCGGTGGGCATGCTCACCCGCACCGGCCCGCGGCCGGTCGCTCCGGACAGGTCGGGCACGATCACCTTGTCCGCGTGCAGCGATAGCCGATCGTCGGAGCGGGAGATCCGCCCGCGCACCAGCACGATCGCGTCCTCGGCCAGTTGCAGCGACACGTCGGCATAGATCTTGGGGAAGAACGCTACCTCCACCCCACCGGTGAGGTCCTCCAGGGTGGCCGACGCCCACGGGTCGCCCTTCTTGGTCAGCCGACGAGACAGCCCGGTAATGATCCCGCCGACCGTCACCGTCGCCCGGTCCGGCACGGTGCCATCCAGGATGTCCGGGATAGAGGTATCGCTCTGGGCGGACAGCAGGTGCTCCACCCCCGCCAGCGGGTGCCCGGAGACGTACAGGCCCAACATCTCCCGCTCGAAGGCAAGCAGCAGCTTGGAATCCCACTCGGTGTCCGGGACGGTGATGGCGAACGCGTCGCCCACCTCCTCGGCGCTCATCTCGCCGAACAGATCGAACTGGCCGGCCGCCTCGGCCCGCTTGACGCTCAGCACCGAGTCGATCGCCTCGGCGTGGATCATCAACAGGCCCTTGCGGGGGTGGTTCAGCGAGTCGAAAGCGCCCGCCTTGATCAGCGACTCCACGACCTTCTTGTTGCACACCACCGCCTCGACCTTGCCCAGGAAGTCGGCGAAATCGGTGTAGGCGCCCTTATCTCGGCGGCAGCGGATGATCGACTCCACTACCCCGGTGCCGACGTTGCGGATCGCCGAGAGTCCGAACCGGATGTCGTTGCCGACGGTGGCGAAGTTCCGCTCGGAGGCGTTGACGTCCGGCGGCAGCACCGTGATGCCCATCGACCGGCACTCGGCCAGGTAGATGGCCATCTTGTCCTTGTCGTCGCCGACCGAGGTCAGCAGCGCGGCCATGTACTCGGCCGGGAAGTTCGCCTTCAGGTAGGCCGTCCAGTAGGACACCAGCCCGTAGCCCGCCGTGTGCGACTTGTTGAACCCGTAATCGCAGAACGGCAGCAGGGTGTTCCACAGCGCGTCGATGGCGCCCTGGGAGAACCCATTGGTGCGCATGCCGCCGGTGAAGTTCTCCAGCTGGGCGTCCAGCTCGGCCTTCTTCTTCTTGCCCATCGCGCGGCGCAGCAGGTCGGCCTGGCCCAGGGTGTAGCCGGCGACCTTGCGCGCGATGGCCTGCACCTGCTCCTGGTAGACGACCAAACCGTAGGTCTCGTCCAGGATCTCGGCCAGCGGCGCCGCCAGCTCGGGGTGAATCGGCACCACGGGCCGCCGGTTGTTCTTGCGCTCGGCGTATTCGATGTGGGCGTTGGCGGCCATCGGACCGGGCCGGTACAGGGCCAGTACGGCGGCGATGTCGCCGAACGCGGTGGGGGCCATCTGCCGCAGCAGCGCCCGCATCGGTCCCCCGTCGAGCTGGAACACCCCGAGAGTGTCGCCGCGGGCCAATAGCTGGTAGGTGGGTCCGTCGTCCAGCGCGAGGGACGCCAGATCCACCGTCACCCCTCGGTTGGCCTTGATGTTTTCGATGGCGTCGTCGATCACCGTCAGGTTGCGCAGGCCCAGGAAATCCATCTTGAGCAGGCCGAGCGTCTCGCAGGTCGGGTAGTCGAACTGCGTGATGATGGCGCCGTCCTGTGGGCGCCTCATGATCGGAATGTGATCGAGCAGTGGCGCGGAGGACATGATCACGGCGCAGGCATGCACGCCCCACTGCCGCTTCAGCCCCTCCAGGCCCCGGGCCGTCTCGTAGACCCGCTTGACCTCCGGGTCGGACTCCACCAGCGCGCGGAACTCGTTGCCCTCGGCGTACCGCTCGTGACTGGAGTCGAAGATCTTGGCCAGCGGCACATCCTTGGCCATCACCGGCGGCGGCAGCGCCTTGGTGACCCGGTCCCCCATCGCGAACGGATAGCCCAACACCCGGGAGGCGTCCTTGAGGGCCTGCTTGGTCTTGATGGTGCCGTAGGTAACGACTTGGCAGACCTTGTCCTCGCCGTACTTATCGGTGACGTAGCGCATGACGTCGCCCCGCCGGCGTTCATCGAAGTCGATGTCGATGTCGGGCATGGACACCCGGTCGGGGTTGAGGAACCGCTCGAACAGCAGGCTGTGCTCCAGCGGGTCCAATTCGGTGATCCGCATCGCGTAGGCGACCAGGGATCCGGTAGCGGATCCGCGCCCCGGGCCGACCCGGATGCCGTGCTCCTTGGCCCATCCGATCAGGTCCGCGGTGACGAGGAAGTAGCCCGGGAACCCCATCTTGAGGATCATCGCGACCTCGTAGTCCGCGCGTTCGCGGACCTCGGTCGGGATGCCATCCGGATAGCGGAACGCTAGCCCGCGCTCCACCTCCTTGACGAACCAGCTCTCCTCGGTCTCCCCCTCGGGAACGTCGAAGCGGGGCATCAGGTTGGCGCTCTCATCGAAGGCCACCCGGCAGCGCTCGGCGATCAGCAGCGTGTTATCGCATGCCTCACGTAGCGAGTACTTCTCGTCCCAGGTCGCCCGCATCTCGGCGGGGCTCTTCACGTAGTACTCGTGGCCGTCCAGCTTGAAGCGCTTCGGGTCGTCCATGGTGGAGCCCGACTGCACGGCCAGCAGCGCCTCGTGCGCCGCCGCGTCGGCCTCGCGGGTGTAGTGCAGGTCGTTGGTGGCCACCAGCGGCAGCCCGAGATCCTTGGCGATGCGCAGCAGCCCGTCCCGGACCCGCTGCTCCAGCTTCAGGCCGTGGTCCATCAGTTCGACGAAGAAGTTGCCCTCACCGAAGATGTCCCGGAACTCCGCGGCCGACGCGACGGCCTTGCCGTAGTCCCCGAGCCGCAGCCAGGTCTGCACCTCCCCGGACGGGCAGCCGGTGGTGGCGATCATCCCGGCGGCGTATTCGGAGAGCAGTTCCCGGTCGGCGCGAGGCTTGTAGAAAAAGCCCTCCGTGGAGGAGCGGGACGCCAGCCGGAACAGGTTGTGCATGCCCTGCGTGGTCTCGGACAGCAGCGTCATGTGGGTGTAGGCGCCACCGCCGGAGACGTCGTCCTCCCCGCCGTCCGCCCAGCGCACCGGCTTGCGGTCGAACCGGGACGTACCGGGGGTGAGGTAGGCCTCCATGCCGATGATCGGCGTGATGCCGGCGGCCTTGGCCTGCTTGTAGAAATCGTGCGCGCCGAACACGTTGCCGTGATCGGTCATGGCGATGGCCGACATGCCCAGTTCGGCGGTGCGGGCCATCAGGTCGCCGATGCGGGCGGCCCCGTCCAGCATCGAGTACTCGGTGTGCACGTGCAGGTGGACGAAGGAGTCCTGCGAGGAGCTTCCCGACACGTGCGCCCCTTCTCCCCAGTTCCCGGCTCTATCGAATTCCGGCAGGGGCCGATCTCGATGCCCGCACGGAGCTGCCGGCCGCGGCCGGAACCCCGTGAGGACTCTAGTTCTAGCACGGGGGACGGACGGTCCAGGGATGCCTCGCGGGGCCGTCCGCGACGCCACGCGGATACACCGAAGACACACCGAAGACACGCCGACCGGCACACCGCAGCACGCCGGTCACGTCACCGCCCCCTAGCTCAGCTCAGGGCGCTCACGAAGGCCGGCGCGTTCGGGCTGCCGACGCCGGTGACGTCGTCCCAGCCGGTACCGGTGGCCAGCGAGCTGTCCTGGTTGAAGGTCACGTTGAACAGGGTGCCGCTGTACCGGCTGCCGTAGAACAGCGCCATGGAGTTCGGGTCGTCGGGCACCGGGTTACCGGCGCCGGCTGGCGGTGCGGTGACATCGTGCAGCGCCACACCGGGCAGGCCGTACAGGTACTGAGAGGCCAGGCCCATCGGTGCAACCCCGGCCTCGGCCCTGGCCTGGTCGACCAACGCCGAGATGCCGGCGAACAGCGGCGACGCGAGACTGGTGCCGCCGTACGGCTCGACCTCGGGGGACGTGTCGCCGGCCGACAGATCGGTGATGTAGACGTTCATGCCGGTGTACGGATCGGCCAGCATCGAGACGTCCGGCACCGCGCGGTGGGTGCCGACCACGCCGAATCCGGCCGCGGTATCGGAGCCGATCGCGGCGGATTGCCAGGGCTGCGCGGCGAAGTTTGCGCTCAGCCCGCCGCCGGCGCCGCCCTGGAAGCCGAGGTCGGCTGCCGTGGTGGCGTCGTAGGTCGTGCAGTCCTTCAAGCCGGTGCTCGGGTCCGTCACCGACGTCGCGCAGGAGGCCAACCTGGACAGCTCGTTGCCCCACCCGGTCTCGAAGGCGTAGCCGTTGTCGCCGTTCAAGAACAGGCTGGTGCCGCCGACCGCCGTCACCCACGGCGAACTGGCCGGGTAGTCCACGCTCGCAACGCCGGTGTTGGCCAACTCGTCGCCATTGTCGCCGGAGGAGAAGTCCAGCCCAATGCCCTCGGCTGCCGCCTGCATGAAGATCCGCTCATCGCGGCTGGCCTGCCCGGGTGCCGCCAGGTCGGTGGACAACCCCCAGCTGTTGGTGACGATGGTGGCCACGTGGTGCACGACGATCCAGTTGATGGTCTGGTCCAGATCGGCGTAGTTGTTCGGGGCCGCCATCAGCACGATCTTGGCGCCCGGTGCCATCGCGTGCACGGCCTCGACGTCCAGCGTCACCTCGGCCTGCCAGCCAATCGGGTCTTGGGCCGGGGACTCCTTCTTGTTGACCGTGCCCAGCGGCGAGATCACCTGGAAGTTCGAGGAGTTCAGTGCCGGCAGGCCGGAGGCAGCCGAGAAGGCGTTGGCGTCCTGCAGGATGGTCGGGCTGCCGTAGGCGTCCACGATCGCCACCGTCTGGCCGGATCCGTCGATCCCGCTGTCGATGACCTGATCGACGCCGTAGGCCTTCTGCAGTTGGTCGCCGTCATAGCCGCAAGGAATGAATCCGGTGAAGGTCTGCGAGGAGTTGTCCGTGAAGTCCAGCGTCTTCGTCGTGTTCATGTCGCCGCACAGCACGTCGTACACCACGGCGGTCTTCGGCCCGGAGCCGGCAGCGCGGGCGATGTCCGGCCGGTAGGCGGCGGCACTGTTGAGGCCGGAGATGAAGGCGATGTTCCCGCCGCCGGCGGTGGAGACGGTGGGATCGGATGCGTTCGCCTGGTAGGTCTTGCCGCGGTAGCGGTAGTTGTTGATCGCGACATGGAAGGCCTTCTGCACCGTCGCGACCGACCCGCTGGCGTGGACGTAGAAGTTGTTGTCCGCGACCGCGCCGACCGTCAGGCCCCGCGCCCGCAGGTAGTTGGACACCGCCCGCACCTGCTGGTCCGTCGGCGAATACGCCGCGTCGAACTGCGCCTGGTTGAGCCAGGAGTGATAGTTCCGGCTGCCCTGGGTGTACTGCGCGCGCAGCTGCCGCTTCAGCTGGCCCTCGTTGCGCAACCGCAACCAGACCGTCAGGTCCAGTCGTTCGCCGGAGTCCGCCGGGCCCAGCCGCTGAGCGACCGCTACCCAGCCGGGAGTATTGCCCGACACGGCGCTGGTGCGGCCCGCCGGCTGGGCGGAGGCCGCCGGAGCGACGGCCAGCAGGACCGTTGCTGCGGCCGTGCATGCGGTAGCGAGTAGGGCGATTCGTGGGGTGATACGTGAGCGTTTCACGTGCGTTGCGTCCGTCGGGTGGGCGGGCGCACCTCCCTTCGAGACGGAGTGTTGGACGGATCTGTCCACGGCGGATCGTAGGCCCGCCTCGGCCGCTCGGCCACTACCAGATTTCTGTGGATTCCGTTGGGGCACCGCCGTCCTCCGCCCACACCGCTCGAACCGGGACACATCGCCGGTCGCATGCCGAAGCGGCCACGCTCCGGGTAGCGTTTGCGCTGTGACGATCCCCGATCTTCCGGCCGACCGACCGATCCCGGACACCGATGATCTGCGGCTGCTGGCCGAGCTGATCAACAACGCCTACATCCCGCTGGCGAACGCGGCATGGAACGCGCGGATGAGCCAGGCGGAGGCGGCACTCCGGCTGGTGTCGATGGCCGAGCGTGGACTGCCGCTGCGCCTGGTGGCCGACGGCGACCGGCAGCAGCTGTGGCACATCGCGCAGTCCGGTCCGGCGACGAGCGGGGTCCCGCTGACGAGCCATCAACCGGCGCCCGCTACGGGCGCCCCGCCGGTGCCGGGGCCTGCCGAGGCATCGATGTCCGGCCCGCAGCCGCCGGTGGCCGTCCAGCTGACGACGGCGCCGCCGGTGCCGGTCGTCGCGCCGCCGGGCATGCCGGCGCCGGCATCGTCACCCACCGGAGCCGCTGCGACGCCGGGGGTACCGGCACCGGTGCTGTTGCCGCCGGCCTCGCCGGTGCCCCCGCACGAACAGGCGATTGCCGGTGCGGTGCCGCTGGGTCAGCCCCCGTTCGGACAGCCGGAGGCGCCGGCGTCCGGGCCGGTGCCGGCCGCCGAACCGGCTCCCGACGCCCCTCCGGTCGGCAGCCCCGCGCCAGACACCGCAGAACCCGGCGGTGCGCCGGACGCAGGCTCGGCCTGGGGACCGGCTGGCAGCTCGTCCTGGGCGCGCGTCGACGAGGCGCCGGCGGTGCCTGCCGAACCCCCAGCACCACCCGAAACCGCAGCACCGGCCAATCCGCCGTCATCGGCGAGTCCCGTGACACCGGGGCCACCGCGCTGGGAACCGCAGCATGTCACCGGACCGGGCGGCGAGCAGCTGACCGTGACGGTCCTGGCGGTCCTCGACCCGGGCGACGCGGTGCTCACCGACGCCGGATACCGGATGGAACCCGGCCAGCGCGCGGTGCTGGTGCACAGCTCGGTGCAGAATGCCGGCCAGGCGCACTACTACCCGGTGGGCGACGCCAACCTGGTGCTGGAGACCGACGCGCACGTGCTGCTGGGCCGGGCCAACGTCGCCGTCGCCACGCATCCGGCCTTCGGGGTAGGTGTCGCCCCCGGCCGCACGGCCGACGGCTGGTCGGTGTTCCTGATCCCGTCCGAAACGGTGCTGGCCGGACTCAAATGGTGCATCCGGCCGGACATCCCGCAGACCATCGTCGGCTGGCCGATCGCGCCCTGATCCCGCGGGGGCCAGGCCGACGTTCCCCCGGCGAGCGCGCGTCACGAGCGGATGGGCCGCCCGGTCTCTCGCCAGGTGTACAGATCGCGCAGTAGCGCAATCTCGGCGCCGTGATGAATGAGCTCGCGATGGATGTGCAGCACCAGCGCCGCTATGCTGCTGTTCTCGAATCCCGGCTCTCGACAGTTTTCCGCCAGCTCGTCACCGGTCAGCGCCGTGATACCTGCCACCCAGGTCGCATACTCCTGATCCAGCCTGCGCAGCGCGTCGACGGCCCCGACTGGGAAGACGTAGGTGTCGAAGTCGACCTGCGGTCCTCCGAAATAGCGCGCGTTACGCCACCCGAGGACGCCCACCAGGATGTGCCCGATGCGCCACGCGATGGTGGTCACCGGCGCCGGTATGGGTGCCGGGTAGGCATAGTCGATGACGTAGTCGCCGCCGCCCGCCGCCGTCGGGGTGGTCGCCTCGGCACGTGGGCGGACACTCCAGCAGCCCGGCACCGGTTCCCAGAAGTACTCCTCGTCGGTCAGCCCCTCCAGCCGGGGCCGCAATTGCGCCCGCCAATGCCAGGTGATCTGCTCGGCCAGTTCCCGACCCCAGTCCATGCCAGTCTCCTTCCGGTTACCCGGTGGCGCGCAACAGGTCCAGGGCGTGGGCCAGGTCGTCCGGGTACTCGCTGGTGAACGTCACCGACCGGCCGTCCGCAGGATGCGCGAAGCTCAGCGACCGGGCGTGCAGCCACTGCCGGGACAGCGATAGCCGCTGTGCCAGGGCCGGGTCGGCACCGTAGGTTCGGTCGCCCACCAGGGGGTGACGCACCGCCGCGAAGTGCACCCGGATCTGGTGGGTCCGTCCCGTCTCCAGGTGCACCCGCAGCAACGTCGCAGCCGGGAACGCCTCGATCGTCTCGTAGTGCGTGATGCTGTCCCGACCGCCGGCCACCACGGCGAACTTGTAGTCCGCCTTGGGGTGTCGCCCGATCGGCGCGTCGATCGTGCCGGATGTGGGGTCCGGGTGCCCCTGCGCGATCGCGTGATAGACCTTGTCCACGGTGCGCTGCCGGAACGCGTCCTTGAGCACCGTGTAGGCGTGCTCGCTGCGCGCCAGCACCATCACCCCGGTGGTGCCGACATCCAGCCGGTGCACGATGCCTTGCCGTTCCGCCGCACCGGACGTGGTCAGGGTGATGCCGGCCGCCGCCAGCCCGCCGAGCACCGTCGGGCCGGTCCAGCCCGGGCTGGGGTGGGCGGCCACCCCGACCGGTTTATCCACCACCACGATGTCGGCGTCGGTGTACAGCACCCGCAGACCGTCGACCGGCAGGGCGGTGACCGTGGGCGCGGCGGGCGGGTCGGGCAGGGTGAGTTCCAGCCAGCTGCCGGAATCCAGCGGTGACGAACGTCCGAGCGGCAGCCCGTCCACGGTGACCTCGCCGGCGTCGAGCATGCCGGCCACTCTGGTCCGGCTCAGGCCCAGCAGCCGGGCCAGCCCGGCATCCGCGCGCAGCCCGGCCAGGCCGTCGGGCACCGGAAGGCGGCGGAACTCACCCATCGGTCCGGCGGTCCCCGGGGTCGTTCCCGCCGGTCCCGTCACCGGCCTCGCCCGCATCTGCACCGTCACCGCCGGCGATCCCGGTCACCCCGTCACCGACTCCGCCTCCACCGGTCTCGTCACCGTCTGGATCCCCACCGGTCCCGTCACCGTCTCGACCCGCATCGGTCCCGGCACCGGCCGTGTCTCCACCGTCTGGCTGCGTCGCCGCCGTCCTGGCGCCCTTGCCGCGGTGCCGCCCGCCGTCGAAGTCGTAGCCCAGCAGCGCGATCAATACCAGCATGACGCCGCCGATGGTGATCGCCGAGTCCGCAGCGTTGAATGCCGGGAAGCGCTGCGCATCCGGCGCGAACACCGAAATGAAGTCGACCACGTGGCCCTGGAGGAATCCGGGCGCTCTGAACACCCGGTCGGTGAGGTTGCCCAACGCCCCGCCCAGCACCAACCCCAGGCACACGGCCCACGGTGTGGAGCGCAGCCGAGGCGCCATCCGCACGATGAAGGCGACGACCGCGAATGCGATGATCGCCAGCACCCAGGTCATCCCGGTCGCCATCGAGAACGCCGCCCCGGCATTGCGGATCTGGGTCAGATAGACCAGGCCGCCGAGGATTCGGATGTTCTCCCCCGGGTCGATGGTCGCCACCACGACCGCCTTGGTGATCACGTCGACGATCAACACGGCGACGGCGATACCGATCAGCAGCAACGCCCGCCACCACGCCACCCGCCCGGCCGGGGCGGGGGTGTCCGGCGGCGCCCCGGGCGCGTCCGGGTCCCGCGGGGCGCCGACTGGGTCGGTGGGCTGGTGCGTCGTCACCGGTCCAGTCTTGCAAACTCACCCGGGCTCGCCGGACCGCCGCCCGTCCCGCGTCGCCGATCGCCCGGCAAACCAGTCGGCCAGCGCCCCGCCCCTGGCCACCGCCCGCAGCCGCCGCTCGGTCGCCGCCCGCACCCGCTCCGGAGTGACGATCAGCAGCTGGTCGCCGGCCTGCAGCCGGGTCGTCCGGTCGATCGTGACGCCCGCTCCGGCCCGCAGCACCAGCGCCACCACTGACCCGGCAGGCAGCCGCAGCTCGGTCAGGTACACCCCATGCATCCGCGACCCGTCCGGGATGCGCACCTGCAACACATGCGCGCCCATCTCCTCCAGCGGTGCGACGTCGATGTGCACCTCCTCGGCCTCGCCGCCGTCCCCCACCACCCTCAGGGCGCGCGCCACCGCGGGCAGCGAGGTGCCTTGCAGCAACGTGTAGATCACCACGGCGACCACGATCACGGCCACCAGCTCCGCGCTGTGCGCCTGGCCCAGGGTGAGCGGGATCAGCGCCAGCACGATGGGCACCGCGCCGCGCAGCCCCGAATAGGACAGGAAGACCTGCTCGCGCCACGGTAATCGGAATGGCAGCGCCGCCGCGATCACCGACAGCGGGCGGGCCAACACCAGCACCATCAGACCGATCAGCACGCCGGGCACCAGGGCGGCGGGCAGCTTGGTCGGGTCGACGTACAGGCCGAGCAGCACGAACAGCCCGATCTGCGCCACCCAGCCCAGTCCCTCGGCGAACGACAGCGTCGAGGCCCGCTGCGGCAGCGCGCTGTTGCCCAGCACCAGCGCGGCCAGGTAGGTGGCCAGAAACCCGGAGGAGTGCGCGAACTGCGCCACCGCGTAGGCGCCGCCGGCGACCGCGATGGTGGCCAGCGGGTACAGGCCGTTGGCGGGCAGGGCACCGCGGCGCAGCCACCAAGATCCGGCGAAGCCCAGTGCCAGGCCGACCGCCGCGCCGGCGATCAGCTCGTAGACCACCAACAGCGGGTCGGTCCAGCTGATCTCGCCGCCGCCTGCGAACAGCAGCACCGCGATCACCACGGGAGCGTCGTTCAGGCCGGACTCCAACTCCAGCGCGGCGGCCAGCCGGGGCCGAACCCCCACCCCGCGCAACACCGAGAACACCGCGGCCACGTCGGTACTGGACAACACCGCACCCCAGGTGAGCGAGGTGCGCCAGTCGAAGCCCATCAGCAGGTGCACCCCGGTCCCGGCCACCGCGATGGACACCGCCACGGACACCGTCGCCAGGCACGCCCCCAGCCCCAGCGCCGGCCGCACGGTGGCCCACCGGGTGGTCAGGCCACCCTCGGTGAGGATGAACACCAGCGCCGCGAGGCCGAGATGCTCGGTCAGCAGGGTGTTGGAAAAGTCGATGCCGAACCCGGCGTTGCCCAGCAGCATGCCGATGCCCAGGTACAGCAGCAGGGTGGGCAATCCGAACCGGCGCGAAACCCGGACGGCGACCACGGCCAGGATCAGTACCAGGGCGGACAGACCGAAGGCGGCGGGGAGTCGGACGTCCACCTCATCACCCCCGCGGGTCGTTGGTCCGGTCGGTCAGCTGCTGGTTCGGGCGACCGCGGTTCGGTGCCGCCCGGCACCCATCCCCAGCGCGGCCAGCAGCTCCAGCGTCATGGTGGACCGGTTGAAGGTATAGAAGTGCAGCGACGGGACGCCCAGGTCCAGCAGCTCGCGGCACATCGCCAGGGCGTGCCGCAGGCCGATCGCGCGGCCGGCTGCCGGATCGCCCTCGACGGTGCGCAGCCGGTCCGCCAGCTCGGGCGGCACCGGCTGCCCGGACAGCCGGCAGATCCGGGCCAGCCGCGCGGAACTCGTCACCGGCATGATGCCCGGGATGATCGGGACCGACACGCCGGCGGCGGCCACGCGGTCCCGCAGCGCGACATAGTCGGCGGCCGAGAACAGCATCTGGGTGATCACGAAATCCGCGCCCGCGGCGACCTTGCCGGCCAGATACCGGGTGTCGCTGGCCAGGTCCGGCGACTGCGGGTGCCCGGTCGGGTAGGCGGCCACACCGACGCAAAACGAACCGAGCGAGCGGGTCAGCGACACCAGCTCGTCGGCGTGCTGCAGGCCACCGGGTGTGGCCACCCAGGGGGCCAACGGGTCGGTCCCCGGTGGATCGCCGCGCAGCGCCAGAATGTTGCGGATGCCGGCTGCGGCGTAGGAGCCGATCACCTGGCGCAACTCGGCGACGGTGTGCCCGACCGCGGTCAGGTGCGCGACCGGCAACAGGGTGGTCTGCGCGGCGATCCGCTCGGTGACCCTGATGGTGCGATCCCGGTGCGAGCCTCCCGCCCCGTAGGTGACGGACACGAATGCCGGGCGGTGCGCCTCCAACCGACGGATCGCATGCCACAGCGCGGATTCCTCGTCACCGTCGCGGGGCGGGAAGAACTCGACCGAGAAGTGCGGTCCCGAGGTGGCCAGCTGCTCGCGCACGGTCACCATGGCCGAATCCTATCGGCCGCAAGGGGGCTGCCCGGACGGCCGGCGGGTGCGGGCCGGGCGGCGGTGACAGGCCGGGCAGCGGTGACGGCGGCGGCGATGAGGACCGATGCTCTGCTGTCTCGAGCTGTCTCGAGCTGTCTCGAGCTGTCTCGAGCTGTCTCGAGCTGTCTCGAGCTGTCTCGAGCTGTCTCGAGCTGTCTCGAGCTGTCTGGAGCTGTCTGGAGCTGTCTAGAAGCCCGCGGCGCTGACTAGAACCCCGCGGTCTGCGCGCGGCGGTGCACCTCGCGGCTGCGACCGGCGCGCAGCGAGGCGATCGGGCTGCCCGGCAGTGACGAGTCCTCGGCGAACAGCCAGTCGATGATTTCCTGGTCGGAGTATCCGCCGTCGGCGAGCAGCGTGATGGTGCCGGGCAGGCCCTTGACGACCTGCCCGTCGGCGACGAACTCCGCCGGGATCCGCAGGATCGATTCCCGGCGCACCGCGAGCAGGGTCCGGTCTCGCACCAGCTGGTGGACCTTGGTCACCACCAGTCCGAGCTGCTCGGCGATGTCGGGGACGGGCAGGTAGGTCGGGCCGGAACTGTGCGTCACGGGCTCACCCTAACCAGCGCTCCGGCCACTTCCGACATCCCGGGCCGGGCCCGAACTCCGGCCTCGGACGCATCGGCTTCCTAGGATTGGCGACGTGCGCACACCGGCGGAGCCAGCGGGGGGGCGCGGCGGTCGGGATTCCCGAACCGGCGCCGCCCGGTCCGGCGCTGCCCGGTCCGGCGCTGCCGGGTCGGGCGCTGCTCGGCAGGGCTCGCACGGGTCCATGACCGGGCTGCTGCTGGAAGGCCGGTACCGGGTCGGCCCCCGGCTGGCCCGGGGCGGCATGTCCACCGTGTTCCGCGGCGTCGACCTGCGGCTGGACCGGCCGGTGGCGATCAAAGTGATGACACCGCAGTACGCGGCGGATCCGACCTTCCTGGCCCGGTTCGAGCGGGAGGCACGGGCGGCAGCGGGACTGGACGACCCGCACGTGGTGGGCGTGTACGACCAGGGCCAAGACGGCGAGCACGTGTTCCTGGTGATGGAGCTGGTGGACGGCGGCACGCTGCGCGACCTGCTGCACCAGCGGGGGGCGCTGTCGGTGCCGGTGGCGCTGTCGGTGCTGGAGCCGGTGCTGTCCGCGCTGGCGGCTGCGCACGCGGCAGGTTTGGTGCACCGGGACGTCAAGCCGGAGAACGTGCTGATCTCCGCGCGCGGTGAGGTGAAGGTCGCCGACTTCGGGCTGGTGCGCGCGGTGACGTCGACGACCATGGCGACCGGCAACGTGATCCTGGGTACGGTGGCGTACCTCTCGCCGGAGCAGGTCGCCACCGGCGCCGCGGACGAGCGGTCGGACGTGTACTCGGCCGGCATCGTGGGCTACGAGATGCTCACCGGGCATCCCCCGTTCGGCGGCGACAACCCGCTGTCGGTGGCCTACCAGCACGTGCACTCCGACGTGCCGCCGGTGGCCGACGAGGCGCCCGGGGTTCCGGTGGGCATTGCCGCCGCAATCGACGCGGCGACCAGCCGGGATGCGCTGGCTCGGCCGGTGAACGCCGCCGACCTGCTGCGCCGGCTGCGAGATGCCCGGCGCGAGGTGGGGCTGTCGCTGATGCCTGTCCCGGTGCCACGACCGCCCCGGCATCCGATCGGCGCCGGGCACGGCAGCGGGGCCACCGACCGCGGTGCCGATGCCGGCGGGCGGCAGCACGACGGCACCGCCGGAGGGCCGGGCGGCCAACAGGCCGGCCACCCCCGCGTCGGCGGACCGCGCTCGACGACGGGGGCCTCCCCCACCCTCGCGCGGGATGCCGGCAGCCAGCACACTCAGATCGCCGGGCGCGCCACGGCCCGGGCGGGCCGGCCCGACCGCATCACCTCGGCGGAGGGCACCAGATCCGCCGCCGGCACCCGGCGCGGCCGACGGCGCGGTGCGCGCGGCGCCGCAATGCACACCACGGAGCGGCTGCGACGCCACCGACGACGCTGGCGGATCCGGCTGATCGTGCTGGCGGTGGTGCTGCTGGTCGCCGGGGCTGCGGCGTTCGGCGGCTGGTGGCTGGGCGGCCGGTGGACCAGCGCGCCACCCGTGCAGGGCACCCCCGCGGACCAGGCCGTGCGGGCCATCCGGGACGCCGGGCTGATCCCCGCGCTGACCACCGCCCACGACGACGCCACGCCCAGCGGCGAGGTGGTGTCAGCCGATCCGACCGGCGGCAGCAGACAGTTGCGCGGCGCCACGATCACCCTGGTCGTCTCCAGCGGCCGGCCCGTGGTGCCCCGCATCGAAGCCGGCACCGCAGTGGCGGCGGCGCGCTCGATGATCCGCGCGGCGGACCTACGACCGGTCACCGACGAGGGCGCCGACGTCTACGACAACGCGATCCCGGCCGGCACCGTGGTCCGCACCGACCCGGCGGCCGGGCGGGACACCGACATCGGCGCCGAGGTGTTGCTGATCCGGTCCCTCGGCCCGGTGCCGGAGCAGGTGCCCCCGGTCGCCGGAAAGCTGCCCGAGGATGCCCGGAACAAGCTGCTGGTAGCGGGTTTCACCATCGGCCCGCCGCAAACCTCGTTCGACGCGAACCAGCCGCCCGGCACCGTGCTGGGCACCGACCCACCAGCCGGACGGACCGTGCGGCACGGCTCGCCCGTTTCGCTGGTACTGGCGGTATCCCGAGCGGTCCCGGACGTCGCGGGGGTGCCGATCCAGCAGGCCGCCCAGGACCTCCGCGACGCCGGATTCGACGTGACCGTCGGCGCCACCGAGTTCTCCGAGACCGTGGCCGGCGGCGCGGTGGTGCGCACGGATCCGCCCGCCGGCACCCGGATAGATCCGGCGCACCCCGCGGTGACGGTGATCGGCTCGGACGCCGTCACCGTCCCGTCGTTGCAGGGCATGTCGGTGGGCTACGCGCGGCAGCAGCTGACCGACCGCGGGCTGACCTTCACGGTCCACGCGCTGTTCGGCGGGGACGCCGCCGTCGTCACCGGCCAGCAGCCCGACCCGGGAACCCTGGTGCAGTCCGGCAGCTCGGTCCAACTCAGCGCCTGGCCGTGAGCGGAGCCTGCACTGATGGCGCCTCTGGCCACGCAGTGGCAGGTCCGGCCGCGTAGCCGGGCGAACCATCGGGCGCCGCATGAACGACGAAGCGAGCGAGACCCGTCAGCTCTTGGCGCCACTGGCGCGTCCCTCGGTCGGCTCCGAGTCCGGCTCGGTCAGATGCAGGACGCTGTGCGCGGCGGACACGTGGTGGCGCATCGCGGCGGCGGCGGCATCGGGATTGTGCGTCACGATGGCACTCAAGATCGCCTGCTGCTCGGCCAGCGAATCGGGGCGCGGGCGGGATGCGTCGATCGGACGATATTGGCGAAGCACCAACGGGTACAGCAGCATCTCGATGTAGTTGCTCAGCGTCTGCTGTCGCGCGGTCTCGCGGATTCGTTCATGGAAGTGACGGATCAGCCGCGAATACTCTTCCCGGCCCCCCGCGTGATCGACTTCGGACATCTGCTGGACGATCTCTTTGAGCCCGGCGATGTCCTCGTTCGTGGCCCGCTGCGCGGCCCGGGCGGCGAGCGCCGACTCCAGCAACTCCCGCGTCTCCAGGATCTCCTGCGCTTCATCAACAGAGAAGTACCTGGTCCAGACTCCTCGATTGGCCTCGCTGACTAGGTAGCCCTTTTGCACCAGGCGGGCCAGCACCGACCGCAGCGTGCCGCGGGAAATCCCCAGACGTGCCGTCAGATCGGCCTCGGTCAAGCGGGTGTTCGGTGGATAGGCACCCGACAGCAGGATCGTGCGCAACTCGTCGTACGCGCGCGCGGTCGTGCTGGCCATGCTCTGTCCGCGTTGATCATCCGCTATCTCCGTGACAATCCGGGAGAGGCGGCGATCAGCTGTGGGCATCGGGTGCTCCTTCGAGCGACGGATACAAGCGGCGTGCGGTCCCGTTGAGGATATTGCGGCGTTCGTCCTCTGTCAGCGGTTCCAACACCCCTGCGACCAGGACTACCAGATCACCCATCGGCTGCTCCGCCGCCGGGCAGTTGGAACCCCACGCGATCCGCCCGGCGGTGAACGCGTCGATCACCGGGCGCAGGAATTCGATCGCGCGGTCGCCGAGCCGGCTGAGCGGCTCCAGGCTCCGGTGCGTCAGCTTCAGGTACAGGTTCGGGAACCGTGCCAGGTCGGCTAGTACCGCCGCTGTCCCCGACGCATCCTGCTCGATGGCCGGGTACCCGCAGTGGTCCAGCAGGATCGTGGCCCCTGGATACGACTCCAGCACCGTGTGCAGTTCGTCCAGCGCGGAATCCAGTCGCAACTGCAGACAGACCGGGATGTTCAGGCTCGCGGCGGCCTCCCAGAAGGGCCGGGACTCCTCGCGGACGTAGGAGTCGTTGTGCCCGGCGAGCGTGCTACCGGCGGTGAACAGCCGGACGCCGGCCAGACCGGACACCTGCGCGTCGCGGAGCCACGTCGCGGCGTCCGGCTTGGTGGGATCGACGGTGCCCACCGCCGCGAAGCGATCCGGCCAGCGCGCCAGGCAGTCCATGATGTAGCTGTTGTCGTAGCCGTAGTTGGTCGTCGCCTGGACCAGGACGGCGCTGGCGATCCCGTGCGCGTCCATCTGTGCGAGGAGTTGCTCGGCCGTCACGGGTCGCGCCGCCGCCCACGCGGACTGCTTGCCGCCCAGCGGATTCTGCGGGAACCGCTCCACATCGTCGGCAATCACATGGCAATGGGTGTCGATGTATTGGTACATGGTGGGCTCTCCTGCCTGCTACCGGTCAGCCGATGGGATAGTCGCCGGGGGCGAACAGCGCGTCCGACGCCACCGGCGCGATCAGGCCCTGTTCGGCGCTGTACCGCACGAGGGCGTCGACGCTGTTGCCGTTGGGCACGATGCCGAATGGAACGGGGTCCTCCCCCAACTGCTGCGCCAGGTCGGCCATTTTCGGCTGCCGCGACCACGCGGGATCGCCCGCGAGGTACCGACGCTTGCTCTGCAGCAGCGCGCGGTAGAGCGCGCTGGGCAGATCCTGGTCCGCGTCGACCAATTCGGTGCGGACGACGACCACGGAGTGCAGCGGGCAGATGCCGGTGCGCAGGTACCAGTCTCGGGCAGTTGCCGACGCATCCGGGAACAACGGATAGGTGCGGTCCGACTCGGCTGCGGTCGAGCCCTGGGCGGTCGCCCACCCCTCCCGCGGCGCACCGGCCCTGCCGGTTCCGGCGTTACCGCCGAACGCCGCAGCGATTTCACCGGCCAGCAACAGGGATTGCAGGGAACGGCCGTCCGTGACGCGCCGCTGGTTCGCCGGTTCCTTGCCGGCGATGTGGTCGTCGTCGTCGACCACCCAGGTGATGCTGGACAGGTCCACCCCGTAGTCGTCCGCCAGCACGCCCCTGCCCCACACCCCGGTGCTGACCGAGAACGCCCGGACCCCGACCTCCCGGCCCTCGAGGTCCTTGGGGGCGTGCACACCCGAGGTCGGGCCACAGTGGATGTCGGCATGATGGAATCGGCGGCTCAGGAACACCGGTATCGCCACCAGCGGGATTCCCGCCTCGCGGGCCATCACGTAGGTGACCGGCGCCATCTCGCAGACGTCGAATTCCAGGTCCCGGACCATGCGGCGGTACGCGCTGATGATCGGCCTCACCGTGACGGGTTCGACGGTATAGCCCGGTATCTGCTCGTCGTTCGCCAGCAGCGGATCTACGTGGGGGTAATCTCCGAATGCAACGGACAAGGTCTTCATGCTGCCTCTCCATCCTCGTGCATTGTTGGACAGTATCAGAACGATTCGACAATCACACGCGCGACTTGCCTCCAAGTCCGACAGACCTGCTCGTCGAGCAGATCGCATGAGCCTGACCTTCCACAAGGGAGTTCAAGCAGACAGGTCCGGACTACCTGGTCGTCCACGCCACGATGGCCGGACCCCTAGCCAGGCTCCGATCCCCGTGCTAGCCTGCTGATTGTTTCACAATCTATGCGAGGTAGTCCTTGATCGATATCGAAGAGCGCGTTGAGGTTGACGGATCTCCAGATCGCGTGTGGGCGATTGTGTCCGACCCCGCGGAGGTCGCGTCCTGCGTCACGGGTTGTGTGCTGGGCGACCTCCGTGACGACGGGGGCTACGACGCGACCATCGGCATCAAATTCGGCGGCATCCGGGTGCGGTTCCGCACCGTGGTCGAAGTAGACGCGGACGACCTGACTCATACCGGTCAGATGCGGGTCCGGGGCGCGGACCAACAGGGCTCCACTCGCATCAACGGAACCGGCACATTCGCGGTCGTCGCGGTCGGCACGGGCCGGTCGGCGGTCAACATCACCGGGCAGGTCAACATCGCTGGTCGGCTGTCGGGGCTCATCACCACCGGCGCATCGGTCGTGGTCTCACGCATGGCGAAGGAATTCGCAGCGAACCTGGCCTCCCGGATCACCCAGTCGCCGGTCGAGCACGGCGCCGCACAGACCGGTCCGTCACTCGTAGAACACACGACAACCCCGGCGCAGTCGCCCGCCGCGCCCAAGGCAAGGCCGGCGCCGGCCAGTCCGACGCCGACCGCGCGGGGCACCGCGTCGGCACACTCCTCAGCATCCGCCACGGCGCCGTCGCCGCTCGACATCCGTCCGCCATCCGGCCCAACCTCCGCCGAGGCCGACCCAGGCGCATCACGACCATCATGGCTTCGACGGCTGGGCAATGGGATCCGCTGGCTCTTTCGTCGATTCCATCACCCCGACAAGAGCACACCGAAAGGACGGCGCTGATGGCCGAGTTGAACGCGATCGCTCGACGGTTCGAGCAGGGTGAGGTGGGACTTGCGACCTTCAGCGCCCCCACCGCCCAAGCCGCTCTAGAACTGAGCGTGACCGCATACGACGGCATCGTCTTCGAGGCCGAGCACAAGCCATGGGATGTTCCCGAACTCCGGGACGCTCTGCAGTACCTGCTCCGTCGCCAGCAGATCTTTCAGGCCGACACCCTGCAATCGCGACCAACACCGCTGGTTCGCATACCACCCAACGGTGGCGAACGATCCCAGTGGCACGCGAAGCAGGCGCTCGATCTGGGGGCGTACGGCATCATCTGGCCGCACATCACCTGCGTCGCGGAGGCAGTCAACGCCGTCGCGGCGTGCCGCTACCCGGGATCCGGCCGCAAGACCGGCGGCCCCCGGGGAATCCGTGGCGACAGCCCGGTCGCCGCGGCGCGCTACTGGGGGGTGGCGCGCGAGGAGTACTACCAGCGCGCCGGTGTGTGGTCGCTCGACGACGACGGCGAGATCCTGGTGGGCATCATGATCGAGGACGTGGAGGGCGTGGACAACCTCCCCGCCATCCTGGACGAGGTCCCGGGCATCGGTCTGGTGCTGATCGGCGAGGGCGACCTGAGCCAGGAGCTCGGTGTGCCGCGGCAGTACGAGCATCCTGACGTGCTGGAGTGCAAGGCGCGCATCCTGGCCGAGTGCCAGCGGCGCGAGGTCCCCGTCGGTCATCCCCACGTCACGGCGCAGAACCTTGAGTCGGCGGTCGCAGATGGTTATCGATTTCTCATGAGCGCTCCGGTGACGACATACCCGGTGCTGGAGTGTGCTGCTTCGCTGACGAATCGGTCCTGACGACCCGGCGCTGCCCTGCGACCCCTAATGTTCGGAGTGAGGAATGTACATCGATTGCCACGGTCACTTCACCACCGTGCCCGCAGTCATCAAGGATTGGCGCGATCGGCAAATCGCGGAGATTGCGCTGGGGCGGCACCTGTCGGCCGCCGCCGTCCGAGTGAGTGACGACGAGCTTGTAGACGCGCTGGAGAACGGCCAGTTGAGCCGCCAGCGGGAATACGGAATCGACGTCACGCTGTTCTCGCCCATCGCCGGCAAGATGGCACACCACTACGGCGACCTGGAGACCAGCACGACGTGGAGCCGGCTGGCGAACGATGTCATTGCCCGAGCCTGCGCGCTGTACCCCGAGAACTTCGTGGGGGTCTGCCAGCTCCCGCAGTCGCCCGGAGCCGCCATCGACGCCTGCGTGACGGAACTGGAGCGTTGCGTCCTGGAGCTCGGCTTCGTGGGCTGCAACCTCAATCCGGATCCGACCGACGGCTACTGGCAGTCCCCGTCGTTGGCGGACGAGCACTACTTCCCGCTGTACGAGAAGCTCAGTGAGCTCGGCGTGCCGGCCATGGTGCACTCGTCCATGTCCCAGAATCCGGCCGTGCACGGTACCTGCGCCCATTACCTCAATGGCGACACCACCGGGCTGATGCAACTGGCCATGTCCGACCTCTTCGACCGCTTCCCCGACCTGCGCATCATCATTCCGCACGGCGGCGGGGCGGTGCCCTACCACTGGGGCCGGTACAACGGTGCCCTGCAGGACAAGGGCCGACCGCCGCTACAGGACCTCTTGGGCAACAACATTTTCTTCGACACCTGCGTCTACTGGCAGCCGGGCATGGACCTGCTGGTGCGCACGGTGCCCACCACCAACATCCTGTTCGCCTCCGAGATGCTGGGGGCTGTTCGCAGCCGCAATCCCGAAGGTCGCTATTACGACGACACGCGCTACCTGCTGGATGCCACGGAGCTGACTGCGGTCGATCGAGACCTGATCAGCCACCAGAATGCGCTGCAGGTCTTCCGACGTCTCCCAGCGGCACTAGGAATCGACGCAACTGAGGTGACCAACCGATGAAGGTCTACGAAGCACTCGCGGACTGCTTCGTCCAGGAGGGCGCCAGCGACGTCTTCGGCATGATGGGCGATGCGAACATGCACTGGATGAATGCCGTCGCCGAACGCGGCGCGCGGCTCTACCAGGTTCGCCACGAGGGCTGCGCGCTCGGGATGGCCGACGGGTGGGCCCGAGCCACCGGCCGCCCCGGGGTGGCCAGCACCACCAGCGGCCCCGGCGTCTCCCAGCTGGCGACGTCATTGCTGGCGGCCAGCCGAGCTGGGACACCCCTGGTGGTGTTCTGCGGCGAGGTCCCGCTGGGCGATGAGTCGGCCGTGCAATACCTGGACCAGCGCCGGTTCGCACATGCCACGGAGGCCGAGTTCGTGCACGTCGCGCAGCCCGACAAGGCGCGCGATGCCGCGGGACGGGCGTTCTACCAGGCGCGCATGCTGCGGCGACCGGTGCTGCTGAGCGCGCCGGTGGACGTGCAGAAGGCCGACTATCGGGGGGATCCCGATTATCTCCCGTCGAAGGAGCTGACCAAGCGAACTCCTCGAGCGGCACCGCAGCACGAGATTGTGGAGGCCGCAAAGATCATCGCCAGCAGCCGCCAGGTTGTCGTGCTGGCTGGCCGCGGAGCCCGCGATGCCGGCGCGGATGCCGCCATCCTGGAACTGCTGGAACTGTGTGGCGGCATACTTGCCACCACCCTGCAGACGAAGCTGTACTTGAGTGATCGCACCGACTTTCACGCCGGCATCTCGGGCTTGTACGGGTCGAAGGCCTCGCAGAGCCTGCTGCAGGATGCCGACTGCGTGGTCGCCATCGGTGCAAGCCTGAATCACTACACGATCGAATACGGCTACCTCTATCCGGAGGCGACCTTCATCCAGATCGACCATGCGCGCAGCGTCATCACGGGGACCGGACGGCCCGCCGAGCACTACCTCGAGGGCGACGCCCGGTTGACGACCGAACAGCTGGCCAAGGAACTCGCCGCGCAACTGCGGGCCAACCACCGAACGCCGTCTGAGTTCCGCACCGCTGACGTTGCCGCGACGCTGTCAGAACCACCGTCCGACCCTGCCGAATACCTACAGGATCCTGACCGTATTGATCCGCGCGAGGCCATCAACGCCATCGACGGCGCACTGCCCGGAGAGATTCCCGTGGTGCTCGGAAGCGGGCACCAGACCGACTTCGGCACCATGCTGCTTCGCCGCCATCGTCGTATCGTGTCCAACTACGGAATGTTCGGCGCAATCGGCCAAGCACCACTCATTGCCATGGGGTGGACCGTCGGCACCGGCAACCGGCCCACGGTGGTCATCGAGGGCGATGCCAGCTTCGTGATGCACCTGGCGGAGTTCGACACGGCGTGTCGGTATGGCTGGCCACTGCTGGTGATCGTCATGAACGACGAGGGCCTGGGCGCCGAGTTCCACAAGTCAAAGGTGGCCGGCCTGCGGGAGGAACTCTCCCTGATTCCGTCGACCGATCTCGGGGCCGTGGCCCGCGCGATGGGTGGCCAAGGCGTACTCGTCCGAAACTCCAGCGAGATTGCGGATGCGGTGTGGAGTTACGTCGCAGATCCGCGACCGACCGTGGTTGATGTCCGGATCAGCCGGGAGGTGCTGAGCACACCCTATCGGCGCCTGTGGTACGCGGAAGACGTCTGACCTGGGCCCGGCGGATTCTAGGAACAACCGGTTCACCGTCACCAATAAGGATGGTTGCGCTATGACTACGAAACTCACCATCGCGTTGCGCCGTTATCCCCACACCACACCGATACTGGACGGCGCCGAACGGATCGACGGCGTCGACGCCGAGTTCGTCGACATCGAACCGATCCATCGAGCATTCCTGCCGATGGTCCGTGAACTCCGGTACGACGTCTGCGAACTGGCGATCGCCACGTACTTCCAGGCCATCGAGGCTGGCGTACCGGTGGTGGCGTTACCGGTAGCAGTGCATGGGAATTTCCATTACCGCTCGATCTCCACCCTGCGCGACTCTGGATTGAGCGCCGCCGACCTGGCGGGGCATCGGGTCGGCGTGCGGTCCTACAGTCAGACCACGGGGCTCTGGGTTCGGGGCTTCCTGCAGGACGACTACGGCGTGGCCGCCAAGGACGTCACCTGGGTCACCACCGAGCCGGCGCACGTGGAGTCCTATCGCGAACCAGCCAATGTCACGCGAATCGACGGCCGACTCGGCGACGCTCTATCGCGCGGCCAGGTCGATGCCGTGCTGATGGGTCGGCGCTCAACGGAGTACTCCGAAGACTTCCAGCCGCTCATCGCAGACTGGGCCGCTCGGCAGGAGCGGTTCTTCGCCAATCATCAGTGGGTTCCGATCAATCATGTTGTGGTGACGCGGCGGGAGCTGCTGCAGTCGGATCCAGACGCCGTCCGGTCCGTCTACCGCGCGCTGTGTCGCGGAATCGACGGCACCCGCACCGAGACGATCGCAACGAACTCCGCCTCACGCGCGATCCAGTACGGGACCTCGGACACCATGCTCACCACGCTGGGCACCGCCCTGCGCTATGCACGAGAGCAGGAACTCATCCGCACCGACATCACGACGAGCGATCTGTTCAGCGATTTCACCGGGATCGAGCGGTGACGTTGATTTCCCGCTTGAGCACCACCGACAGTCGCCGCCCGGCAACATGACCTCACCCTCAGCACCCCGCATCGCCTCAGGAGCCCAGCCATGATCTACTTCGACACCCACACGCATGCGCTGTCCGACGACACCGACCGTTATCCCACTCGCCCGCTCGGCGGGACCCGATCCGTCTGGTCTCAGGTTCGCCCGGTCGACGGCGACGGCCTGGTTCGAGCACTCGATCACGCCGGAGTCGACCGTGCAGTGCTGGTCCACGCCTCCACGGTCTACGGGTTCGACAACAGCTATGCCGCCGACACGATCGCCCGCTATCCGGATCGGTTCGTCGGCGTCTGCGCGATCGACTTCCTGGCGGAATCTGCACTGGACGACATCAACTACTGGATCGGGGAACGCGGATTTCGTGGCGTTCGTATTCGCGCGGCCGACGGCAACACCGCCGTCCCGGTGCCCGGCGAGGGTCTCTCCGATCTCCGAATGGCACGAGTCTGGCGGCACCTGCAGGATCAGCGCATACCGGTATGCATCCAAATGCACTCGAAGAACACGCCGCAGTTGGTCGCCGTCCTGGATCGGCATCCCGAGCTCACCGTGCTGCTGGATCATGCTGGTAGACCAGACGTGTCGGGTGGCGCACCCTACCCGCGTCTGGCGGAGATCTCAGCGCTGGCACCCTACGATCGAGTCCACTTCAAAATCACTCCACCGATGCTCCGCCGCATCGAGCAAGAGCCGGAAGCGAATGTCGATGACGTGTTGCGACGCCTCATCGACATCTTCGGCATCCGGCGCTTCGTGTGGGGTTCCAACTTCCCCGCGTCGGAGGGATCGGCGCTCGAGTTGCGCCAGCTGATCGAGAGCTACCTGGGTTGGCTCGACGAGTCGGACCGGGCGGACGTACTCGGGCTGAACGCGGCACGAATCTACGACGAACGGCAATCCACTGACGCAACCGGGAATCGATGACCCGCCGCGGTTCGGCCGTCGGCACCACCATCGCGCCTGGATTCGTCTCGTAGAACAATCACATCTTTCGATAGGCGCCAAGGTTCCCAGATGTCGCGCTGCATTGGCACAATGCAGTTGGCCACCATTGACATATCCACCTATCTGTTCTACAATCTCTGGAATTGCTCGCTACATCGCGGCTTGCCATCTACGCGACGCGAGTCCTCTCATCGTCAGCTTCGATCAACGAAAACAGCGAAGGGATCGAGCCCATGCAGCACCGAGGATCCACCGCCCGCCGGTCAACCGGTATGGCGCTGATCGGCATCGTCGCACTGGCGCTCGCCGCCTGCGGCAGCAGCGACCAGCCGGGTAGCCAGACGTCCGGCGAGCCCGCCTCCAACAGCGCGGCCGGCACTCCGGCGGCGTCCGGCACCACGGACGACACCACCGCATCGGGGGGCCAGCCCCCCGACGGCGACGCCACCCTGAATGAGCTCTACACGGCCGCCAAGGCGGAGGGAACCGTCGTCTGGTTCGCACCCAAGGCCCAGGATCAGATGCAGCCCGCCATCGACGCGTTCGAGAAGGCGTATCCGGGCATTGAGGTCCAGTACACGGACAAGAAGGCACCCGACCAGGTGACCCAGTTGAAGCTCGAGGAGTCCGCCAACAAGGTGACCATCGACGTGGCCAACGCGGGTGGCCTCACCGTCGAGGCGGCGCTGCCGATCGTGCAGACCGTGGACTGGGCGAAATACGGGGTCCCGAAGGACCAGATCATGGACGACTTCGTCTACATCTGGTCCGTGCCGAAGGTGTTCGCCTACAACACCAACGTCGTGTCGGCCGACAATGTGCCGAAGTCCTGGGACGACCTGCTGGATCCCCAGTGGAAGGGCGGCAAGCTCGGTTTGGAGGCCCGCGGTTCCTTCATGACGGTCTGGGCCACGGACGACGCGTTGGGCGGACCTGACGCAGGCATCGCATACGCGAAGAAGCTGGCAGCCCAGGATCCGCACTTCACCCCCAACGCCACCCAGTCGCACGCGATGATGGTTTCCGGCCAGGTGGCGATCTCCAACACGCTGATGAACAACCTGCTGGACGACCAGGCCAAGGGGGCGCCGATCGCCCTTGCCCCGATCTCGCCCATCACCGGCAATGAGGCGTACCTGTACGTTCCGAAGGGTGCACCGCACCAGGCTGCCGCCACCCTGCTGGCGTCGTTCCTTGCCTCGCCCGCCGGTCAGGCAGAGCTCGCCAAAGGCAACAACGCGATCATTCCACCATCGACGGACTGCACCGGCACCGACAAGACCGCGGTGGTGCAGGCGCTCTGCGACGCTGGAATCGAATGGAAGGGCATCGTGGACGCCAAGCAGTACGAGTTGCTCAGCGACTTCTTCCCCAAGGTCCAGGCCGCGCTTGGCGCCAGCGCCGACGGATGACATGCCGCCGTGGGTGCCCGCGCTGGATCGGCGGGCACCCATGGCCGCCCACCGATCCGGGTCCGGAAGCTCGCATTCAGCTGGAACTGACTGCGGTAAGCCCCCCGACAACCCCACCCAACCGAGTAGGGCAGAGCGATTAACAGGACGCAGCAGGTCGAACGCGACGCAGACGTCGCGGGGTCGGCCACCGCTCAAGCCGCATCGCCACGACACGGGCGTCAAGCGGGCAGCCGACCAAACATCGCGCAGTTCGTACTGATCGTGCTGGTCGCGCTGATCATCCTGACACCGATCATCGCCCTGATCTACAGCAGCCTCAAGCCGACCACGACGGAACTTCCCTTCCAGGTCTCCGGGTTCTCATTCGCCAACTTCGTCGCGATCTTCTCCAACCCGCAGATCCTCGAGGTCACCGCCAACACCCTGATCTACGTCGTCGGGAGCCTTGCCCTGACGTTGGTGCTGAGCCTGGGAATGGCCTACCTCCTGGAGCGCACCGACCTGCCCGGCCGGCGCGTGCTCGGGTCGTTCGTCCTTGCTCCGATGGCCACCCCCGCAACGGTCTTCGCCATCGCGTGGGTGCTCGTGGGCAACAGAGTCAACGGCCCCGTCTCGCTCGCGCTGCAGTCGTTGGGCATCAACTTCAACATCTATTCCCTGTACGGCATGGTGATCGTGACGGCGATCTTCAGCGTGCCCAGCATGTACCTGATGATCGCTCCCCAGCTGGCGCAGCTCAACACCGAGCTGGAGGACGTGGCCGCCAGCACCGGCGCACGATGGGCGACCCGGATGCGCCGGGTGGTGCTGCCGTTGGTCGCTCCGGCCACCGGGGCCGCCAGCATGCTGATGGTGGTCATCGCCATCGAAATCTTCGCCATTCCCGCGATCCTCGGGCTACCGAACAGAACCTTCGTGTTCAGCAGCCTGATCCAGGAGGCGCTGCAGCCGGCGGGCGGGGTGCCGAACTACGGCAAGGCCAGCAGCTACGGAGTCGTCCTGCTGGTCATCACGGTCGTCATGCTGACCTTCTACAACCGGCTGTTGCGCAACAGCAATCGCTACCAGGTCGTGACGGGCAAGGGATATCGTCCCGCTCTCGTCAGGCTGAGCGTCTGGCGGTACCCCCTGCTGGCATTGATCCTCGGTTACCTGGTGATCGGAATCCTGCTGCCGATCGCCAGCATGGTATGGGCCAGCCTGATGCCGTTCATGCAAGCGCCCAGTGTCGAGGCGTTCCGGCTGATCAGCCTGGACAACTACGCCAAGGTCCTGGGCATGCCGACGCTGATTCCCACCGTGATCAACACCGTTCTGGTCAGCGTCCTGACGGCGACCCTGGTCGTCGCGCTGACGTATTGGATCGCCTCGTCCGTGGTCAACAACCGGTTCAGGGGTGCCCGCCGGCTGCTGGACTCCACGACCTTGGTGTATGGGGTTCCGGCCGTCGTGTTGGGCACCGCCATCCTGTTCCTGTACCTGTGGGCGCCGCTGCCGGTGTACGGCACCTTTTGGATCTTCGTCATCGCCTTCACCACTCGCTTCCTACCCCGCGCCAGCCGCATGATGCACACCGCCTTGCTGCAGGTCGGCTCCGACCTCAGCGAGGTGGCCAGCGTCGCCGGCGCGTCACGCACCACGATTGCGTGGCGGATCACCGTGCCGTTGATCCGCCCGGCGATCATCCGCACGTGGCTGTGGGTGTTCGCGCACGCCATCGGCGAGCTTCCGATCGCACTGCTGCTGAGCACCGGCAGCGTCAGCACGGTGGTCGTGATGATCTGGCAACTGTTCGAACAGAACGCCTCGTATCCGGAAGCGAGCGCGCTCTCCCTCATGGTCCTGGTGGTCACGCTGCTCATGACGCTGCTACTGAATTCATCCGCGACGCGACAGAGGACGGCTAGAAGATGATGTCCGCCACCGACAGCAGCCACTCCCCCCGTTCTCACCGCGACTATCCTGCTCGCACCGATGCGGCTACGGGTGGACTCGACGACGGGAAGCTCGCCAGCGGCTTGCGGGTGCAGCAGCTCACCAAGGCGTACTCGCCGTTCGACGGTGACGCAGCCGGCGCGGGCGTTGACACCGTGTCCTTCGAGATACCCAGCGGATCGTTCTTCACCCTGGTCGGGCCCAGTGGCTGCGGAAAGACCACCACGCTGCGGTGTGTGGCCGGGCTGGTCGACCCCGATGCGGGCGAGATCAGTATCGGCGACACAGTGGTCTTCTCGTCCCGAACGGGCCACAATGTCAGCACGGAGCAACGTGCCCTGGGCCTGGTACCGCAGTCCTACGGCATCTGGCCGCACATGAAGGTCATCGACAACGCCGAGTTCCCGCTGCGGCACGGGCGCCTCAAGTCCCGGGACCGCGCCGGCAGCAGGCGTCGTGCCATGGACGTCCTGGAGCGGTTGGGGCTCGAGGAGTTGGCCGACAAGTGGGCCACCGACCTCAGCGGTGGCCAGCAGCAGCGTCTGGCCCTCGCACGCGCCCTGCTGTGTCAACCCGAGATCCTCTTGCTGGACGAGCCGTTGTCGAACCTCGACGCGAAGCTTCGGACCCGGCTGCGCAGCGAACTCAAGACATTCCAACAAGAGTTTGGCGTGACGACGCTCTACGTGACCCACGACCAGGGCGAGGCGCTCGCGCTATCCGATCACATCGCCGTCATGAACAGCGGACGGATCGAGCAGGTCGGTTCGCCACGCGAGCTCTACGAGCGCCCGGCATCGGCCTTCGCGGCGAACTTCATCGGCAACGCGAACCTGCTATCCGGCACCATCACCAGCAGTGGCGACAGCGTGGTCGTGCAGACCAGCATCGGCATGCTGCGGTGCGATGCCCGCCCGGCATCCGGTTCGACCCGGGCAGTCGGCGACGCCTGCTTCGTGTGCATCCGCCCCGAGCGGGTGTCCGTGACCGACACCCACCCCGCGGACCCGGGCGCCGGGACCGTGCGCGCTCGCGTGGAGAGCTCGGAGTATCTCGGACACACCCAGCAATTGATCCTGGTGGCGGGCGACGTTCGCATCACCGCCGTCGTTCCGACCGACGTGCAAGCCGCGGTTGGTGGTGAAGTCACCGTCACATTCGATCCACAACATTCCCTGTGCGTGCCCGAATAGGCATCCGCCTGCGCTGCGCTCGCATTCATTGGCCCTTCTTAGACCGAGGAGCAGAGAAAGTATGAGACCCGACTTCGCCCGTGGTGCCATCGACCTGCACATCCACTCCGCCCCCGACGTGATCGACCGACTCGCCGACAGCATCGACATCGCCACCGCCGCCGCCGATGCGGGGATGCGAGCCATCGTGCTCAAGGACCACGCCTACCCGTCTTTCCTCAAGGCGGTCCTGACAGATCGCGTGGTACCCGGCGTCCGGGTCTTCGGCGGCATCACGTTGAACGCCACCGTCGGCGGCCTGAGCCTGCGCACCGTCAAGGGCGCGATCGCCGGCGGCGCCCGCGTCGTCATGTTCCCCACCTGCGACACCGCCATGACGGTCAAGCGCCAGGAGTCCGGAAACCTGCCACCGTCTCCGATGAGCGCGCACGGCTTCGGCCTGCCGTTCGTCGCGCTGCGCACCGTCGACGACCACGGCAAGGTGACCCCCGAGGTCGACGACATTCTCCGTTTCATCGCCGATCATCCGGACGTCATCGTGTCGAACGGCCACCTGCCGGAGGACGAGGCGGTTCCGCTATTCGAACGGGCCGCCGAGCTGGGGATCCGCAAACTTGTCATCGAACACCCCAACAGCCATCCGGCGTTCTTCAGCCCGGAGTCTCTGCGCACGTTGGTCGACCTTGGGGCGACGATGAACCTGTCCCCCAATGCCTACAACCCCGTCATGCTGAAGCGAAAGTTCTCTGAGGTCGTCGAGTTCATCGCCACCTACGGCGCCGACCACTGCGCGCTCATCACGGACGGAGGTCAGCCGTTCAACCCGATGCCGCCGATCACCCTGAACACATTCTGCGCCATGCTGAACAAGGAGGGTGTGTCTACCGATGACATCCACCTGATGACGCAGGTCGTTCCCGCCAAACTCCTCGACATCGACCTGTCAGCCGAGTCCGATGGCGACACCGATCAGTAGAGGTATGGCAACAATGATCGGCGTCGTGACCGGGAGGTCTTCGTGAACGGTTCCAGCAATGACTCCATGAGCGAGCGGAATGTCATCGAGGTGATGCGCTCGCTGAGCGTGGGGACCGTCCAGCAAGCATTGCAGCGCGTCGGCCTTCGTCGATCCTTCGTCTCGGGTCTGAGACCGCTGGCGGACGACACGGTTCTGGCGGGCCGAGCCAGAACGATTCGTACCGTGCCGTTTCGAGAGGACGTGCCCGGGCTGCGTGGGACCGTTTTGGCGACATCGGATCCACGGGTGCCGCTGATCGAGGATCTGCACACCGACGACGTGCTCGTCCTCGCCGCCAGAGGCGTGCTCACCGCGGGCGTGCTGGGCGACCTGATGGCCGAGCGCATTCGACAGCGCGGCGCGGCCGGGGTGGTCACGGACGGAGCCGTCCGCGACATCGTCGGGCTCGCCGCGGTGGGGCTGCCCATCTTCGCCGGCGGGTTCCATGCTGCGACCTTCCGGAGCGCACACGAGGCGGTCGAGAGCGATGTTCCGGTCGATTGCGGCGGTGTTCTGGTCGTGCCCGGCGATTACCTCCTCGGAGATCGCGAAGGTGTCGTCGTGATACCCGCGGCCAAGATCACTGAGGTGCTCGACGCTGCGGTGGCGCAGGACGACATGGACCAGTTCCTGCTGGCGAAGCTGCAACAGGGCGCCGCATTGACCGACGTTCAGCCGCCCGCAGAACGCTTCGTTCGCGAGTACGAGCAGCAACGCGCATCGCGCTGATCGCTTCGGGTGCCGAGCATCGGCCGCGCTCGACACCCGAAGCGCCCGCGCGGCGGGACCCGGCGGGACCCGCCATACGGAGGCGGCGACGCGCGGCGCCGTCACCCCCGCATTGCGGTGCGATCGTGCGGCGCCCGTCCACGCACCACGACATAACCACACCAACGACGTTGACCGCCGAGGCCACCGACACCGCTGGCCGGGCGATCACGGAAGGACCCCCTGAGATGCTCCTGTGCTTCTACGACGACTTCGTGCCCGGATTCGCGGTGGGCACCGACATCGTCCCGATTCCGGAAAGCCTCACCGGCCGGCTCGAGAGCCTCCCGCAACAGCGCCTCGTTCAGATCATCGACCGTTACGAGGCGGACCAGGACGGATTCGAGCGGTGCAGCAGGGACGACGGCCAGCCGCGCATCCGGCGCGACCAGGTGACCCTGCGGCCCCCCGTTCCACAACCCGGCCAGCTGCTGTGCGCCGTGAAGAACTACCTGGACGATCGAACGGCCAAACAGGCGGACTTCTTCCTGAAGTCGCCGCGATCGATCATCGGCCACCAGGAGGTCGTGCGGCTGCCGCCCGATCAGGCGCGGGTCTTCCACCATGAGGCGGAACTCGCGGTCGTCGTCGGTCGCGAGGTGAGCGACGAGAGCGCCGCGGCAGATCCGCGGTGCATCTTCGGTTACACCGGCTTCATCGACGTGTCCGCCCGGGATCTCGGCTCGACCTACTACCAGAAGAAGTCGTTCGCCACCTTCGGCCCGCTCGGTCCGGTGATCGCGACCCGGAACGAGGTACCGGATCCCACCGCGCTGCAGGTGTGCCTCACGGTCAACGGCGAGGTCCGGCAGCGGTTCACGCCGGCGCAGATGTCGGAACCGATCAGCGCACTGATCGAGTTGGCGGCGCGGGTCGGTGGCCTCAGCGCGGGCGATGTCGTCGCCACCGGCACGCACCACGACGGAATGGGCTCGATCGCCGACGGCGATCGCCTCCGCTTGAGCATCGACACCATCGGCGACCTCGAGGTCTCGGTACGGGACCAGCTCGACCGCCGCTGGTAGCCACCAGACCGGCCGCCGCGTCGAACGCGTCGACCAGCGCCACGCAGCGACGAGATCGGCGCGGCGAGACAAGCAGTGCATCAGACAGATCGGAGACCACCATGGAAATTGTGATCGGACGCGACGACCTGGCCGCCGCGGCGCAGGACGCGGCACACGACAGCGACGTCGCCTGCGAACGACGCACTGTCAAGCCGGTCCATCGCGCGTCTGCAGGATTCCTCCAGGGAGACCTCGGCGTCTGCGAGGTCGCCATCGTCACGATGCTGCAGGCAGTATCGTTCGACATCCCCGTGGTACTGCTGCCCATTACGACGCTGGGGCGCTATCAGCACCACACGCTGGTGAGCATGCGCGACATGGCGATCTCGGACATCCCAGGGTCCCGCGGCGGTGTTCGATCCTGGAGCCAGACCACCGGAGTCTGGGTACGGGGGTTCCTCGCCGAGGAGTACGGCGTGGACCTGCGGTCCGTGCACTGGCAGGCGTACGAGCCCGCACATGTTGGCCCCTACCAGGACCCCACGTGGGTACCACGGGCGCCGAGGGAACCGGGGCTGGTCGCGGACTTCCTCTCGGGCGCAGTCGATTTCTCCATTTTGGGCAACGACCTACCCGATGTCGACGGAGTCCATCGCATCATTCCCGATGCGGCGGCGGCCGGTGAGGAGTGGTCCAGGCGCCATGGCTTTGCGCCCATCAACCACGTCGTCGGTGTCTCCGAGTCCGCCGCCCAGGAGTCCAGCGCCGCGATCTGCGCGATGTACGACGCCATGCGCACCGTGCTCGACGCCACGCGGGCACCGGGGCCCGTCGACACCACACCCTGTGGCTTCGAGGCGCTGCGCGGACCGGTCAGTCGGGCGGCCATCTACGCCTTCGACCAGGACGTGCTGTCCCGGCCCGTCACCTTCGACGAGATCGTCGAGCGCTCCTGCGACGCGCTGGGTGTGACGCCCGCTCGGCTCGGGGGGTGATTCGTTGGCCGGGGGCGCCGGCGCCCTTGCCCCATCATCAGCGCGGCCGACCGCGCGAGGGGGCACTGCCCACCCACGCGTCGTGACATCGCTGGCCACCGATTTGCGGCCGTTGCAGCCAGTGGCCGCTAGTTACGCAGCATCTCCGCGACCAGGAACGCCAGCTCCAGCGACTGCTGGGTGTTCAGCCGCGGGTCGCAGGCGGTCTCGTACCGGCCGGCCAGATCCTCGTCGCTGATCTCCTGGGCACCGCCCAGGCACTCGGTGACATCCTCACCGGTCAGTTCGACGTGCAGGCCGCCCGGATGGGTGCCCAGCTCGCGGTGCACCTCGAAGAAGCCCTGCACCTCGTCCACGATGCGGTCGAAGTGACGCGTCTTGTACCCGGACGGCGACTCGTGGGTATTGCCGTGCATCGGATCGCACTGCCAGATCACCTGGTGCCCGGACGCTCGTACCTTCTCGATGATGGGCGGCAGCAGGTCGCGCACCTTCGCGTTGCCCATCCGGGAGACCAGGGTCAACCGGCCGGGTTGGCTGCGGGGGTCGAGCCGCTGCACGTACTCCACCACCATCTCCGGCGTGGTGCTGGGGCCGATCTTGAGCCCGATCGGGTTGGCCAGCAGTTCGGCGAAGGCGATGTGTGCGCCGTCCAGCTGGCGGGTGCGGTCGCCGATCCACAGGAAGTGCCCGGACAGGTCGTACAGCCGGGCATCCCCGGCGCTCAGGTCCATCCGCAGCATGGCCCGCTCGTAGTCCAGCAGCAGCGCCTCATGTGAGGCGAAGATCTCCACCGAGTGCAGCGAATGCGAGTCGGCACCGCAGGCGCTCATGAAGCGCATGGCCCGATCGATCTCGCCGGCGACGCGCTCGTAGCGTTGGCCGGCGCGCGAGGTACTGACGAACTCCTGGTTCCAGGAGTGCACGCTGGCCAGGTCGCCGGCATCCGAAGCGGTGACGGCACGCACCAGGTTCATCGCGGCCGAGGAGTTGGCGTAGGCACGGATCATCCGCGACGGGTCCGGCACCCGGGCCTCGGGGGTGGTGGCCAGCGAGTTGATGATGTCGCCGCGGTAGCTGGGCAGTCCGAAGGCGTCCGTGGCGTTCGAGCGGGGCTTGGCGTACTGGCCGGCGATTCGGGCCACCTTGACCACCGGCATCGACGAGCCGTAGGTGAGCACCACCGCCATCTGCAGCAGGGTTCGGACGTTGCCGCGGATGTGCGGTTCGGTGTTGGTGACGAACGTTTCGGCGCAATCGCCGCCCTGCAGCAGGAACGCCTCCCCGCGGGCCACAGCAGCGAGCTGCGCGTGCAACTTGTCCACCTCGGAGGGCACCGTCACCGGCGGCACCGACTCCAGCACGGCGCGCACCGCGTGCACCTGGTCGCGATCCGGCCAGTCCGGCTGCTGCGCGGCCGGCAGCTCCAACGCTCGATCCAGCCGGTCGCGCAACTCCTGCGGCAGGGGGGGTAGCGACGGCAGGATGTCCGCCGGGATATCAACGCTCCAGTTCACACCGTTCAGCGTATCGGCGTGGCGGCCGTCACCGAACGCCGCTCCCCCACCGCGCGGTCCCCGTCACCGCACGCGGCGTGACCGCAAGGCCCGCTCGGACGCCCGCCAGCGGGCCAGCCCGATCCGGGCATCGGCCAGCGCATCGTGCCGGTCGGCGCCCGGGCTGGGGACCGGCGGGCAGCCGGCCGCCTCCCAGTGCTGGCGGATCTCGTAGGTGAACCGTGGGATCGCCCGGGGCAACGCCGGCATGTCGCCCCACAGCTGCGCCAGCGCGACGTGGTCGTAGGCGGCGCACCAGGCCCACAGCTGCACCGGCAACCTCGGCGCTAGCAGGAAGTCCGCCAGATCGTCGCGGATCCGGGTGCGGGAGCGCCAGGCCGGATCGGACGGCGGCGGCAGCTTGGGTAGCACGTGCGCGGCGACCCAAGCTCCGGCCCGGGCGGGATCGAATCCCGCCGACACGGCGTAGAACTCGCGGCCGTCCTCGCAGACCACCCCGATGGACACCAGCTCGATGGTGCGGCCGTCCTCGATGAACTCGCAGTCGTAGAAGTACCGGGCGAGAGGCCCGTCTGGGGGTCGTGCTACCACGCTGGATCCGCGCCGATCAGCTGGCCCTGGTGCCGGGCAGCCGGGTGACGGTGCCCGGGCCGCGACCCTCCACCGGCCCGCCGTCTCGGCCGGCGGCCAGATCGGCCTTGACCTTGGCCGCGTAGAGGTCCACGTACTCCTGCCCGGACAGCTCCATCAACCGGTACATGATCTCGTCGGTCATGGAGCGCTCCACGAACCGGTCGCCCGACATGCCCTCGTATCGGGAGAAGTCCAACGGCCGGCCGATGATCAGCTTGATGCGGTGTGGCCGCCACATCTTCGAGCCGATCGGATTGACCCGCTCGGTGCCGACCATGGCCACCGGGATCACCGGCACGCCCGCCTCCAGCGCCATCCGGGCGACGCCGGTCTTGCCCTTGTACAGCCGGCCGTCCGGTGAGCGGGTGCCCTCCGGGTAGATGCCGACCAGCTTGCCGGAGCGGAGCAGCCGGACGCCGGTGGCCAGCGCCGCGTGCGCCGCCGACGCGCCACCCCGGTCGATCGGCACCTGCCCGACGCCGGAGAAGAACCACTTTTTGAGCCGGCCCTTGATGCCCTTGCCGGTGAAGTACTCGCTCTTGGCCAGGAAGACCACCGGCCGCTTCATGTGCAGCGGGGCAAAGAACGAGTCCGCGACCGACACGTGGTTGCCGGCCAGGATCGCGCCGCCCGACTCCGGGATGTTCTCGCCGCCGATCACCTGGCAGGGGAAGAACAGGCGCAGCAGGGGCCCCACCACCACGTACTTCAGCAGCCCGTAGAGCACGATCGCCCTTCTCCCGTCCGCCGGTTCTGGGGCACCGTGACGGCGCCGGCTGCGCCAACCGTACGCCTGTGGGGTCGCCAAGCCGGGCATCGTCGGCGCCACCCGCGGCGCGTTCATGCAACGATGGGTGCAGGGATCCCGTCCGTCGCGCCAGGAGAAGAAGGGCAGGGCGATGTCTGCGCAGGTCGCCTCGGCCGCACCGTACAGCCACGACGGCGGTGACGTGGGCGTGCTGCTGTGCCACGGGTTCACCGGTTCGCCCCAGTCGTTGCGCGGATGGGCCGAGCACCTGGCCGCAGCCGGGTTCACGGTGCGGCTGCCCCTGCTGCCCGGGCACGGCACCCGCTGGCAGGATGCGAACCGCACGACGTTCGCCGACTGGCTGGCGACGGTGACGGCGTCGCTGGCGGAACTCGCGTCCCGCTGCCGCGCGGTGGTGGTCGCCGGGCTGTCCATGGGCGGCACCCTGACGCTGCGGCTGGCGGAGCTACACCCCGGGACCATCTCCGGGATCGTGCTGGTCAATCCCTCGATCCTGACCCTGCGCTGGGACGTGAAATACCTGTTGCCGCTGATCAAGTACGTGATCCCGGCACAGCGGGGCATCGCCAGCGACATCGCCGACCCGTCGGCATCCGAGGACGGCTACGACCGCACTCCGCTGCGGGCCGCCGACTCGTTGCGCCGGGCCTGGCCGGTGGTGCGGGGCGACCTGGCCGCCATCCGGATGCCGGTGTTGCTGCTGCATTCCCGGGTCGACCACGTGGTGGAGCCGGAGAATTCGGCGCGGCTGCTGGCGGAGATCGGCTCATCCGACGTGACCGAAGTGGTGCTGGAGCGCAGCTATCACGTCGCGACGCTGGACTACGACGCGCCGATCATTTTCCAGCGGTCGGTGCAGTTCATCCGGCGGGTGACGGCGGCAAGCGGTGACCGAGTCGTCGGGGCGGATGCGGTCGGTGACGGGGCCGTCGGTCATCCCGCTGTCGGTGACGAGGCTCTTGGAGCGGAGCGGGCGTCGTGAGTGTGGCCGGATTCCCCATCGACCCGGAGCGGCGTGGTAGCAACGACGGTGCCGGGTCGGGCGAGCCTCCCGCGGACGACTGGAACGCGCAGTTCACCGCGATCGTGTCCGGGATCTCCGGGTCGATGCGCTGGCAGGCCACCGAGCAGGATCTCGATGAGGCCGCCGCGACCGGTTCCCCGGTTGCCGACGACGACGCCGACTCGACCGAGCCACCCCGCTACCCCCGGGCCATGGACACGCTCTGGACGGACGCCGAACCGGATTCCGCGGAGTCCCGTCGGCTGCGACGCGAGTTGCGCCGCCAGGAACGCGCCGAGGAGTTGGCCGCGCATCTGCAGGCGCAGGCCGACTTCGAGGCCGAGATGGCCGCCGACACCGAGCATTTCGTGCCGCCCCCGCCGCCGCCGTTGCCACGGCTGCGACGCCGCACGGTGGCCGCGCTGTTGCTGATCGCGGTCGGCATCCTGCTGCTGGCCTGGCCAGCTCTCGTGCCGGCACCGCTGGACCTGATCGTGGTGGTTGGCCTGGTGCTGATCCTGGGCGGCGGCGCGATTCTGGTGGCCGGCATGCGTCGGCACCGCGGGGCGCCGGGCGAGGGCTGGGACGACGGCGCCGAGGTGTAGCGGGAGCGATCCACAGTTCGCTCGCAAGGTTTACACCGGCGTATACGGATTAGTTATACTCATCAGTATGCCTGCGACAACTATCAAGGTCGACTCAGACGTCCGGAATCGGCTAGCCGCCGTCGCGCGTGCCAGGGGCACAACAATGGGTGCCCTGCTGGAAGCGGAGTCGCGCAGGCTGGAAAACGAACAGCGATGGGTTGAGATCGAATCGGCCTACGCCCGTATCCAGGCCACTGACCCTGCCGGCTGGGACAACTACCTCGCGGAGATCGGCAGCGTTACCGGGCCGGAGCCAGATCCATCGGCAATCGAGGAGTGGCCGGAGTACAACCGGTGAGGGTTCGCCAGGGGCACATTTGGCTTGCCACACTCGATCCCACGATCGCCAACGAACAACACGGAACCCGGCCATGCCTCGTCGTCTCGACCGATCGGTTTAACGCACTGCCGATCCATCAAGCCATCGTGGTGCCACTGACCACACGGGACCGCGGGCTCCCGCATCACATCGCGGTGGCTGATGACGGCAGGCTCGATCGCGCCAGCTGGGCGATGTGCGAGTCGATCCGGACGGTGTCGACACAGAGGTTCAGCCGACGCATCGGCAGCGCCTCTGCCGACACGCTGACCGACATCATTGCGCAACTGGGCCAATGGCTCCGGAGCGATGCCTGAGGTGGCCCGGCGCTGGCTCCTATCAGGTCGGAGATCGCACCGAATTCGATCATCGAATGGCGCCCCTCGCCGCCTGTGCGGGTGATAGCTCGAGGCCGTCGCGAGCCAGCAGTGCGGCTCCGACCATGGCCGCGGTGTCGCCGAACCGGGCCAGTGCGAGCTGTGGCTGCGGCCGGTGCCCGCCACCGGTGATCATCGACGACAGCACGGTGCGGGTGTCTGCCAGGAACAGGTCGGCCGCCCCTGACACGCCGCCGCCGAGCACTATCACCGCCGGGTCCAGCACGTCGCTGGCGATCGCCAGCCCCACACCGAGCCAGCGGCCCAGGTCTCCGATCGCCTCCAGGGCCACCGGGTCCCCGGCGCGGGCCGCCTGCGCGACCATGGTGCCGGTGAGGGCATGAGGGTCACCGCCCGCCAGGTCGTGCAGCGCCGTCGGCCCGCCGGCCTCCCACAATTCGCGCGCCGTCTGTGCCAGGGCAGTGCCCGAGCAGTAACGCTCCCAGCATCCTCGCTTGCCGCAGGGGCAGGATCGACCGTCGGGCACCACCACGATGTGACCTAGCTCGGGTGCCACCCCGAACGCGCCGCGGTACACCTGACCGTCCACCACCAGGCCGGCGCCGATGCCGGTTCCGACGGCCACCAGCAGCGCCACCCCCGCGCCGCGGGCGGCACCCAGCCGGTGCTCCGCCCAGGCGGCCGAGTTCACGTCATGGTCCATCACCACGGGCAGTCCGACCCGGTCGGTCAGCCGCTCCGGGACCGGTGCGTTGCGCCACGCCAGGTGCGGCGCGAACATCACCCGGCGCCGGTCGGTGGACACGAACCCGGCCACGGCCAGCCCCACCGCAGTCACCGGGCGCCGGCTCGCCAGCTCAGTGATCAGCTCGGCCAGCAGGGTCTCGGTGCGCTCCACGGTCGCCGGGGTGGCCGCCCGGACCGTCTCCAGCAGCTGCCCGTCCGGCCGCACTATCGCGGCGCGCACGGCTGTTCCGCCGATGTCGATCCCGATGGTCACCGTTGCGCCGGAGGCGTGCCGCTCCGACGGCGCCATCGGTTCGTCGCGCGCGCTGCCCGTCATCCTGCGCTACCCGTCATGCGATGTCGATCCGCACCAGACCGGCACTCTGGATCGCGGGATCCGTTGTGCCGGAGGCGTTATCGCCATCCGGTTGGTCGGGTGCCGCAGGACAGGCGGCCGCGGTTGGACCGGCCGTCCGGGTGCCCTCCGCGGCCAGCAGGCCGCGCAGCAGGTGCACCGCCGTGAGCGCCGCCTCCGTGAGCCGGGCAACCGTGTCCGGGCGCTCGCCGCGCAGCGTGGCAAGCGCGACGCAGACCGGGCATCCACTACAGGCGACGCGAGCGGCGGGGTCGTGTCCGCATCGCGGGCAGCGCGCTCCCGCATTCCCGGCGGCGGGCCTCTCGGCACCGTCACCGCCGTCGGTCGCGCCGACCCCGGCACCGTTAGCTGCCGACGCGTCCTCGCCACCGCCATCGGTCGCGCCGACTTCGCCGCCGTGGTGCGCGTCGCCCCCGCCACCGGTCGCGCCGACTTCGCCGCCGTGGTGCGCGTCGCCCCCGCCACCGGAGTGGACCGGCCCGTCGTCAGCGCCAGCGGATCCACGCTCCGGCGCGCCGGCAGCATCGCGTCGCTGCCGATCCCGCGCCGCGGACAGCCGCTCCGCGAGCACGTCCAGCAGCGCGGCGGCCTCGGCGCCCAGGGTGCCGGTCGGCGCCGTCACTGCCCCGCCGCCCAGGCGTGCTCGGACAGGTCCGCCGCCGCAACGGGTTGCGCCCCCTGCGCCGCCGGCAGCGACCCGGCCAGCGCCGCCGGCCACTGGGCGGGATCGGGCGCAAAGTCGATCAGCAGCACGGTCCCTGCACCGCCACCGGAGACCGTGGGCCCGCGTCGGGACGGATCGTCGGTCAGCCGTGCGCCGATCGTGCTGCACCGCCGCAACACCGCCGGCAGGGTCAGCCGGCGACGGTGGCCACTCAGCGTCACCACCAGATCGTCCCCGGAGCGGGCCAACGACACCGCGCCACGGTCGGCATGCGGGAGCGGCAACGCCAACCGGTAGCCGCCACGCCGGGAGGTGACGGTCATGCTGGGGGCCGCCCCGATACCGGACAGTGGGTCGGCGTCGCCGAAGGCGCAGTCGGCCAGGGCCGTCAACGCCGGAATGCCGACCGGCTCGCGTGCCAGCATCGGCACCCGGTGACGGGGCAGGTCGCCGAACGACTCCTCGATCACGGCCAGGGTTTCTCGCTGCGCCGCTCGCCACTCGCGCAGGAAGTCCCCGCCCACCTCCTCGGGCAGCACGCGGTTGATCAGCACCGCATCCACTCCGAACCCGTGCAACGCCAACGCGGTTCGCAGTCGTCGGGCCTCGGCCACCACCACAGACTCGGGGGTGACGACCAGGCGGACCGAGGTGCGGCGAGCGTCGGCCAACATGGACCGCACGCTGCCCAGGTCGGCCAGCAGCGTGCCCATCGCGTCCCGCACGCCGGCATCCGGGGCGCCGCCACCGGCCAGCGATGCTGCCACGGTGCGCAACAGGCGGGCCGGGGCGGACATCAGCCGGTGGGCGTAGAAGTCGACCGCCTCCGGAAGCGCCAGCAATCGCAGCGTGTCGCCGCTGGGGGCGCAGTCCACCACCACCGCATCCACCTCGGCCGACCGGGCGTACCGGTAGACCTCCAGCAGCGCGATGACTTCCTCCGCGCCGGGCAGCGTCACCAGCTCCTCCGCCTGCACACCGGCCATGCCCCGCGCGGCGAGCACGCCGACCAGGTAGTCGCGCACCGCCGCCCAGGCCTGCTGGTAGCGGGCGATGGTGTCGACCTGCGCGGCCAGCATTCCCGGCACGCCGGGCACCTCGGCCGGCTCGGCACCGACCGGGCAGCCCAGGACGTCGGACAGCGAGTGCGCGGGATCGGTGGACAGCACCAGGGTCCGGTGCCCCGCTCGGGCCGCTGCCAGACCGGTCAGCGCACTCACCGTCGTCTTGCCGACGCCGCCCTTGCCGGTGTGCAGCACGATCCGGGTGCCGGACACCAGATGATCTCCAGCGCCGGGGGCCTCGCTCCGGCTCACCGGGCCTCGACCCGCTTGCGCAGCTCCTTCAGCGCGGTGTCCATGATGGTGCGTTCGGCCTTGCGGCGCAGCACCCCGATCAGCGGGATGGTCAGCTCCACCGACAGGGTGTACGTGACCTCGGTGGACTCCCCCGCCGGCCGCAGCAGGTACGAGCCGTGCTGCGCCTTCTGGATCTGCCCGGCGACCAGATCCCACGTCACCGAGAGGCCATCGGCCGCCCAGCGGTACTCCAGCTCGTAGGTGTCCTTGATCAGGCCGGCGTCGATGGTGAACCGCACCCGGCGGGCGCGCCCGCCGCTGCCCGGGTCGAGCACCTCGACGGTCTTGACGGCGTCGGCCCAGTCCGGATAGGCGGGAAAGTCGGCGATCACCGCCATGATGGCGGCGGGTGCCGCGGCCATGGTCAGCGACTGGGTCGACGAATCAGCCATGTGCGAAGGCTACCGACCCGCCGGGGCCCCGGCGACCGTCGCGCCACGGGCAGCGTCCCGGACGGGGCTGCGGTCAGGGTTCTGGGCGGCGCGGGGCACCCGGTCCAGGTCGAGCTGAAAGGCCTGTTCGGCACGCTGGAAGTGCCCCACGTTGATGCATTCGGTCAGGCCGCGGCGGGTCCGCGGTGTGAGCGGCTGATGCACGTGCCCGGACAGCGCCAGCGCCGGCCGGTGGGTGTCGATGTAGTCGAGCAGCCCGGGACCGGCCATTTCCAGCCGGGCCGGTACCACGTCGTAGCGCATGGCCGCGATGTCCGGCGGGATGTGCGTGCACAGCACGTCCACCGGTCCGAGCGCCGCCACCGCCGCCCGGTACTCGTCGCCGGACCGGACGAATGGCCGCCAGGCCCGGCCGTCGACCCGCAGCACCCCGTTCGGGTTGGCCGCGCGGGGACGACGGGACGCCCCACCCGCCACGAAACCCAGCCGCGCGCCGTCGATGTCGAGCACCTCGCCGTCGCGGTAGGGCAGCACGTCGCCGGCGACCGCGTTCCATTCCTGCGCCACGTCCACGTTGCCCAGGATCAGCAGCGCGTCCGGCCCGACCGCGTCCAGCACGCGCCGGTAGCGCTCTCGCACGATCTCCGACAGCACCCCCACCGGGTCGTGGATCCGGGCCCACAGCGCCGCGTTGTACCGATGCAGCTCGTCGAATGCGCCGCGGGCGCGCAGCCGGCTGAAATCCCGCACCGCATCCGCACCGAAGATCTCGCCGAGGATCCCGCGCTCCGGCTCGTGGTAGTCCACGTAGTCCAGCAGGTCGCCGAGCACCAGCAGCTTCTCGGCGCGGTCGGCCACCCGGGCCAGGGCGTCGAAGTTGCCGTGAACGTCGGCGACGACACTGATGCGCACCCGGCCACGCTATCGCCCCGGTCGCGGGGCACCGCCTCCAGCGGCGCGGCTGCGCCGTTCAGCCATCTCGTCGGCCGATGCGTTCCCGCTCGCCCTGCCGTCCGTTCAGGCGTCCGTTCAGCCGTCCGTTCAGCCGTCCAGCAGCGCGGCCAGCCGGTCGGCGGCCGAGCGCCACGTCCAGTCGGTGCGCACCCAGCTACGGCCCGCCGTGCCCCATCGGGCCCGCAGTCCCGGGTCGCCCAGCAGCCTGATGACCGCCTCGGCGACGTCGCCGATGCTGCGGCCATCGACGACCACCCCGGTCTCGCCGTCCAGCACCGCTTCGGGGGCGCCACCGGAGTCGCCGGCGACGACGGGCAGCCCGCACGCGGAGGCCTCCAGGAACACAATGCCCAGCCCCTCGACGTCCAGTCCCTTGCCGCGGGTCCGGCAGGGCATGGCGAACACGTCACCGGCGGCGTAGTGCGCGGCCAGCTGGGCGAACGGCACCTTCCCGGTGAAGACCACCGCGTCTCGGGCCGGAGAGGCCCCGGCCAGCCGGTGCAGCCGCGCCGCGTCGGGCCCGTCGCCGACGATCAGCAGCCGGGCGTCCGGGTGCGCTCGCAGCACCGCGGGCATCGCCGCGATCAGCACGTCCTGGCCCTTGCGGGGCACCAGCCGGGATACGCACACGACGACGGGGGCCGCACCCAGCCCATAGCGCGCCCGCACGGCGGCCCGGGCCGCCGGATCGGGGTGAAACTGCGCGGAGTCGACGCCGGGAGGCAGGAATTCCAGGGCCGCCCGCGGGCCCAGGGCGGCGGAGATGCGGCGCCGCGAGTAGCGGCTGATGAAGGTCAGTACGTCGTTGTGGGTGCCGATGCGGCGCAGCGCCTGCCGGGCTCCGGGCAGCATGGACCAACCGACCTCGTGCCCGTAGGTGCAGGCCACCGTTCGCCGCACGCCAGCCCGGCGCAGCCGCGGGGTGAGCAGTCCCAGCGGCGCCGCGGCGCCGTACCACACGCCGGTCAGCCGGTGGGCGTGGATCAGCCTTGCGGCGGCCGCTGCTACCGATGGCGTCGGCAGCAGCATGCCGGACGGGTACCGCACCACCGGAAACGGCTGGGCGGCATCGAATTCCGCCGCACCGGGATAGTCGGAGGCCAGCACCACCAGATCGCTGGCGGGTAGCCGGGTCGCCAGCGCGTGCACGTAGGACTGGATGCCACCGACCCGGGGCGGGAAGTCGTTGGTCAGCAGCAGCGTCCGCCGCACCGGCGTGGGGCTCCCGAGTTCTAGTAGTTCACCCGGTGGCCGGTCGGGTTGGGCCCGCCCCGGTACACGCTGGTGATGAAGATCGGCTTGCTCTCGGTGGAGGCATCGATGATCTGGCCGTTGCCGATGTACAGCGCGACGTGGTGCACCGGCGAGTAGTACGTCACCAGGTCCCCGGGCTGCAGCTGGTCCAGTGGCACGTAAGGCAAGGTCGACTGGCCGGAGGAGGTCCGCGGGATCGTCACCCCAGCCTGCGCCCAGGCCCAGGACGTCAACCCGGAGCAGTCGAACGCGCTGGGCCCCGCCGCACCGTAGATGTAGGGGTAGCCGAGCCGGGTGAGCGCGGCGTCCACGGCGATCTGTGCCTTGCTGCGGACCGCGGGCTGCGCCGACGTGGCTCCGGAGGCGTCGCTGGCAGACGATCCGGACGCGGCAGGCTGGGAGCTGTCTGTGGAGGAATCCTGCTGCGCGGGCTGCGCCCCGGCGGGATCCGCCGCAGCACGCTGGTCGGCCTGCTGCTGGCGTGCCGCGAGTAGGGCCGCCTGCTGCTGGGCCTGCTCACGAGACTGCTGCTCCCAGGCATCCTGCTGGGCGGCCATGGCGGCCTCCCGCTCCTGCGTGGTGAGCGAGTCGAACAGCTGGTGATACTGCTTGACCTGCTTATCCAGGTCGGCCTTGCGCTGGGCGACGGTGGTGGTGGCCTGGTGGGCGGTAGCCGCCGCGGCGTCGGCCTTGGCCTTGGCGGTGGTGGCGGCGGTCTGGGCCGCCTCTGCTTTGTCCGCGGCCTGCGCGGCGGCCTTCTTGGCCTGCAGCGCGTTCTTCATGAGCTTGCGGGTGTGTCCGGCGACCTGATCGAGGGAGGCGACCTCGTCCAGATAGTCGGACGAGGACTGCGCCGTCAGCAACGCCGATAGCTGGCCGAGCCGGGCGCCGCGGAAGCTGGCGCTGGCGAAGGCGGCCAGTTGTGAGCGATAGCTGGCATAGACGGCGGCCGTCTGCACCGCCTGGGATTCGGCAGTGGCCACGCTCAGGGTCGCCTTGGCGACCGCCACCTTGGCGTGCGCCGCGGTGGCCTTGGTCTCCTTCTCGTGCTGCTGGGCGGCCAGCAGATCCTCGTTCGCGATCTCGGCCTTGTCCGAGGCGTCCAACCAGGCCTGCTTGGCCTGATCGGAGGTGGTGGGTTCGGGCGCGGCGGACGTGGTCGATGGCGGGGTGGACGAGCCATCGGGATCGGCCGAGGCCGGCAGGGCTCCCACGACGGTGACGGCGAGAGCGGTAGACAACAGCACCGCCCAACCACGGCGAATCCAACCGCGATCACCCAGACCGCGAACGCGATGCGAGTGGGGTGGTCGGCTCGGGACCGAACCGCCGTGCGTGTCAACCTGCGTCGCCAAGAGTGGCGCCCCTTCTTCCTCGGCCGCCTACCGGGTTAGCTGACGGATTCGGGCCAGGAAGTAGCCCTACCGCGCTGCGCTGGGCAGCGCGGATTCACCCCAACGAACCTGGTTCCCCGGCTCGACTCCCCGACAGGTCGATTCGGCGGTGACCCCGGGGCCACCCGTCTGGCAGCCCTGCGAAGGTCTCGGTCAGGTTACGAGATGACTACGGCGCCCGTCCAGCCACCGTCGACAGCGACGCGCGGGAATCGTCGAACCTTCTCCTGAAGATCATCTTCAGGAGCTCTGACCTGCACATTCGTCAAACGGAAAGTCGCCGCTCCGCTACCGAACTCGGCGTGTCACCGCACCGTGACCGTTATCTTTTGGTGACGCTGTGCTGTTGCTCACTACCGTCCGTCAGGTTATTGACCATTTATTTACCTTTTGATGGGCGGGTTTTAGGACCACGTATTCCAACTCATGCAATCAGGTGCTTGTGATTCACGTCACACTGAAGCAACTCCGGGCCATCTGCCAACCGCAACGGCGGCACCAATCCCGATCGGGCCAGCGTATCCAGCGCGGCGCACTCGTCCTCATCCCACTCCAAATTCTCTGGTGGCCCCAGCAACACGCTGACCACACAGCCCGCACAGGCCGCTCCCCGCACGGCACACCTGTCGCAGTCGATTCGCACGTCTGCCCTCCTGCCCGTTCCGCGGCCGGTGATGCCTCGCGCCACCCCCGCCGCCTCCAGTACCGGTGATTCGCCGCTCACGCTAGGACAGAGGTACGACAGCCGCCGGCTCGTGCCCTACCGCGCCGGGCCGCGCTCCCGCCCGCTATCCGAGCAGCGCCAGCAGTACGGCCGAGGGCGCCGTCCGCGCGCCGGACCGACGCACCCCGTCCACCACCTCCCGGTCGGAACTGACCACCACCACGACCCGGCCAGCCGGCTCGGCGGCCGCCAGCTGGCGAACCACATCGTCGGCGATGACCCCAGGTGGCGAGAACGTCACCCGTACTCCACGCACCGCCGATGGCGCCGCCACCACCGCGGCGCCATCGAACACCACCGTCATCTCCGCGCCGGTACGGGCCGCGAGGGCACCGAGCGCCCGGATCAGTCGGTCGCGCTGATCGGCCAGGGACAGCTCGGGGTAGCCGGTCTTGGTCACGTTGTAGCCATCCACGATCAGGTGCGCCGCCGGCAGCGCCAGCCAGTCCAGCAGCAATGCCGGGTCCACACTGCGTCGCCGGGCTCGATCGACCTCCGGCAGCCCTCGTGCCACCACCTCGGCCGGGTCGGCGCCGCCACTGGTCAGCCGCCACTCCCGCCGCAACCCCTCGGCGGCCTGCTGCAGGGCGTCCAGCAGCAACTCCAGCCGCCGGTCCGTGTCCGCACGCTGCTGCCCGGCCCGATCGCGGAGCCGATCGAGCGCCTGGTTGGCTCGTTCGGCGCGCTGCGCCTCTCGTTCGGCCCGGGCGCGCCAGTTCTCCGCGGTGGCCTGCTCCCGGGCGGCCCGAGCCTCCGCCTCCTCACACCGGGCGCGCGCCTCGGCTGCGGCGGCGGCTGCGGACTGTTCGGCGGCCTTGACCCTGCTGCCCTGCTCGCGCAGCCGCCGACGCAACCGCTCGGCCTCGGCGCGGGCGTCACCCCGCACGGAATCCGCAGCCTCGGGATCGGCTCCGGATGACGCGGGCCGGGCCGGCCGCTGGCTGGACTGCGCGAGCCGGGCCGTCAACCGGTCGACGGAGTCAGTAAGTTCGGCGACCCGGGCACGCAGCGACGCGAGTTCGTCGGCACCGGCCGCCGCCGCCAACGCACCGGTATCCGGCAGGTGCAACAGGAAGACTCGCGCGGCCTCGGCCACCGGGTCAGAATGCGCGGACGGACTTCGGCGATCCGCGCCGGGCGGGCTGCCCGCGTCGAGCCTGCTGCCGTCGGGTAGGTACTGCGCCACCAGGGCCCGGAACCCGGCGTCCCGCTCCAACGCCCGGGCCAGCGGAGCGGCACCACGGCGGGCGCGTTTGGCGGGGGTGAACCTGGCCACCGGCAGCAGCGCACCGGGCAGTTGCTCTGGCGGCACCGCACCGACCGCCCGAGCGGCGACCGAGATGACAAAGGTCCGCACGTTCTCCGGTAGGTCGTGCCACCCCGGGGCACCCGGATCGGCGACGGGGCCCGTGCCGGTTGACTCCGTCACCCCCATCGCCCTCCCCCGCTCGACTCGTCACCGGTGATCACGCCGGCCCACCCACCATCCTCCCCCGGCACCGGGCGGCCACCGAACCCGCGAGACCGGGCACGGCGACACCGCGGGCGGCCCGCGTACCTACTGCTGCGGCGCGGCTCGGCTCCCCTGTCGGACCCCCGGCCTAGCGTCGTTGCCATGATGCCCAGCCGGACGGCCGAGATGAGCCAGCCGACCTTCGAGGACCTCGAAGATCCGCTGCGCGAGATCACGTTCGTGGTGGTCGACCTGGAGACCACCGGTGGGTCTTCCGCCGAGGACGCGATCACCGAATTCGGCGCCGTGAAGGTGCGCGGCGGCGAGGTGCTGGGCGAGTTCGCCACCCTGGTCGATCCGGGCCGGGCCATCCCGCCGCAGATCGTGATGCTCACCGGGATCACCGACGCGATGGTCTGCGATGCCCCACGGATCGACACCGTGCTGCCGGCCTTCCTGGAGTTTGCTCGCGGCTGCGTGCTGGTCGCGCACAACGCCGGCTTCGACATCGGCTTCCTGCGCGCCGGATGCGCCCGGCTGGGGCTGCCGTGGCCGAACCCGGCGGTGGTGGACACGGTCCGGCTGGCCCGCGCGGTGCTCAGCCGGGAAGAGGCGCCCAGCGTCCGGCTCGGTGTGCTGGCCCCGCTGCTGGGCGCCCGGGTCACGCCGGATCACCGGGCACTGCACGACGCGCGGGCCACGGTGGACGTGCTGCATGCGCTGTTCGAACGGCTCGGACCGCTGGGCGTGGTCACCCTGTCGGAGCTGCAGACCGCGGCCCGCAACGTGGATCCGGCACGTCGGCGCAAACGCCGACTCGCCGCGCTGCTGCCCGCGGCGCCCGGGGTGTATCTGTTCCGCGGGCCGAACGAGGAGGTGCTCTACGTCGGCACCTCCGGCAACCTGCGGGCCCGGGTGCGCTCCTACTTCACGGCGGCCGAGATGCGTACCCGCATCAAGCAGATGGTGCTGCTGGCCGAGCGGGTGGACCACGTGGTGTGCGCGACGGCGCTGGAGGCCAGGGTCCGCGAGCAGCGGCTGATCGCCGCGCATCAGCCCACATACAACCGCCGATCCCGCAGCCCGAACAAGGTGTCGTGGGTCTGCCTGACCGACGAGCCGTTCCCCCGGCTGTCCATCGCACGGACCACGGCCGACCGACCCGGCCCGTGGCTGGGTCCGTTCACGTCTCAGGCGTCGGCGCGGCTGGCGGTGGACGCGCTGCAGGCGGCGGTCCCGGTGCGGCGCTGCTCGCAGCGGCTCCGCCGACGGCCCGACGGGGTGCCCTGCGCGCTGTACGAGCTGGGGCGCTGCGGGGCGCCCTGCTCGGGGGCAGAGTCGGCGGCGGACTACGCGCGACACGTCGATGCCGTCACGGCGCTGATCGAGGGTCGGTCCGACGATCTGCTGCGCGTGCTGTCCGAACGGCTGCAGCTGTTGTCCGACGCAGGCCGGTTCGCCGAGGCGGCCGACGCGCGGGACCGGCTGGCCACGCTGGTCGAGGCACTGATCCGGCGGCAGCGCCTGGGGGCCCTGGCCGGCATCGAGGAACTGGTTGCCGCGCACCCGGACTCGGCGGGCGGATGGGAGCTGGCGGTGGTGCGGTACGGGCGATTGACGGCGGCCGGGCGGGCCCGGTGCGGGGTCGACCCGATGTCGGTGGTGCGGGCGCTGCTCGTGTCGGCGGAGACGGTGATCCCGCGGTCCGGCCCGCTGCCCGGGGCGACGGCGGAGGAGACCGCCACGGTGCTGGCCTGGCTGGACCGAGACGGCACTCGGCTGGTGCGCTCCACCGCGGGCTGGTCGGTCCCGGCCGGCGGGGCGGGGCGCTGGCAGCGATTCGCCGCGGCGGCAGCGGCAGCGCGTGGGCTGCTGTCCGGTGCCGACCTGGAACGGCACCGCGGCGTCGACCTGCCCTGGCATGGGTGGGGCGACGGGCCGCGCCAACTCGCCACCGTGGGGTGATCGGCCGGCGCAGCAACAGCGGTGACGATCCCGACGCAGCGATGGTCGCCGGTCGATCGCGCCCCGCCCGGCGATAGCATCGGCCACACGGCGCCGCGGCGCCCCCGCAGCAAGCAACCGACGGCCCCGGGAGGGTGCAGACATGGTCACGGCGATCGTGCTCATCGACGTGGAGGCCGCGCGGATCTCCGAGGCTGCCCAGCAGATCGCCGATATCCCCGGCGTGCAGTCGGTCTACTCCTGCGCGGGCGATGTCGACCTGATCGCCATCGTGGCGGCCGCCGACCACGAAGGCATCGCCGAGCTCATCCCGGAGCACGTCTCGAAGGTGCCTGGGGTCACGAACACCGTCACCCACATCGCATTCCGCTCCTACTCGCGCCGCGACAGCGAGGACGCGTTCTCCATCGGCATGCAGGCCTGACCTCCCGGCATACCGGCTCACCGACCACCGGGAGCCGAACACGCGCGGATCAGGCGGGTGAGGCGGCCAGTTCCTGCGACACCGTCACCCATCGCCGGACCAACTCGGCCACCGCACCCGAGGCCATCGCATCCCGCGCCCGCTGCAGGCCGCCAGCCAAGTCGGCGAGCAGGTTGCCGGTCAGCCCGGCGTGCGCGGCCAGCGCCGCCGCGGCGTTCAGGGCCACTGCATCGGCCACCGGCCCGCCCGCGCCGTCGAACACACCGCGGGCCACCGCCACATTGACGGCCACGTCGCCGCCGCGCAGCGCCTCCGGTGCCGCCCGCCCGATGCCCAAATCCGCTGGATCCAGTGACCCCTGGGTCACCGACCCGCCGTGCACCGCCCACACCGTGGACGTCGTCGTGGTGGTCAGCTCGTCGATACCGTCGTCGCCGCGGAATAGCAGCACGTCCGACCCGCGATCGGCGAACACCTGCGCCATCACCGGCGCCATCCGGACGTCACCACAGCCGATGGCGCCGGCCGGAGGTTGCGCCGGGTTGGTCAGCGGCCCCAGGAAGTTGAACACCGTAGGCACGCCCATTTCCCGCCGCGGTCCCGCGGTGTGCCGGAACGACGGGTGGAACACCGGGGCGAAGCAGAAACCGATACCCACCCGGCGCACACACTCGGCAACGGCGTCCGGCGGCAGCGTGATCGCCACCCCCAGCCCCTCCAGCAGGTCGGCCGCACCGCAACTGGACGACGCCGCGCGGTTGCCGTGCTTGACGACCGTCGCCCCCGCCGCCGCCGTTACCACCGCGGCCATCGAGGAGATGTTGACGGTGTTCGCCCGGTCGCCGCCGGTCCCCACGACGTCCACCGCGCGACCCGGCACGGCCAGCCGGTTGGCGTGTGCCAACATTCCGGCGACCAGGCCGGTGAGTTCGCCGGGAGTCTCCCCCTTGGCGCGCAGCGCCAAGGCGAACGCCGCGACCTGGGCGCCGGTGGCCCGGCCCGACATGATCTGGTCCATCACCCAGGAGGTGTGCTGCGCGGGCAGGTCGTCACCGGCCAGCAGCCCGGACAGCACCGCCGGCCAGGCGGGTACCGCGCTGCGCGCCGGCTCGGTGCCAGGCTCCGCCATCGTCGAGGGCGCGATCGTCAGTGCGCGCCGCCGGACACGCGGGCCACGGCCCGCATCCGGCGCAGCACGGCGGCGACGGTCTCGGCGGCCGTGACCGGATCCACCGGGTACTGCAGCACCTCGTCGGCCTTGGCCCAGGTGGACAGCCAACGGTCGTCGAGGCGGCGGATCAGCAGGATCACCGGGGGCACCCGGTCCAGTTCCAGATGCATCTGCCTGCTGATGCCCATGCCACCGACCGGCTGCGCCTCGCCGTCGAGCACCGCCAGGTCGGCCTCGCCAGCATCCACCGCCATCAGCACCTCGGACACCGAGGAGCATTCCAGGAAGTCCACCCGCCCGACGTCCGGCGCTGGGCGGCGACCAATGGCCAGCATGACGGCCTCCCGCACCTCCGGCCGGTTGCTGTACACCAGCACAACGGGGTTGCTCATCGGTTCGTCCACCTCTATCCGACGCTGCTCACGGGACCAGCGGCACTGCCATCGACGCTACTGCCACCCGGCGGCACCGGGTGTTCGTCGACGCCGTGACCGCTCTCGGCGAACCGTCTGATCCGGCCACTCGCCGCCCCGATGGTAGTGGGCACACGCGCGCCGCCCTGCGCCGACACCGCCCGGTCCCGCTCAACCCCGCAGTTCGCGACCCGCCGGGGTACCCCGAGGGCGCGAACGGGGGCGCTTCGGGCCATAATCCTTGCGTGACGACTACGACGCCGGCGGGTACCCCTGCCATCAGCGCGCGCATTCACACGCTGAACCGGCCCAACATGGTCAGCGTCGGGGTGATCGTGTGGCTGGCCAGCGAATTGATGTTCTTCGCCGGCCTGTTCGGTATCTACTTCACCGCGCGCGCCGTGAACACCGGTCCCTGGCCGCCCGCCGAGACACACCTGGACGTGTACTACGACCTGGCCTTCACCATCATCCTGGTGCTGAGCTCGTTCACCTGCCAGTTCGGCGTGTGGGCGGCCGAGCGCGGGGACGTGTTCGCGCTGCGCCGCTGGTACATCGTCAGCTTCCTGATGGGGTTGACGTTCGTGATCGGCCAGGCCAACGAGTTCCGCACCATGGTCGAGGAGGGCACCACGCTGTCCTCCAGCGCATACGGCACGGTGTTCTACCTGACCACCGGCTTCCACGGGCTGCACGTGATCGGCGGGCTGATTGCCTTCATCCTGCTGATCGCTCGCACCAAGCTGAGCAAGTTCACGCCGGCGCAGGCCACCAGCGCCATCGTGGTGTCTTACTACTGGCACTTCGTCGACGTGATTTGGATCGCCCTGTTCGCCACCATCTTCATCATTCGGTGACGAGAATGCGTGAGCGAAGGCACCGATCCGGCACCACGAACCAGGAGCAGGAGGACCGGGTGGATCAAGTCAGCGGCTCGGGCGGGCGGTTCCGCCGCCGGTCGAAGGCGATGCGCCGGCTCACCGGCGTGGCTGCGCTGCTGTTCGCCCTGGTGGCACTGGGCTTCGGATACTCGGCGCTGGCGCCGGGCGGCAACAACACCGCCGCCGCCGACCCTGCCGATGCAGCCACCATTGCCACCGGCAAGCAGCTCTACGACCGGTCCTGCATCACCTGCCACGGGGAGAACCTGCAGGGCGTGCCGGGTCGGGGCCCGTCGCTGATCGGCGTCGGCCAGGCCGCGGCCTACTTCCAGCTGGCCACCGGTCGGATGCCGGCGAAGGCCAACGGCGCCGAGATGCCCCGCACCATCCCAGTGTTCTCCGGCGACCAGATCGACGCGATCGCCGCGTATGTGCAGTCCATGGGTGGCGGCCCCGAGGCCCCGGACGGCAAGGCCAACCTGCGCGATGACGCTCAACTAGCCAAGGGCGCCGAGCTGTACCGGCTGAACTGCGCGTCCTGCCATAACTTCACCGGCAAGGGCGGCGCGCTGTCCCAGGGCAAGTACGCGCCCGCGCTGGACGAGGCCACCGACCGGGAGATCTATGCCGCCATGCAGTCCGGGCCGGAGAATATGCCGACGTTCTCGGACGCCCAGCTGACACCGGACGAGAAGAAGGCCATCATCAGCTACGTGCGGGCCTCCACCGACACGCTGTCCCCGGGCGGCTACGACCTGGGCGGCTTCGGCCCGGCCCCGGAGGGCCTGATCGCCTTCCTGGTCGGCATGGGCGTCATCGTCAGCATCACGCTGTGGTCGGGGTCGCGCTCATGAGCGCCGGCACCGTTCCCGACCCGACCAGCGACGAACTGGACGGCATGACCCGGGAGGAACTGGCCCGGTTGGGCGCCCGGTTGGACGGCGTCGAGTTGGTGGAGTACGGCCCGCGGTTCGAGCCGAACTCCCCGGCCGAGAAGCGCGCCGAGCGGATCGTGGCCAAGTGGTTCATCCTGGCCGCCATCGCCGCACTGGCCTTCGTGGTGATCTTCTGCGTCTGGCCGGCCGGATACGAGGACCCGTTCTCACCTCGTCAGTGGTGGTTCGCGCTGTTCACCCCGCTGCTGGGGATCACCTTGGGCGCGGCCATCCTGTGCACCGGCATCGGGGTCATGTCCGTCGCGCGGCGGATCGCCCCGCACGAGGTAGCGGTGCAACAGCGGCACATGGGTGGTTCTTCGGAGTCGTCTCGCCGCACGGTCGGCGCGGAATTGATGGACACCCTGGACAAGACCGGGCTCAAGACCCGCCGCGGCGTGCTGAAGGGATCGTTACTGCTGGCCGGCGGCGGCCTGGCGACCGCGGCCATCGTCGCGCCGCTGGGCGGGCTGATCAAGAACCCGTGGGCCGGCGGTCAGGACTCCGAGCTGTGGGTGACGTTGTGGAAGCCTGAGCCCGGCCCGAACGGCAAGAAGGTGCACCTGACCTTCCAGGACGGGTCGCTGGTGCGCCCGGAGGACATGGCCGCCGGGACGATGATGACGGTGTTCCCGGGAGTGCCCGGCGGCGCCACCGCCAGCGACTCCGCGGTGATGCTCTTCCGGTTGTACCCGGGCGAGAAGGTGATGATCCGCAACGGTCAGGACGGGTACGGGTACGGCGACTTCTACGCCTACTCGAAGATCTGCACGCACGTCGGCTGCCCCGTCTCGCTGTACGAGGACCAGACCGGCCGGGTGCTGTGCCCCTGCCACCAGTCGCAGTTCGACATCCGAGACGGCGCGAAGCCCGTCTTCGGCCCGGCGACCCGGCCGCTGCCGCAATTGCCCATCGACGTCGATGAAAACGGGTACTTCATCGCCGTGCACGACTTCGTCGAGCCGGTGGGGCCGGGCTTCTGGGAATCGTTCCAGGGCCGCGCGCCGTGGGGATCCCATCCCCGCAAGTATCCGGAGCCCAAGCCGGTGTTCCCGCCGTTTGGCCAGGCGCCGAAGGAGTCCTCGTGAGCCGGCTAACCACCCCGACCAAGCCGTCCGGCGGGTTGGGCGCGCTGCTACCGAAGGCCGCCGACGAGGCCGACCAGCGTTACCACGCCGCGCCGGGTGTGCGGGCCGCGCTGAACAAGGTCTTCCCGACCCACTGGTCGTTCATGCTGGGCGAGGTCGCGCTCTACTCGTTCATCGTGCTGCTGTTGTCCGGCACCTACCTGACGCTGTTCTTCGACGCGTCGATGGGCGAGACGATCTACCAGGGCGTGTACACCCCGCTGCGGGGCGTGCCGATGTCCCGGGCGTTCGCCTCCACCGTCAACCTGTCCATGGAGGTGCGCGGCGGGCTGCTGATCCGGCAGATTCACCACTGGGCGGCGCTGATCTTCCTCGCCGGGATGATGCTGCACATGATGCGGGTGTTCTTCACCGGGGCATTCCGCAAGCCGCGCGAGTTGAACTGGATCCTCGGGGTGCTGCTGCTGGTGCTGGGCATGGCCGAGGGCTTCCTGGGCTACTCGCTGCCCGACGACCTGCTGTCCGGCACTGGGCTGCGGGCCGTGAGCGCGTTCATCCTGTCCATCCCGGTGATCGGCACCTGGATGCACTGGGCGGTGTTCGGGGGCGACTATCCCGGCACCGAGGTGATCGGCCGGTTCTACTCGCTGCACATCCTGATCATTCCGGGCATCATCCTGGCCGTGGTCGGGCTGCACGTGGCCCTGGTGTGGTTCCAGAAGCACACCCAGTTCCCCGGCTACCGCAAGACCGAGCAGAACGTGGTCGGTGTGCGGGTGCTCCCGTCGTTCGCGGCCAAGGGTGGCGGCTTCTTCGCCGTGGTGTTCGGCGTGATCGTGCTGCTCTCTGGCATCTTCCAGATCAACCCGGTATGGAACCTCGGACCCTACAACCCGTCCCAGGTCTCGGCTGGCATTCAACCGGACTTCTACATGGGCTTCCTGGACGGCATGGTTCGCGTGTGGCCGGACTGGGAGATCCGGAACCTGTTCGGGCACTACATGATCCCGGCCGTGTTCTTCCCGTCCATCCTGGCGGCGACACTGCTGATGATCCTGGTGATCGCCTATCCGTTCATCGAGAAGCACTACACCAAGGACAACGCGCCGCATAACCTGCTGCAGCGTCCGCGGGATGTGCCGGTGCGCACCAGCCTGGGCGTGGCGTTCCTGGCGTTCTACATCATGAATCTGATCAACGGTGCCAACGACCTGTTCGCCTTCAAGCTGGACATCTCGCTGAACGTGATGACCTGGGTCGGACGCATCGGGTCCATCGTGTTCCCGGTGCTGGCGTATCTGATCACTTACCGGCTGTGCCTAGGCTTCCAGCACCACGACCGAGAGGTGCTCGAGCACGGCGTCGAAACCGGCATCGTTCGGCGCTCCCCCACCGGCGAGTTCTACGAGGTTCACCAACCGCTGGGCGAGGTGGACGAGCACGGCCACGCCATCCCGCTGGCCTACCAAGGCGCCGCGGTACCCAAGCGGATGAACGAGCTGGGCGCAGCGGGCCGGGCCGTGCCAGGCATCTGGTCGCCCAAGGATGAGACCGGGGTCATCGAGTACGGCCACGAAGAGTCCGACGAGTCCACCTCCGGAGAGCTCTCCCAGCGGCACTGACCGGACCACGAGGCGCCCGTCCCCCACCCGGGGGACGGGCGCCTCGTCATCCGTCGAGCTCGTGTCGGACGCACACCCCGGACTGCGAGAACCACCAGCACCCCGGGGCAGGCACCTCGCCATCCGTCGGGCTCGTATCTGACGCACACCCCGGACTCCGAGAACCACCAGCACCCCGGGGCAGGCACCTCGCCATCCGTCGGGCTCGTGTCGGACGATGACGGGCGCTCGGGCGCCGTGCTTCTCCCCCGAAGTGAAGCTGATCATCGCAGCCAGCGCCCGCGGCCGTACCCTCGCAACGGTTCCGTCATCCGAGCAACGGTTGCAACCATTGCTACGACGAGGAAACCGTTGCGAGGAGGGCCCTGCCCCCCGCCCCCGGTGCCCTCAGTGCGCCGCGTGCGACCGCTGGTACTCGAACAGCAGCCCGCAGATGGCCAGCAGCAGGAAGCCGAAGCCGATCACGACCAGCCACACCAGCCAGAATGCGATCGCCATACCGGCGAGCATCGCGGCCGCGGCCATGGCGAGCGGCCAGTACGAGGCCGGCGGGAAGAAGCCCACGTCCCCGGCACCGTCGACCACCTCGGCGCCGGGATCGTCCTCCGGCCGGGCCCGCTCCAGCCGCCGCGAGCCGAACCACAGGAACGATCCGATCAGCGCCAGCATCAGGCCGGTGAGCAGCAGCGCGACAGTGCCCGCCGCCTCCTTGCTCCAGAAGCCGTAGACCACGGTGGCCGCAATGAAGAACGCCGCGATCGCGAAGAACACGTTCGCCTCGACACGAAGCCCGCGCGACGGGCGGACCTCACCGTCCTGCTCGGCTGTGTGCGGCTGAATCTCGCTGGTCATCACTTGTTGCCCGTCACGTTCGCCGGCGGCGTTGGCGCCGTTTTGGCCTGCCGGTCGGTGTCAAAGGGGTAGGTGGTCGTTGCCGTCGGGCTGCACAGCGCGCCGCACTCGGAATGCTCCTTGCCGACCTTGGCCAGCGCCGCCGAGTTGCTCAGCCCTTGCTCCCGAGCGTCGATGTAGGCCTGGTAGATATCCTTCGGCACCGAGCGGACCTCGAAGTTCATCGCCGAGTGGTAGGTGCCGCACAGCTCGGCGCATCGACCCACCCAGGCGCCGGTGCGGTCCAGCGTGGTCTGCATCCGGTTGTCGGTGTTGTTCTTGGCCGGATCCGGGAAGACGTCCCGCTTGGTGTCGAACGCCGGCACCCAGAACGAGTGCACCACGTCCCGGCTCTCCAGCACGTATTCGATGGTGGAGTCGTTCGGCAGCACCAGCACCGGGATCTCCTCCGAGGTCCCGATGGTGGTCACCTTCTGGTCGGTGCCGGTGACCGTGGTGCCGTCGTACTGGAATTCCCAGTTCCACTTGAACGCGGTGACGTTGACCGTCACATCCGGGTTCGGGTCCATCTTGAGCACGCTGTTCTCGGTACTGACGGTGAAGTAGAACAGGATGGCGATCAGCACGAACGGAACGGCCGTGTACACCATCTCGACCGGCAGGTTTTCCTTGGTCTGCTTGGGGTACAGCGGCGAGTTGCGACGCTTGCGGTACACGATGAAGCACCAGAACATCAGGCCCCACACGATCACGCCCACGATCAGCGCGGCGATGAAGGTCGCGGACCAGAAGTACTGCATGTGCGCGCCCTGCTTGCTGGCACTCTCCGGCCAGCCGAACCGGGGCAGGTCCGCCCACGAACATCCGCTGCTGACCAGTCCGGCCACGACCAGCAGCCCGGCAAACGCCCAGCGGCGTGCCGCCCGAGATCCAGCCACGCGGTTTGCGCCTTCCTCGTGTTGGCGCGGTGGGCGCCGTCACCTACTGCGGACCCTGGGTCCGCAGTCCGGCCCGCCGACACCTGCATCGGGGGTCGCCATGAGATTACTCGACCATGCCGCGGCGCACCCGCCGGGGCGGGTCTCGGCGCGCCCTTCGCTCGATGCCCGGCTGCCCGGCGGCGATCGGGCAGGATCGAGGTCCGGGGCACCGCACGGGCGGCCCGATCCGGAGAACACAGCAAGACCGGAGAACACAGCAAGGGTGGTGACCAGGCGAGCGTGTGCGGTCTGATGGGGTACGTATCGGCCAGCGGTGACGCGGCCTCGGCGGTGCGCGCGATCGGCGCCGGGATGCGCTGCGCCCGGCATCGTGGACCGGACGAGCCCGGCACCTGGCACGACGCGGATGTGGCGTTCGGCTTCAACCGGCTGTCCATCATCGACATCGAGCATTCGCACCAACCGCTGCGCTGGGGCCCGCCGGAGGCCCCGGGCCGGTACGCGCTGGTCTTCAACGGGGAGATCTACAACTACCTGGAGCTGCGGGCGGAACTAGCGGCAGAGTGCGGGGCGGCCTTCGCCACCGAGGGTGACGGGGAGGCCATCCTGGCCGCCTACCACCACTGGGGCCCGGACGGGGTGCGCCGGCTGCGCGGCATGTTCGCATTCCTGATCTGGGATACCGCCTCGCGTGAGCTGTTCGGGGCGCGGGACCCGTTCGGCATCAAGCCGCTGTTCGTGGCCGACACCGGCGACGGGATGGCCTTCGCCTCCGAGGCCAAATCGTTGCGCGAGTTCACCGGGCCGGCCGCCGTCGACGAGGCAGCCCTGCAGCACTACCTGGTGCTGCAGTACGTGCCGGAGCCCGCCACCATGGACGCCCACCTGCGCAAGATCGAGTCGGGCACCTCGTTCACCCTGCGCCCCGGTGGGAACCTCGTCACCACCCGATACTTCTCCCCAACCTTCGCTCCGGTTCCGGTGCGGACCGATGCCGAGCGAGACACGCTGTACACCCGGATCGCCGACGCGCTGGACGACTCGGTGGCGGGGCACATGCGGGCGGACGTCACGGTCGGGTCGTTCCTGTCCGGCGGCATCGACTCCACGGCGATCGCCGCGCTGGCCAAGCGGCACAACCCAGACCTGGTGACGTTCACCACCGGCTTCGAGCGTGCCGGGTACTCGGAGGTGGACGTGGCCGCGGAGTCGGCGGCCGCGATCGGAGTCCGCCATGTGGTGCGGACCGTGAGCGAGCAAGAGCTGACCGAGACGCTGCCGCTGATCGTGTGGTACCTGGACGACCCGGTGGCCGACCCGGCCCTGGTGCCGCTGTACTTCGTCGCCAACGAGGCCCGCAAGCACGTGAAGGTGGTGCTGTCCGGCGAGGGGGCCGACGAGCTGTTCGGCGGTTACAACATCTACCGCGAGGCGTCCAGCCTGCGGGCGCTGACGGGGCTGCCGTCACCGCTGCGGCGGGGCCTGGCGGCGGTGGGGCGAGCACTGCCGGACGGGGTACGCGGCAAGGACATGCTGCGCCGCGGGGCGTTGGACCTGCAGGAGCGCTACTACGGCAACGCACGCATCTTCCGGGAGGAGCAGCTGGCCGGACTGCTACGCGGGTACTCCGAGCAGCGCTCGTTCCGGGACGTCACCGACCCGCTGTATGCGGCCTCGAACGGATGGGATCCGGTAGCCCGGATGCAGCACGTGGACCTTCACACCTGGCTGCGCGGCGACATCCTGGTCAAGGCCGACAAGATGACCATGGCCAACTCGCTGGAGCTGCGGGTCCCGTTCCTGGACCCCGAGGTGTTCGCCGTGGCGCGCACCATCCCGGCCGACCAAAAGGTGACGCGGCAGACGACCAAGCTGGCGCTGCGCCGGGCGCTGGAGCGCATCGTGCCGGCGCACGTGCTGCACCGGCGCAAGCTCGGGTTCCCGGTGCCGATCCGGCACTACCTGGCTGAGGGCTCCTACGAGTGGGCGCGGCAGATCGTGCTGGACGCGCAGACCGAGGAGTACCTGGATTCCGCGGTGGTGCTGCGACTGCTGGACGAGCACCGTGCCGGGGCCGCCGATCACTCCCGGCGGATCTGGACGATCCTGGTATTCCTGCTGTGGCACGGGATCTTCGTCACCGGCGCCATCACTCCGGCGGTGCCGGAGCCGAGCTATCCGGTCCGGCTCTGACCTCGGCGCGGGTCGCGGTTGCCGGAGCCGGGGCAGGGGCCGGGTCGCGTCGGTCCCTTCCGGTGTGCGTGTCCATCGTCGATCTGCGTACGCGATTGGGCACGCGGATCACAAACGGGTACGCAGATCGGAAACGGGTACGCGGATCGGGCTGCGGCGCCAGCGCCGGAGTTGGGGCGGGCCGGGCGGGGCTGTGGCGCGGAAGCCAGCGCCAGACCGAAGCCGGAGCAGAGCCGGGCCGGGCTATTGCGGGGTCGAAGCCGGGGCTACCAGCCCAGCGCGGTGCCGATCTCGGTCGCCGAGTCCACCCCGTAGCAGTCGGCCAGCCGCTGCTGAGCGTCGGTCCGGTCGAAGGCGTACTCCTGCGTGCCCACGGTCTCCAACACCAGAGTCGCCATCAGCGATCCCAGCTCCGCGCAGCGTCGCATCGGCAGCCCGACGCTGCGCCCGGCCAGGAACCCGCCACGGAACCCGTCCCCCACCCCGGTCGGGTCGGTCTTGGTCCGCTCCGGGAGCGCCTTGACGGTCAACGACTCGCCGGCGGCGGAGGTGATCTCCACGCCCTTGGCCCCGTGCGTGGTGATGCGATGTCCCACCCGGACGAGGATCTGCTCGTCCGACCAGCCCGTCTTGGACTTCAGCAGTCCCAGTTCGTAGTCGTTGGAAAACAGCAGCTCCGCGCCGCCGACCAGCTCCCGGGCCTGCGCGCCGTCGATGCGCGCCAGCTGCTGTGAGGGGTCCGCCGCGAACGGGTAGCCGTGCTGCCGGCACTCGGCGGCGTGCCGCGTCATCGCGTCCGGATCACCAGCGCTGATCATCACCAGATCGACGTCGCCCAGCTCGTCCAGCACCGGCACGAGCTCGATGTCCCGCGCCCTGGACATCGCCCCCGCGTAGAACGAGCCGATCTGATTCAGCTCGTCATCGGTCGTGCAGACGAATCGGGCAGTCGCCACGTCGTCGCAGCGCAGCACGTGCTCGGTGTCGACCCCGTGGTCGGACAGCCACACGTCGTAGGGGCCGAAGTCGCTCCCGACGGCGTCCAGCAAGACGGGTCGCTGCCCGAGCACTCCCATGGTGAAGCAGATGTTGGCGGCCACCCCGCCCCGGCGCACCTGCAGGTCGTCCACGAGGAAGGACAGCGACACCCGGTGCAGCTGGTCGGGCAGCAACGAATCGGTGAACCGGCCGGGAAAGTGCATCAGATGGTCGGTGGCGATCGAACCCGTGACGACGATCCTGACCGACGGCCGTTCGGGCGCCGGATCCTGAGCGGATGACGACGGTGCGGCCTCACCGGACGTGGGACTCGACCCGCTGCTGACGTCCGGCACGGTGCGGCTCCCGACGGTGGGCGATCGCGGCTGGTGCCGCCTGGGCGGCTACGACCCTACCCGGCGTACGGGCCGGTAGATGCGGGCGGTGACGGTGCCGCCGGGACCACGCCCACCCGAATATCGCGCCCGGAAATCCTGTTGCCGGGGAGCTCGGTCAGTGGAACGAGTCGCCGCAGGCGCAGGAGTTCTGCGCGTTGGGGTTGTCGATGGTGAAGCCCTGCTTGTCGATGGAGTCGACGAAGTCGATGACGGCGCCGTCCAGGTATGGCTTGCTCATCTTGTCCACCACGAGCCGGACCCCGCCGAACTCCTGCACGGCGTCGCCGTCCAGGCTGCGGTCGTCGAAGAACAGCTCATAGCGCAGGCCGGAGCAGCCGCCGGGCTGCACCGCCATCCGCAGCACCATGTCGGGACTGCCATCCCGCTCCAGCAGCGCGCGCGCCTTGCTGGCTGCCGCTTCGGTCAGGGTGACTTGGTGGCTGCGGGTCGGGGTCTGGGTATCGGCCGAGGTCACCGGTGTGCTCCTGTCCACGTCTGCGATGCCCGCGGGTTGCGGGCCCGACAATGTCGGGCGGATGTTGACTGCCGCCCGCATCGTCACTGTCGATGATGCCACGCTTGCGGCCGGACGCGCCGCGGAACGGTGCCAGTGTCGCGGTGACCTAGGCTGGCAGTCGTGAGTCTGCTGCGTCGCAAGTCGCCCGATCCGGCCCTGGACGCCGTCGCACCCGTTGTCGAGGACGCGCCGGTCGTCGGTAAGGGCCGGCCCACCCCCAAGCGACGGGACGCCGAGGGCCGCCGCGGGCCGGTCGCGCCGCCTCCGATGACGCAGCGCGAGGCGATCCGCCGTTCCAAGCAGTCCGGCGCCAAATTGACCAAGGACGAGCGCCGCGCCCTGACGGCCGAGCGCCGCGAGCGGATGATGCGCGGTGACGACGCCTACGTGCTGCCGCGCGACAAGGGTGAGATTCGCGCGTTCGTGCGGGACATGGTGGACGCCCGGCGCAACCTCGCCGGACTGCTGCTGCCGATCGCGGTGGTGTCGTTCCTGGTGCTGCTGGTGCCGATCCCGTTCGTCACCACCTACTTCCCGATGGTGCTGATGGTCGCGATCCTGGCCGCCGTGGCGGACTCGGTCGTCTTCGGCCGGCGGCTGTCCCGGATGGTGCGGGAGCGCTTCCCCAAGGGCGACAAGTCCGGCCAGTCGACCAAGGGATCGTCGCTGGGCTTCTACGCGTTCAACCGCGCCTGTCTGATTCGCAAGTGGCGGGTCCCGCGCCCGCGGGTGCAGCGCGGCGAGATCGTCGACTGAGCCGGTACGTATGACGCAGCCAGAACTGGACCGTGCCGCGGCTCGGGCTACCGACCTGGTGCGCGCCCGGTTCTTCGACGCCGACGGCCGGCTGCTGGCGATGCCGGCAAAAAGGTCGCGGCAGTTGGCGGCGCTAGACGTGGTGGCGCAGCGCTTCGTTCCCGGAGTCCGGTACACCGAGTCGGAAGTCAACCGCGAGCTGATCGGCGTCTTCGACGATTACGTGCGGCTGCGGCGCGACCTGGTCGACGCCGGCATGCTGGATCGCGCGGACGGGCAGTACTGGCGATCCGGCGGGACGGTGCACGTCGGCTCCGATGGCTGATCCCGCCGACCGATCCACCCGGCGGACCGATCGGGGCGCGCGACGCCGACACGCGATCGTGGCAGCCGCCGCGGAACTGTTCGCCGAGCACGGGTATCCGGCCGTGGGCATGGACGACATCGGCGCTGCCGCGGGCGTGACGGGGCCGGCGATCTACCGGCACTTCGAGTCGAAGGCGGCGGTACTGGCGGCCGTGATCGACGGGATCATCGACGCCGTCGACGTTCCCGGGACCGACATCGACGCGGCGGGTGGCCACGCCGGGGGGCCGGGTTGGCCGGACAACGGTGGCCCGGGCCCGGCAGACGCCGGAGCCGCCACCCGAGACCAGACAGACACCAGAGCCGCCACCCGAGACCAGACAGACACCGGAGCCGCCACCCGAGACCAGGTAGACACTGGACCCGCCACCCGGGACGGCGCCGTACCCCGGAGCCCGGCGCGCGCACTGGCCGGCCAGGTGGCGCACTATGCCGCCGCGGTCGCCGAGCGCCGCGGGCTGATGGCGGTGTTCGTCCGCGAGGTGCATCACCTGCCGGCGGAGCATGCCCAGCGGCTCCGGCATCGGCAACGCGATCTGGTAGCTCGCTGGCGCTGGCTGCTAGCTCGGGTGCACCCAGATTGGCCGGACGAGCGGGTGCGCACCGCCGTGCACGCGGTGTTCGGGATGCTCAACGCGGTGGGGACGTTCTCATCGCCGCTGGACGATGCGGAGCTGGCCGATCAGCTCACGGAGCTGGCCTGCGCCGCGCTCGAGCTCGCGGCACCCTGATCGGGCCGCGCCCCGCCCGAAACGAGCCGCGCCCCGCCCGAAAATTATTCGCACCTCGTGGGGATCTTGGAATGCCCGACCTGCATCGATGCGAACCGTGATCCCCACGAGGTGCGAATAATTCCGCCGGCTCCGGCGAGCGCTCACCCGCCGGTTTCGCGCGGATCTGTCCATGAGCGCCTGGTATGCCAGGGCGGGGACCGGCGATGAGAGACGGCTACAGCGACAGGTAGCGCTGCAGCTCGTAGGAGGTGACCTGCCGGCGGTAGGCCTCCCACTCGGCCTTCTTGTTACGCAGGAAAAACTCGAAGACGTGCTCCCCCAGGGCGTGCGCCACCAGCTCGGACGATTCCATGGCGGCCAGCGCGGATTCCAGCGACGTAGGAAGCCCGGGGTAGCCCAACGCCCGGCGCTCCGCAGAGGACAGGTACGACACGTCCTCCTCGGCCTCCGGCGGCAACTCGTAACCCTCGCGTATCCCCTGTAACCCGGCGGCAATCACGACCGCGAACATCAGGTAGGGGTTGCACGCTGAGTCCGGCAGCCGGAACTCCAGCCGCTGGCTGGCCGACCGCTGCAGCGAGTAGTTCGGCACCCGGATCAGCGCCGACCGGTTGGCCTGCCCCCAGGACACCGCAGTCGGCGCCTCCTCCCCGATCACCAGCCGCTTGAATGAGTTGACGAATTGGCAACAGACCGCCGTCAACTCCGGCGCGTGCCGCAGCACGCCGGCGAGGAACGCCTGCCCGGTGGCCGACATCTGGTACTGCCCGCCGGGGTCGTGGAACGCGTTGGACTCCCCCTCGAACAGCGAGAAGTGGGTGTGCATCGCCGATCCGGGCTGGTCTCGGAATGGCTTGGGCATGAAGGATGCGTGCACCCCCTGGGTGATCGCCACCTCCTTGACCACGTACCGGAAGCTCATGATGTTGTCTGCCATGGTCAGCGCATCCGCGTAGCGCAGGTCGATCTCCTGCTGCCCGGGCGCCCCCTCGTGGTGGGAGAATTCCACCGAGATGCCCATGGACTCCAGCGAGTCGATGGCCCCGCGGCGAAAGTGCGGCGCGATGTCGTGCGAGGCCTGGTCGAAGAACCCGCCGCGGTCGGCGGGCTCCGGAACGCTGCCGTCCTCGGGCAGCCCACGCAGCAGGAAGAACTCGATCTCCGGATGCACGTAGCAGGTGAATCCCATCGCCGCCGCCTCACCGAGCACCCGGCGCAGCACGTGCCGCGGGTCCGCCCAGGAGGGGCTGCCGTCGGGCATCGCGATGTCGCAGAACATCCGGGCGGAGTAGACCTTGCCGTCGTCCGCCTCCCACGGCAGCACCTGGAAGGTGGCTGGATCGGGTCGGGCGATCATGTCGGACTCGTGCACCCGGGCGAAGCCCTCGATGGACGATCCGTCGAACCCGATCCCGTCCGCGAAGGCGCCCTCGAGTTCGGCCGGCGCCACGGCGACCGACTTCAAAAAGCCGAGCACATCGGTGAACCACAGCCGCACGAAGCGGATGTCCCGCTCCTCCAGGGTGCGCAGGACGAACTGCTGCTGACGATCCATGCCGTCACCCTAGAAGCCTTGTGTTTCCGGCGTGTTGCGGACGGGGCGGGCGGACAGCAGGATCAACGGGTATGACGAGCGCGCGACCCGACCGCACCACCCACCTGATCGGCCTGCTGCTGGGCACCGAGAACGACTGGCCCACGGCCTTCGAAACCCTGGTGCGCCGGCTAGGCCCGGTGACCCATGCCGGCGCCGAGCATCGGATCAGCACCGAGCGCGTGACCATCGAGCCGTTCGACCTGCGAGCCCCGGTCCGGCACGACCTGGTGATCGACCGGCTCGCCTGGTGGTACTACGTGCCCCGGGAGTGGTTGAAGAAGGCCGCGCTGGTCAACGACACGTACCTGCTGAACAACCCATTCACGTTCCAGGCCATGGAAAAGCATTCGGCGTACTGCGCGATGATCCGCCTCGGCTTCGATATCCCACCGACCACCCTGGTGCCCTACAAGAACCCGGTGGACCACGAGAAGTGGGCCTACACCGCCGAGCGCTACAACCTGCCGTTCGACCTGGACGAGGTGGCCTCCCGGGTGGGCTATCCGATGTTCATGAAGCCGTTCGACGGCGGCGCGTGGCGCGGGGTGAGCCGGATCGACGATTCGGCGGCGCTGCACCGGGCGTACGACGAATCGGGCCGGATGCTGATGCACCTGCAGGGAGCGGTGACGGGGTTCGATTCGTTCGCCCGCTCGCTGACCATCGGACCCGAGACCAAGATCATGCGGTTCCGGCCGGAGCTGCCGATGCACGACCGGTACGAGGTCAGCCATGACTTCCTGCCGGCCGAGGCGGGCATGGAGATTCTCACCCTGTCGCGGACCATCAACGCGTTCTTCCGCTGGGAGTTCAATTCCTGCGAAGCGCTGGTGACGGGCACCCAGGTGCAGCCCATCGACTACGCGAACGCCTGCCCGGACATCGCGATCACCTCGCTGCATTACTACTTCCCGTGGGCGATCACTCAGCTGCTGGCCTGGTCGGTGTTCTGTGCGGTCACCCGCCGGCAGCCCCAGGTGGACACCATCAGCCGCAACTGGTTCGACGTAGCCGACGACTCCGACCTGTCCTGGAACGACAAGCTGGGCCGGTACGCGCGACTGGCCGACGACTACTTCACCGCCGAGGCGTACCGGGAGTTCTGCGGGACGGCGCTGGCATCGCTGCCGGAGATCGTCTACGACTGGGTGCGCTCCCCCGCGTTCGACGAATTGCTGGTGGCCACGGTCCGCAGCACCTACCCGGAGCACGAACACGAGCGGTTCCTGGCTCACTTCCGCGGGTTGATCGGCCTGTGGGTCGCCGATCAGGAGGCGGGGCATCCGGCGGCGGCGCTGACGGCTGGGCCCGCCTGACGACACGCCCACACGCTCACGCCGGACCCACGCACCCGACATGCGCACACCCAGTCCCGTTCAGGAGCAGGTGGCGCCCGCGTCCGGCACGGTGAGGTTGATCAGGTAGTCGTTGCCGATCCGGTCCACGCAGGTCAGCCCGGACAGCATGAACGCGGTGTGCCGGGTGCCCTTCACGGTCAACAGCGCCCCGCCCAAGTCCTTGGCCAATGCGACGCCGTCCTGGTAAGGGGTGGCGGGGTCGCCGGTGGTGGAGATCACCAGCACCGGCGAGAGTCCTTGCGGGTCGGGGGTGTGCGGGGTCAGGGTGGGTGGCACCGGCCAGAACGCGCAGGTGTCGAAGACGGCGGCCGCGGGCTGGCCGTTGTCCTGGAAGGGCGCGGCCTCGATCAGTTTCCGGTTCAGCGCCAGTGCCGCGTCCGGGTCGGTGATGCGGTCCGAGTCCATGCACCGGATCGCCGTGAATGCCTCCAGCAATTCGCTGTAGTGCCCGTCGGAATCGCGGCCGTTGTAGTCGTCGGCGAGTGCCATCAGGGCATGCCCGTCACCGGCGGCGAGCTCCTTCAGTGCGGTGAGTAGGTCTGGCCAGGACAGATCGGAGTACAGCGCGTCACTGACCCCGGTGACGGCGTCCAGGAAGCTCAGCGACCGACCGTCGTGCATCGGCATCGGAGTGGTCATCAGGGGTTTCGCGAGTCGTTGGAACGTACTGTTGGCCCGGTCGGCGGCGGTCCACGGGCAGCCCTGCCGGCTGGCGCACCACGCGGCGAAGCTGTCGAAGGCCTGTTGGAAGGCGGTGGTCTGGTCCAGACTGTCGGTCGCGGCGTCGACCGCGGGGTTGATGGCGCCGTCCAGGATCATCGCGCGCACGTTGCCCGGGAACTGCTCGGCGTACTGGGTGCCAATGCTGGTGCCGTAGGACCAGCCGACGTAGGTGAGCGTGGCGTCGCCCAGCACGGCACGCAGCACATCCATGTCCTTGGCGACGTTGGTGGTGCCGACCTGGGCCAGGAACGCCTTGCCGTCTATGTTTCCCGAGCCCTGCTGCGAGATGGTGTGCACGCAGGCCCGCGCGAATGCCTTGCTGGCGTCGTTGGCGGCCGTCACCTCATGCGCCGTGGAGGTGCGCATGAAGCCCGGCCAGTTCTTCGCCCGGTCGGCGTCGCGCTGCTCGTCGGTCTGGCAGGCGATGTGCGGCTCGGAGGATCCGACGCCGCGCGGATCGAACCCCACCAGGTCGAACGAAGCGTTCAGCGTGGGATCGGCGTTGTACTCGGCGATGGTGGCCACGATGGACATGCCGGACGCACCGGGCCCGCCCGGGTTGAACAGCACCGATCCCTGGCGCTGGCCGGTGGCCGGTTTGCGCAACACCCCGATGGTGATGGTCTGCCCGTCCGGTTGGGTGTAGTCCATCGGCAGGGTCAGGCGGGCGCAGCTGATGCCGGGTGTCCGGTAGGCCTGCCGGTCGTCGGTGGTGGTGGCGTACGGCGCGCAGTCGCCCCACTGCAACCGCTGGGTGTAGTAGCGCTCCAGCCCGGGCGGGATCGGCCCTGGCGGAGTCGAGGCGGTGCCGGAGGCGTCGGTCGGAACGGTGATCTGCCCGTCCGACGTAGTGCCGGCGCTGCCGCGGACCGGCGTTCCGGACAGCACGGAGCAGGCGCTGACCATCGAAACGGTGACGAGCACGACCGCCAGCGCGACGATCACACGGTGACGAGAGCGTCGGACGGCGAGCATGGCGCGATCATGCCATCCGGCGCTGTGTGCCCGGATCGGCCCGGGTCACCCCGATGCCTCAGTCCTCCAGCTCCTCGTCCCCGGCCCACGCGCGGTCCTCACGCTCCAGCCGCTCCTCCCGCTCGCGGACGGAGGCCAATGCGCGAGCGGCCGATTCCGGGTCCGGATAGGGGCCCAGGCGGTCCGTTGCCTTGCACTCACCCTCGCGTTCCACGGTGTGGTGGCGCAGGCAGTAGTACCAGGCGGTGTTCTGGCCGATCTCGTCACCCATGCCGGACAGCCTGCCACCGGCGGGCTCCCGTGCCAACTGCGCGGGGACGACGCGCGGGCGTCCCGGCGGGCTGCTACCTGTGAAGCTGCCCCCGGCGCTGCCTTTTTGACCAACCAGGGTGTATCAAAGGAGGTACGTGCCCGGGAGGCCCGTGCGGACGAACCCCCCGAGGCCAGCGTGAGAACCATCGGTCGCTGGAGGTCCGCATATGACGGCAGTCTTGCCTCGCCCCACGGCGTCTCGACCATACCCGCCAGGTCGTCCGGCTCGGGGCTCGAAGGTCCTGAGCTACCTGCGCACCACGGACCCCAAGGTCATCGGGTTGATGTACGTGGTCACCACGCTGACGTTCTTCATGATCGGTGGGGCGATGGCCCTGCTGATGCGGGCGGAGTTGGCTCGCCCTGGGCTGCAGTTCCTGTCCGATGAGCAGTACAACGAACTGTTCACCATGCACGGCACGATCATGTTGCTGTTCTATGCGACACCGATCGTGTTCGGGTTCGCCAACCTGGTGCTGCCGTTGCAGATCGGCTCGCCGGACGTTGCATTCCCGAGATTGAACGCCTTCTCCTACTGGCTGTATCTGTTCGGGGCGATCACCGCGATGAGCGGTTTTGTTACTCCGGGCGGGGCGGCGGCGTTCGGCTGGTTTGCCTACACACCGCTGTCGGATTCGGTGAATTCTCCGGGCGCCGGCGGCGACCTGTGGATCATGGGATTGGTCCTTTCGGGATTGGGGACCATTCTGGGTGGGGTCAACATGATCACCACCGTGGTGTGCATGCGCGCCCCGGGCATGACCATGTGGCGGATGCCGATCTTCACCTGGAACATCTTCATTACCTCGATCCTGGTGTTGATCGCGTTCCCGGTGCTGACCGCCGCCCTGCTGGGCCTGGAGGCCGACCGGCATTTCGGAGCGCACGTCTTCGACCCAGCCAACGGCGGCGCTATTTTATGGCAGCACCTGTTCTGGTTCTTCGGTCATCCCGAGGTGTATATCGTGGCGTTGCCGTTCTTTGGCATCATCACCGAAGTGATTCCGGTCTTCAGCCGTAAGCCCACCTTCGGGTATCGGGGCATGGTGTTCGCCACCATCTCCATCGCGTCGCTGTCCACCGCGGTGTGGGCGCACCACATGTTCGCCACCGGCGCCGTACTGCTCCCCTTCTTCTCCTTCATGACATTCCTGATAGCCATCCCGACCGGGTTGAAGTTCTTCACCTGGATCGGCACGATGTGGCGCGGCCAGATCACCTTCGAAACACCCATGCTGTTTTCCGCCGGGTTCCTGG